>Ga0115006_10000286_pt1 | contig 26622 bp, 6 predicted proteins | sample ArcOceMetagenome_3_FD_88943 | JGI IMG/M metagenome (GOLD analysis project Ga0115006, IMG submission 88943) | Marine eukaryotic phytoplankton communities from Arctic Ocean - Arctic Ocean- Svalbard ARC20M Metagenome | ecosystem: Environmental > Aquatic > Marine > Oceanic | place: Arctic Ocean...
CATGGAGTGTGAGCAAGAGTGCAGCTGGAACGTGACGTGCAGTGGGCAAGGACGGTGTATCAGTGACGGTACCTGTCAGTGCTTTGACGGGTACTCTGGCGCGAGTTGTGACGTGTGCACCAAGGGAGTGGTTGGTGATGGATGCGCGGACACGTGTGACCAAAACAAGTGCTCACATCATGGCCGATGCTTGTCAGACGGTAGCTGTGAGTGCGTGCGTGGGTGGGTTGGTGATGATTGTGCAAGATGCGAGAAGGGGTACTTTGGGAACGACTGTGAAGACACGTGCGACCACAAGACAACGTGCGGGGGCAACGGACGTTGCGGGGTAGACGGGGCTTGTGAGTGCTTTGACGGGTTTGCAGGGCCCAGCTGTGACGCATGTGCGGAGGGCCTGAGGGGCGAAGGCTGCACGCTGGAATGCCGGGCCAACACAGAGTGTAAGGATAATGGACGGTGTGCTGGAGATGGAAGTTGCGTATGCGCGCCGGGCTTTGCTGGGGAGGGTTGTCATGTTTGTGACCTGGAACATCGTGGGGAGAGCTGTGATATTATCTGTGCATGCTCTGAGCATGGGAGGTGTCTTGGAGATGGGTTCTGCGAGTGTACGCACGGATGGATGGGAGACTTGTGCGACGAGTGCGCTCCAGGCTACTTCGGGTCCCAGTGCGAGGCGGTCTGTGATGCCAAGGAGCATTGCAGCGCGCAGGGATTGTGTGTCGGCGACGGGAGCTGCGGGTGCTTGGATTCGTACAGCGGAGCAGACTGCAGCGTGTGTTACTCGGGCGGGTTTGGTGAGGATTGTCAAGACGTCTGTACAAGGCACGATTCGTGTTCTGGTCACGGGAGATGCGTTGGAAATGGCGCTTGCGCATGTGAGGCGCCATACTCTGGGCCAGGTTGCAACGTCTGCGAGTCGGGGTTGCAAGGTCGAGAATGCGAAGAGACCTGTGAATGGAACGTGACTTGTAGCTCGCGCGGTCGCTGCCGGGAGGATGGTAGCTGCGAGTGCAATGAGGGGTGGTCGGGAAAGAATTGCGAGGAATGTGCAGGAGGTGATTATGGTAATACCTGTGAGGCAGTTTGTGACAGGAAGAAATGCTCACAACACGGGCGCTGTCTCGTAGATGGCAGTTGCGAATGCTTGCCCGGCTTCGCAGGCACAGCATGCGAGCGATGCGCTGAAGGATACTATGGCGAGTCCTGCGATATGCATTGCTTGTCGAGCTTTGACTGCTCTGGCCGCGGTCGCTGCACCAGCCAAGGAACATGCGAATGCGATCCAGGCTTTGGAGGCCCCAATTGTCTTCCTCAATGTGATGCAGATGTGTTCGGAAGAGACTGCAACCAGGCTTGTCACCACGAGACTACATGCAGTAGCAATGGCAGATGCACTGGTGATGGCCTGTGCGCGTGCTCGGACCAATTTGTTTCAGCAGGCTGTGACACGTGTGGCTCGACCGCGTTTGGACACTTGTGCGAAGAAGTGTGTCAGTGGAACACAACTTGCTCAGGCCACGGGCGGTGTAATGGCGACGGGTCATGTTCGTGTTTCGACGGATTTTACGGAGCTGACTGTATGGACTGTTCGGCGAACGAATATCTGAATTTATATGATGATAGTTCATCCAGCTGTGGGCACGTGTGTATGTGGAACACAACTTGCTCTTCGCATGGCCGATGCATGGCAGACTCTTCTTGTGAATGCTTTGGCAACTATACGGGTGAACGTTGTCATGTTTGTGTTCCTGATGTCTATGGCGAAGGTTGCGAGAAAACATGTGACGACAATGTTACGTGTAATTCAAACGGTCATTGTGACCTACAAGGTGCTTGCGTGTGCGATGCTGGCTTTGTTGGAGATGCCTGTGAAAAGTGCAGCTCGTCAGCGTTTGGAGAAGATTGTGCGGCACAGTGCAACTGGAAAAGCACATGCAGTTCACATGGCCGCTGTCATGTCGGCGACGACGTCGGTTGTGCGTGCTTTGCAGGATACTCTGGAGTCAATTGTTCTATTTGTCCATTCCGATTGGCGCGCAACGAATATGACACAGAGTGTGCAGACGAAGGGAGTGATTTCAATCGAATCGTCTTGCATGGCGTTACACTATGCGATCGAAATGCAACTTGCAGTGGGCAGGGCATTTGCCTTAACACCACACTGTGCGAATGTTTCAATGATAATGTGACCGGCGCATGTGATGCGTGTGCAATGAATACACGCGGTCAAGCATGTAACACCCACTGTGCATGGAACACCACCTGCAATAGTAGAGGGCGTTGTGACGGCGAGGGTCTCTGCGTCTGTGATGCCGGTAGAGTCGGGGAAGGCTGTCAGGAATGTTCGAAGGGGTTCTTCGGCGACGACTGCCAAATCGCTTGTGACAGGACAGAAACGTGCAACGGGCATGGTCGTTGCACAGGAAATGGCACTTGCGTATGCAGCGAAGACTTTGCGGGACCTTTCTGCGATACATGTCTGCCTGGGAAATTCGGAGCAAGTTGCGAACGGATGTGCTCGGACGATTCTTGTAGCGGGCATGGGCGCTGCGAAGCGTCGGGAGAGGAATGCGTGTGTGACGATGGTTGGAGCGGAAATGCTTGCGATGTTTGCGCCGTTGGATTTGAAGGCACTTGCAGCGCCAATTGTTCAGCCGATGAGACATGTCTTGGTGCCGGCCGCTGCCGGAATGATGGAACTTGCGAGTGCTTTCCTACTTTCAACTGTAGCCGGCTGTACGACACTGTTCTACTCACGAAATCAAAACCCGTCAGTTCCAACGTCAGTTCCAACGTCAGCCAAGGTAATTATGCAAGGATTTGCGGAGATGTTGATGTGGTGAATGAGTGTCTGGGATCTTGTTCCGCAGAGGAATATCAAGGTTGTCAAGATGAATTTCAGCTTTGCATGGTGGCTCTCAGTGCTCACAATGGCACTTGCGAATGTCTGGGTCGGTTCAAGAAATGCTCCGTAGATGCTGGTTGCGACCAAATGAGCCGTGACGCCATCGCTGGGCTCTGCAGTCTTTCAGAATGCACGGACTCCCAGTGCCAACTTGCTTACCCACGTGCAACCCAGTGTGATTGGGACACGCATAGTGAGTGCGAAATTGATCTTCAGCAGTGCCTGGATAGACCGAATGCGACTATTGTGAAGCTCTATCCATACAACGTCGGGGTGCTTGGCCTGCAGCGTTGGTATGGAGACCCGTACCACATTGAGCAAAGGAAGCATGCAGAGCGATGCCGCTGTTATCACAACATCCAAGAAGCATTCACACAGCTGCCCGCCGAAACTTGCGGCACACCTGTAGAAGTTGGTCGCTTTGAGCCTCAGGAGAACATAACTCGAACCGTCTATGTCAACAATCTGACATATGTTGAAACTTTAGCGATGCCGCCGGTCTTCATAGCTGCACATTATAGGAGCAAAGCGTGTATGAGCTCATGTGCGACTTCGTCTGCGCGTTCAAGTCGTGAGGCGTTGATAGCCTACGACTGTGCCGTGTGTGGTGACGGAAGTTTCATGCCTGGAAGGGAGGAATGCGATGACGGAAATCTCGACGATTTTGATGGATGTGACCAAGAGTGCAAAATTGAGCCTCCCGACGCCACTCCAAGCCGAACCATTTCCTCCGAGCCCTCACCCCTGCCAGGGTCTGTGTGGCTAATCTGGAACCACACCGTCAAGACCTTGCATGCAGCGCGTCATAATCTTCCTCATAAGGTTGTTCATTACCAGATTGTGGTGCAAAGAAGCTACTGCGCGGATTGTGAAATCGCCACCTACACATTTGAAGTGCCATATGATGATTGCGAAGAAGCAGAATCGTCGCATTGCTCGTTTTTGATTCCGTATCTGGATGGTGGAGAGTTCCTGAATGTAAGCCTGGGAGCAGTGAATGTTGCTGGGATGAGTGACTACTCGTCTCATGCAATCAGATGGATGATCCTGCCGACTGGCGATGTGCAACTGGAGGAGATAGAGAACCAGGACGCGATTCAGCTGCTTTGGTATGCCCCGTCAGACACTGGGTATGGCAACTCGATCGACTTGCCAATTTTGAAATATCTGCTGGAGGTGTCCTCTTGTGATGGCTTCCCTGAAGACGATCCCCTGTGTTCAACATGGTCGGACGTGGTTGGACCGGAACATCCCTCAATTCAGACGAGAGATTTCGTCGGCGGAACTTTCGTTTACCCTATCTTATTCAATATTGATTACGACCTGCATCCAGGATTTTTCTACATCTACCGAGTCACACCCTACAACACGATCGGTCCTGCAGTTTTGTTGGAAGAATTGAGAGAGCAGTTTGGAAGCCTCCCGTACGAGGCTCCCTTAGTGCAGTTTCCCATTGTTTATCCGATACCCATAGCTGTCACCTCCGATGGAATCCAAATTTGGCAAGGGGACAGCGTAGCAAGCTCGGTAGATTCCACCATGTTGCAGGTGATCGGCTTTCCTTTAGTCCGGGATCTATCAGACCTTGTCATGACGTATTCGACAGATGATGCCACCAATCCCTTGAGCGACGTGAGCATGGCAAGTTCCCTGAGCATTTCGAGCTCTTCGCTTGAGCAAGGCACCACGTTTATTTTCAGGCCACCAGCTCTTCCGGAGTCGACTATTTCAAGTTGTGGACTTTGTCTCTTTAATGTAAACATCAGGTTTTTGAGGTGGACAGCAAAATCTATCAGCATCAGCATCAAGTTCTTCACATATCCGAAAGCTTCGGTGCTGGGAGTGAATCCATACAACGGTCCTGTCTCTGGAGGAACGTTTGTTAAACTTCGCCTTCAAGACTATGAGGGTCCACGCACAAGAGCAGGTGCTGGTCTACCCACGATCTATGGGGCATACTTCGACAAATTGCCGATAAGAATATCCTTTTCTGTAGCAGAAAATTCACTCTTTGTCCAAGATTTCTATGCCGACAATATTACTTTGGGCCTACTTGAGCCTGACTCTTCACGATCTTATGAGCTCGAAGTCCTGCTACCAGAATCCCCGACTGGAAGTCCAACACTTTCAAACATACAAATTTTAGTTTCTAACGAGGTACTTTCCTTCAATACGGACCTAGCAGATTTCTCCTTCGAATACATCGGAGCAAAAATAATGGCGCTCGTCCCGGCATCCGCATACTTGAATCCAGGCTCCGGCGGTGCCAGCGTTCAGCTGAAGGTGGCAAACTTGGCTGCAGGCTCAAGTCCGGAAGTGACCGTTTCGGGAGCGCCATGTGCAATCACTGGAATTTCAGATCCTGTCCCTAATGATCTCGGAACTGTGACAACAGTTACTGTTTCTGTGCCCGAATTGCCGTTTGAATTAGCAGGAACAGTGAATGTTTCTCTTGCAGACGCCAGCCTACCGGAGGAACTGAAGGCAACTTATCGATATGAACTTCCACCTACGCCTGTCATCAATGCAGATTCAATGGTGATCGCTGAAAACGAAGGTCTTTGGGCTCCGGCAAGTGCAAAAGGGTATGATGGCTCGTTCGTAATCCAGAATCTTAGCCCGAAATATGGCGTCTTCTATGACGAGATACAGATCTACTTTGGCAGCAAGCGCGCTTTCGTCAAAAGCTATCTGCAGCTTGGGCTAAATTCGAAAGTCACTTTCACTACCCCTGACAGGATGGCCCCGGGCATGGTCCCGGTTAATGTCACAGTTTTATCCAAAGGAATCGTGGTATCTTCAGCTGATACATATGAGGACTCTACGCCATTCGTCATTGAATTCAGAGATTTGTCTGAGCCTCGTATTCTGGGGCTTTCGCCTACTGAGGGCCCGTCGCGAGGCGAAAACATTCTGATGGTTGCTATGTTGTCATTTCCACAATTACTGGAATCTAGCGCTTCTGAAGCTCAGGCACGCAGTCCGGACCAAAGCAAACAAATGAAGGTATTGGGCATTATTTCGGTCAAGGACTGGGTAGACCAAGGCACAGCGTATCTCAGCTTAATCAGTCATCCGACAATTTCCTCCTTTCAGGTCGGTATCAATGATGCCGCCCAGGCACAAATGGATGCTCTGGTGGCGAAGACAGTATCCGCCATTGAACAGGAGTCATTCGATCCCGTAGTCGGTATGCAGCAGGCCGGATTCGCTTTTCTCCAGATGCCCGAATTCAATATGGATGGACTAAATTCTAGCTCGATGGCACTGGACATTCAACTCAAGGCGCAAAATATCACAGTCACAAGCTCGTACGTCTGTATCGCTCCTCCAACGGGAGTAGCCGATGTGTCTGTCAGCACAGAGACGGGAGAATTGAAGATCGGGCTTGATGGCGATGTGAGGTTGACTGTTTCCCTGTTCAACTTCGCTATTGTCTACAAAGCGGTTGACATAACTGCCATGTTGGGGAAAACCCCCCTTCAAATTTCTCGCCTCTTGTACAGTACACAACGCGAGACCAAACTCTATATCATTGCGCCGCCTGGACCCCCTGGTGTCCTTAAAATATCGCTACGACCAACGCATTTGACATCAAATTCTGCAGAGTTCAATGTGGAGTACGTTGACCTACGTGTACCCGAAGTCACATCGTTCGGCCCCTCCCTTGTGTATGAGACGGGTGGAGTGAAAATGGAGGCGGTGGTTGCTTTGCTCCCTGACGTGAAGTTGGAGGACTTGACAGTGGATTTCTTTAGCATTGGAACGACTTCCACGAGTAAGATAGGCGATTCTGTGAAGCCTTCCAAACTAGTACGCCAGGGCGGTGTCCCTCCAGAAGACACGTCATATCTGACTTTTACGATCCCAACAGCTGCTGTTGGAAAGGCCAAATTTGTAATTGGTGCTGCATCCAAGGCATCTACTTGCCCAGAAACCAAACCCGATTGTCAGTCTTTTTCATATGCTGCTGTGCCAACAACTGCTCCAAATATTGTGAAAGTGTCTCCGACAATCGCTTCCAGCCTGGGAGGAACAATCATGAGCATCAGCTTGACCAATTTCAAGCTGGTCACCGACGAATCGGACATCAGAGTGCATTTCAAGGTGGGCACCTTATGCTCCCAAAACCAATCGATGCCCCATTGCTTTCAAGCGGAGCAACAGATATCTACAGATTCTGGAATGCGAGTGGTATCGAATATCCTAGGAACACGCATATCCTTCACAGCACCTGCTGTGCCTGATCACATTGGAGGGCAGAATGGCGAAGTAAAAATTTGGAGCCTCCAAAACCCTTTGCTGTACGCTCTTGTGCCTGTGTTCTTCCGTGATGACAGCATTGCAGAAGTCGTCTATGTCTATCCTGCGAGTCTCAAGGCGAGTGCTAACGGTGAGATAGTGGAGGTTTTAGTGTCAAGACTTGGTGGCCTTCAAGATGCCTCTCAAATCAGGGTTTTCATGGGGTATGAGTCATCGTGTGAGACCTGGTCTGATCGCGAAGGCAAAGGCTCTGGATGTATCTTGACAAACGGTGCTGATAGTGCGGATTCTCTTAAATACAATAACACAATCACCGAAATTAGGAGCGGCACAGGAGGTTTAGTTGTCAAGTTTGCAGCGACCAACCGCCAGCAAATAGTCGGCGATGTCAGGGTAACCATTGCAAATTGCCCCTCATCGCTCATAGGTAAGGATGCGTGCAGGAAAAAATCAGCGACATTCGTGCTGAACTTCAGGCACCCCCAGGCGCCTTTTATCGAATTCGTAGATCCGCTTGTTGTTGCGACCGATGGTAGAGTACCGGTCAAAATCTACATTGATAATCTGCCGGCAAGCGTCACAAAAAATCATGTCCTCGTGGGCTTCCCAAGCAATGCAACGATTACGGATGTTCAGACCCTGGAAGCCACAGGCTATGAAGGCCTTAATCGTGCTCTTATCACTGCTCTAGTGCCTTCTTCAGATTCTGCCAGGTCTGTGATCCCCAAGCTTCGGATTCCCAGAGTAGGCATTCATCTCAATTTCCCGTCAGCGATTTCGTACAAAACTCCGCCGAACCCAGTCTTGCTGTCCTTCAACCCCTCGACAGCGCCATTACTCACGGCTTCGCCAATCCGACTCTTGATTCAAAACTTCCCAGGCATTTCGTCGGCATCCGATGTCGTTGTTGCATTCAAATGGCCAAACGCAAACCCCGTCGAGGCCACGGTGACATCATACAGTCAGGTAGACTCTAGCAAGTTTGCCACCGCTGTTCAGGATTACCTTATAGATGTCGACTCGCCTACAGGCTCCCAAGTGAAGGAAGGTGCAGTCAGCATGAGTGTTTATCATGTGGGATATCGCAAACGGCAGGGTCAAAAGCAAGGCTTCAAATTCATCGATACCACCCTTCCTCAAGTTGAAACTATGAGAACCGATGCATCCACGAATGGTCCCGATGTTGTACAAGTTCGGATGTCTGCGCCAACAGAAGTCACTTTGTCGGTACAGAATGCCCGGGAAGCAATAGTTGGTATTCAAGTGGATGGAAAGCCCAAAGATCTGGTTTTGTCACAGTATGCACCAGAAAGTCGCAGTGCTAAAGCTGTTTTCAGTTCCAGCTCACGATCGTCGCCTGATGGCGTGTATGGTTTCGTTCTTTTTGCCTCATCGTGTGGGAAGACATGCACAAGTGCATGTTGCGAAACGTCATCATGCTCAGACGTTTGTACCTGCCGAACTAGCTGCTTCAAGTTGCAATATTTTGATGACCTGGCCCCCAGAGTATCATTTGTCTCTGGTACCATAGGAACAGAAATGGGAGGCTCGGTGGTCTCTGTACAGATTACCAACTTCCCTGTTGTAGAAGCAAGTGAAGAGGCGAGCAAGGAAGTCGCGGCTGTGTTTGACAGCGCAAATGAAGGACGAGTATTTGTCGCATCGTCATCTGCTGCTGAGACTAAACTGCTGGTGGAGAGTCCTGAGATTGATCTCAAAGGTGAGTTCACGCGAACAGTTGTTCTGCAGCTATCACCTAATTCCAATCCCAGCCAAAAGATCAATATCAACTACGTGGTTGAGGAAGCTGTGCCAGTTTTGAGCGGTGCAGTTTTGCCGTCGAAGGGATCGAACAAAGGAGGGGTTCGCACCCTCGTACGGATTCAATACTTTCCTTTCCCAACAGACGTGATTGTCGAATTCGGTTCAATCATTGTTCCGGATTCTTCAATTAGTGTTGCCAAGACGAGCACAAAGCAGTTGTCCACCATTTCTTTTGAAACTCCAGCCACCGAACCGGGAGACTTTACCGTCAGGGTCACGCCTAAAGTATGCCCAAACTGTGGGAAAAGTGTTGAGTTTCTTTTCACGCAGTTAGATTCCTCCCTGCCTGTCGTTTTGCCGCCTCTGCCAACGGGTGGACCTTACCAGGAAGTCGCAGGCGCCACTCAAGCCATCAGAGTGGCACCTTTCCCATCCCTGGGTTACGAGGCACTGGTCATTTCGTGCGAAGGAAAGGGCACGGTGAAGGTAGGACAGATCGCCATTATTTCAGTCGCGCAAACCGATGAAACAGCGTCGATTGTTTTCAGTCGACCCCATGCGAATAAGGTTGGAGACTCTGTCTGCACGCTTACAGTTACGTCTGCAGGTAAGGTGAGGTCTGGAACTTTCAATTACAAATTCTACGACGGCACATCCGTGCGACTTGTGCGTTCAGACCCTCCCCAGTTGCCAACCAGGTTATCAGTGTACGGCCGAACCCTGGATCTTACAAGAAGTGTGAAGGTGACATTTGCCAATCTCAAACAGGGCTTGACGCCAGAACGCCTGAGCATAATGCTGGGGGCATCCACCGTGGTTACAGTGACATCTATTGTTGACGTTGTATCATGTTCAAAAACTGCTATTGACTGTAACAGAACTGAGGTGACAATTGTGTCGCAACCACAAGACGTGGCAAGAAACGTACCCTTCAGCATGACCGCCGATACAGACGACAGCTTCCCCCTGACGATTCCATATTTCAAACCGTGTGACTATGAAAAGTTTTGCAACGACAAGCGGATGCTCATGGATGCACAGAGTCTCAGCACGGAATTGCCGACTGACGAATTCTGTAACCTGAAATTTTGCGTAGATCCTTCTGCGCTTCCGAAGCCAATTTTGTCATCTATGTTGCCAAGAGAAGGACCAGCAACTGGTGGAACGAGAGTACAGATTTACTTCCAAAATATTCCTGCGTTTACCCCAAAAGATGTCACTGTTGTTGTTGGATCTGGTGGCTCAGCTGTGTATGCAAAAGTGATTACCGTTTCAAACCCTGGCGGTAATTTGCTTTCGAGTAAAGGCATGTTAGAGTTCGATTCCCCATCCATCGCGAACACAGGCTCTGTCACACAGCTTCCTATCCAATTCGTGGTTTACGTCGGATCTGTTGCAGTTTCGATCGGCGATCAATTCATCTTCACGCCAGTCCCTATTGGACGTGCCGTGTTGACCATGATGCGGCCCGCCAGCATTTTTTCAGAGGCAGACAATACAGTCACAGTTCAACTCACTAACTTCCCTCTCATCAAGAACCTTGCAGAACTTCAAAACGTCAAAGTTTTGTTCGAAGGCGATACGATCGTTGCATCGTCGATCATAGCATCCACCTACGAATACACCCTTGCATCATTTGTTTTGCGAGGTGCTGCCCCTGGTGCCAGACCGCTGCAGGTATATTACAGTCCTCATGGTGAAGCAAGAGCTACAGATAGCACGATCACTGTGGACCCTCCAGTTACGCCAGAAATTGCCACAGACACCAAAGGAAATGGTGGCTTCTTTCCCCCCCGCGGTATCGTGGGCCGAGACTTGTCTCTCAGTATAAGCGTGCGATACATGCTGCCTGAGCTCGGTGATGGTGACTTCAAAGTCAGTATCACAGCAGGAGGGCAGTCCGGTGAGCTTCCTGTTGGCGAAGTTGTGGTTCAAACACCTGGTGATTGTGCATTTCGTGTGTGCGCACAGCTGACTATACCAGTGGTTATTTCCAAAAACCTCATTCCAGACCCGGGAGGACTCATTGCAATGCGTATTGAAGCCAGTAATCAAGCATCCGATCGAGTTGATTTCCAGTTTCCATATGATCCTTCATGGACACCTGTACTGGAAGCTATCGATCCGAAGTCAGTTTCGGTCGCCAAATTGGCTGATACCTCCCTAACTGTGTACGTTTCGAATGTCGACTCTTCCTTCTGCAGCATTGGGTCTTCATGCGTTGCCTCGTTCACTTTTGGGGCAGGCTCGCAGGCAATCACTCGAACAGGTGTTGTGACTGGCGGTTCTGCAGAAAATGGTCTCCGCACAATTTTTTTGAAGCCGCCCTTCGCACCGAAGGGTCAAGGTGGAAAAGTGACACTGCAGGTGAAAGAAGGCACAGTGGCCGTAGCATCTGAGCTAGACTTTGCGGTACCAGCTGCGGAGCTTGTCCCAATAGATGCCCCATGCAATGGCGGTGCGATTGTTACAATATCTGCAATGGGCTGGGGTAAAGTAGTAAAACTAGCTTCACAGATTACTGTAACAGTTGGCGGCAAAACGGCAAAGGTTGGTAAGATTCTGTCGTCCATGAGCAATGATGACACGTCCTTGACGACCTTCACTATTTCAACCCCAGTTCTTACGCAAGGCACGAGAATACCAGGTACTGTCTCCTTTGAACTTTATTCAAACACATTCGATTTCGAATGTTTCGAGAATCCGGTTGCAGCAGTTGAGCCAACCCAAGCATCCATCCAAGGCCAGACGACGTCGGCAGATGGACGTTCAATTACTATCTCCATGCGCAACTTTCCTCCTCTGAAATCTGTATCTGATGTTGAAGTGGTGTTTGGAAGCATCATCTGTGGTGGCGTCGAGTGCAGTATACTGGATTTCGAGAATGGGGCTGAAAGTGTTGAACTTACTGTTACCGTTCCGGCCGTGCAAAGGGCCATGGAAGTCATTTTGATGGTTGATTATGTTGGCAACGCCATTCCTCCAGAAGGAGGAGATCCATCTGCTGTCTTTGTTCGTTCGAGAAAGTTTGTGACATCCCGATTCAAGTACAGCATAGCCCCCCCCGTGGTTTTGTCTGCGCTGAGCTGCGAAAAGTGCAACTCGGGGCCAAACGTCACTGCCTGTCTCGTCTTTGGCGCATGCGCAGATGGCGTAATGCCCCGTGAAAGTGTGCTCGGAATTTCGGGCGCCAGCGTTCTCACTGTTGTTGTTGACAATGTGGGTAACATCCCTTACATTCCGAGCACTGGTCAAATTGTAGAAACTGCAGCAGTCTCAGTTCAGTTTGGGAACTACCCAGGCTTGCTCAAACGTGTTCTGTTCACTGATGACACACGATCAGCATTTGAAATTGTTCTGGACAGCCCTGCTGATCCCGGAGAGGTCGGCGCATCTTTGACAGTTCAAAAGGACATAACTCGTCCAACTGTGTCGGTGGCGCGCTTCAATGTAAAGCTTTACGATGAAAATATCCAGCTGACCTGCAGCCGGTCCACGGGGTGTAATGGTCAAGTTGAGGCTACGAAAGCCCTCATTGCAACTGTGTCGAATCTGGTAGTGGGAGAGGGACCTGTATCTGAAACTTACAGCTTCTTTTTCGCTGGACTTCCCTCGCAAGATGTGCAGCTGGTGCGAACGGGAGCATTTGGGGCAACGTTCCGTGTACTACCACCTGCATACACGTGTTCGTCATGCACAACAGCTGAAGGCAAGGCTATGGTCGATTTGATTGTGGCATACAAGAGCTCTAGGCTTTCCATAGCAGAGACAAAGTATCTATATTGGGCAGCGCCACAGATAGCATCACTTGCATTCGACAGCACAGGCGGCAAATTGCTGATGACTTTTGATCAGGAAACGAATCAAGCAAAGATGACGGGCGCTCAAACCGATTGCTCCTTGTTGTTTGATGAAAAATGCCGATCGCTCTTGGGCATTCGTTCCCAGTGCGTGTGGCAATCAGGTCTCACGCTAGAGATTTTCTTGGGGGCTGAAGCAACAGCTGTTCCTGGATCTCTTCTCTACATTTCCGCAAGTGCTGGTCTGACGTCTCTTAATGGCATTTCTGCTTCAAGCACGTCCAGAGCGCTTTGCGCATTACCTTTGATACGTGTACCGCCGAGAGTGGAAATAAAGTGCCCTGAGACCATTGATCCATGCGCATCGTTGGAGATCCGTGCAACAGCATTTAGCCCGAGACCGCCGACATTCATTTGGTCGTGCAGCAACGACCAAACCTTGGATAGCTTTTTAAGCACGCAGGGAGGGGAGGCACTATATCTACCACCAGGTACAGCTGACATGACAACATTGTCCAAGACCTATCAAATTTCGGTGCAGGTACGTGACTTCATGGGATCTGTCAGCGAAAAGGCGGTGGCCAAAATTCTCAAAAAGGATTCAGCAACGCCACAAATTAGATTCAACCCTCCGACAATGTTAGCAACCAAGGATCAAGAAGTAATGATCAAGGGCGAGGCTGTTTTCTCAACGTGTCCTGTCGCGAAAGAAGACCTGGCCTTCTCGTGGCGTCAGGTGTCGGGACCTGCTCTGCCCGCTGAATTGCTTGCTACCCAACTGCCGCAATTACAAATTCCGAGTGGAACGCTAAAGGAAGGTTCGGTGTATCAACTTGCTCTGAAGCTCGGCATGACAAGTGATAGCTCGAAGAGCTCTGAAAGTGTCTTTGTGCTGACTGTAGGGTATCAAGGCTTGGAGGCCATCATTGAGGGAGGGATAAGCACGGCATATTCGTCATCAGATCATTTTGCACTTTCTGCAGCTCCCTCCCGGGATCGAGATGTTGAGCCCTCCGCTGACCAAGGACTGAATTTTTCATGGACCTGCACCTACAGGACAGGTGGTGTGGTGAATGTATGTCGAAATGTGACGGGAGTGGCTCTGTACTTCGCCCAGCAGCAGGATATCACTGTAAAAGCTGGCCTCTTGCCTCCTGCTCCTTTTCCATACATCTTTACCGTAACTGTAATGAAGCCAGGACGCAAACTGTCTAGTTACAGCAAGTCAGTATTTGTGAAAGAGGGTGCGGTGCCAAACGTTGCCATGCACACCAGCGGTGTGCCCATGAAAAATGGGGCACTATACGTTACGAGCAAGAGCAGATTAATTCTGAATAGTTTGTCGGACAAACAAACATGTCGAGCTCCATCCATTACGTATCCCCCTGGCTATGTCTTCAATGCATCAAACACAACAACAAAGTCGAATGGAACTCAATCGAGTATTCCGGCACTGAAGCCTATCATTGATCCAGGGATCACAGAAAATTGTATCTCTGCATTTAATTGGACCTTTGATCCCCCACTCAATACAAAGGCAGTTGATGTTCCATTTGGATACCACCAGGATACATTCGTGCTGAACAGTGCTCCGCATATCCTTTTGACTGGAACCACATATAATGTCAAGTTGTCAGCGGGTTTGGTGGAAGTTTCAGCAGGTCTTGTCGGGGGTGCGGCCGGGTTCTCTACTCTCAAACTTGTCGTGAATACGCCTCCAGTAAGTGGCACTTTCACTGCTTGCCTCAGCCGACCTGGGCAGAAAGGCTGCATCAAGTCGGGAGTGCCCATCACGGATGAATTTAGAATTTCCTGTTCAGGCTGGGTAGACGTGGATCTGCCCCTTGAGTACAAGTTCGGATATTCAAAAACCACCGTTTCTGGAAATGATACTGAGACAGAGACTGTGTGGTATGACAAAACGTTTGATGATGCCAGAGATGTTGGATTTCCTGTCGGATCAGTCCAGCTTTTGGCGATTGTGAATGATGTTTATGGCGCTGAAACGGATTTGCAGACTGATGTAATCACGATATCAGACCAAGGTCCCGGCGGCCGTCGCCTCTTATCAAGTGGGGGCTTTTGGGCGAAGGCAAAGGCAAAGCTCAAGGAGTCGCTTCAGACCTTCCGAGCGGATAAGATCAATCAGATGGCGGGAGCTATGTCGGGTTCATCAGGAGGAATGTCAGCAGCTGATCAGCAAAGCATGAAAGGCAATCTGTTGGCCACCATGGCTTCGGGTACACTACGGTCAACACCAACCACAGGAGGGCAATGTGAGTCGTTTTCAGCAGCAAAAGCCGTCACAAGCAACGCTGCTTCGTTGGGCGGTGCTGCCGTTGGTGGCATGGCAGCCATGATGAAGAACATGCTGAAGGCCAAGCTTGCTGCTAAGATGGATATGAACTGTGCAGCAAATGCAGCCGGTAGTATGGGAAGCTCTCTGAAAGCCCAGGCTGAATTCAAAAAAGCCAATCCAGGGCAGTCCATGATGACATCAGTATCAAGAGTCGAGTTTGTGCAGTCTCTCGAGTCAGGGATGAAACAGGTTATGCGGCAAGCAGTCTTCGATGCCGTAACAGGAGAGGGCCCACGGCAGGTCTCATTGGATACAGCTGAGCACAGTGTCAATCGCGTGTCTGCTAGTCAGATGAAGACAGGATCGACGTACGAAAGCTGGAGCCATCCGATCCCTTCCATGTTCGGATCAGGAAGCACGCGCCGGGCAGGACCGAGAGGGATTGCGGCAATCAAGTTGCCAGACACATTCACAACAGACCTGTTTGGAAGCCAAACGCCCGACTTAGACGTTCACACCCAGGCGCATGGATTCGCTCCTGATGCTCCAGGCTTCAAACTCAAGTCCCCTCTTGTAGGTCTTACTGTGTCGTACGCAAAGGCCGAATCTGCAATTCCTGTGCGAAATTTGAGTAAGCCGATCTTGATTACGATACCAGTAGATACATCGGACCTAAATCCAAAACAGCGCGTGATTTTCTCGCAACAGGTCAAGTGCGTGTTCTGGGATAACACCACTTACCAGGATTATGGTTGTAACGTGTCTGAAGCTTCAATTTTCTCGGTCACATGCAAATGCACACACCTGACCTTATTTGCCATCCACCATGACACCAGCGCCAGGGCATGTGGCGACGGAGTCATTCAGGTAGGTGAGCAATGCGACGATGTAAATGCTATCAACAGGGACGGATGTTCCAGTTCCTGCCAGGTCGAACCCGATTGTGAATGTACAGGCGAGCCCTCGTTTTGTAAATGCAAGAGGAAATCTGGTGGCGCTCAGCCAGCGATTGCAGGCATCAAAGCTTCCTTGAAAATTACTGGGTACTCGTCAAAGCAAGATTTCTTGAATGGACAGACAGTGTTCACTCAATCTGTGGCGACTGCGATGGGTATTCCCGGAATGACTGCGAATGATATAGTCATTCTCAAGGTGTGCTTTGGATCAGATTGCGAAGAGTTTTTCACGATTCGACGCAGCGAGATGCAACTTCGCGCAGCTGATGGTCAGCTAGAGGTATTTTTCTTTGTCAACAAAGGCGACCCTGCAACCACAGCCGAACTTTACATGGCAATCACTAAACCAACTTTCCTCAGCTCTTTCACCAACTCGATGCTAGCAGCAACAGGGCGAGAGATCAGGGCACAATTTGGAATGTTCCCCGCGGTGGTTGAAGACGGTGCATCCTTCAACAAACCTGGATTTGGGCCAAATGCAGGTGGATCAGGCAATAGCACGGGAGCCAACTTGTTCAAATCTGCCTCAGACCCCATTCCTGGTCTGGCTGGGTGGGTGGTTTATTTGATTGTTGCCCTCTCGAGTGTAGCCTTGATTGTCTTTGCGTGTGTGTCTTTTATTATTCCGATGTACAAGACATTTGTCAAGGCAAGAAAAATTGCGAAATTTAGAGATGATAACCGGCCGAAGAAGCAACAAAAGGTCCACAAAGCCGTCGCCGAGGAATTGAAGGCACAGGACAAGTGGAAGTCAGAAGTCCAGGAAGAAGAGGAGGAGGATCTGTCATTCATGATGTTCGACGCACGAGACTCCGAGGGCGAGAAAGACGACGACGATGAACTGGAAACTGAGATTCTGCCTGACGTCAAACCAGTGACGGGTAGCTTGGATCCCTACGGCATCAGCCCTATGCCTGATGATGGAGAGCGGCCAGCCGCTGCACTCTGGCCTGGCGCAACGAGCCTGACATCGGCATCCGGTGATCAAAACGCGACGGGTCGCTGGGGTCATGCTCGCTCGCGCCTCAAGGCACTGGAAATGCAGCTTGACCAGCTCCTCGAGAAGTTGCCTAGAGGTGAAGAGGAGGAATCAGAGGCTGCAGTTGCCAATCAATTGATGGCAGAAGCAGGTGCGCCACGTCAACGCGCTTCTTATGCTCGACCGACGCTACCTGACCTTTCTCCGGCTGCCCCACTGGGCGCTACTGCTGAGAGTCAACCTATCAGGCGGGTTCGTAGGGGCCCTGGACCGCAGGCGATGGAGCCCGCAAGCACATCTTCGCGTCCGATTACAACTGTCAGACGTGCACCTAAGTTGGCTGCCATGATAGACGACTTGGATATCGCAGGCACTGAGTTGGGAGTGGGCGACACTTCGGCTTCGGGATCTCCGGATAAAAAGGTCGCGTGGCAATGAGTGTTGAACTTATATCTTGCAAACTACCTCTGCAGCTAAAACTCGCACACAATACATACTTGTAACATTTTTCTTTTGAAAAAGATTGAATTGAAGACGCAATAAAGAATCTAAAATGATTGGCTCTCCGTCCAACGTGTATGCACTCCGTTCCATCTTTCGCACGTTACACGGGTACAAAAAATCTTAGTAAATGTAATTTATTGAGAGTTGCTTCTGGGACGACCATAGCACTCGGTGGTGTTACCCGACAGGGCCTTGTGCTTGCCGACTTTCAATCACTTGTCGATTGTCAATTCAACGTTCTCCTCCTCCTCCTCAGCATGCACTCCCTTGACCTTCGAGCAACTGTGCAAGACTGCTCAAGCGCCAGCAAAGACGTTCCAGCCAGAAAATTGAGGCTGATCCATTTTCTCGCTCCGTCTATCACTGGGGCCAGGAAGTTGATCTGGCGGGACCAACACTCTAGCATTAGGGTTGCCCGTTTCATCTGACACACCTGAAGGCTGCATCGGGATTGAGGTGGCCACGCTGGCGAATCTGCTCAAATAATCCGTAATTACCGTGAGCAGCTTCCATACTATCCATTATTATGCCATCACAGACAATCACCATTTTGCAGACAGTTTTACAGTCAATGGTGAATCTCACTGTGAGGCAGCAGGAGAAGTTTGAGCGTGCTGTTGAGCAGAACTTGTCTCCGCTTGATTGGTCTTCGCGTCTGCAGTGCCTTTCAGCAGAACTTGTCCTCGCTTGATTGGCCGTTGTGTTTGTCGCGCCTGCACAAAAAGGCAAGGTGAAATTGCGGACAACGCGAGATAGGGCACATGCAGCAGAGCCCTCAAGGCTCGCACAATAGAAACTGCAGCAATCAAGCAAACAAAAGGATTGGTGCACAATACTCCACACGCACCTGAGGTTGCCCCTGCGGGAAAAGCCAGCGCTCGACTTGTTCAAGAGGGACCTTCAGCACGCGACTCTCTTGGTCGCCAGCACCATAACTGTCCCATCAGGTCAGCATACATCAGGTTTCTGCCACCCCAATTTTGCCCTCGCTCTCTCGCTCTTGCCGAACACAATTCTGAGTCACGCATTCATCAATTGCGCGAATCAACTCTCAAATCCGCCCATCCAGAAAGCGCAAAGCATTGCATACCTGAAGAAGACAGTGGTGGAGTCTGCGGGGTAGGCGAAGCCAGCATTAGTTCCAAACAGCCTAGTACTGGTGTCAGGGGCCACAAATAGCCCGCTTAGGAACGCGTTCATGTGTCCGCCTGTCTCCAACTGTGTGTGAAGAGAGTCCACACACATGTGCGCACATCAACGAGGACATGTTGATGTATCGTAGATTAAGTCACAGTCAGGGTGAGGCAAGGGTGAGATATTGCGGTCAATGATCAAAACCACACGCAATCTTTCAAGTTGCCAGCGCGGGCGGCAGAGGTGGCTGCGGCGCTAGCAGTAGCAGGAGCACAGCAGGAATACGGCTACCAGGGGCAGCTGCCGAGAAATGCCCAAAATGGAAAAAGGCTTCGCGGCCTGGAAGGCGAACGCATAGTTCCGGTACCTCCCCTTGCTATCCCGCGTGTGAAATGTACCCAAGTAGTACGAGGCGTACTTGGCACCACCTAAATGCTCTGCCGGTGATGCCGACTTCTTGATCAGCACCGGGTTGCTTCCGCCGTGAACGGCGAGCCTGCTCTCAGAAGCTTGCCGAAAAGGCGCGACCTCTGTGCGCACCACTACTTTCAACGCTGTCTGCTGGGACTTGGAGGCTGTGAGCACAACAAAGGGGTGCAGAGATCGAATGTAGTGCACGACGCCCTTGTGCTCAAACCGCATCCAGTTCTTCTCAATCGGCGATCTCTCGAGGTCGTCATAGAAGAGCTCCTTGGTTTGCATCCCTTGAGACTCGGCCGACACGGTGACCTCAAACATACGTCCGTAGGATGTGCGATCAGAACAGGGCTTGGGTATGTCTGTCACGCTGTCTGCCCCGGGTACGTAAGAGAACACCGAAATCCGCAGAGCCCCATCAATCTCGCTAAATTGCAGTCGAGGGTCCTCGGGCCTGAATGCATTGTCATCTTGTGAGCACCAATACACAGACGTGCACATCAACACGGTGTGTGCATACGAGAAATTTTGGGATGGGTGCATCCACGGTGGGCAACAAAAGTGTTTTCACTTTTGTGTGCCCACCGTGGATGCACCCATCCCAAAAATTCATACCAACAAGCGTTGCATGCACATGCTTGCAAAGGCGGCCGTATGTAGTTGATAGGGATCTTTCTCACCCTGTGGAAAACGAGAGAGTTGCCGTGTTGTTGGCCTCGTTCCGGACGGGCGGCGGCATGCATGGTATCCATGCCCCTCCGCCCTCATGACTGCCCCCCGCAGCCTTACCCTCACTGCCGACTTCTTGATCTGATACCTTTGTGCTGTCCCCGCTACCAACCCGACTCTTTGCATTAAGATTCCGATCCAGACGTGCGTCAGACTGAGCTCCCGTCTCACCACTGGCGCCGCTTCTACTACTTCTGCTTAGTACTACGCTTGCGCCACTGCCCCTGCTGGCAGGAACTATTTCGTCTGTTGACAACAGCTTCCTGTGCATGCTGCTCAAAGCGCCCCACTCACGCCTTGTAATGCTGTCGACAGCTTCCAGGTTCAGGACAGCCTGACGAAGACTTGTGCCTGCCGCTTGATCCAATTCCGCGCCGTCTTCGCTATGCTCTTCACTCGCTCTTTCACGAGCATGATCGGCACCAAGGAGATTGCGCGCGGCAGTCAACTGACGAGAGGAGCGCGGCATGTCCGCATCTGCGTGCTGCGCATCAGGATGCTCGGCTGTTGCATCTTTCCCCCTCCAGTGGGGAGGCAGAGGCACGAACACCGGATGCAGTTCAGCCTCGGCTCCAACCGTCAACCCTTTTAGATCCATGACCCCGACAGCCACGCGACTATTCCATTTGAGAATCGTCACAGACACGTTGTTGTTGCTCCCTCCTTTCGCTTCTCCGACCTTTGCCGGCGGCGATGAGCCCGGTATAGCCCGGTATAGCAACTTCCGAGTAGCGCCAGTGGGACCCTTGCCTCCGACGCTTTCTTTTGCACTGTGCTTATTTGGCGGAGCATGGCCCAGCGCATCGCCATCTACGCTCTTGCTCACAAGCCCCTTTGCATCTGCCGCAGGCCCGGGGGGCCGAAACCCTAGCGCCTCGGATGGAAGGCTGCCAAAGCGCATGCGTTAAAGACTACGCTTCTAAACACATATGCGCGCACCGACATGCGCATGCTATACATATGTCGCTGGATTTCTAAGGTCCCACATGCACCTGTATCCGCGAAAATGCAACCCCCCCCGCGCACCACACACACACTTACACACACACACACACACACATGCACACATTCAAAGGGTTGTTTCGGGTCACAAGCACCGATGCGAACGGGCAAAGATACAACACATGACTTACAAGTGCTTTTCAGAATCTTTGCGGTGTACACGAGCGGCGATCCAGATGGAGCTGGGGTCAGCAGGGTCTTGCGCCAGCGAAGGGTTCATGATTACATGCTGTGAAACATTCAATCCAATTTAGTTACTAGCACACAACCAACACAGCTGAGACTAAAGGCAGATCACATCACGAGAGGCCAAAGCAAGCTGGGTACCTCATTTCCCCCGTTAAACCAATCGACGAAGGCAAGCTCGTGGTCCTGCTTCCACTCAAACCCGTTAGCGCCGAGACAGGCTTGGAGGCGGACACGCATCACATGACGCAGAACGCGAAAGCAACCTGCAAAAATAACTCAGACACAACACGACAGGACCTCTGCAGGGATGCGCAGATTCAAACGAAAGTCGACAGCGCCGTGACGGTAGACGATTGCGGCTGGATTGCGCGTGCGTGTCGCCGGCGCCAAGAGAGCCGAACGCACGTAGTCGGGCACGGAGGACAGGGCTATAGAGGCTAGCATCACACCCAGCGCCGCCGCCCGCACACAGGCCGACAACCGCTGTGAATGGCAGTATCGCGAGTCAGGAGGGGAGCGTGACGTCATGATGGCTGCAACGACTCAAAGCGCAGTGTCGCGCTAGGCCCCGTCCATACCGCGTACACACAGCGGCGGCGCGTGTGACACGCACATGGCACAAGGGCGTGTACGTTTGCACCGGAGCAGCGAGCGAGGGAGAGAGAGAAAGCCCCCCTGCCCCCCCTCGCGAGAGAGATAGGGGTGTGCGAGAGTAGGGGGTGTATGCGCACGCGTGCAAAAAGGAATGGACCAGGTCAGTGCCCCACGGAACTTGGACATAGTGGTGCGCGAGCGCCGCCATGGCCAGCAACACAACCCAGTAGGCCAGCCCCACTCCTTTACCAGACTCCGCGCCGCCCCACAGCGCGAGGACCTCGAAGTGTAGAATGTAGACGCCGAAAGACCATGCACCTACCCTGGCCAGCAGCTTGTTCTGGAGCAACTTGGCCACGGGATCACGTCCCTCTGCGTTTCGCCAGGCCGTGCAGGATCAGCACATGAGCACACATGAGGTCATCAGTCAGGCGACGCGCCACGGCAGCGCATTTAGCATGGCGGTGCGTTGCAACACTTGCCTGAAAGCCCAACGAGAAGCAGACCCTGCAAGGGAGCAAGGCCTCCAAGACGACACAAGAGCTTGTGCGCAGGTGGCTGAAGCGCGGGACATGCGAAGACAAGAAAGAGCGAAAGGTAGCCCAGTATGGCGCCGTGTCGAGCGACCCACGGTGCTCGCTCCCCGCTCTTCTGTATTCGAAGGTACCAGGCGGCAAGTGCAACGCCGAAGACGTAAATGTGCACATAGCACGCGGGGTGAAACTTGAGGGCAACCACAGCCTGTGAGATGCCCACGCCAATGGTACACGCAAACACGTATCATGGAGAGCACACACCGGGCGCCAGCACAGCAGAGATTGCTTCATGCAGGCACGCGCATCGAAAGGCGAGGCAAGGACAGCACTGCCACGACAGCCACAACATTCGCATATAGCATGCCATTGCTTTTGCTTCGCATGCCATGGGTGGCCACATGCAAGGTCACGTCGCCGGGGGGGGGCTATGGAGGGCTGTGCAAATACCACATCCACCCAATTTTTGAAGGCTTTCCACTTGTGCAGCGTATACCACTCATGTGGCACCCCCATCAGGGGCGGCAAAAGGACCAGCAAGATCCATGGGACAAGGGAGATGAGCATCAACAACTTGAAGATGGCCCGCGTGGGCAGCCGGTCGACAAAAGTGACTATCGACTGATGCAGGAGCCAAAAGGGGACAATGGCGCTGAGAAACCAACACTGCGACTGCAGCGCATGCTCTGTCTCTGACGGCAGCCACGCCTGCAGCAAAAACACTTGCGACAGCAGCGCCGACGGCCGCACTGTGAAGAGCTTACCCCGATCTGCCAGCGTCAAGAGCGAGATGCAGACGCCCAGCAGATAGAGGGGATACACCGACGCCAGCCGGCGGTGACAAAAGGCCAAGGGCGACAGATGCGAGCCTCCCGATGGCCCAGACTTGCCGTCCCTTTTGGGCTGAGAGAGCCGCGCGTAAGCCAAGATGTAGCCCGACAGCATGAAAAACCAGGGCACCCAGGTGAAGCCCCACCCCAGAATGTAAATCGGAGGCGCAGCAGGAGGCTTGAGGCGTGAGAGGTGTGTCGCTGCAACGTGAAGCGACGCCAGCAGCCTGGCTCCCGTGATGGCATCCAGCTTGGGTCTGGCCCCCTTCTTCGCAGCACTCGAGTCCGCGGACGCGTGCGCGGCGCCCTGCCCATTGGCCTTGGGCTCGTCCCTTTCCTGAAAGTCGTCATCGCCGTCCTTGCCCTTGCACGCGCCGTTGTGGCTCTTGGAGGCCTCGGCCTCGATAGACCTCACCATGCCGCTCTCGCCGCATTCAAGTTGCGAGTGATTAGCATCTCGAGCGTCGCGTCCACAGCCACTCTCGCCCTTCCCATCCGTGCAACCACCCAAGCAGTGATGCACGCACGGGACCGACGAGCACAACACACGTACGGTGTCGTCTACTTGGCCAATGCCCTCGTGCAAGGCTGCCCAGCAGGTCTCGCCCGGCGCGCCATGCAACCACTCGCAGCACGGCGCTGGCAGCCACGGGCCGTTGGTCGCTGTCCCACAGAGCACAAGCACCGAGAATATGAGTAGCGCGTACTGCCGCAAGGCCAGCACTCGATCACTCATGGGGTCGTCATGTACTTTGTACTCGACGTGCAGGCTGACAAGAGCGGGCTCGATGCGCAGACCCTCTGTCGGCACCTGCGCCGGCATAGACTGAGCATCGTTGATGAGTTCTTGCACGTGCGCAGGCGTCATGTCGAGCGTCGTGACGTTGCACCGCCTGCCATGCACAGTGTGCGGAAGCATGCGAGGAGACAGAGGGCGCGGGTCGGGCGCAACGCAAGTGGACGAGGGGAAAGAAAGCGGCGGACGGAATAGCATGAGCCTTGAGCCGCGGGCGCGCGGCTAGTATCGCCTGATGCCAGCACACCTAGAACAACTCTCGAGACTCGGGCAGTCTCGCCGGCAGGGCACCGCACCTGCCTATCATGACGCGCCAGTCATTGTCTGGGCCGCAACTGCGCGTGAAAATCCCCGCTCGAGCGCAGGGCTCATCCCCAACCTCGGCAGCGGGGTCGGAGCCCTCGCCGGCGCTCTGCGCTGCGATTTCGTTGCGCATCTCTTGCAGCGAGGGGCAGATGACGGAGAGGAAGCGTTGAATGCCCTGTGCGCGTCTCGAAGTGAGCCTCCACGAGCACACGCGTGCGCGCAACATGGGCGACGTTTGCATGCGCATGGTTGCGTGGGTGGGATGGGTGTGCCGGTCAGACTGGGAGCATGCGTGCGATTGCATACAGCATGGCGCACATGCAGGCAGACAGGGTGTGGGTGAGCCCTCACCAGCAGTCCCGCCTTGTGGTCCGTGTGTGCGCCGCCTTGCTCCCCGATACTGGTAGATGCCCAGTCCACCGCAAATACAGGGGCAAGCTTGCCCTCGCCTGCCTCCGCGGCCTTGGCGGTTTCGTGCTCGAGCACGAGGTCAATCATGCTGTTGAGCCCTTTGCGACACCCCAGGCCATCGCGTTTGCGGCATCTGTGCTTGCTCACGGGCATGGTGCCCAGCGCGATCGCCTGGACGTTGAGCTGCTGCAGCGACTCTACCATCCAGATCACGTCATCGTAATACACCTCGAAGAGCTGCCGGGGGTCACGCAGCCGCTCCAGCGCGGCCACCTCTGACGTATTGAGCCCCCATATGCGCGAGCGGCCGTCAAAGGCGTTGAGATACCACTGGCCCACCTGGGCATAGACCATGGGCGCCGAGCCATTCCAGTGTTCCAGGCCCTTTTGCACTTTGCTCACAACTTCATGCGCGTACTGCGTGGGCAGCACTGTGAGCCGCCAGCCCCCCGGCGGCACAGGGGGCGCCTGCCACAGGTGGGGCAGGTCTTTACCATCAAATTTGCTCGACGCCTTGTAGACTACGCCGCCATGCTGGTCCATGACAAGGTCGTACGCCATGCTTTGGAAGTTGACGAAGCTCAAATCTTTTGGCTTCTCCCAGCTCTTTTCACAGGGGACGCTCCTGTTGTGCCAGCACGTCTTGTTGTACCAGCGAGGCCCATAGAAGGGGGACCGAGTGCCCTTGGGGTCCAACGCCATGAGCCACGTCAGCCCGAGGTTCATTGCGCCAGAGCTCCCAAGCAGCATGAGCCAGTTGTTTTTCATGCACACCGCCGTCTCTCTGCGGTCAAACCAGTGGAACATGCATTTCTGCTCCGGCAGCACAAAATTGTATCCACACGCCGTGGTCCTGCGCGCATACGGAGGACACCACTGCACCCATTCCCCGAAGGACCAGCTGTCCGTGCAGGGAGCTGGACAGGTCCCTGCCGGCACCTCCGCCCCTGCATCGTCTGCCAGAGCCTCCTCGCGGGAGCCCGGGGGCGCATGGCCGTCTGCGCGGGGCGGTAGCCCGGCCGCAGACCACGCGTCGCAGTCGAGAAGGTCCCACGTGGCCCTGACACCGGGCGGCAGCTGCCGCGCGTCCGCCCGCACGCGGATCGCGTATTCCCGAGCAATCACCTCACACTTGCGCGTCTTGACGCCGGTGCCCGGCGGAAAATGCCCCCACGTCAGCCACAGGCCCGCCTGCAGCACGAAAAAGACCACCAGCACCAGGCCCGCGGTCCTTGCCGTGCTTTTGCCCTGACCCCTCACGGGCCCCAACCCCTGGTGGTGCGAGACCGTTCCGCCGTGCGGAGCACCGCGCCGAATCTTGTCCTCTTTCTTGTCATCGCTGTCTGCTCCCGCTACCAGGCTGGCGATGTCGCGCCCGGCCCGCTGCATGCTTCAACTCGGCCGCGGCGCGTCGCCGAGCTCCCGGCGCAGCCGCATTGCGCGGATGACACACAAAAAAAAAACATGCAGTTCGTGTGTGAAAGGGAGTTGCAGCGGAAACTGGAGGGCCAGCAGGCCATCTTCGAAATATGAGGAGCAGCAATCCTGCTGGCCTTCCGTAGGCTTAGCAGTGCGCCCCACGCACGCGGCGGTCAAGGCCAAGGCCCGGCGGGGCAGCGCCGCGGGGACATCACGGCGGGGACGCTCGCGGAACACCACGGCGCCCCCTCTAGCGGGGCCCTCGTTCGCGCGCCCGGCGGGCCCGACCGCCCGGCGGCAGGTCGGCCTGTGCTGCTTCCAGACCCCCGTCGTAGCTGATCCCGTTGTCCCACTGCGTTGTGCGCTGGCCGAGGTACGTGATGGCCAAGGGCATGCACGTGCGGGGCGACGGCGTGGGGTTCACGCTGCTCCGCAAGAAGGCGGACCCTGCGCGTGAGTGGGTGGACGGATGTCCCTCGGTCACAGAGGGCGAGACAGTGACGGTGCTCAAGGTCGATAACGCCTTCTCGCTGCTGCGGCTCGCGAGCGGCGCGGAGGGGTGGGTCTGGAGCAAGTACATCCAGTGTGCGCAGAGCATATGCATACACGTGCGGGGCGACGGCGTGCGGTTCACTCTGCTCCGCAAGAAGGCGGACCCTGCGCATGAGTGGGTGGACGGCCGGCCCTCGGTCACAGAGGGCGAGACAGTGACGGTGCTCAAGGTCGATAACGCCTTCTCGCTGCTGCGGCTCGCGAGCGGCGCGGAGGGGTGGGTCTGGAGCAAGTACATCC
>Ga0115006_10000287_pt1 | contig 26566 bp, 19 predicted proteins | sample ArcOceMetagenome_3_FD_88943 | JGI IMG/M metagenome (GOLD analysis project Ga0115006, IMG submission 88943) | Marine eukaryotic phytoplankton communities from Arctic Ocean - Arctic Ocean- Svalbard ARC20M Metagenome | ecosystem: Environmental > Aquatic > Marine > Oceanic | place: Arctic Ocean...
AATATAAAAACAAACATATTATTTATTTGTAGGAGTGGAATGTGTTTAAATTATTATTTATTCGTGTCTATTGTATTCCAATTCAATCGATTTCTTCAATATCTGGGTCAGAACCGGTTGTTGGCTGACCCGGGCCTTCGCCGTCAACTGGTGAGTCAGACACTCCTTTTCCGATAAGTTTGGTAATTATATCCTGTGTTTCTTTCTTCACATCGTTCAATTCTTCGGTGGATGCGGTCTGATTCGATTCCATCCAATCGAGTTTATTCTGAACAATCTCGTTGATTTTCGTCTTGGTTTGTTCATCCAACTTCATATTTTCGTCGGAAGTTGACGATTTCATAGAGAAGAGATAACTCTCCAACTCATTTTTTGCGTCTACACGGGCACGTGCCTTTTCATCATCCTGTTTATAACGTTCAGCTTCTTGAACCATTCTCTCGATATCCTCCTTCGAAATTCGACCCGAATCATTCGCGATTGTGATTTTTTGTGACTTTCCAGTTCCTTTATCCATTGCCGATACGTTCAGGATACCATTGGTATCGATGTCGAATGAAACCTCGATTTGGGGAACTCCCCGCGGTGCGGCGGGAATACCTGTCAATTCGAACTGCCCCATATGACGGTTGTCTTTAGTGAATTGACGTTCACCTTCGAACACTTGAATAGTGACCGCTGGTTGATTATCGCTATACGTGGAAAATACTTGAGATCTCTTGATTGGAATTGTGCTGTTTCGTTCAATAAGAGCTGTCATGACACCACCTGCAGTTTCAATACCCATAGAAAGTGGAGTAACATCCAATAGAAGAAGGTCTTGAATGTTATCATCTTTCGCCCCGGTCAGAATGGCGGCTTGAACAGTCGCCCCGACTGCAACTGCCTCGTCAGGGTTCAGTGACTTGCACAGTTCTTTTCCATTGAAAAAATCTGAGAGTAATTTCTGAATCTTGGGGATGCGTGTCGTGCCTCCAACCAAGATGACCTCGTCTACATCTCCCTTTGAGAGTTTGGCGTCCCGCAGAACTTTCTCGACAGGTTCCATCGTGCGACGGAAAACGTTTACACACATTTCTTCAAATCGTGCACGCGTAATTGTAGACATGAAATCAATTCCGTCAAATAGACTGTCAATCTCAATTGAAGACTGTGTACTAGACGATAGATTGCGCTTCGCTTTTTCACAACTTGTGCGGAGACGACGCATTGAACGTGGGTTCGTTGTTAAGTCCTTCTTATGCTTGCGTTTAAACTCTTGAATGAAATGATCGACAAGAATGTTATCCAAGTCTTCTCCACCGAGATGACTATCTCCAGCGGTTGCTTTCACTTCAAACACACCATCTTCGATAGACAGAAGCGTGACATCGTGAGTTCCCCCACCGCAATCGAAAATGAGGACTGTTTTTTCTTTATCCGTCTTGTTGTCCATGCCGTATGCAATGGCTGCCGCGGTAGGCTCGTTGATAATTCGCAAAACATTGAGTCCAGCAATTGTTCCTGCATCCTTGGTTGCCTGTCGCTGACTATCCCCAAAGTATGCAGGTACGGTGATCACTGCTTCCGTAACGGTTTCGCCTAGGAACGATTCTGCTGTTTCTTTCATTTTGACCAAAACCATTGCTGAAATTTCTTCGGGTAGAAATTGTTTCTTTTCTCCTTTGAATTCCACCTCGATTTTCGGCTTGTTGTTACCGTCGTTTTTGACATCGAATGTCCAATGTTTTACATCGGCAGTCACATGGCTGTCGTCGAATTTTCTGCCTAGAAGGCGTTTGGCATCATACACGGTATTTTTTGGATTCATACTCGCTTGATTTTTGGCACCGTCACCAATGAGTCGTTCATCGTCCGTGAACCCAACATACGAAGGCGTTGTTCGGTTACCTTGATCATTTGCGATAATTTCAGCAACACCGTTTTTCCATACACCTACACAACTGTAGGTGGTTCCAAGATCGATTCCAATTGCATTTCGTTTAGCCATGGTATACGTAATATTCAAAAGTTATTTTTAAATCAGTTGTTGTCCCTATTGTAGTTTATTAGATATAATAAATTCTTCTTTTGGAGTTGTTATTGTCAATTTGCGAATGTACTCTGGCAATTTAAATCCAGATCTGGATTTTATTCCAAAGGTTTCAACGTAAAATCTATTGAAGTTGAGCAAACCCGTGACTCGCAACTCTCCCAAACCATTAAGAATAGTGTATATGAAACCCGCATCATCTTTGAATTTCCCAAACGGTTTGCTTGAATTTAAAATCATTTCATGCAAAATACGATCGAATTCAACAATGTGTTCTTTGTGTGAAACTGATGTCTTCTGACCAAGATGTCCATGAACACACATGAACAGTAGTTGATTCACAAACAAAGATTTGTTGGAGTTCTCTGTATAAAATTCGAGATTGTCCTCCATGTATTGTTTACTGGTTCCTTCTCTGAGTAACGAAAATAAAGTTTTTGAATAATTTCCAGTAAACAATAGTAAAGACTCTGCAACACTCACTGGGGTGCCTTCATAGTTCTCGTAAAGTTTCACGACCTGTTTATTCGCTGGAGTCGTATATGTAGTGATCAGATCGTTCAGATTTTCTTTCCAAATATCCAGAATTTCGTACCATTCGTCGTTGACTTTCAAAGACAATTCGAAAAAGGCTTCTATACAATGTTTCAAAGAATTAATTGAAAAATACAGGGTTAATAAATTGTTCTCAACAACTTGTTCGTTCAAAGAAAATGTATTTGGAAACGAATGTCGTTTTACTTCTCCATTTTCACCCTCAATGTCTTTGGTTAGACTTATGAAAAAATCCACAGAATTCTTAAGAATTTTGTATCCTTTTTCTGCTAACCAATTATAATCTTGGGTGACGCGATAATAGTTCCATGCATTCATGGCAATCATACCCGTGTTAAACACATAAATCTTGTTCTCAGAATTCCAATAAATATCTGTGTAGGATGTGTTGTCGTTTTTGTAGGGAAACTTACACCCTTCAAACCCATGGGCTGCTGCTAAATGCCGTGCAATATCCAGTTGTTTGAAACGATAGTCGATCAACATCTTTGCAAACCTTGGTTGAAGAAAGATCAAAACAGGAACCAGAAACATATCACCGTTCCAAAAAAGCTCCCCATCAAAGTCGACCGCTGAGATATTTAAAGGATTCACTTCAATATTCACATCCCCGCGTAGTTTCGAATAGATTGTGTACAATGAATATTTGATGGATTGTTGAAAGTCCCTTGTTAATTGTGTTTGATACGCATTGTTGGTGAGTTTCCCTGTTATGGTTATTCCCGATTTCCACAACACGGACCATTGTTCATTGTGTTCTTGTAAAAATCTTGTCTTGCTCACTGAAAACAAAATTCGTGTTAATTCCTCCTTCGGATTTTCGAAATCGTTGCTTGTCATAAACCCAGTCAAGAAACTGAACACAACTTCTGATCCGTGGACAAAATTCTTTTTTTGAAACGTATTGTGAACGAAGTCTGACCCCTCGATGAATCCCAAATGTTGCACATCGTTGTTTACATACAAGTTATTTATACACACCGTTGTGTTCGATGGTTTGAGAATGGATTCGACTGAAAATGATCGGATAGAATCCACCGTGTTTGTGTGAAGAACCAGATTTTGAAATTCGGGCTTTTTCGTCAGCACGTGATGTATATTCAGTTTTTCAATGGTGTCTCCGGTAGTATTTAGTATTTTGTATTCATTATACATGCAATATGGAAATTGCCGCAAAGAAACAATCCTGTGATCAATTCGAATACTTTTAGTATCTCCAGATTGTGTTTTATACCGAAGCCCATATGTGTTTTTGAACGTAGCGGTGTACATTTCGATGGTTTGCTCGTGTTCTAAAAGTTCTACAATGGACTGGTCCACATCAAAAAAATGAACATGACTAGAATCCATGAGGTTCATCACATTACTCTTGTGTGCACCAATCGTTTGCAGATCATAATTGGTGGTTATGAAGGGTTTATTCCCTATGTTATGATTCGGTGAGGTGATTAAACCAACTTTACCATTCGAAACGATAACTCCTTCGTATCGGTTCGGATTCATATTCTTCACATTTATACTGTAATTTTCATCCGGCACGTATTTCACATCCCCGTAATATTCATTGTTTAATAGTTTATACTCACGAGTCTCTTTGATATCGTTGGTAATCTGTATATAGGATAACAAATGTTCTTTGAACCGCAACCAATATTCGTCTACTTCAGAATCAGACGGCTCTCGTTTTAGATGTGTCAAAAAAATAAGGGCAAGTTCGTCTTTGAATATGTCCATTTAATTGTAGAATGAATTTATTTATTTGAATTGTTCCACAACACAATATCTTAAATAAAATATCAAACTTAAATTCAAAATCAAAATGGAATGCTTATAAAGGTTGTATTTAACTCGATTGTGTTTGAGTAAATCTCGTCGGATAAACTTATCAACTCCTAGGTAATAAAATACAGTGTGTAATAGGATCAAAACTATCGCATAATAAAGGTATACTTTATTCATTTCGTTTTCACACCTCGTACTTTGTACAGTGTTATATTTTCACGATCATTCTATTTATTCGATTTCATATTGGAAGGACAAATCACACACGTCAACACCCTCGTCATCGTGTGCTTCTTCGAGATGTTCATTGCGTACAGGATTCATGAATCGTAATTTAGATTCATCCAATAAGATTTTTGTATCTCCTGTCCCGCTCTTAGAAATTTGTCCAAGCATGATATTTGCAGACACTCCTGTAATTTTATCCAACTCTCCAAATATTCCTGCTTTAATCAATATATCCGATGTTTCTTCAAAACTGCATTTAGCAAGTGGTCCAATTTCGGAGCGATTGATACCATGTCTATCAATTGATAACATATATCCCTTTGATGTCATCGTATCGACAAGCAATGCAATATGTCGATGATTGACACTCGTTGCACTGTTCAGTATATCATCAATTTCGTTATACAATGCTTGTCGCGCTGCTTCAATCCCGAAAATTTCGTATATTTCGATGATATCATTTGAAATCGTGCGACTGGAATCAACATTTGGGTTTGCTAACACAGTCAACAGGTTTGTTCCATCCGTCTCTAGAACAAACCAATCTTTCTTCTCATATGTTTTCATGACTGGATCGTCATTCAATACATCTTCGTTTTTCTTTTCGGTTACAGACACTTTATGGATACGCTCAATTCCCTTGATCAATATTTTTTCGAGCATATTGTATTCCAGTGCTTTAAGGTTTGTGATTTTATCGTCACTATCTTTCTGGAGACTGATTCTGAACACACAGACGTTACCATCGATCGAAGCATTCGGTTCGCTGTATTGAATTGAAATAATATCACCATAGTGTGCTTTGAATGTACAATACACATCCAGCGGTTCAACTTCTTTCGAAAACATCTTTGCTTGATTGAGTGTGAATCGCAAAATCCAAGGTGATTTGCTTTTCATATCGTCGTCTTCGGGTGAATCCAAACCTTCAAAGTTGTTACACGAACTCTTTATGTTCCTATCAATTGATGGAAGTATTGAATTTGTAGGTTCATATACGATAGAGGATGACACTAACAAGTCTTTCAGGTAGGTCGTTTCGATTGAGTTTTTCGCAGTTTGAGCTTCTTTGTATGTTTTGATAGAATCTTTCATAAAGATGCTGCACGAAGGCGCTTTGATGTTTTTACTAACACTCAACAATTCTTTCAATCTGGGTACACCACGAACTGCTTTCGATGCCGATGCAACCCCTGACAAATGAAATGTGTTCAATGTCAATTGCGTACTGGGTTCCCCAATCGATTGTGCTGCAACAACTCCAACCATTTCTGATGGATGAACCAATGCCTCGTTGTATTTTTGCGTGAATACCTTTACAAATTGTTCAAATGCGTCTTTCGTAAACCTCCATTCGAATAAGATTCGCTTTGGATTGAAGTAGTAACGAACCATCATCTGAAACATCTTTGTGGACTCAAAATTTTTGTGAACGCGTAGTTCGTTTGATACTCGTTTCATCGTTTTAAAGATTTCCATAGGATTCAAATCACTCGGTGTTGACGATATATCAAGGGCATATACATTTTTGATTCTGGAGACTATCTTCAAAACATTGATGGGGTGATATACGGTGTCCTCATGTTTGTGTTTGAACACAGAACACAACATATATTCCCGATCAACCAATATACTCTCAAAATATTTCCTGCATTCTTTCTCCCATGATTGGGTTTTGTTCAACTCTTTTATGACTTCATCATTTACAACAAATTTCAAATTATCGGATTTTGCGATTAAAAACATGTCTTCCATCTTCTGTAAATTCATGTCATACGCTAGATAATCAATGGGATGTTTCTCCAATTTAATCGGATCGATTGAATCATCTCCGTACAAGAACTGAACAATATTTCCAGTGGCGTTTCGCACCGTCATATCGAAATTAACTTTCGCATCTTCCATCGCTTTGATTAGTTTTCTTTGAATATATCCTGTTTCGCTGGTTTTCACCGCTGTGTCGATCAAACCTTCACGCCCACCCATTGCATGGAAGAAGAACTCTTGTGCAGACAATCCTTTGATGAACGAACTTTCTACAAATCCACGACTCTCTGGACCATCATCATATTTCGTGAAATGAGGCAACGTTCTACTATCAAAACCATATGTGATTCGTTTTCCCTCAACAGATTGTTGTCCAACCGAACCCATCATCTGAGAAACATTGATTGCATTTCCCTTACTTTTGGAATTGATCATGTTCATCATCCGATTAGTTGTATCTTTAATGTTACTGGTTCCAATTTTGTTGATGGTGTGTGTTGCCGAATCAAGTTTATTGTTCACGAGCGATTCAAAATATTCTACGTTATTCATGATTGAATCGTTTTTGAAATCGTTCATATGAATTTCACGAATGAGACTGTATACGTCCTTTTTCAACTCGGTAACCACTGATTTCAATTCAACGTTTGTAGATTCCTCGATCAATAAGTCAGAAATGCCGACAGAAAATCCATTGTATACCAACCAATCACATATCAAACGTTGTGTGTTGTCGAATAATGCTTTGCACTCGTCCTGACCTAGATCGTTGTAAATTGAATGAATCAGACCATTTGTCATATCTTGATACACTTTTTTGTCGAGAACACCTTTTTTCAATTGTCCATTCACAATTTGAACACCTTTGAAGTTTACGTTCATCGTGGGATGAAATACACTAGACAACAACTGCCTACCGGTCCAAACCGGGACGTTTTTATCGTTTTTACCTACAAATTTATCAGGTAGTGACGGTATTCCTGTGAATTTTGAGTTTCCGGCCAATATGTTAAAATACTGTTTTCCATTCATTATTACACTGCTCGTATGATCTTTGTTCTCTTTCGTAATGCGATAGAGTCCAACGACAATGTCTTGGACGACTGATATGATTGGTGAAGAATCCCTCGGTGATATGATTTGAGTGGGGACATATGCGAGAGATAGTAATTCGTTTTCTGTTTGAAGCGATTGTGGCACATGCATATTCATCTCGTCACCATCATAATCCGCATTGTAACTTGGCGTGCAACATACGTTCAATCTGAATGTATCGTATGGCATTACGCGAACACGATGTGCCATCATTGACATTTTATGGAGCGAAGGTTGTCGATTGAACAGAACTCCGTCACCGTTTTTCAAATGACGGTCGACGATGTCACCCATCTTTAGTGTTACGTTGGTTCGGTCCAAATTCTTCAGACGGATTGTCCGATATCCATTTCCATCGTTTTTACGTATATATTTCGCTCCGGGATAAATATCATTTCCGTTTCGAACCAAACGATACATCTCATTTATATTGTATTGGTTCACAACCTCTGGGAATGTTAAATTCATTGCCATTTTTAATGGAACTCCCAATTCATCAATATCGATGTTTGGGTCTGGTGTGATAACGCTTCGTGCTGAAAAGTCAACCCGTTTACCCATCAGATTGCCTCGTACACGACCCTCTTTTGATTTCAGTCGTTCAGTTAATGAACGAAGAGGTCTACCCGTTCTTTGTTTAGCAGGTGGCATTCCAGGGATACAGTTGTCGACAAATGTAGCAACATGATATTGCAACAGAGTATACCAGTAGTTAATTTGATTCAATTGTTCGGGCGTAATTGCTACCGAGGAGTTTACTTTTTGTTTCAATGTGTTATTTGTCTTGATAATATCGCAGAGTTTATGTGTCAGATCGTCTTCACAACGTTGACCCGTGTCATTTCGAACCGAAGGTCTCACTGAGGGTGGTGGGACCGGAAATACCGTGCAGATTAAAAATTCTGGGCGATTGTATTCAGGTTTATTAATTTCAGATTGAAACCCGAGAATGTTTGATTCTTCGTCGCAAATGCGCTTCAAGATGATCAATATATCTTCAGCATTAAACACCTGCTTTCGAGTTGTAGTTGCATCGTCTTTCCATTCCATATTAATTTTCCCAATGTTTTCCTTTGTAATTTTGTGAGGTAGTTTTGCACCGCATCCGTGTGGGTTTTCTTGACCACACCGTTTGATTTTTGAACAACACTTATAAATCATCTCAAATCGCTTTTGTCGCATTCCAGAAGTTTTCTTGGACATCAGCTTGATCAATAATGGATCTTGAGGATTGACGAGTAGTCGTGAACATCGAAAACACACACACTTCAACAACTTACGAACCATATCGAAAAATTGAATATAAAACACTGGCTTCGCCAACTGAACATGTCCGAAATGTCCCGGACAGAACGTATTTTTTTGATGACAAGTCTTGCATATTTTATCGTTTTCGATAACACCCATACGACTATCAAACAGACCTCCAATAATGGGTTCGTTTCCGGAATAGGTATCTGTAGAAACGATTTCGCAAACAGATTTTCGTTGAATTTCATCCGCACTCATCACAGTAAACTGAATTCCCTTAATGGTCTCGATATCATTTTCAAAAGATAATTCACGATATATCGACATCTTTAACTTACTAAAATATTTTTCTTTTAATACAATTTGTTCAATTTTTTTATTAATTTATTGGTTCGTATTTAGAAACAGTTCTCTATTCAAGTGTTTTACTCTGAGGGTTTACTATAAGTTTTTACTCAAATTGACAAGTATTCATCCAACAAGTCGAATAAAAAACATATAAGTTTTTACTAACGAAATCAAATTGGTTAGGTGTCTGTGAACGTAGACTTAAATATCGCGCCTTCGTATCTGATAAATTGTTTAAGAAATACCATAGTATTGGATACAAATATGAATAGTCATTTAACACACCTAACGAAAAACCAACAGCTCGTACAAACAATCATGTTCATGGATCCCTCGAAAATACCGGATTTTCCTCTTTCACCCGAAATTGAAAAATTAGGATTACAATTGAAAGAGATGTTTGCTTGTGGACATTTGACGACTTTATGTTTAGACGGTGATGGTGAAATTGTTTGTTTTTAACCTACCTAAAAAAATTGACATATTTGTTTGTCAAACACATTCAAAGCAAATACAGTATTCGACAATGAAATTCTCGATAACGAAAGTTGTGTCTTCTCTATACGATTCTCAAAAGAAATCGTCTTATCTGGAATTGAACAAAAAACGCAATCAATATGCAAAACTCACACATAAAGTGACTACAATGAAGTCTGTAGTGCGACGCAAAATGTCAATCATCAAACATTTGTGTTCGGAAGACTCCTATGACGAAACTCATGAAAATTCGTGTTTATTGTTGTGGGTTGAAATTGACGAACTCGAAGACGAGATCCATAAAATCAAAAACGATCTTAAACATTTTAAATGAAACACAAATCTTAAAGGAAAACACAACCCGATAAATAAAAAATTTGAAAGAATTCATATATTCTTTTTTTCACAATTCATCACATAGTCTACTAGTAACTCATGTTTATGTTGGGAGATTTCTTGAATCAAAACGAATCCTTACACAGGGAATATAAAGAGTTTTGTTTCAAAATAAAATTATACAAGTTTTACAAGATAACGGAATTGTATGATATCATTCGAACTGGAAGATTTCTATACGATTTTAATCAAATTATCCTTTCAAACATGTACAAATATTTTGATTTTTATATTCCCAGATACATGTGTTCATTTCATAACACGCATTCGGAAAGTTCAGAACATGTGTTGATGATAGGGATCAATGATTACAATGAAGTTACTGGGATTCCCTATGACGGTGATTTGACAGAACATGCGTCGTATTTTCAAAGATATGTGAATATGTTGGTAGCAACACAAGTTTCATCGACTTGTTGTGTTGATGTCCGTGTTACAATCGAAAAGTGTGTCATTCACGAGTCAATACTGGAAAAGTCTGCTATACGGTCCAAATTAAAAAGATACGAAACCGCTTACTTGAATTACAACAAAGAATACTCAGAGTTTTGTTTGAGAAAAAAAGAATGGGTTGATAAAATATTTACCTACAAGAGTAGATTGGAATATTTCTTAAACAATCCCAAAATGAAAACAGAATTTATGGAATATCTTCAAGAGAAAGGGGTGAAACATAACTTTGAATACATCTTGAGTCGCGACACGATTCGAATTACGAACGACGAGATTCAACAGAATCGCTTCGACAAAAGTCATTATATCTACTGGCTAATCATTTTCAAAGATGACAGGTCAACAGAAATCCTAAACAAGAAACCAGTAGCACCACCACAATCAAAATTTCTGAATCTTGTGTTTTGCCTCATCACGAAACTGTCGGAACTCCGTTCAATTTTCGCAGACAATGGAATCTCGTATTATATCTGTTCCATCGAGTTTTCTAAAAGGAAACCTTTCTGTCCAAAAAACTTGAAATATAACGACAATCGAGTAGGACAATGGAGATGTATGAAACGCCAATATTTTTCAACCCATGGACCCCAATGCATTGATGTCTGTCAAAGCGATACCGACTAGTCGATACCAAAACAGAATACATACTACAAATTCGGGATATTAAAATGTCATACGTTTTTAATATGGAATACGAACCAGCGAATATTAATAAAATATATCAAACGAGCAATATACTTTATCCTTTGATACCAAAAACGACTTGTGAACGATGTTGTCATGAAATCGTTGACACGACCCCAAAATACATGGGTCGTGACAGGTCGTTTTGCACAGAAAACTGTCGCCGAATCTTTTTGACCACAATGACATTCTTACAGAAGTAAATCATCACACATTGTCACAATACAATTGATTTTCGGTTTGCCGAAAGGTAGTTTTGAATTCGTCATCCTCTTTCGGTTTGTTTTTTTTGGACATGGCTATGTTGTATTTCAATCGATAGAAATTTCTAATTTTACTCAACATATCTTCTTTGGTTCTCAAGAGAGAATTTCTCCCATAAATGTTTATCTTCTCAAAACTATGTGCAATTTCAGGTTTGTTTTTTACATATGGGAATGATATGTTGAATAGGGTGATAATCGAATCGGGGATCGTTGGTGCTTCGGCCAACAGTCTGTCCAGGTCATTGCGATATTCATTCATGCTCAAGTTGGCGTATCTGCGTTGATCAGGAGATATACTTAGTTCCAGTGAAATGTTTCTAAACAATGCATTGTAATTTTTATAAAATACCAAATGTTTCGCTGAGAGTTCGGATGATTTCATATATTTACTCATCGCAGACAATAATGCGGTGGATATGCTCAAAATACCCATGGTCAACGGAAATACAACAAGATGCATAGTTGACGTACCAGTGTTTCCCACCATGGTAAAATTAGCTGAACCTGAAATTGTTGACACACATATTAAAGGAATTGTCAAACGAGCGTCCATGCTTGAAAAAAATAGATGTGCTTTGTTGTGCATCCACGAATAATATCTTGCTTTCTCCGCCCAATCTTTGAGCAGATTTTCTTGAACTGCAGTCCACATTTTACCTTCAAAATCATGTTCCAAGCGTTTACAATTATCACACTGTGTCATGTTTTCATATAAAGCTTTTACATTTAGATTGATTATTAAATCAAACCACATGCGATTTCATTGGCACAAACAACATTCGCCTACAATGAAATCTACAGATATCAATGAAACATTAAAAACGTATACGTGTAATTTAAATGATCTCGCACGAGAAAATAAACTTATTCCCGCAATCGGACGGCACTCGGAAATTCAAAAATTAACCACGGTCCTTTTAAAACGAACGAAACGAAACGCAATTTTACTGGGATCTCCGGGTGTGGGTAAAACAGCGATTGTGGAGGAACTCGCCAGACAAATTGTGAATAAAGAGTCGCATCACGAACTATTTGAGAAACAAATGCTGTTATTGGATACGGTGGGTATTATGGCTGGAACACAAGAACGTGGGGAATATGAAACCCGCGTACGGGACATTTTGAAAGCAATTGAGGATCGAGACGATATTATTCTGATGATTGACGAAATGCATACATTGGTCACAAAAAGCACAAGCTCATCCTCTACGAAAAACCCACTTGTAGATATGTTTAAACCAGGCCTCGCCCGCGGAGACATTCAATGCATTGGAGCAACGACTTATGCCGAATACACGAAATACTTTATTAAAGATTCTGCTTTTGAACGCAGGTTTCAACCGATCAATGTCATCGAACCTTCTGAAACAGACACCCTACTGATGTTAAACGCCATAAAACCTCATTATGAAGAGTATCATAAATGTTCGATAACAGACGAAGCAATCGCATCGTGTATTTATTTAGGTTCTAGATATCTTTATTATCGTAATTTTCCAGACAAAGCAATCGACTTGATGGATGAAGCTTGTTCGAAAACGAACATACAACATCACAATGGTACACGAGAAAACCGAACTGTAGACTCATCTGATGTGTTATCTGTTTTGAATGACATTATTCAAGAGAACCATACGCTTAAAACGGAAGCAGAACGTGTTGTAGAGTTAGCGAGTGTGTTACACAAAAAGATAATCGGACAGAAACATGTCAAAGATGTGGTTGTCAATGCATTGCAACGACACGTATGTGGATTTTATCCACAAAATCGTCCTGTAGCAAGTTTTTTATTTGCTGGACCCACAGGTACGGGTAAAACTGAAACCGCCAAGTTGCTGCACACGCATTACTTCGAAAATACGAATAACAAAATCATACGATTTGACATGAGCGAATACGGCGAGGCACATGATGTTTCTAAGTTGATTGGCCCTCCACCCGGGTATATTGGTTATGATGAAGGAGGCCTGTTGACGAACGCAATCAAACGTAATCCACGTAGTGTTGTATTGTTTGACGAGATTGAAAAGGCACATCCCGCCTTTTTCGACTTGTTATTACAAATTGTCGAAGACGGTATTCTTACAGACAATACAGGAAACGTGTGTTCTTTTAATCATTGCGTAATCATCATGACATCAAACATTGGATTTTCACACTCTTCGACGTCATCCATGGGTTTCGATACTGACGATTCAGATAATACACCCAATCGTGAAGGATTTATGTCTGAATTGAAACAAAACTTTCGTCCCGAGTTCATAAACCGAATCGATAACATTGTAGTTTTCAATTACCTGACAGAAAACAACGTCAAGGAAATTGCGAATCAAATGATAACTGATTGTATTTTAAAGATGAAGACAGATTTGGATGTACATGTAGTTGTATCGTTTCGCACTAAAAATAAGGTCATAGAAGAAGGAATGAACACACGGTATGGGGCTAGACCTTTACGAAATGCAATTAACGTTTATATTTTGGATGTCGTAGCTCACTCGATTCTTACACAGAAAGAGATTAAAACAATATATATTTAATCTAAAAAATCAAACTTGGTATTCAAGATTATATCACTATGTATTTTAAATCGATGAAAATCAAACATGCAATCGAATTACTCATTCGTAAAGAAGAACTCACCTTCAAAGATGAATACGATACAATCAAATCCATTCTTTTAGTAAGTGAGTTTGTGATTGGTTCGTTTTGTAAAAAAAGGTTCATGACCTTTTCAAAAATTCTACGTAAATGTGTTCAAATTATGAATCGCGTTATTGACACATATGTCCACGAACATTTTGTTACCAAAACCAAACAAGAAGTTGAACACCACCTTAGAACACATTTGGAAAAAACTTACGAGCAAAACAACAACAACCTCACTTGTTTTCGATATATCTCTTGCGTATGCATGATGCGTAATCTATAAAATAATTATTATTCTTATTTTTTTTCATCGTGATGATAAGCATCGACTTGATGAAGTCATCCAATTCATCCAATTCATCCAAGTCATCCAAGTCATCCAAGTCATCCAAAGAGCAGAAGGATATTGCACCCAAAAAGCAGAAGGATATTGCACCCAAAAAGCAGAAGGATATTGCAAAGGAAAGTTACCATCGAAACAAGGCCCGGGTTGCGCGGAGAAGGATTCTTCTTGCGATCGCATCCGGGAAATGTGTGCTGGAAAAAACATTGATAGATAGAGACGGGTTTTACAATTGGTCCCCAGGTGAAAAGAAGGTTTTACAAACATGTATAGACAAACGCAGAGACAGCTATTTAACTCTGCACCAAGTTGAACAAATCGCAGATAAGCGATACATTCGTAGGATGGATATTCCCAATGGTCGTGTAAATAGATATGAAATTTTACACGGCACAAACGATTCTACTCGTACAGGTGATTCCTTTGAAGCTGCACCACATCCCGCTCGTAGGCGAACGCCAACGAATCAAACCAGGGCTGTCGAAACCAATACTGAACGTACATTGGAACCAGACATTCAAACCACCCCAATTGATGGACTCGGTGACCTTCGACTATTAGATGTAACAGAACAAACAGACACTATTGAGGAATACAAAGAACGAACAAGAAAAGGAAAATCTGTAAAACGTCCTGATGTTATATCAATTGACGAACCCAATCTAAAATGGAAAAATGTAAATTCTAATGAAAAGATTTCTGTCGAATTGTTTGCAAACTTATATGATTCTTTGTATGCGGATGGTCATAGAAAACGGAAAAATAACGATCGTCAAAAAAAAATTAATTATAGAATATACACACGGTTGTTCGAACTGATGGAAATAGATAACCTGATGGTTGTATATGAACAGCCAAATATGGCCTTAGATTTTATACACGCCAATTCGAAGTATTTGTCAATGACCCCTTTCGTACACGTAATTGTGTCATTTTTGTTTCATCTAGAAAAAGGAAATTTTGATTCGTACATATCTAAAAACTTGGACGTATGCTGGTTGTATCGTTTGACTCATGAAAGTATGAAACATAACGAAGAGGAAAAAATATGTGAGTTAGTCGCAAATGACAATGATCCTATAATTGACCAAACAGCAATATCATCACTTAGAAATGACCTCAAAGAACGACAAACCTTCGATATGGAAGCTACAACACACCGTCTTGCAAGTGAACCCTATTTTGATTGGCAGTCAATTTGTAGGATACCAGAACTCATCAATGATAAAAACTGGACAAATTCAAAAAATTCCATGAAAACCGCTACGTATCGTGTATTATTGGCGCTGTATACAAGAGAGTTTGTAGCACGTGATGATTATGGCGGATTGTTGGTTTATACATTACCTGGTAACTTTCTGGTAAAAAGAAATGTGTTTGAGCAACACAAATTTTTGGTGAAAAAGGCAAGAAATGTCATTATTCGTGTTCAAGACGTTCATCTTGAAAGCGCCCGTAGGATCTATTTCACAATTGACGACAATGAGTTTTTAAAATATTCACCTGATCGATATGTTTACAAGCCAACATACTATCAACAATCTGAAAAAATGAAAAGAAATGAGTTTCGTTACATTCTTTATATGTTGGATCACAAGACATATGAAGGATTTAAATTAGATCCTGTGATTCTTACAGAGATCACTTCAGATTATATTGATCAGTTGTTAGAGTTTCGAACAAAGGGAAATGTAAAAAAGATTCCATTCTTACCGTTGCAATCAAGTAATGTATCTCCAATAGATATGTTTCTCTTTGTAAAAGAACACGATAAACAACCTTACGCAGAACCATGGAAACTTGGACCCCTCATTACACGTATGTTTGGCGAGTTAACTGGAACCCATATTTCGATTAACGACTTGCGTCACAGTTACGCTTCCTATCTTCGTACCACCGACGGAGGTCGTGAAAACAAGGTCACGATTATCAGAGCATCAAATCGAATGTTTCATACACCAAAGACACATGTGGCATTTTATACACACACATCTAAAATAATTTACTTGTATCGGCAAACGGCTAATACGAAAGTCTTAAACACTTTTGTGAAGGAAAACAAATTGGAATCAGAAAGAGTACAAAATGGCCCGCCCTATGGATCTCATAGAAAAACGTCAGCAGATTTCCATAAAAACAAAACCATTGCGATTCATTACTTGAAGGCTTCCGATGGAACCGTGCTAACAAATAAAAAGGCAACTATCATAAACGTATCTGAATCTGAATACGTTGAAGGAGACTCTTCTGCCACTGGTAAGATCATAACAACACAAGTCGATGCTACAGGGGAACCCATACAAAGGATATTACAAAAAATAAAAATAAAAATCGAAGGTCATCACTCCGATGAATTTATAACAAATAGCACTATATATACCAAACCTAACGAAAAGGTAAAGTTTTTTCATCTGACAAACCAAATTATAGATATCAATACAAACGGTTTTCCAAGCAAACAAAGCAGTAATGACAAATGCAGGAAATCATTGAATACATTGTTAAAAAAATCTAAATCCGTAATCGATACGTTAAAAAAAATTAAGACGCTGATGATCAATGGTTCATACGACGAATCAAGTATGTGTGTGAAAGATTTATCGAATAAAGGTAAACTATTGTTTCGTATTGAAATTGAACGATTGATTAGAACATTTAGTGAAAAGAATAAACATACCGACAAGAACAACTTATCCCGAACTTTTTACCCAGTAGATTTGAGACAGGTTCGACTTCTTCTGAACGATTATTGTAATGAAAATGGCTCTTATCAATTTGCTCTAGTTCCAACAGATATGTTGAAAAAAATAGATGAAGCCGCCGACGGTACCTTTTATCCAACGTTGAAGGATTCTTTGCTTATGCAGACAAACCATGATTGTCGAATAAGATTTGCTACATACAATGATTTACTTCACCTTCAGTTACAAACCAAAGAAGTAATGACCGCCACAAAAATTAAACGCAAAGACAATAGATGTGATTATATTCACTATGAACCAGTTCTTTACAAGGGAGTGTATAAAAATGTCATATCAAACTTTAAAAATAAGAATGGAAAAGCAAAACCACGATTTTTGGATAAAATTTATCCACTCGACCAAAATTCCATTCGGAAAGAAATTGGGCTAACGGGTAAACAATATAAAGATGTATATGATTTTCAAACAGGAATCAAATATAGCCATCTGAGCTTTTTCGAGTCTGTGAAGAAATTCGTAAACAACCAACATAACGGGGATGACGAATCCATCAATAATGAAATTCGAACACTTCCTGCACATGAGTTAAAATCGGGACTGCTCAAGTCTGTAGAACAACAACAGAAAAAACAAAAAAACAAAAACGAAACCAATTATGAAAAGTCAATTCGAGTGTTGAATAGGACCGATAAATGCACATCGTCGATTTCAGGATCAGAAATCGTTTTTTTTTGTAAGCATTTTGACGTAAGTATTAAAGTATGGGGTGAAAAAGACAAAAAATGGATAGAGTATAACGTATCAAGGGAACCAATGTTTACTATTTTACTAACTTGTAAAGTCATAAAAGTTTGATGATGACTTTTATACACACAATCGCCCGATAATTGTATTGCAAAGAACGAAAAAGACGATCAATGTTTTACCCTTAGCTAAAATGATCTACTTTTTGAACATTTAAAGACTACAACTTTTTAATAATAATAAAAGGTTCTTTATCACCAAAAATGAACGAAAATTCAACAAGAAAACTCAGGGTGATTTCTTTGTTCACTGGAATTGGTGGTATGGATAGTGGATTTGATGGAGAAGTGATTGTTCACAAGGATTCAATTAGCAATGTAGACTTTATCGATACAACGTATGACGTGAAAGGTTTTGTAAGACTAAAAAAACACAATTTTGAGTGCGTATTTCAAAATGATATACTTTTAGGTGCGAAACAAATATTTGGATACAACTACGATGATACAAACTACAACACAACAAGTATATACGATTTAATTTCATCAAACTTTGCATTTCCGAAATCCGATGTCGTTATTGGAGGTTTTCCTTGTCAAGACTTTTCACACTCTGGGAAACGAAGAGGGTTCGAGAGCCTTACATCGCATAATTTGACAGATTCAGTTGTGTCCACACAAAATAATAGAGGAACCCTGTACAAAAGTTTTGTTGAGGTTGTCAAACGAGTCAAACCCAAACTATTTGTCGCTGAAAATGTATATGGTTTGTTGACCATGCCAAACTCACCGATTCAACGAATTATCGCAGATTTTACGAACATTGGCTATGATGTGGATTACCAAATTGTATATTGTCCTGATTTTGGAATCCCACAGACGCGCAGAAGAGTTATCATTATGGGAATAACAAAGAAAAGAAATACTCTTCTAGGCAAAGATTGGAACATAATCACAAAAAACAAAACTAGTTGTACTATCGGTAAATACCTTTCTCACCTTCAAGAACCGGAAGCTACCGAAGATATTTCGCAGATGGTTTTTTCAAAAGCAAAAAAACTAAAAAAGGGACAGGGACAAACCGAAGTGAATCTTGATTCATTTGCACCTACAATGCGCGCAGAACATCACGGAAATATTGAATTTAGGAGGTTTGTGAGTAGTCAACTAAATCCAAACGAAAGAAATTTGTCCGAACGACGATTAACCGTTAGAGAAGCTGGATTAATCCAAACGTTTCCTCCTGATTATGTGTTTAGTAAGACCAAACAAATGACAGCGTATAAATATATCGGAAACGCAGTTCCGCCACTGTTAGGTTATTTGATTGCTGATAAAATCAGTGAGTTATATTTAACACACTTTACACATTACAACACAAACACATCATGTTAAAATAAACTGGGTATTTGTTTTTTTCTCATCATCATCGTAAACTATGCATCGTCAAACGTTAGGAGATTCCCAGGAAAAACCATTTTCAGCTATATTACCGACTGGAAGACGTCCGGTAAAGTGCGAGCTTATTGATAAAAAAGAATATAATCGAAAAAACGAACCCTCTCAAAGGAAAGAACGTTTAAAACGTTGTAAACAGCGTGTTGACCATCCGTTTTTCCCCTGCAAAGTCAGAACATCGAATGCTGGTGTTTATAAGAACTGTGAGAGCGTAAAGGAACGGCCAGAATTTACCAAGGTTGAACCTTATTCTACGACAGAGATGGAAGTTATGAATGAGAGAACATCAACACAATCTAATGATAATTCATCAACACAATCGATGAACAATTCATCATCATCATCATCATTGGTAAACTCTTCTACAACCTCTAGCTATCAAACAAGAAGCAAAACAGCAAAACAGACGACAACAACACCGACGACAACAACACGGACGACAACAACACCGACGACAACAACAAACAAAAAACCAACAAACAAGAAAACAAAAAAACCAAAACAAAAATCAAACAAAAAAAGTAAATGATTCCGAAAACAAAAATAGATTATTGGGAGGAGACTTAGACTTGTTCATAGACCCAAGTTGTATTGATCAAAATCTGAGAGTTTAACGAAATGCATCTCAGTGATTTTCAAAGGAAGAGCGCGACGAGCCCATTCCAAGGACTGTTCTTTTTCGGATGTTTGATTGGAAACCAAACCCATCCAGAATGACTGTTCGGAGGGACCAGGTTTCGACGACTTGAACGCGTGGTATTGAAAACCCACTGGTATCATATAAACCTGATCGTCTAATATTATAAGTCGTTCGTCGTCCATCTTTTTATATGACTCCTGTTCAGCCTCTGCAGATTCATACCATCGTGATTTTTCGTTTTTTTTTAATTTCTTGGGACCAAAATAAAATCTTGCTCTAGCTTGGATCGAGTCCATTGGATATTTTTGTCGAATTCCCGAAAAAATCATAGGATCAAAAAATATCAGATCAGGACGAACCTTGATTATCCAGTGATACTCGTATGGGTTGGGTGCCAATAAGGTATTGTAACATTCAACCGCGCGATGACGTTCGGATTGTGCATTCGATTCTATATGATGTAAAACGATATTCGTGAATACATTTCCTTTGAAATAAGTGTCGAATTTATGAACCTCTCGTGAAGAATGAAAATACAAGTGACAAATATTTTTATCTTTCGAACACTCTTGAATTACGTTAAACACACTTTTAAATAAATTTGATTTAATTTTTGAGAAATCTTCGTGTAGAATAAAAAAAGCGACATACATTTTTAAGATTAGATATATAAAATTTTCAATGCAATGTTTTCAAAAACGCATAGATACACGTATCAACCACCACCGTTCGGTATGATACACTATTTGTTATTCTCTGAAGTCAAAATGGAGATGATTTCTGAAGGGTTTATGGACCATTTGTTGAACATACATAACGATTTAAATTATATATGGATTGATGATCGAAGAAAGAAAGTAGAGATATGGGCGAATGATTTACAAACCTTTGAAACTCTTTGTAAACTGTTACGAAAATGATGTATATAAATGAAACTTAGCGAAACTGGATGAAATATATGTATATTTTGGTATCGGTAGGGTTTGAACCTACGCGTACTGTGTACAGTAGAACTTGAGTCTACCCCCTTAGACCACTCGGGCACGATACCTAATACATAGATTGAAAAAATAATAATATTCTTGAAATATTATTGGAAATTGAATTTAAATCATTTTAATAAGTTTATGTGAACAACGGTGTCCTTTAATAATATAGTCAGATAAATAAGTGCGAACCAAATATCGTGACAATTTCTGGGAGATTCCAACTCTTTTTGAAATTGTTTTACTTGTTACACCAAATCGTTGTGTGTCCAAATACGATTTAATTTCACAAACCACCTGCACGTTGTCCATGAATTGGATACGACTGCTTCTGTATTATATCAGTAAATAATTTTTAAATGATTTTGTGATCATAATGTAAAAATATATGAATGTTTCAGAGGAGATTTTGGAAACAACTACAGAAGAACAAACCGCAATTGTTAGCATTCAATTGGAACGTTTGAAAAAAGAATTAAATGCAAAATCTTGGTCCAATGAACTCGAAGAAATATTGAAGTCATGGGGCGAAAAGGCTGCTTACAACAAGGACCTTCATTCTTCAGCGAGCAGATATTGGAAATCGATTGGAGACAAACTTTTTGTCCCGATTTTGATTTTGAACACTGTTGGAGGGGTCGCTAACTTTGGAGCTGCGAATGTCCAACAACCAAGTTATTGGATGTACGCAATAGGTGTGTTGAATCTGTTTGCTGCTGGATTGGGGTCAATCAGTCAATATTATAAACCGATTGAAAAGAGCGAAAAACATACCCACATTGCGAAAACATTTGGTAGTTTTTATAGAACCGTCATCATGGAACTTGCTTTAAGTAGAGAAGAACGTGCAAATTCAGACGAAATACTTCGCTGGGCGAAATCTGAATATGACCGTGTTCAGATGGATAGTCCACTATTGCCAATGGTACTTATTAGTAAGTTTAAATCAGAACATAATGATAAAACTGAAAATTTACCAGATTGTGTATCTGATATTGTAGAAATCCGTGTCAATAGAATATGAGTTTATTTAAAAAGTGAATGATAGTTTGTATATACACACCACGAAAATGAATCTCGATAAAACTGTAGCGATCAGAACACTTTATGAACTATGCGAATCACTTGGAAGGATTCCCATCAACTTTTCAGATATTCACAAGATTCAACCTGAAGAAGTTACAACCCAATCAAAAACTGCACTGCTTGTTCTTTTGAACTATTATATACAACTTCATGAGAAGTCTATGAATTTGATTCCTGATGCGCCTTACAAGGTGGCTGCATACACTAAAGTCAAGGATATTGTATCAAACTTACCAAAGACAATCACATATTCTATGTTATCTAAGAACAATATTGCAGGCAAATCAATCATGAAAAGGATCAAGTTACTCTTTCCCTATATCCATATATTGCTTCCAAAAACTCTTAAAAGCACGAACTGTGACTTTACGTACACGCAAAAAAAACCAGTTGAGCAATTGGTTCACAAGGAACACATGTGCGGAAAGAAGTTCGTAGAGGAAACGGATTCTGGGTCTGACTCCGAGTTGTTGAATGATACTGATGATGAAAGCGTGAACAGCACTTGGAGCAAGAGTTCGTTTCAAAGGGACTCTATGAATCACAAAAAGAATTTACAATACACTTCTTTAGACTTTGAAGCCAAGCAAATGAAAATTTTGACAGAACCTCAAACAGTGAGTTTTAAAAAACCCTACCCTACAAATGAAGTATTAATTGATTTAAAAAAGGTTGTAACAACTCTGAACGATATTGAAAATAAATCACTTGAACTAGATGTTGATATCATTAACAAAAAAGAATTGTACAGTTTATCCAAGGTGATCACAGAAATGAAAAGCAAATACTATAAACAGTTAATGTCTATCATGGAAGAACTAGCGTGAAACACAGACGAATCGCGAAAGATGTTCAATTTCACACAATCATTTAGATGAACTTATATATCTAATCCGTTTCCTCGGATGTTTCAATGGGTTCGTATCTGAATGCCACTATTTTTAAGTTGGGTATGCTTGCATGGATGGTTTTATCGATCCGAGAATTGTGTGACAATTTTTTACGATAACCTCTCATGGATACATTCATCAATTTATTGTTTTTAATGTTTATGCTATGTTGGATATTCATTTCTGGGATTAACTTGGATTTGAGTGTAGGAAACTCACTTAGCAAACACGTCGCATCGATAACCAGAGTGCCTTCATCCTCTTTATTGGGTCCTTTGTATCGAGCTAAAATCTCTGTCCTTCCGTTTGAATGGTAAATGTTATGAGAAACACACTTTGTGATATCTTCTTTAGAAAATAAAGGGCTCTTACAAGTTAATGTGTATCTATGGATAACAAAACCGAGAAGTGCTATAAACACAATCTGGGAAGTGATAGTAAGAATTTTCATTGCAAGTTTCATGTTTTATATAGTGGATTATTTTATTTTATTTCTATACCAATGTCTTCGTGACGTTCACTGTATTTATCACACTCGCGTCATGTTTAAAAACTTCGACGGTCAACGATATACTGTTTTGTAACGACATGTTCAAAATGTAGCCATATTTAAAGTTGGACACAAAATCCAAATGTTCATAGTTTTCGTCCTTTATATATTCGTTGAATGATGTCAAAGTGTCCGTGAGTTCAACATCCACAACAAATTCTCCGATATCATCGTCGAAAAAACCTGGCGTATAAATGTAAAAACTATTGTAATATCCGTCATCATTTGGAGAACCAATGTTATAAATTTCATGACCTTCTTTTTTATTAATGTAACTCATCAATCGATTAATCTGGTCATCTGTAACAATCAATTGTTCAGAATCTTCTATTGTTAATTTTAACAATTTGAATAGAGTAAATTCTTTGAGCCGAATATAGTCTCCTTTGAAGAATGCATCCTTATTAAAATACTTTTTGGTGGTTACCTTCAAATAATACATCTGACTTACGTCAATCGAGAACACTTCCATTCCATCCATTGAGTTGTTAATCAATTCCCCATTTGGTTTCGTCAATGATAAGTGTAAAGTAGGAAGTGTTGCAAGTGGTGTGGGATAAAAAATCTTCTTTTCGTTCTGAACGGGTTTCAATATAATATATCCACGACCGTTTGGTGTCTTCATATAATCATGATACTGTAACTGACAAAACGATTGACGGATAGTCGTATCCGTTCCATCATAAAGATCTGTAAATTCGTCAATATTACATAATATATACGGAAAGTTATAATTGTAATTGAAATCGTTTGTTGTGCGACTCGAGTTTATATTTATGGAGTTGTGTAACATATGGAACATTTCCGAGGGAATGGTTACATTCGTGACTGCAATACTATAAATATCATTCAAGTGATTCGAAATACTAGCGTCTTGATCCACTCGAATCGAAAACTCTTCGTATCCTAACAGTTCGCCCGGTTTCTTATCACTTTCATGAGCATCGTATTTCGTTCCGTTTTTATCAAGCCAACCACTTGTATTGGGGACACCTTCATAGGTATCCGTTTTTGTAAAGGGAACAGTTGGATTGTTTGTATAGTATGGAACTCGGCTCGTTTGACTTTTGTTTTCTTGAAATTTGACAGCGTATTTGTATCTATGCCGATCTACGAGCCAATTTCGGTCATAGCTGTTGATCAATAAGTATTTTGATATTTTGATTTTCTTTATGTCTCTCGTGTCCGCTGAAATTTTTACGTCAGATGTCATAGAAATCTTTGAAGAAAAACTGGACGGTGCATCCTGTCTAGCGAGTAGAGTGTTTTGTTCGTCGATGATTGCATTTTTCATGTAGAATGATTTTGGGTCCGTCTCGTGCATGGCTTTATTGACAACAACCGTGCGTTCTGAAATATTTGAAACCATTTCGTCATGTTGAACTTGGGTAGTTGGGTTGTCCAGAATTACCTTAGAAGGTTCAAGAGAATTATCTTGTAAATCAAATGAAAAGGCGTTTGCTTGTTTCGGAGGTTCGTCTATCGTTCCAGATGGCTGGATATCTTTCAGATTTTCATTGAACGCTGTTCGTGACCGTTCCAATTCTTTCATTTTCGAAATGAATTCGGTTTCATCGATCGATGTATCGTCGATAGGTTTCAGAGAATCATCAACGTCAGGGACAAAAGAGGTGTCTATTTTACGAGATTCTTCTAATAATTTCATCTTGTTCGAAACGTCACCATTTGTTGAAAACTCTACAGATTCAGATTTGATATTGTTTACAACAACATCTCGATCAGGATACAGTTCGTCGTCATGGTTTACGTGTAAATTCAATTCTTTCTTCACAATCTCTTTCACGATACGTAACGTGAGTTTTGTTTTGTTCAAAGACGAAACGTTTCGATTGGCGTCATCTTCTTCCACACGATTCATAATGTTTAGAAAAATCGGTTTCAAATTAATATCAGTGTCTTCGATATCTATTCCGTGCTTCGTTACAAAAAATGTTTTCAGTAAATTGATAATTGATTTCATATTCTCCACAGACATGAACTCGCTCATTTTTAAACTTAAATTAAATTATATTTTTATATAAAGATTTTCGAATGGAGAGTCATACATTAGCGCTCTTTAAAGAACATGCAATTATCCCACCTCCAGAATCTAAAGATGTATTTCGCACCAAAAGGATTCTCATTGATAGTCGAGATAGAAATACAAAACTACACCCAAATCCAAATCAATACACGATCAAAATCGATGAGGGTTTGGAAGATGTCGTGAGTGTTGAACTGGCGATTTCAGATTTTCCATTTAATGAATACAATATAACTGTCAACAACAATCGTTTACATGTGAGTGTACAATCATCCCCTAATGTGTATCAAGAAATAACAATAAAACCAGGTAAATATGATGGCGAACAACTCGCCGAAGCGCTACGAATTCGTTTGGGGGAAATTATCACAAGTTCAGGTGTGTCGTTTGATGTCATCACATCAACACTTACATTTTCCGGAATGGACGGTTGCACGTTCAATTTCAAAAATGAAACACCACGAAAGTTTGACGACGATAACCTCGTCTACGATTATCGTCCAAGAAGTATCGGTCGTGTGCTTGGGTTTCTACCTGAAGACTATTTGGCGTCCACCGAACCGTTGACGGCCCCTCATCCGGTTGATTTGAGAAACGAAAGTTATATCATCATGAATCTACAACGCGCCAAGGTGTATTTGAGTCAAAACAATGTTGCGAATCAATGTTTCGCGATACTGAGATTAGAAAACAATGACAAGTGGTTATCGACGTTAAATACGGAACCTGTTCGAAAATCTTTCAAACCACCCATTCCTGATATGTCGTCATTGCGTTTCAAATTCGTAGATTATTATGGAAATGCGTATGATTTTCAAAACAAAGAACACCGTTTTGAACTCATCGTTAAAACGTTAAAACAGGGTAGAAAGTACTCAGAGATGTCAGGATTTAATTAATTCATAAACAGAAGCTTACGTAGAGCATGAACATCTTCATCGCGAATTGAATTGGCGTAGATGTCATGGAGGTTTTTCTTTTTCAGAGCCTCTATCAGAAAATACAGACAAAACATTCCACATTCCGTGTTTTTGAACTGCTTTTGAACGGTATTCACATATACATTGAATGTATCGTCGTTTACTTGTCGTTTAACACTTTCTGACAACACATACACTTCGTGTGGCATTGGTTTTCCGGT
>Ga0115006_10000288_pt1 | contig 26547 bp, 10 predicted proteins | sample ArcOceMetagenome_3_FD_88943 | JGI IMG/M metagenome (GOLD analysis project Ga0115006, IMG submission 88943) | Marine eukaryotic phytoplankton communities from Arctic Ocean - Arctic Ocean- Svalbard ARC20M Metagenome | ecosystem: Environmental > Aquatic > Marine > Oceanic | place: Arctic Ocean...
ACCTTGCTCGAACGATCGGGCGCATACACTGAAGCGGAGTTTGCTTTCTCAATCTTGCGTGGATCTCCTTCTGGTAACGAGGATGATCAAAATGTGACTTTTTTTGTAGATGTGCTGCAGGGCAGCGCAGCCTTGTTTCAGCCGCGATCGTGGGGTTGCAACCAGAGCTCGCTTGTCGCCATTTGCGCTGACGGCTTGCTCAACCTTGAAGTGGCGCCACTCACGCACGGCACTGCGACCTTGAGCGTCAGGATGCAAGACTCTGGCGGCACAGACAACGGCGGCGTGGATACTTCTGACGTGCACACGTTCACGGTCACTGTCGTGCCTGTCAACAACAGGCCCTCGTTCGATGCCCGCAATCTGACAGTATGGGAGAACTTTGACAATGCATCGGGGGCGCATGTGATGCCCGGGTTTGCGACCAACGTCTTTGCTGGTTCTATGCTCGAGGCTGGCCAGAACATGACTTTCACGGTAGATGTGCCTCGGCAGTTCGGTTGCTTGTTTGCACGCAGGTCAGATACCGCGGAGCGTGGTGGTCTGCCAGTGATCAGTGCCAACGGCACCCTCTCCTTTGAACTCGCTGCACACGTTCACGGCTCTTTCGAGATGTTTGTGACTCTGCGCGACGACGGTGGACGAGAGCAAGGCGGTATTGATACGTCCGAGACCAAGCTTTTCACCGTCACGATTTTGCCTGTGAACAATCAGCCTTCGTTTAAACTGGACAAATCGGAGATTGTTGTGCACGAGGGCGAGGGCAATGTCTCTGTGAGCGGCGTACTGTCAGCCATATCTGCTGGCCCATCACGCGGTGGCGAAAACGCCCAGCTGCTGCACTTGTCTGTTGCGCTTGCGTCGGGGAACGAGAGCATGTTTGTCCTGCGGCACTGGCGCTGCCCTGCGCACCCGGCTCCGCAGTCCTTGAGTTCATCGCCTCTGCCCACTACGCCAGCGCCGGGCCACAATGTGTCTGACAACTCGAACAACACGGCCAACGTGACGTTGCCTCCTCTGTTCTGCCCTGAGGACGAGCAGCCGGTGCTGGCCTCGGTGTTCAACGACGAAAACTATGCCGATTTGGCACGCTGGCGGTTGTGTTGGAGTGGCGAATTTCTCTTTGAGCTGGTGCCGTATGCCAATGGCGAGGCGACTTTCGAAACTACCCTGAGGGACAGCGGGGGCACCGACCGTGGTGGCGTAAATACCTCCGTGTTGCATGTGTTGCGTGCGATCGTTCTGCCTGTGAATTCACGGCCCTCGTTCACGGCGCCGGCGCAGGTCAATGTGTCAGAAGACAGCGGCAATTACTCGCAGCCCTTTATCGACAGCATCTTTCGGGGGGCTTCCGACGAGAACGCGCAGACCGTGACATTTTCAGCCGTGCTCGTCCATGGAAACGCGGGACTCTTCGTGCCACGCAACTGGAGGTGTCTCGGCGCGACGGGGCATGCTGGAGACGAACTGGCGTTGGGGAGAATCTGTCCGGGAGGAGAGCTCAGATTCGAGGTCGCCCATGACGCCGAAGGAGAGGCTATCTTTAATGTTACGATGCAGGATTCTGGTGGACGGGAGCGCGGCGGTGTCGACACGTCGGAGGCCCATGCACTGCGCATCATCGTGTCGGCGGTGAATGACCAGCCGTCATTTGAGCTCTTGCCTGTGATCCAGGCCTGGGAACAGACAAGCTCAGCACGGTATGTCATGCCAGACATTGCGTATGCAATCTCAGCGGGTCCGGCAAATGAGCAGAACCAGACTATGAGCTTCTCTGTGGCTCTGTACCCCGGCACCAATTACTCGTTGATTTCGCAGAACTGTAACCCCGCGTGCGGGAATGAAACTGAATGCCAGAGTCACGGCCAAGAAACGTGTTTTGAGTACTGTATTCGAGTGTTTGGCCATACGCGACAGCAACTGGATGACTGCAGAGTGCGGCGGTGCTACATGCCGAAAATACACGACAATGGAACACTGACGTTTACGGTGCCAGCGTTTGTCTTCGGCGTCGCTGAGCTCATCGTGACGGTGCGTGACAGCGGTGGCACCGCTGGCGAGGGGGTGGATCAATCGACGGTGCGTCGCCTGCGCATCGTCGTCAACGCAACTAACAACGCGCCGTCGTTTAACGTGACCAATGTCAGTCTTCTGGAGGACGCAGGCAGCGTCTCGGTCGCTGGCTTTGTACACTCGATCCTCAAAAATGGCGCGCCTTGCGCGCCGCTGAATGATGAAGCAGCTCAGAACATGAGTTTCGCAGTGTTTGTACAGCGTGGTGCGCATTTGTTTAAGCGTGTTGGCAGCTTGGATGACACTTGGCTATTTGCGCCTCCTGCTGATCTCTCTTTGTTTTCGCTGCAAGGCAACAATTCCAACAATTCAGCGCCTTTCACGGAATCATTGGCTCCCTTCCCGAGGAACTGGACAAGCTTGGGTGAGCGCGGTCTGCTATATGTGACAAGCCACGGGGTTTTGTCCTTCGATTTAGCTGCCGACCAGGTCGGCGAGGCACTGGTCGCCGTTGTGGCGCGCGACAATGGCGGCACGCAGGGGGGGCGGGGTGAAGACACCTCTGTGGTCCGCTACGCATCTGTTCGTGTCGAGCCCGTGAATGATGCGCCCTCGTTTGAGCTGCTGCAAGGCGATTGTCTGAGCATGGTGCCGTGGTGCTCTGATGTGATCCCGACCATTATGATGAGGCGCAATAGGTTTGTGGATGGGCACGGATACTTCAAGTCTGGCTTTGCTCGCAATGTATCCACGGGTCCGCCAGACGAGATGGGCCAAACCTACACTTTTAACGTACGCAAAGTGTCCGGGCAAGACATCCTGTCCGGGGTCCCAACGCTGCACAGTAGCGGCGCGTTGAATGCAACGCAGAATACGGGCGTGAGTGGCATGGCCTTTTTCAACATCAGTGTCACGGACTCGGGTGGGAATCGGTCAGGCGGCGTCGATACCTCAATGGATAGCTCTGTGCGCTTTCTTACGCTGGGCGGATCTGTGCACGTGCATTTGACTTTGAATGTGTCGGCTGCGAGCCTCACTCTCGAATTCCGAATCCAATTTGTGAGACAGATCGCGGCTACGATAAACTACACGCATGACCTTATTGGATTGTCGTTCCCTGGGGCATCTGACAACAGCAGACGCCTGCTTTCAGCCTCCGTCAATGTCACGGTCACCATCTTTGCGACCACAATTGATCCGGTGCAACTTGCAGACATCGCTAGCAGGCTTTCATTGCTGAGCAACATCAACGGCGTGGTAGCGGTGGGAAGCGCAACTGTGTCGCTTGTGGACGAGAGCCCGATCTACGCTTTTGCATTGATGCAATCCACGATCGAAGTAGATGAGGACACGGGCGATTATGAGCAAAGCTTCTTTGCGACGAATGTCACGGCGAGTGACGCCGTGGATATTGATCAGAATGGCCAGCGAATTGTCACCTTTGATGTGCAAGTGGTGAGCAGCACCGAATCTACGACCGGCTCCCATCTCGTCTCTGCCCTGTTTGCGTCGCAACCCGTTATCGATTCGATTCCATGCGGGACTTCGCAGCCATGCGGAGGCACGCTCAAATTTACGTTACGGCCCGAAAGGTTCGGGGAAGCACATTTCATCGTGTCCATGCGCAACACGGGCCTTTCGCGTTCTTTTTCGATTCGCGTGCAGGGTGTAAATGATGTGCCAACCTTTGCCGTAGCTAAGCCTTCAATTACGCTCAATTCCATTCACGAACAGAGCCCGCGTCTCATTCGCGTGCCTGGCGTGTTGACCAGCATCTCGGCCGGTGCCGCAGAAGACGATGTGCAAACAGTGAAAATCAACGTGAGTGTCGTGTCGTCGCGGGGCCCGCTTTACTGGCCCGATTCTGAAACGTGGCCATCCGACAACAGCAGTGGCCTATCCAACAGCACTAGTCGCCGACGCCTTTTGTCCTTCTCGGCTGCGCCGGGAGCGCCGGTTGTAGACGATCACATGCGTCTTTTCTTTGAGTCCTTCTCGTTCAACGCCAGCGACGGATCGCTCGAGATGCTCCTCCAACCCACTGTCTTTGGCAGCATTGAGCTTGGGGTGCAGATAAGCGATAGCGATGGCGGGGTTTCAAGCATGCACAATCTTTCTATCGACATCGAATTTGTCAATCATGCTCCTAGCTTCAGTGTTGCTAGCGCTGTCGTTTCCATCCTTGAGGACTGCGCTGGGGCGAATAATGGCCACTGTGACAACACCACGTTCGTCTATGCGAATTTCGTGACCAACATGTCTGCTGGACCCGCCAACGAAGGAGCACAGCAGATGACAATAGCGGGTGTTGTTGTTGTCGAATGCCAAGTTCCCTTCCGCGCCGGCGGAATGTGGCAGTCTACCTCGAACCAGGCGCTTGCGAGTAATGGGTGCCCGAAAGACTTGTCATTTCCTGGTATGACGGCAGGCTTTGAGCATCTTACCAGCAGCCCTTTCATGATTACGCAGGATGGAACCTTGTCAGTGACGTTGGTGGCGGATCGCCACGGAGCCGTGCGGCTTGCTATCTCCGTCTCTGATAATGGTGGAACTGCAAGGGGCGGAATCGACGCGGCCACATTGCAGGTGTTGGTTGATGTTGTGAGTGTCAATGACGCGCCGTCTGTGAGTTTCAGCCCGGCGTTGCTAAATCTTACTCTCAACGAGGGTTGCCGCAACCACGTGCCGGAACGGCCGTACCCAACGGGTTGGACATGGACACAGGATGCACAGGCGTGCCGTTCGTGGAGGGGTATTTCATTCCAAGGGTGCTGGGTGCCCCTCTATGTATGCACTTATTCTCCTGTCTGGGACGAAGCACCCCGCGTGGAGAGTCAGGTCAATTCCTCTTTGCTGGGCTGTCCAGCCACGTGTAGTGCCAGGGTCGAAGGAGAAGTGGTGCTCGCGGACGCAAACTTGCAGGTTGTACTAATGAATCAGGCTGCGTTCCAACTTGCGGTGACCCAAGCCTTGAGGCCCATTTCCGTGTCAGTTGATGACGTGAATGTGACGGCAATTTTTAACATCACGCTTCCGTACCAGAAGCCCGCCGTGCGTGCGCTCCTGGCCGAAGAAGAATCTGAAGGAGTTGTTGTCATGTTTTCGATAGCAAACATTGACAGCGACAAAAGCAATATTGCGACAAATTCGAATAGCCTGTGTGCACAGCAGTGCCTGACAAATCAGAATGACACGTGCGCGTGCCTGTTGCCATCCTGTCTGCAGCAGTGCGCTTCATCCTCGTTGAAAGAGCTTCTCGAGTCCGCGCATAATGCCACCATCTTCCCAACAGCGGCCGTGACGCGCCTGCGGGTGCGCTCGTCAGACGATGCCCACGACGAATCTCCCGCTGCGTGCGTGAACCCGCTGCCGCCTCCTCGCGTGCAATGTCAGGATGGCAGGTTTGTTGTGCACGGACACATATTTGACATCGAGCCCGGAGCATGGGGCGAAGAGGACCAGCAAATCTGGTTTACCGTGCAGCAGCGGTCCGGGCCAGAACTCGGAAAGCTGCAAATCGCGTTGCCCCTCTACAATGTCACTGACCAGGCTGTCGTCATTTTTGAGCCCAACGCGGAGCGGTATGGTATCATCAACTTTTATGTCACCGTGCATGACTCTGGGGGGACGACGAATGGAGGCATCGATGCAACCACGTACTGGAGCGACACGCATCCGATTGAATTGAAGATAATAGGCTTCAATCGGCGCCCGTCTTTTGAATTGGAAGATCGCCTGTACGTGGAGCAAGACTCGGCGTGCGTGCAGGCAGGCGACGGCTTGCCGTGCGATGCCTCGTGCCAGGAGGGTCAGGATCTTTGCGTCGGGGGTGCCTTGCCTGGCTCCCCCTGCGGCCCACAGACTCTATGCGCCGGCAACTGCAGCGCCGGCCAGCCCATTCCTGTGAGTCTGTCGTGTACTGGAACGTGCTCATGCGACGAATTTGGCAACGGTGTGTGCAGTTCGCCGGGCTTATGCAGGTGCGATGCGCCCAATACCAGGGCTGTCTGCTACAGTAGCGCAGATTGCACTGGTGGCGGATCATGCCAGAACCTTGGTACCTGCAGCTATCCGAGCGACACGGGAGCTCCCTGCACGCTGAGCTCGCAGTGCAGTAACAGAGGCAAATGTGTCTTACGCATGGCCGCGCATCGGCGCCACCAGCGCTATGATTTGGCGTACAACATCAGCGCAGGTGCACCTTTCGAATTTTGGCAGGGTCTCTCCTTCAGTGTAACCCCCGAAAACGCCACGCTCGCTGCTCGGCTGTTTGTACCACAGCCCTCGGGCGAACTTGTTTCCATGGCGGCTGATGGAATGCTCGCTTTTAATCTCACGAGAGGAGCCTTTGGATCCCACACGTTTACGCTGCAGCTCAGCGATGACAGTGGCGACGAAAGTACTCGCTTGTCTGAAATTCGGCGGTTGCAAATTCTTGTCAGTCCCAAAAACTCCCCTCCAGATTTCGAAATCCCGGAAAATATCACGGTGTTCGAGGACAGTGGACTATATGACCAGATCGCGGTGCTCGACATTTTCTCCCCAAACGCAGTGGGAACGGGGTTGGCGGTCAGTTTTAAGCTCGACACGCTGGAACCACAGCTCTTTTTACCTCATGGACAACCACGTATCGAATCTACTGGGAGTGTGTCCACGCGGCGACTGATCTTCGAGGCGGCTCCTGACATGTTTGGCACGTGTAAGGTTGTGTTCACGATGACCGACCTGTCGCGACAGGAAGCAGGCCTCATCAGCGTGACCAAGGAGATGCTCATCATTGTGCAGCCTGTCAACGATGCACCCAGATTTGACCTGTTGCGAGTGTTTGTCTCCGGGCCCGTTAACTCTCCGAGACAGCGGCTCCAGGTGGCGACCAACATCAGTATAGGCCCCGTAAACGAGCAGTGCAAAAAGGCAGGATCGTGGGGATGCCAGTACCAGAACGCGTCATTTATTGTCGAGGACATGAGCCACCCCTTCATCTTTGCTGAATTTCCGAGCATCGACGCGCGCAGTGGCGATCTCGTCTACCGCGTCGCTCCCGACACGTCGGGTGTTTCTACGGTGAGCATCCGCCTGATGGACAACGGGCCCTTGAATGACGACGCAGCGTTTGCGGCCTGTGCCGACTATTCTGAGACATCATTCTCCACAGATCTCACGTCAGTTGCACCTGAATACCGTGGCAACGGGGCCAACGTGCAATGCCTGCGGGACTCTGGAATCTACCGGGGCGGGAATACCTCAAAGCTCGTCACCATAGTCATCCAGGTCGTACATGGCCCTCCGATCGAAGAGGTGCGGTTGCTGTACAATGTCAACACAACGTCGATGCCGAGCCTGCAAACGCTGGCCTGCCCGCCACTGACGTTGCCGTACCCTGCATTGCTGGACGATGCTGTGCTCATCAACGATCTTGGTCTTGAGGTCGAGGCGGACCTCAGCCACGGGGCCCTTCTTTGCTCTGTGCTGCCCGGCGCCACGTATGACCTAGGTGACGGTGTAGAACGGCCGAATGCTCTTGTGCTGCTGGCGCTGAACCAGGGCATCACGATTTCGTCGTTTGCTGTTATTGTGCGCGAAGGCACCTACATTCCGGCATCTGTGGCGGTCTTCCGCCGTGTCGGTGATGGAATCGATCGCGACCAAGACAATCAAGTTGACTCACCTGGCGGATCGGCAGCAGCGGCGTCTCTCAAATTCCTGGACCGCAGACAGTCACCGCAGCGGATCACAAGGGGCCTCGAGTATGCAACTGCCCTAATCCCGTCGCCGGATCACCTGCACGTGTACGCAACCGAGCCTGAGCTCGATTCCATATCGGTCTGGAATGTGCACCAAGACGAGCCCTGGGCGTCAAATGGACCTGCGGGAGTGAAACGGACCAACGGTACGCTCGACGCGCTTGGAATGCAGGGATGGCCGGATGAGCGCAGTGTCTCTTTTGTCGAGAGGCGTGCGCATGGAGAGAATCGCATTCGCTTTCGTGGCATGAACTCGTCGGACCCGCTGAAGCATGATCGGGTGCCGAAAGCTGTGTATACGCCAGATATGATCTGCCATATCGAACCCTTCGACAATACGCCCCGTGGGCAAGGGAGCGAGTCGCTGCAGCTGCTCGGCATGGCCGGCGGATGCCAGGACACGAGCCTAGACCACGTGCTCATGGCCAATGAGACTCGCAACTACGTTCCCCCAACGTCCCGGTTTCGAGTGCTCGGCCGTTGGGACTTTTCGTCTTCAAGTCTTTATGGCGACCACTATGTCGATCCTGCGGCAATGGACCCTTTCGGATCTCTTGAGTGGGCGGAGTATTATGGCGCGGATACGCTGCCAACGGAGTGGAGGTGTCAGGGCAAGCCATGCCAAGGGGCTTTCGAAGCCACCGGCAACGTAACGTGCACTCCGACGCGCGGCTGCAGCTACTCCAGGGGAAGCGTGCAGGTGCCAGACTGCAAGGAGCCAGCCTCGGACCTGCACATATATCCGGCTACGATTGCGGACAGTGGAGGAGGCACGCTGGGCGCGCTGGTCTTTACAGGGCCCAAGTGCCGCTCGCATGCGACGGTGCATGACTGGCTGCTCGCGCCTCGGCCTTACAACATCATCAACTTTTTGGTTAATGACGGCAAGCACGAAGCCATGCAGTTTGACGGACTGATGAACTCGGGCCTTTTCCTCACGAACGATTTGCGGCGTTTCGTGAACAAGGACCCAGCCAAATCAAAACTGCCCAGCCGTGAAATGGCGGTTGAGGCCTGGGTAACGGTAGATGCGCAGGAAGCCATGACCGGTGGCATCATGTCCGCCGCTGTCAGTGCCAGCGATGGAACGTGTTCGAAAGGATGGAGGTTGTTTTACGAGCTCAGCAAAGGCGACAACGAACCGCTGGATCTTCTGTTTAAATTCGAGATTTCGCTGGAGGGTAATGATGCCTTTGGAACTGGGGCGATGAAGCTGATCGAAGTCCCAGTTACGCTGAGCCAAGATCTTATTGATAATTGCGGCAGCGCACTGGGGCTGAAAGCTGCGGCAAGTTCCCGGGGAGTGACACCAATCCATTACAACTGTTTCTCTGGCTATTGGTTCCACGTGGTTGCTACCTACGATGGCTCGGCTCTCTATATGCAAGTCTCGCACCAGGTGGACGCCGACATGCCCATCACGGAGAAGAAGGTGGAAAGAGCATGCTCAAGTCCACCCTGCGGCAACATCGTGTACCCCACGGATTACCACCCGCTGGACGACCAGCCAACAACCAAATGCACAACTTATGGGCCTGTACCTGTTGTAGTGGGCAACTTCACAGGCCGCGAGCCGCAGTCATCGCCCAAGGAAGCTTCCTCGCACATTGGCTTGATCAAGCAGGTCGCGCTCTACAAGGGCTACATGACTCCACAGCAAGCCGATGCGCACATGCTACTTCATCAAGATCTCCTGAACACTCGTCCGCACTGGCAGCGCTACTGGGGCAAGGCCAACGGCATTTCGCCCTCCATCAACATGATCAACGTTGAGGATGCGGGCAAGGCGTATTCGCCAAACGTGACTCTCCACGGGCTCTTTCTCACGAACCGCTACTATCGCTGCCGTTGGACGAGCCGCACGTCCCTGCAAGATGTGTCGTATCTGAGCACGCCTCTGAAGCTCCCTACCGTGGAGACAGTGGGGACACCGATCCCCTTTAAATGCAGGTATGCCAAGGTGCAGAACAGTCTGGTGCAGCCTGCAGACTGCACGGGCACGGATGATTGCCACATGGCCACGTGTCTTGACGTGCCTGATTCGCTCGAGCTCACGCCAGATAGCATTTCACTTACGTGTCCTACGCCCGAGTGGGCGCACGGCATGCAGAGCGTCGTGCTCACCCTGGCTGAGGGCTACATAGATCCCGACATCTCTGAAAGCCGCATACAATGGTCAACTCTGTGGCAGAAAGCTTGCTTCTCAGCTGATTGCGGCTACAAGTTTTATCGCGCTCGATTGCTCCGGGGCTCAGCACACACATGGATGTACGTCTCCCTGCACGACCTCACAAAGCCTGCAACAGGTGTTCCATGTGCTTTGGCTAACGACACAAAGGACGCCAGCACCACCGCGTGTGGGTCCGGTGCGATGGTAGTTTCGCCAGCTGTCCATGGCACCATCACGCACTTCTACATGACCGCCACTTCCACCGTGTGGACGTTCGACCTCGAAGGCTCCGAGTGGAGAGGAGAGGCTCCATTTTCGGTGGAACGCGTGACCAGGGGCTCGAATTATCTCGCCTCGATGCTTGTCCTGAGTAGTGCGGTAAAGCCGCTCGACGCGTACGCGTTTGAGCCCTACAGCACGCTGATGCGCTTTGACGTAAGCCCGGAAGACGGAGGCGTCGGGGATTTGCACCGCATCCGCAACGGCTTTGGGCTGCTTCCAGGAGGGCGCTTTCCGGCCTTTCCTGGAGGGCCTGCTTTGGATGCACGCCCCGTCTTCCCTGCAGGATGTGCTGAGAATGACGGCTTGCCAGACGACCCTGACGCGTGGTGCAACCACACTGTGCAAGAGGGTGCTGTGACTGCAATCACCTACATTGCGGGCGCGAACACCACAAATTGCTCCCAGGACGGAGTTTTGACAGCGACCTTCGCTTCGGGTATGCAGGTGCGCGCCAAGTATCGTGCCCAGGGCAGTTGGTGGATCCTGCCAGAATTTTCCTTCGCGACACCCCAGGACCGTGGTTATAACCTGACGATGGGAGCTGATTTCACCATGACGAGTTCGGACGGGTGGTGCAATTGCTCCACGCCCGGCCAGGAGTCTGTTGCTGACATGTCCCAGTGCTTTCACCTCCACATTGCCTCAGGGGCAACCTTCGCCCTGAAAGCAGACGGGGGGATGCAGAAGGCCTGGCGCCTCGCCCCCTCTCGCTGGGGCACGCTGGGGTTGCTGGATTGTGACAAAGTAGTGGGCTGCCGACAGGACGACATGGCTGCGGGGCATTACGGTGCCTCTTCCATGCGTGCCCTTGCGCATCAGCCCAGCGGGGGCTCGATGTTGTTCGTAAGCAACTATCACGATGGGCTCGTGCGGGAGGTGAACTCGACCGTGTGGTATACGCAAGCAGACACGGGTAGACCGACCATGGTGCAGCAAATTCCAACAGCCGGCGCAACGGATGTCGAGCTCTTCTCCGTGCTCCCTGTCAACGCCAACTGCGTTGACGGCAACAATTGCCCTGCGCCAGATGCCAGCTCCGAGCCAGGGGCACCGCAAATGGTGGTTTTCGCCAATTATCACGGCCCCAGCGCTGTGTACCGATGGAGCGGTGGACTGCCTGTGGTTGCAGCTCGTATAGACACTGCTGGCATCAATTATCCCGACTCTGGCCGCGTCGTTGCAATTTCAGTCGACGGGCAGCGCGTGCTCGTTGGCAGCTTTGAAGCGCAGATGGGCGACATGGTCAGGGTGTCCATCTCTTCCAACGCGAGTTTCCTGCCGGGAGTGAGGCTTCAGGCGGAATATCACACGGACCGCAACTGTCCCCTCGGAGACAAGGCCTGCGACGCGGCGCCGATAACGGGGAGCGTGGTCAATGTCTCCACTCGCCTCAACACCTTTTTTTACTGCGGCGAGAATAGCACCACGGGTATTCTCATCGCGGCAGGGGGGCTGCGGGTACGTATCGAGAAGCAGGGCGACGCAGAGCGCTCGGCCTGGCACGCGCATATCGAGAATGCCAGCGGACATGGATCTGGATACTCGCGTGTTCAAGATATCGTAGTGGACCCCGGCAAGTGCTTTTGCAACTTAAACCACAGCACAGTGCTGGCCACCAGCGCAAACGTGAACTCCAGCTCAGGGCTAGAGACAAACTTGAGCATGCACCTCTGCCTCCATTTCACGCTGGCCTACCACGGGGACGTGCTGACGCCATTGCCCCACGGGGAAGGAGCTCCTGGGATTACAGACATCCTCGTAGCAAATCCAGGCCAAGGGTATGGTCGAGGAGAGGTGCGTGCGGTCGGCGATGCCGGCGGGCGTGGCACCGGGTTCCGCGCTGTCGTTCACGCCTCTGCTGGAGGCGGCGTTATGCCCGAATGGGGTGGCTACTACACAGGAGGTATCACGAGGGGGCTTGTGCACGCCAACGGGCATGGGTACCTTCCTGACACAAGACTGGACATTTTTTACGGGCCGCACTGTGCCCTCAACGACGCGGGCTGTTCCAACGTGCGGATGGAGGGATCGGTCACTGCTGTTCAGCAGCAGTGGGGTCCCGAGGCGGGTGTGATCAAATGTACCGCCGGTGGAACGATCACAGCCAAGCCGCATGCGCAGGGGGGGCATGGATTCATCGCGCAATTCGACCTGCTGCCGTCGGGCGGCATTGCCGTATGGTTCCTCAACAGTAAAGACCATGGCGCAGGCTACCCCGGCGGGGTTGGTAGCTTGCACCCGGTCGTCAGCAATGAGTCTGGGTGTGTGTGCGATCGAATGGAATACGACCCCGTAGAGCAAAACATGACTCGCGTTGTCAATCGTGACGTTCGCGCGTGCCTTCAGCTTGTTGTGGCGCATGGGGCGCGCCTCGAGCCCGTGCCCCAGCGCCTCATGCGCCCTGCCTATTGTTATGATCCCGGGACTGGGCGCACGGCAGACGTCTCACCGGACACGTGTCGTGACGTTACAAACAGAAAGGTGCTGCACCCATGGCATTCGCAGCAGATTGCAACGCAAGTAGCTGGTGTCGACATGACGAGACCATGGTGGTTGCCAACGGAGCATGCAGTGGCGTTGGCTCCGTTGACGCTCTGGGGCGAATCGTTCCTGGTGGTGGCATGCTATGCGCCGGGGCAGGTGAGCAATTCCAAGGTCTTTCGTCTCGTCTCCGTGCTCGGAAACACCTCAACTCCCGCGGGTGAATCTTACGCGTCCATGGACGTGGAGGAGGTCCAGACAATCCGCACTCAAGATGCCCGAGAGGTTGACGTGTTTCACGACCCCTGGACCGGCGATGCACTCGTCCTTTTTGCGTTCCGCGGCACGCGAGGTTCAGAGCTTTACCGCTGGCGCACCCGCTCCAGGCATTCTTTCCGCTTGGCCCAGTTGCCGATGCTGGAGTTGGTGCAGACTGTGGCGACCCGACAGCCGAATCGCATTTTCAGTATCTTCAAGGCTGGCACTGTGTACGTCACGATCGCCCAGCAGGAGCCCGAACATTGGTCCCTGGTGCTGCGCTGGAATGGCACGCAGCTGCTGGGCCTTGTCGACACGAGCACGTTGCCTAAAGATGCGGCGGGCGGACAGATTGTACCTTCTTCCGGCGGTCGCGTGCTGGTCATGTGGGAGGACAAGGGTGAAAGTTGGCTCCTCGCTGCCAATGGTTTCAACACGTCGGCGCTTCGTCCTACCACGCCTGATCAATGCAACATCCAGCACTATCCTGGGGACAGCCCGTGTGGATACACAGTCCTTGGTGCGCTGGCTCCGTGCTACGGCGGCGGTGCCGGTGCATGCGAGGGCGTCCCAGCTGCCGGGTCTATCCATCGCAGCGAAGTGTTTTCCAGCCTTTACCGCGTGTCGCACATGGAAGCAAAGAGGCCTCTGGACATGAAGCGGCCTTGCGCGCTCGTGGTGAGCCCAGACGGACGCTTTGTCTACGTTGCCGCATCGTTGTCGCAGTCCATCAACGGCTTCATGCGTGAGCTGCCGTACGGCGAGCTGGAATGGCGTCCCGAGGCCTGCTACTCTATCAATGTTGCTGACCCGACACATGATGCCGAGTTCGAATCGCCTTGGCCGGAGAGGGAAGAGGATAGCCTGCGCAGGCCTCTTGAAGGCTTGTCGGGGCTGGCCATTTCCAAGGACGGCACTGCACTGCTGGCAACTGCGGCGTTCGAGAATGCGCTCTACGTTTTTCACCGCAACGTGACAGGAGGAGAGCTTACTTTTGTGCAGGTAATTCGCGACCAGGATCGTCTTGCTGACGGCCGCATCATCGATGGACTGGGTGGCGCGGGTGCGGTTGCTGTGGCCCAGCGCCGGGTGTACGTGACGTCGTTCGAAGACCATTCCGTGTCGGTCTTTGACCTCGGTAATGTGGAATGCAATGGGACGTGCGCCGCTGGCAACCTGTCATCCAATTTGACCAAAGCGCTGGATCTGTGCGTGTCGGATTGCGTGATTAGGCATGGGCCTGTAGAAGCCGCCTATGACAAATGCGTAGAGAACTGCAAGCCGTATCAGACTGCGACCTACGTGGATCGATTGAAGGAACGTGAGCGCTTGATTGATCGATTCCCGACACGCGCGCGCCTGGACATTGCCAACGAAAGTTGGAGCCAGTCATCCGAGCCGCGGCGATTGGGGGGGGCTCGGCTGCCCTGGGCGAATCGCTCGCGCTCTTCCGTGTCGTTTCGGGTTGACGGACAGCTGTTCCTGGCTGTCGCTGCGTCGGATGGCGATGCCGATGGCACCGGAACACTCGGCATTTTCAAGTGGATCGAAACGAACATGACATTTGAGCTTCATCAGACGCTGTCTCGCGAGAGCAACCCGTCCGACGTCGAGTTCATCGAGCAGCTTCCGCTCTCCGGCGATGACGCATCGTTGAGCAAAAACCTCCTGCTCGTATCCAATTTCGGGCGAAAGGGCGGTGCAGGTGCTTCAGGGTCGGCGATGCCCATCAGCGTGTACATGTTTCACAGAAACACCGGGAAATTTCTCCTGTACCAAGGGCTCACCTTGGCGATGCCAGACGGAAGCCTCCTCCCCCCCTTCTTGACGCAATCGCCCCCACTTGCGCGATGTCCGCGTGGGCCGCTGCGTCGGCCGCGCGCGTTTTCTCTCGTGCAGCAGGCTGGCGGCACACTTGGCTATTGTCCCAAGGAAGCCGCGACGAGCAACAGCACAAGTAGCACAAACAGCACATTCAATTTCACATCCGCCATCACGGCGAACGCGACCAACGCGACCAACGCGACCAGCGCTGCGGGTACTCCGCCGCCGCCCCCGTCGCCGCCGCCCCCGCCTCCTGTCAATTATGTTTTCAGCAGCGATTTCCTCCAAGTGCCAGCGTACGGGTGCGTGCCCGAGCCGCTGGTGCAGTCGCTGAAGGTCTGGAACCAGGGGTACACAACATATTTGGCCGCCGCCTTGATTTGGGATCAGCCTTCCGAGGAGCAATATAAGTGGTACTCCGTGGTGTGGAGGTGGAATCGAGATGGCTTCGCGCTACTGGAGAATGGTGAACAGGTGGAGGGCTTTGGCTTCCAAATGTTTCAGACAATCCCCACAAATGCTGCGACTGACGTAGAGGTCCTGCGCGTGCCGGCCACGTCGCCAAGCGCTCAAGAGACAGTACTTGTCATCTTTTCCAATCTGCTCCACAGCACCAACAAGGATGACTTTCACGCGCAGTCGGCCGTCTACCGCTTTTCCGAGGGCGTGTGGAATCCGCTGATCCGTGCCACCGCTGGCTACCTCGAGCTCGTACAGTCGTTGGATACAGTGGGCGCCGTTGCGCTCAAAGGCATGGTTGTGTCCGACAAGTACGTCGTCCTGGAAGATGGCCAGGTGTTGGAAGACGACATGTACTTGCTCGGCATCGCGAGCATGCAGGCGAGCGCCAACGACTTGCCCTCGCTGCCGTCTCAGATATATCGCTGGGACCCGGAGCTCGGGCGTCTGGTGCTGCACCAGGAACTGGCACTCAACAACAGCATATCGGGTATGGAGCTAGTGCAAGAGGGCCGTGAACGGCACCTCGTTCTCACAGCGCTCACGCACGTGGCGTGCGACAACGTCACAGCGAATGCGGTCACAGCGAATGTCTCGTTGCCTGCACCCATCAACAGCACCGTCGTGTCGGCGACGAGTAACAGCACTGCCAATGCCACCAGCAACAGTACTGCTAATGTCACCAGCGCCGCAGTCTATTCCACTGGACACACGGTCACCGTGCTGCAGTGGGATCGGGTGACGAAGAAGTTTGATCGGCTCATGGCTCTCACGGACACCGACAGCATCGCTACGACGGGCAGTCCCGTGGCTGCTGAAGAGCGCCGAATCCACGATGCCGCGTTGATCCTGCAGCTCCAAGACACTGTGCACGCACACGTGGTGACCGTCTCTCCGGATCTAATGCTGCTGGCCATTTCGTCGGTGAGCACCGGTGTGATGATGTTTGATTGGCGCTTTTCCAGAGTCAGCGGCCTGGCGGGTGCGTCAGCGCTTGTCCTCGATGCCGATGGAACGCGGGCCTTCGTCTCCGGGGCCGGCAGCCGCGCGCTGGCTTTTGTGGCATCAGAGTCGATCACGGACTCCGTCGGGCGCAACGTGCGGGAGCTGACTTGGTACGAGGCATGGAGCCAGGACAAGATTCGCGTCGATCGCCTGCGCAACACTCACTACGAGCGAGTGGAGGGACTGGCCGGCGTGGTCAAGCTAGAGCTGCATCCGCCCAATTGCTCTTTTTCGCCGCCCCCAGCGAATAGCAGCAATGGCGCCAACACGACGTGGTACACTCCGTGCCTCACGCTCGCAGCCCATGCCCAGCCGCCGCGCTACAACTTGCCATGTGGACCTATTCCACCGGTCCCTGTGACTGATCTGGCACTGGTAAACGGAGGGATTCCAGAGTGGTTTGTGGCAGCGCGCTGCTCGGAAGCGTCGATCTCTCCGGCGGCTGTTGCTCTGTCGACCTTGGGCATGACGCCCTATATGTCGGAAAACCCGGCCATCTTCACGCGCCCTCCGGAGCTGTCGTCGAAAGGCGTGTTCGACGTGGAGCCGACACCCGATGCGTATGGTGATGCAGCCTTTGCCATGCTGCTGACGAACGAGTCGGGCCATGTGCAGGGGCAACCCATGCCCCCCGCGCGCGTCGTGCATTTCGCGGTGTTGCCTGTGCGCATCATCCCGAGCTTCGAGCCCGTCGACGTCACTGTTAATGAAGACGTGGAAGGGCAGGTGTTGAAGTTTGCGACCAAGATCGATTCGGGCAATCCCTTCACCGGGCAGCAGGCACTGCTAAATTACAAGTGGAAGATTGTTGGGAACATCACGTGCCAGCCCTTCCCGGCAAGCAGGCTCTTTACGCGCCCGCCCTCGGACGACGGCATGACAACCTACCTGATGAACGACGAGACCGCGTATGCCGCAGTTCGCTTCCAGTTCGCGTTGCATGAGAATGGCGTGTGTGCAGTCACAGTCAAAATCTACGACTCGACGGCGCCAGAGTGGGAGTCTGTCGCCAAGACCTTCCGCATCGTCGCGCGTCCCGTCAACGATCCGCCTCATGTCGAGGTGGCTGCGGAACTTTCTGTGGACCAAGGCGTTGGACGCATCACGTTGCCACGGACGATCCGGTGTCTCAGCTGGTCGCCTGACGCGATGCCTCTCGAGTGTGATGCTCCTGTCCATGTCAACGGCTCTCAGGGCATGTGCGTGCCCGCACGGGATTCGCCTCTTGAGAGTGCCTTTGGGCCTGATTGCGGAGGGCTTGAAACGCTCGGTAGGAGTGGCTACCTCGCAGACGCGACGCGAGGGCCGTACTGCAAGCCTGTGGCAATTGTGGAGTACGGGAGGACTGTGAGATATGAACAGCAGGGGCCGTGCTGGTTCTCCATGGCCTTGGTCAAAGTTGAAAAGGTTCAACAGCAGGGGCCGCCGTGGCCGGCGGAGGCGGATCGGCAGCTGCTCGACGCGCCGTCTGCGCTGCTCTATGCGTTGCTTGACATGGACTCCTTGGTTGTCGAAATGGACCCGCTGCAATTTGGATTGTTCTGCATCACTCTTGCCTTTTCTGACAGAGGCGGTACAGAGGGAGGCGGCCACGACACGACTATCCGCAAGCTCTGGCTTCGTGTTAACCAGCGCGTGCTGCCTCCCGAAATTTCCATTCCCGATGCGGGCGGGGGGGAGGGTGACAATTTGGGAGAGGACGCCACAGCCGACGCGGGGTTAGAAGAGGACTTCGAGTTGGCGCAGCTTAGTAAGCTCAACCTGATAGTAATCGAGATGAAACACACGCTGCCGCAGCACTACCCAGATTTCCTGCCAGCCATCAGCAACGGCTCACCTGAACAGCAAAGCGTTACCACGCTAACGACCAGCATTGTGCAGCTCTCGTCGTCGCACCTCTTCCTCGGTGGATCATCCAACTTGGCCGGCGCCTTCCCCGGCACATTCGATGACCAACTTTGCGGTGTCTGTGTGCCGACTGTCTGCGACGGCTGTCCGGTGCTGGGCATGGACGGGCGCCCTGGCTCGCTGTCTTTCACGCTGGCGCCCTACCGCTACGGTGTTTCCTCAATGCTCGTCAAACTCGAGTCTGTGTCGCTGCTCAGCAGCGGTAACTTCAGTAGAGCGGTGACCTCGTACAGATTCGACCTTGTGGTGCTGCCCGTCAATGACCCCCCGTCGGCAGCGGTGACTTCTTTCCTGGGTCTTGCTCAGGGCTTGACCACGGTAGAGATCCCTTTCTTTGTGACCAACATTACTGTAGGCCCCGAGAATGAGGTGTGGCAGGAGGCGGTGTTCCACGTGTACTCTCAGTCCGACACGCCCAACTTGCTTACGCGCATGCCCAAGATCGACAGCAAAGGCACGCTCTCCCTGGCTCTCTGGCCCCAAGTGCACGGACGCATCCACTTGCGCATCGTCCTGTCCGACACCGGGGGAAGCGAAAACGGAGGCCGCAATGTGTCAGCTCACTTCCCGGTCGAGTCCGAGATCAAGGTGTACCCAAGCCCCGTGATCGTGTCCGTGTCGCCGTGCCTGGGCACGGCTCGCGGGGGCTGGCGGATCACCATCCGCGGGAACTACTTCGGCTCCGCCTACTCCACCGACGGCCAAGGGCACGAGGTGTTCCCCGCGCAGGTGGGCGCTGACGTTGAGGTCAAGGTTGGGGAGCACGTTTGCAGCAACACGACCTTCCTTTCAGACACCATGCTCCAGTGCGATGTGCCTGCAGGCGGCATGAGGCGCAGCGTCACGGTCACAGTTGGCGGTGGCCAGAGTCTGAACAAACAAGGCCGCTTGCTGTCCGACTGGAGTGGGCGGCAGGCTACCTACGTGGACGGCGTAGTGCACGCGCACGTCTACTTCGGTGGTGCTGCCGGTCCTTCTGGCGCCCGGACGGGCTCGGGGTATCGTTGGGCGCCTTGGCCCCCGGGGGAGAAGACATCCCCAGAGAAGTCATCCCCAGGCGCCCCTGCCACAGCGCCTGCTCACAACTGCTCAGGCAACACCACGTCAGGCAACGCCACGGCAAACTGCACTGCAACCGACACAGACACAGACGCCGCTCCTCCCGGCTCCTCGCCGCCGCCCGAACCCGCGGCGGAAGATGTGCATGGCTACTGGCAGCAGGCAAATGCCAGCAACGCCACAGACCCCAATGGCACAGCGTCGCCATGGTGGCGCGCGCCGGGGGGCGCTTGGCTCGATGGCGGCGGGCAGGGCGGCTTCATGGCCGTCAGCCCTTCCATGGACTGCCCGAAGTCAGAAAACCTGATTTCATCGGGGTTCTCCGCCGCCGAAGAGTGCCCGCTGGCGGCCTGGAACGGAGCGGAGCAGTGGGTCCCGGCGACGGTGTCTTCCTTGTCGTGCTTGTCCGCACACGTGCTGTCGCGATCGGTTCGCGCCATGCAGGTCTTCGGCCCGTATCTCTTCTTGGGCGGCTCCTTCCTCGGGCACACCAACAACGCGTACGACTACGTCTTGCAGTGGGACGGCGCCAAGGTGCAGCCCTTGGGCGGCGGCCTCGACGGCACAGTCTACGCCCTCAATACGTTCCGCGGCCAGCTCGTCGTTGGTGGCTCTTTCTCCCAGCTTTTCCAGGTCTCTTTTCTCCCGCGCCCCTATCTTGTCTGACGCGAAAACCTGCCTTGCACGCCACACTCCCTCCTCCTGCGTGCGATTGTTGCGCAAACGCTTCGATTGTCTTGACACGTGAGCTCTGCAACTGACGTGTGCGGGGCACTGGTGAGCAGGGGCGAAGCAGCGGGGGAGAGAGCCTCGCCAGCGGTGGGCTGGGCCTGTGGGACGGTGAGAAGTGGAGTCTGGTGGGCGGCGCAGCGGTGCAAGGCACGGTGACTTGCTCCGCTGTCGCCGGGCACGGCGAGCTTGCGGGCGATGCTGCTGGCCACCACCTCTTGTATGTGGCCGGACGCTTCCGCATGGTGGGTGATGTGCCGGTTTCCAACATCGCCGTCTTCGATCATACCTCGCAGCGCTGGAAGGCGCTGGGCCCCGGTCTCAAGGCCCGGGACATTTTTGCTCTCACTGTGTGGCCGGGCGAGGGCGGATCCCGCAGCACCCATTCGCTCTTTGCCGTGGGCTCTATTTCCCATGCTGGCGACGTGCTCCTGGGGAATGTCGGACGGTGGCGGAGCGAGACAGAAACGTGGCATCCTATGCGCAACGTCAACGGGATTGTGCGCGCGGCTGCCGTAATGCACTCTCGCCTCTACATCGGCGGCGATTTCACCGTGGCAGGCGGGCAGCCGGCGGCGGCCATAGCATACACCGACCTCCAGGAGCAACACGCCGAGCGGGGTGCTGCTGTGCAGTGGCGCGAGGTCGGCGTGGGCGTTCAGGGCAACGTGCATGCCCTCCGTGCCGTCGCCGGCTGTCTGTACGTGGGAGGTCGCATTGACAGCGTTGGCGATCACCAAGGCATCAAGCCCGCTAACAATGTTGCGCGCTGGTGTGTCCTTCCTGAAATGCACAACGTCTCGCTGCGGCAGGAAGCGTGGGAGCCGGTAGATGGGCTCGACTATAGCGGCGGCACTGTGCTGGCGATTGCTGGTGCTGACCCCAAGATAGGAACTGACCTCGCGTTGTAGTGTATCAGAGTGGAATCTCTGCGCTTGTGATCTAGATAACTAAGAACACACAAGGGAAAGTTATGAATAAAAAGCATCCCTGCACCCTGAGACAGAAGCCCTGCTACACCTGCCAGCATACGGTGCAGGCGACCGGTGTCACAAATGTTTATCCTTTTTTTGAGGTCCAACAAAAAGTGGCAGGCGGCTAATGCCCCCCTGTGGCGGTGTAGGGCGCTCTGCGCTCCATGCTTGTCCCCTCCGGCACCACCCCACTTCCTAGCACACTGTCTCTCCGGTGATTTTGGCATTACGCATCTCCGACCGCCATAGGGGCAGCAGGGGCTGGAGACTCGGCGGCTGCGACTGTGACTGGGACAGGCGCTTTTGCCTTGGTGGGCACCTGTTGGCTGATGTTGGTTTTCCACGCATCCTTGGCGATCTCCGCGATAAAGGCGCTGCGCTTGAGCGTCTCCTCGAGCAACACCCAGCGCGACGCACCCTGCTCTACTTTCTTCTGCGCCACGGTGCCGATGATCTTCTCTGCGCGACTTTTGGGAATGTCTGGCTGCCCCTCGATGAGCGCTTGCACCAAATCATTCTTGGAGCGCGCCGATCCATGCACCAATTTGACAATCGCCAGCAAATGTCCGTCGGAGATTTTCAACTTTGCTGCAGCCGCTTGCTTGCTGCTGTTTTCAACCTTGGCTGCCGGCGTCACCGTTTCTGCACATTCGACATGCTCTGCGTGTCAAAGCACAGCCCCGTGCTTCACAGACCGCCAGCCACTGCTGTGGTCATGAGAATACACACGGTGTCCGAGCCCCGCGTCCACTACACCAGGCGCATGCGCACGTGCGCACGCTTGTGTTGTGGAAAGGACGATACGCTGCACGAAAAGAGCGTAGCAACATAAAGAGAAAGAGACCAGCGGGCGCTGCCAACATCTCCTTCCACACTGCCTTGCTCTTGTGCTCGGGAACTTTGTGGATGTATCCCGAAATCACTCCCATCAGCTCGGCCTTGGTCTCATCCGTCTGCGAGCAGAAACCACTCGGCGTGAGGTTCTGAGGTTCTGAGGCCCAATTCCGACTAACTTCGGCAGCGCATGAGCGCACGCAAGGGACAGGTGCTTCTGGAAAATCTGCGCGCAGCAACTAGCCCGTGAAGCGAATAGATGGCACGCACTATGTGAAGTGAGAGCAAGATGCAAATCAAATGACCCACCGGCTTCTTTCCCTTGAGGAAGACGGTGCCACGCAACTTATGCTCGCTATCAGGCAGAATGTATGTGAAGGCCACCGCAGTGGGGTGCTTGTGCAAGAACTGGATGGCCGCGTCCAGGCTGGGCGCCTTGCTGTTGGCGATGTCCTCGCCTGCCCAGACGTGCAGACGTGAGGACATGCGCATGCGACACTGCGAGGTATTTTCTCGTCGCGCGTGCTTCATTCTCACCCCGGTGATGACACGCACGCACACGCAATCAAGTGCGCAGACAGCAAGGAGAGACCGTAGTAGTCTGTGTTTTCGTCCAGGTGCACATTAGGGTCCTTGGAGAGGCTGAGCGGCAGCTTGTCGAGGACCTGCACGGTCAGCAGCTCCGCCAAGTCCGCAGGCAGCGAGCGGTAGTGGACAATCTGCGACGTCCGTTTGCACGCATTAGCTTGAGAGGACCGGGTATGATAGGAGGCACGAGAGACGCATCACGCCTTGTCCATGCCAGCAAATGCACACAGCACGCGTGCACGCACATGCGCTAGGGGACAGTCCACAGGGCGAGCAAGGTGAAATGAATTGCAGCGCGGCGAGCACCTGTTCGAGCTTGCGTTTCTTGCTCTTTGTAGCAACTTCGCCATCGCAATCGTCTGATCCGTATCCGTCAGGCACAACAAATCCACCATCCTCGTCTTCCTCCTCCTCGTCGTCGTCGCCGTCAAGATCTGACCCGATATCCTCTCCGTCTCCCATCTCACTTTCCCTGCACCCCAACTCCATCAGTCTATATGGTTCAAACGCAATTCCGGTGTGCGCGTGGCACAACAAATTTCGCATGTCAACACAAGGCTCGAGAGGTCTTGTGGCACGCGCGTGGTTTAACTGGTTTAGATTCTCGAGACCAGTCTGCGTCACTCTCATAGGTGTAGTCGAGTTCGGGATCTTGCACGAGGGGCCGACGAGCGTCTATGACTTTGCTGGTCTTGTCGTTGGTGCCGTAGTAGGCTGGACGACGACAGTCGAACCAACCACCACCCTCCGTCAGCATCTGCAGTACGTGTCCCTGGTACTTGAAAAGGCCGTCTGGCTGCTGCTCTACATTCGCCATGATCTCATTCAGCTTGTCCTCCGCATCGTCCCACTCGACGTCCCAGTAAATCTGGTGCAATGCGTGTCAGTCAACTTTTCGTGGCATGTCATCGAGCGGCAGCCCTCGCATGGCGGGATAGGGGAGCAATGTAGTCGCAAGAACACAGCGGCTGGCTGCTCACCTTTTTCTCAGCCTCGAGATCCACATCGATCAGCTGTGTCTTGACCAGCGGGATCTTCATGTTGAGCTGGATTAGCTTCATCTTGGGGTGCGGGGTGCCGTCTTCGCGCAGCGGCCGCGGGCGCACAGTGCGCACCGTCTCGCTGCGCAGGACTTGCAGCCAGCTTGACAAGTCAGCCGAGGCAGCAGATCGCGACTTGCGCGTGCTCTCCGCTGAAGGACCAAACGGAAAGCACGCGACAATCGCGTTTTTCGGCTTCTCCCACGGGTGAAAATTGCGCCTCTCTTTTTGCGGAGCAGCTTGGGCGCCTGCAGCACTGCTGGTCTTTTCATCGCTGGCGCTGTGTGCCTGCGGCGCCGCACTTCTCGGCGCTGCGGCGGAGGCAGACTTCCCGAAAAAGCTCATGATCGATGACGATTCATTCTTGACGGGCTCTGACTTCTTGCTCTTTTTCGTAGTTTTGGCTTCCGACTTGTCCGAAGTCTTGGCAGCCCACTCCTTGTCCTTATCCCTGCTCTCCACCTTGGCCTCCTTAGCCCTGCTCTCTGCCTTGGCCTCCTTGGCCTTTTCCTTCTCGTCGCGCTGCTGCTGCTTTTTCCGCTCTGACTCGAGCTTGGCCTCAAGCTTGTCCCGCTCTTTTTTCTCCTTCTCCTCAAGCTTGAGGTACTTGTCCTTCATAAGCACTAGGTTCTTATCCAGCTTGGCTGTCGACTTGCACTTGCTCGATGAAAGATCGGTGACCAGGGTCTCTATCAACTTGATGCGCTCGCAAAGCGCCACTTCCATCTTGCGGTGAACCTCCACGAGGGCACGGAAGCGCTCGGGAATGTCCGCCATGTCCTTTGCCTCCCATCTCTTGACTGCCCCCTCCCCTTGCACCCTTCCTTCGCTGATTTTTGGGCGGCGCTCCACCAGGTGTGCAATCGTGTTGATGCACTCTTCGATTTTCACCATGCAGTCAGCCTCGTCATCTTCCGACGGCTTGTTTGCCGCACCACCGAGGAGCAGCGCAGCAACCTCTTTGCTGCTGCGCGCGCTGCCCTCAAGGAAGCGGGCCATGACCTGGCGCGTCTTCATGCTCATCGGTTTCACCTCTTCGTCGCGGATCGCGTCAAGATCGAAGTCATTCATCATGTCACTTGCGCTCGGTCGCAGCGAGGGGATTGCGTCGCCCGACAACTTCACGAGCCCCAGACCTGATAACTCATCACGAAGCATGGCCAAGCGCGCCTCTCTCTCCGCACTACTGGGAGCCACCGGGCTCTCCTTCACCTCCTTCACGGTCGAAGCTTTGCTTTCGGCCCCAACCCCGCTGTCCTTGGGCTGCGATTCCTGCGCCGCGGCAGGCTCCGTGGGCTCCACCTCCATTGCCTCGCTCTCGCCCGACTTTTGCATGGGCTGCTTTTCGGACCCCGCGTTCTGAGCTTTTTGCGTCTTGGCCTTGTGCTGGGTCCACCAAGAGGCCACGTTTTCCTTGGTGACCGCCCTGCCCCCATCCAGGCCGTCCAACTCTTTTGCGATCTGCAACACGCCTGGGCCTCAGCACGTGTGCGTGCATGCAAGTGCAATTCTCGTTTCGCGCTCGCCGTCCGGGCAGCAGCAGCAGGCGAGCAGACAACCACCGGACAAGCGCGAGAGCCAGCGCACGGGGCACGGCGGCGCATCAGGCGTGAAAAAAAAGCAGGCCAGCACGCGGAGCGGCAGACAATGGGCGCGCTAGGCAGACAGAGGCTGGCAAAAGGTAAGGAACACAGGATCCTAGCAACCCGCTCCACGACGGTGCTCACAGGAGGCACTCTCCGCACGTTCGCCCAGTGCGGGAAGATACCGAGGGCGAGGTGCAGGCAGGGGCACGCAGGACACGTCGCAGGCGTGCGCGATGAGACGTATGCAGAATGGGAACAAGGAGGGTGCGTCGGGTAGAGGGCACTCATTCCTCCAGGGTATGCACTGACCGCTGTAAAGTCGACCTTGTCCTTGCCGAGCTCAAAGTAGGCCTCGAGTTTGCTCGTCTGCGCCGCGCTGTAGCGCAAGCACTGACGCTTGGCCGCGGGCTTGGCGGGGTCCTGGGCGTCCTTGCCCATCTGCTCCGCGTCTGGCTTCGCTGTGCTCGGCGAGCTCGGCGGAGACACCAGGTTCACAACGTCCTCCTGCACGGGGCTAGCCTCCCGCGCCGGGGCCGCGCTCGGTGGTGCAGCCGGCGCGGCCTCGTCCACGGCTGCCATCGCAACGTCGCCTGGGGCAGTCTTCTCTTGCTCTGCAGGGCTTGCTTTTGCCTCCGCGGCGCCCTGCTCATCTGGCTTGGCCTTTTTGCCCATGGGCACCTGCCAACAACAATCCTGTGAGCAGCGGGTCGCAGCGCCACCGCACCCGCTCGTGCGCCCTGGGCGCGCGGCCGCCGGCCGCGCCCAGGTGCGCGGGGGGCTGGCAGCGGGGCTGGCCGGGGCGGGGCAGCGGGCGGGCACGCTGCGCGAGGAGGGGCACGGGCAGCACGCGGCCGCCCGCGTGCCAGGGCCGTGAGCGAGGGGCGGGCGGGGGCGCGCACCAGGAACGACGAGATCCCGCGCATGCCGCTTGCTGCCGGCGACGATTGACTCTTTTTCGAGCTCGCCGGCGCGCCGTCCTTCGCCTTCTTGGGCCGCCCCGGGCCCGCCTTCTTCGCCGAGGACCCAGGCGTGCTCGCCGCGGCCTTTGCGGGCGGGCTGCCGCCGCCCACGCCGGGCGCCGCCGCTGCCGCCGCTGCCGCGCCCTCCGTGCCGCCCGCTGCCTGCTGCTCTGGCGCGCCTGCGCCCGCCGCCAGCTGCTCCACCGCCTCCGCAACCGCGCCTCCCTCAGCTGCCATTGCTACTCTCACGCACGACGGGCTTGTTCTGGGGAAATTGGCGCCAGCTGCAGCTGACCAATTTTTTTGTCGAGCCAGAATATTGTCTATGGGGCGTAGCTCCTACGCCTCGGGTGACGCGCTCCTCTGCATGGCAACGGGACGCGGGACCATCTTGCGGCTCCTGGCGGCGGGGAGTCGGCAGCTGCACAGGTGATAGCCTGCTGGCGTGGGCGAATTCAGCCGCGCGGCAGAATTGCCCATCGAAGACGTCTTCATGAGGAGGCTTTGCTGTGGGTGCGGCCGCGGGGGATGGACGCGAGCAGGGAGCGGCGCAGGAGGGCGTGGAGTCTGTCGACAGACTCCACGCCCTCCTGCGCCGCTCCCTGCTCGCGTCCATCCCCCGCGGCCGCACCCA
>Ga0115006_10000289_pt1 | contig 26518 bp, 26 predicted proteins | sample ArcOceMetagenome_3_FD_88943 | JGI IMG/M metagenome (GOLD analysis project Ga0115006, IMG submission 88943) | Marine eukaryotic phytoplankton communities from Arctic Ocean - Arctic Ocean- Svalbard ARC20M Metagenome | ecosystem: Environmental > Aquatic > Marine > Oceanic | place: Arctic Ocean...
ACTATTCCTTATTTCTATCAATATTTCACTGAAGAGTTTGGGAAATAAGAACTGAATTAATAAATGATAAATTTAAAATGAGGTGACAAAGTCACCTCATTTTTTTTTGGTTTAAATTTTAGACAATTGCATAATCGGGAAATAATTTCACCATTTTCTTTTGCATGTTTGGACTAACAATTTCAGTAGAAACATAAAATAAGAGACTAAAAAGGACTAGAGATACACTAAAAAAGATTAGCTGATTGGGGGTAAAAGAGGGTTTGAAGAAAAGGTCAACTATTGTGGAATATGGGCAGAGGACAATGTATGGAAAGAATGCAGTTTGATAGATTATGCCATCCAATTGCCAAGATTTGTTGTTAGATTTATTTCTTCTTTTAACTCTCCACACATGCTTATATAGTCTAAACATTGGGTAGATTGCTGTTGTCAAAAAGATTAAAGAAAAGATGAAGTATCCATTATTGAAATATGAAAATAACGAATAAGTCCCAATACAAAAGAACACTGTTAAAATGATTTTGGGTAACCTAAAAAACTGAACAAATTCTTTTAGTACTTCTTTCCAATAGTGCTTTGATAACGCATTTTGCTTTTGTTCTACAATATCACCAAACCCAAAAATTCCGAATTTTTTGAATGAAATATCTCTTGCTGTTTCAAATGAAATCGAAGGGTTTTTCTTCCAAATTTCTTCTATGTCATTTGCTAAATGATCTACCAATTCGGTTTGTAAATCGTACCAATCTACAAAATGATCTTTTGTGAATTTGTACAGTTGTTCAATGTTTTTAGTGGTTAATTCCATTTAAGTTAATGATTTAGAATTAATAAGGGATTGCATGGTATTCAAAAAACTTTCAAGCTCTTTTAGTCTAGTTACTTTCTCTTCTTTTCCTTTTTGAGTTAAGAAGTAATATTTTCTTTTTCGGTTATTAAAAGTTGTAATCTCAACTTCCAAAACACCTTCTGATTCTAATTTGTGAAGAGTAGGATACAAAGCTCCCTCTGAAATCGTTAAGTTTCCTTTGGTGATTTCTTTTACCAACTTGGTAATTTCATAGCCATACAGTTTTCCCTTTTCATCCAATAGATTTAGGATAATCGTTTGGAGCGAGCCTTTGTATAGTTTTTGATTATTCATTTAAATGAAGTTACAAAAAATATTAATACCTAAGTATATTATGTATTAATATTTTTTGTAACTCTTGTACTCTTCATCCTTTCTTTTTTTATTATTTGTAAATCGTATTAAACTCCTTTGAATAGTCATCTTATATTTGTAGGTACAAAAATTATCGTATTTTTATTCATACAATCATAAAGAGAGGTAAAAATGGAAGAGAAAACAGCTAACAAAAGAGTTTTGGAGACTTTATTTAAAAACAGAGTTAAGATTTTATTATTTTCTATTGTGTTTGCAATTATAGCAGTCGGAGTTACGTTTTTTATTCCCAAAAAATATACAGCTTCAGGGATTGTATTTCCCACCAATTCCAATTCTATGAAGGATGTAGCGAACAGCAATTTTTTTGGATACGAGTTCCAGGCAGACAGATTGATTCAACTGTTTGAATCTCAAAAAATGAAAGAAACCATTATAAAAAGATACGACCTAATTAATTATTACGAAATAGATACAAACTCTAAAAACTGGAGGTATTACTTAAACAAGTACTACATTGAAGACATTAGTTTTAAAAGAACAAAATTTATTTCGGTAAAACTCAATGTAATCATGAAATCACCAGAATTGGCGAGTAAGATTGCCAATACAATGATGTCTTATATTGATACGATTAGAAAAGAAATCTTATATGAAAATGTATATGCATTACAAGACGATTTATCACACAAAGTATACAATCATCAAATTATTGTTGATAGCTTGTTGTTTCTCCTTTCAAATGAAAAAAAGACGACAAAACCGAATCAGTTAGCACAGAATATAGTCTCAAAACTAGAGGAAAACAATAAGAATGGAAACCTTGGACTGGGAGATGAAATTATAATTAATGCGGCAAAGAATAATTATACGTTTAAAACTGCAAAAGCAATAAATGAATATTACCATCAACTTTCTATTTTATCTAACTTAAAGAGAGAACTAGTAGTGCTTAAAGAAAAGACAAGTGTGCCTTTCCCAAGAATTTATAGAGTGCAAAATGCAATTGCAGATTATAAAAAAACTTCCCCTTCATTTTTGCTTAATATTATTTTAGGATTTTTGATTGGTGCGATTGGGAGCATACTTTTTTATTCATTGAAAATTCATTGGAGCAATTTTTCAGAATCAATAGCAAATGAATAAGAGCAGAAAAAATAAATCGTTTTTTCTATTAGCTACAGGAATACTTTTATGTGCTTGTGTCTATTATTTATTCAAAGAAGACGTAGAAAAAGTAACGTTAATCCTAGTAGGTATGAGTGCGCTTATTGCAGCTCCATTTCTATTCAATCACACGTCAAACTTATTGTTGGCAATCGTATTTTTAACACCTCTATCTATTGATTTAACAATAGGTGATGGTTTTAAGTTATCTGCCCCTTCAGAAATTATGATGTTGCTAGTTGTGGGAATTGTTGTGTTAAAGTTTTTGGGAGGATTAAAATTTGAGAAAAGAATAATTACACATCCCATGAGTGTCTTAATTTTATTGTTAATCGCTAGTTTGGTGTTTTCAACAGTTACCTCTGTAGACCCCTCCATTTCAATTAAAAGAACAATATCTCAATCGATTTTTTATGTTGTTTTTTACTTCTTTTTAATTCAATTTTTGACAAAAAATGAGCAATTAAAAAAAGTATATTGGCTGTATGGAATTGGATTAATAGCACCAATAATTTATACAATAATTGACCATTCTCAATGGGAGTTTGTTCAGCCAGCTTCTGTTTATGCTTCGCTTCCTTTTTATGATGAGCACACTATTTATGGAGCTTGTCTTGCTTTTATTGTCCCCTTTCTTGTGTTAGACATAACGAATAAAAAGGAATTAAAATGGAAGGTTATTTCTAAACTTATTTTTCTTTCCCTGATACTTATCGCATTATTTTTATCCTATTCCAGAGCAGCTTGGATTAGTGTGGTTGTGGCCATGTTATTTTTCATTTTCACAAGATTAAGATTAAGATTTCATCATTTTGTAGGGATAGTATTGGTTTTATTCGGAGTCATTTATTTCAATTTCAATTCAATTTATGGAACCTTAAAAGAGAATTCATTAAAGTATGGAGATAATTTTTCTACTCATATCGTTTCAATAACAAACTTACAGAATGATGCATCCAATATGGAACGGATAAATAGATGGGTGTGTGCTGTGCGAATGTTCGAGGAAAAACCAATTTTAGGATTTGGACCTGGGACTTATCAGTTTAATTATGGGAACTACCAAACCAATGAATTTACTACCAGAATAAGCACTCACATGGGCGACAAAGGGAATGCGCATTCCGAGTATTTTACTTATTTATCCGAAACTGGAATTGTAGGCTTTCTTGTGTTTTTATCTCTATTATTTTATTCTATTTATTTATCAATAAAGCTTTTGTATTCGGGATTAGATAAATCAACAAAGCTCTTGGTTTATGCTTCAATTTTAGGATTAATCACGTTTTACATTCACGGTTTATTCAATTCTTTTATTGATTCTCAAAAAATGGCAATCCTATTTATGTCAAGTTTAGCCATCTTAGTAAGAATAGATTTAAACCAAGGACCTAAAAAAAACTTAGTATCTTACTCCACCAAATGAAAAACAACAAAGACATAGATATTTCTGCTGTACTCAAAGTATTGGCTTATTATGATGTGTTTGATTATCCGCTTACTTTTGATGAAGTTTTTATATTTTCTCAAGGATTTTCTGAAGATCAAGTAGCTACTGAATTGAAAAAACTTACAGAAGATTCTGTTGTGTATAAAGTGAGGAATTTTTATAGTTTAAAAAATGATACTGAAAGAGTAATTAATAGAGAGCAAGGAAACAAAAGGGCCAAGGTTTTTACAAGAAAAGCAATCAAAAGAGCTAAGTTAATAAGTAAATTTCCATATGTGAGAGCTGTTTTTATCTCTGGTTCTTTTTCTAAAGGATATGTAACATTAGATGGCGATATAGATTATTTTGTAATCACCAAACACAATAGAATGTGGTTTGCAAGAACCGTACTTATTTTATACAAAAAAGTGTTTTTATTTAATTCAAGAAAATTCTTTTGTGTTAATTATTTCCTAGGTGAAAAAGACTTAAAAATTGATCAGAATAATGTTTTTACTGCAACCGAAATTTTCACTTTAATGCCCATTATTAATAAAAAGGTATATAAAGTTTTAATAGAAGAAAATCAATGGGCTGAAGAGTATTATGATTTCAATAAAATCAAAAACCAGGATATAATTGAATACAAAAGTACTTTTTTTCAAACTATATTGGAGTCATTTTTTAATAATAAAATTGGTGAAAAATTAGATTTATATTGCATGAAACTAACACTAAAGAGATGGGAAAGAAAATTTCCTGATTTACCAAAAATAGATTTTAATATTGCTTTTAAATCTACCCGAAATGTATCCAAACATCACCCCAGCAATTTTCAGAAAAAAGTGTTGGACTCCTATAATAAAACAATTAATAATTTGAGAAATGTCTAGCATATTATTTAGCCACAGTTATTTTTATCAGATGGATTCCAAACAATGGGAAACTGGAACTCCCTATCCTCCCTTAGGAACAATTTATGCAGCTTCTTTTTTAAGAGATAATGGTTTTGATGTATCGTTATTTGATGTGGGTTTAAAAGAATCTGCACAAGAAATACAGGGACTGTTAAAGACGACAAAACCCAATTACTTTGTATTGTATGATGATGGGTTTAATTATTTGACTAAAATGTGTTTAACCAACATGCGTGAAGCAGCTTTTGAAATGATTAAATTGGCTAAACAAGAAGGCTGTAAAGTGATTGTATCCAGTTCAGATTCAACGGATCATTTTAAAAAATATTTGGAGAAAGGAGCTGATTTTGTAATTCTTGGAGAAGGAGAGGTCACCTTACTCGAGACCTTAAAAGCATTAGAGAACAATGACGCATTAGACTCTGTAAAAGGAATTTGTTTTACCAAAGAAGGAAAAACAATTAATAATGGGAGAAGAGAAGTCTTGAGGGATTTGGATTTCTTGCCTCAGCCAGCTTGGGATTTAATTAACGTGGAAAGCTATAAAAAAGCTTGGAAAAGCAAGCTTCATCCCTTTGCTTTGAATATTGCAACAACTAGAGGCTGCCCTTATAAATGCAATTGGTGTGCAAAACCAATTTATGGAAATAGATATAATTCTAGATCACCCAAAAGGGTAGTCGAAGAAATTAGTTTTTTATCTACTACTTATGGTGTTACTAATTTTTGGATGTGTGATGATATATTCGGATTAAAGCCAAATTGGGTTCAAGAATTTGATAAAGAATTAAAGAAAGAGGGGTTAGAAATAGCTTACAAAATTCAAAGTAGAGCTGATTTATTATTGAAAGAAAACAACATTGACTCTTTGGTTAGTTCTGGGTTAAAAGAAGTCTGGATAGGAGCAGAAAGCGGATCTCAAGGGATTTTAGATGCAATGGATAAAGGAACAACAATTAAGCAAATAGAAGACTCTACCAAGTTGCTTCAGCAAAAAGAAGTGAGGGTTGCTTTTTTTATTCAGTACGGATATTTGGGAGAGGAAAAAGAGGATATCGACAAAACGATAGCTTTAATAAAAAGATTAAAACCAGATGATATTGGGATATCAGTTTCTTACCCTCTTCCAGGGACAAAGTTTTATGACAAGGTAAAAGATGAATTGGAAGGAAAGCAAAACTGGACAGATTCGGATGAATTGGCTATGTTATTTAAGGGGACTTTTAATCAGCAATTTTACAAGAAATTACACAGATACACACACAAAACCTTTCAGGTAACCAAAGGAAGAGTTGCACTAAAAAGATTGTGTACAAAGCCTTTTAAAACTTCTGTCTCTCAATTAAAACAGATTGCTAAAATGCCAATTTATTATGTACTAAGTAAAAAGGAAAATTTAGAATTAAAGAAAATGAGGAATTTATATAAGTTATGATATTAGAATAAAAGCAGAGAGTTCCATTCCCCAAGCCACAGCCAAATGAACAATTAATCCCCCATAGATATTTCGTGATTTATAGGCTAAAATCCCTAACCCAAAACCTCCAAATACTGAGCCAATTGTTTCTACCATAGGTTTTCCGAAATGTAAAAATGCATAACAAGCGACCATAGGTAAAATAGCATCTTTTCCAACAAATCGAGAAAGTGCAACCACCATAAATCCTCTAAACATTAACTCTACTGAGATAAAATCGAATCCATAACAAAACTCGAACAGTGCAATTTTGGACACTTCGGATAAGTTTGCTTCTTGAAACCTATTGAAGCTATAGGAAGGATAGTATTTTGTAAAATCTTCTTGTGTTACTGCTGAAATGTATACAATAGGTAACATAATTGCGACTAATACTAAGTACGGTTTTATATTGACGCCATTGAGCTTTAGTCCATATAGTTCGGGTTTAAAATAGCTGACAATATAATAGACAATAAAAACAGGGATCATTATTGTAAACAAACTATTTACATTGGACAGGCAAGATTGATAAAAACTAAAACCTTCAATGTCATAAGGGATTAATTGTTTTACAAATTTTAAAGTGTAGTAGGAGGAGTCTAATGAAACAAAAAATAGTCCTAAGAGACCAAATATCAAATAATGTTTATTGAGAATTGTTTTTTTTTCTTTTTGAAAAACAGCCATAATTAAAAGTGGAACAATGAATGCAAAAGCAAACATCCCCCAAAGTTTTATAACACCTAATTCACTGTAGTTTTTTACTCTAAAATACTTGGGATAAACTTCATATTGATAATTCGCATAAATGCAAATTGCAATAAAAAGACCAATCAATAGATGTGCCTTTAGGCTAAAGTTGTCCTTGAAATAATCTTTAAAATAGGATAGGAAAATTTTCATTACTTGAAATTACAAATAATAAAAATGTTTTAAGAATACTTTTTGATAATAAGAGTTGCATTATGCCCTCCAAATCCAAAAGTATTGGATAAAGCATAATTTACGGTTCTTTTTTGTGCCTTATTGAAAGTGAAATTTAATTTCTCATCCAATTCAGGGTCTATTTCTGTGTGATTTATTGTCGGAGGAATAATGTCTTCAGTAACTGCTAACACACAAGCTAAAGCTTCTATTACACCCGCAGCTCCCAATAAGTGACCTGTCATAGATTTTGTAGAACTAATGTTCAATTTGTAAGCATGATCTCCAAATACTTTTTGTATTGCTTTAGATTCTGCAATATCTCCAAGTGGAGTAGATGTACCATGCACATTGATGTAATCAATATCGCTTGGTTCAATGTTCGCTTCTCTCAAAGCTTCATTCATGGCGTTACGTGCTCCTAATCCCTCAGGATGTGGTGCAGTTATGTGATGTGCGTCTCCAGAAGCACCTCCTCCAACGACCTCTGCATATATTTTTGCTCCACGAGCAATTGCATGATCATATTCTTCAAGCATCATTGCTCCAGAACCTTCACCCAGTACAAATCCATTTCTGTTTTTGTCAAAAGGCCTTGAGGCAGTTTCAGGAGAATCATTGTTTTGAGATAATGCGTGCATAGCATTAAATCCACCAATTCCTGTTTCAGTTACAGCAGCTTCAGATCCTCCTGCAAGTATTGCATTGGCTTTTCCTAAACGTATATAATTGAAAGCATCAATTAAGGCATTAGTTGATGAAGCACATGCCGAAACCGTAGCAAAATTTGGCCCCATAAAACCGTATTTAATTGAAATATGACCAGCAGCAATATCTGCAATCATTTTTGGTATAAAGAAAGGATTGAATTTAGGTGTTCCATCTCCATTGAAAAAGTTTTCACACTCATCCTGTAAAGTTTTAAGTCCACCAATTCCTGCTCCCCAAATTACACCTATTCTATCAGTATCTACTTCATCAAGATTCATTCCTGAATCTAAAACAGCCTCTTCAGCTGTAACAACAGCATACTGAGAGAAAATATCCATTTTCCTTGCCTCTTTTCTGTGAAGATGATCTTCCACATTAAAGTTTTTTACTTCGCAAGCAAATTGTGTTTTAAACTTGGATGCATCAAATCTTGTTATAGGTGCTGATCCAGAGACACCTTTTTTAAGTGAATCAAAATAATCTGAAGCACTATTCCCAATAGGGGTTAGTGCTCCGATTCCAGTTATTACAACTCTTTTTAATTCCATGAGGAGCTAATTTTTATTTAGCGTCATTAATAAATGTAACTGCATCTCCAACTGTCGCAATTTTTTCTGCTTGATCGTCCGGTATTGCAATGTTAAATTCTTTTTCAAATTCCATGATTAATTCAACAGTATCTAATGAATCTGCTCCTAAATCGTTTGTGAAGTTTGATTCTAAAGTAACCTCAGATGCATCCACACCTAATTTATCTACTATAATTGCTACTACTTTATCTTGTATTTCTGCCATTTTATTTTAATTTTTAATGTTTAGATTGTGCAAATAAAATTAATTAATTCCTATTAAACAAGTATTCGCACACTACTTTTTTAACAAAGTTCGTTCCAAAAGTTTTTAAACAGTTGCTTTCATTAGTTCTCTGTTCATTCTTGCAATGTTTTCTATGGAAATTCCTTTAGGGCATTCTACTTCGCAAGCTCCTGTGTTTGTGCAACTTCCAAATCCTTCTACGTCCATTTGGTTCACCATGTTTAGCACTCTATCTTTTGCTTCTACTTGCCCTTGAGGCAGTAAAGCATATTGTGACACTTTGGCCGAAACAAATAACATAGCAGAAGAGTTTTTGCAAGTAGCTACACAAGCTCCACATCCAATGCAAGTTGCAGCATCCATAGCTAAATCTGCATCCTTTTTAGGAATGGGTAATGCATTTGCATCTTGTGTGTTTCCGGAAGTGTTCACTGAAATGTATCCTCCAGATTGCTGAATTCTATCAAAAGAACTTCTGTCAATCATTAAATCTTTAAGAACCGGAAATGCATTTGCTCTAAATGGTTCAATATGAATAGTCTCTCCGTCTTCGAACATTCTCATGTGCAATTGACAAGTTGTTACTTTTCTATCTGGTCCATGAGCTTCTCCATTGATAAACATAGAGCACATACCACAAATTCCCTCACGACAATCGTGATCAAACGCCACAGGCTCTTCCCCTTTTTCAATTAATTCATCATTCAGGATATCCATCATTTCAAGAAATGACATATGTCCTTCAATCCCAGAAATTGGGTATGTTACCATTTTACCTGTTGACTTAGCATCTTTCTGACGCCATATTTTTAATGTTAAATCCATATATTTTAGTCTTTAGTTTTTAGTAAATAGTACTTAGTATCTACTAAATCAATTTAACTGTTTTATCTATAATTTTCTATTCCTAAACAAAATCAATTTTATTTGTATGACCTCTGTTTTAATTCAATATTTTCGTATATCAACTGTTCTTTATGCAGCTGAGCATCAGAGGGAACTCCTTTGTACTCCCATGCAGAAACAAATTTGTAGTTTACATCATCTCGTTTGGCTTCTCCCTTTTGTTCGCCATCTATTTCCACAGATTCTTCTCTAAAGTGACCTCCACAAGATTCTTCTCTTACCAAGGCATCTTTAGCAAACAACTCTCCTAGCTCTAAGAAATCAGCAACTCGCCCTGCTTTCTCAAGCTCTCTATTTACCTCATTAATTCCTCCAGGGACTCTCACGTCTTTCCAAAAGTCTGCTCTTAATTCTTGAATTTCGGCAATTGCTTCTTTCAATCCTGTTGCATTTCTTGACATTCCTACCTTATCCCACATAATCTTACCTAACTTCTTATGGAAATAATCCACTGGCTTAGTTCCATTTGTGTTCACTAGTTTTTCTAAAATTTCTTTCACAGAATTTTCTGCTTCGCTAAATTCAGATGTATCAGTAGCTATTTCTCCTGTTCTAATGTCATTAGATAAGTAATCTCCTATTGTGTAAGGCAATACGAAGTATCCATCTGCTAACCCCTGCATAAGGGCAGAAGCTCCCAATCTATTTGCTCCATGATCAGAAAAATTAGCCTCTCCAATTGCATAACAGCCTTCAATATTTGTCATCAAGTTGTAATCCACCCAAAGCCCACCCATTGTGTAATGAGTTGCTGGGTAAATCATCATTGGAGTTTTGTATGGATTTTCATCCACAATCTTCTCATACATTTGGAATAAGTTACCATATTTTGCTTCTACAATTCCTTTACCTAATTCATAAATTCTTGCAGAAGAAGCATTTTCTTCGTTATGAATTTTTGCTTGTTCTTTTCCGTATCTTTCGATTGCCGATTTAAAATCAAGGTATACCGCTTCTCCAGTTTTATTTACACCAAAACCTGCATCACATCTCTCTTTAGCTGCTCTTGAAGCAACATCTCTTGGGACTAGGTTTCCAAATGCAGGATACCTTCTTTCCAAGTAATAATCTCTTTCGTCTTCTGATAATTCTGTAGGTTTCTTCTTTCCTTCTTGAATTGCTACAGCATCTTCTAGATTCTTTGGAACCCAAATTCTTCCGTCATTTCTCAAGGACTCAGACATCAATGTCAGCTTTGATTGATAGTCCCCAGATCTTGGAATACAAGTTGGGTGAATCTGTGTAAAGCAAGGATTTGCAAAATAAGCTCCTTTTTTATGAGTTTTCCATGCCGCAGTTACGTTACTTCCCATTGCATTGGTAGATAAGAAATAAACATTTCCATAACCTCCAGATGCAATTACAACTGCATGTGCTGAGTGCCTTTCTAATTCCCCAGTTATTAGATTTCTTGCAATAATTCCTCTTGCTTTTCCGTCTACTTTTACTACGTCAAGCATTTCATGACGGTTGTACATTTCTATTTTTCCACGAGCAATTTGTCTGTTCATGGCAGAATATGCTCCAAGTAATAATTGTTGCCCTGTTTGTCCTTTGGCATAAAAAGTCCTAGAAACTAAAACTCCACCAAATGAACGATTGTCTAATAATCCTCCATAATCTCTAGCAAAAGGAACTCCTTGAGCTACACATTGATCAATTATATTTGCTGAAACCTCTGCTAAGCGATATACGTTTGCTTCTCTTGATCTGTAATCACCTCCTTTTACGGTATCGTAAAACAATCGGTAATTAGAATCGCCATCACCTTGGTAATTTTTTGCTGCATTAATTCCTCCCTGAGCTGCAATTGAATGGGCTCTTCTTGGTGAATCTTGGTAACAAAATGCTTTTACATTATAACCCTGCTCTGCAAGAGTTGCTGCAGCAGAACCACCAGCTAAACCAGTTCCAATAACTATAATATCAATTTTCCTCTTATTGGCAGGATTTACTAAATTAATGTTGTCCTTGTAGGTTGTCCATTTGTCCTTAATAGGGCCTTCTGGAACTTTTGAATCTAAAGTGCTCATACTTGAAATAGTTTATTGGTGTAATGGATTTAACAAATGGTAGATCGCTACAAATGCAAATAATGCTGGAACTACAATAGCGAATATATTTCCTAGTTTTTTTATCGTAGGTGTATATTTGTTATTGTTGAATCCTACGGATTGAAATGACGATTGAAATCCATGTAAAAGGTGAAGAGCTAAAGCAATAAATGCTAAAACATATAACCCAACTTTAATTGGATTTTGAAATTTATGATTTAATTCTATTAAGTATCTTGTAGGCTCTTCTTCATGACCAGAAATATATTTGAAGTCCATTTCTGGAATCCAAAAATCATAAAAATGTAAGCCTAAAAATGCAAGAACTACTAGTCCAGAATAAATCATATTTCTTGACATCCAATTAGAATTTGTTCCTGGCTTGTTATAAGCATATTTTACTGATCTAGCTTTGTTATTCTTGTATTCAAGATACATTCCCATAACAAAGTGAAAAACCACTGCAAATATCAAGATAGGTTGCATCAAAAACTGTATTACAGGATTATAACCCATAAAGTGTGAAACACTATTAAACGAATCAGGGTCTACAACCGACAACATATTGATGGTAAGATGCTGCAGTAAAAAGAACATTAAAAAGAATCCAGAAAGTGCCATTAAGACTTTTCTTCCGATTGTTGTAAATTTTGATTGGGACATAGTTTGAAATTAGTTTTTTTCTTTTAGTTGACGCAAATGTAAACCTAACAACATTTTTAAGCAAGTAAACGGAACAAAAATACCTTATTTATAAAAGTTCTTGATAAAAAGATTCTATCTTTATCGCGATGAATTTTATAGATTTAATTATAGTAGCAATCCTTATTTGGTTTGGATATAAAGGCTTTCGCAAAGGATTAATCTTTGAATTAGTTAGTATCATTGCATTGGCTTTAGGCGTATATGGAGGATTGAAATTTTCTGATAGAACTGCTGAGTATTTAACCAAATATGTAGATTATGAGTACTTAAATGTAGCATCTTTTACCGTTACTTTTCTAGTGATTCTTTTATTGGTTTTTACTGTGGGTAAAGTAATCGAAAAAATCATAAACCTTGTTGCTTTAAAACTGATTAATAAATTATTAGGAGCTTTTTTTGGAATATTAAAAATCGCATTAATCTTAGGTGTTTTAATCACAATTGTAGAGTCCTACGACAGTAAAATACGATTTTTATCTAAGGAGATTAAGGAACAATCAATGTTGTATAATCCACTATTAAATGCTGCAACTCAAATTCTTCCTGAAATAGAAAAAAACAATTTATTTCAACAAATTAAGTCAACTTCTTTGAATGAAATCGAATAAGTAAATCCTAATTTTGTATTTTTACTTTCAATGAATAGTTTTTATAAAAATATATTTCTTATTTCTGTATGTTTTCTTTTGTTTTCTTCAGAAGGAAAAGCACAGTTTTATTCAGGTTCTCATCAGGAGTTTGGTAAAAATAGAGTGCAAGAAGTCACCTTTTTTTGGCAATATTACGATTACGAAAGATTTAGAATTTTTTTCTATGGAGATGGAAAAGAATATGCTGAATTTGTTTCCCGTTCCCTTCATAAAAATCTTCACGAACTTGAATTGTTTTTTGAAACAGAATTGGATTCAAAATTAGATATTTTGGTTTTTAATAGACAATCAGATTTTAAGCAGAGTAACATTGGGTTGACCAATGAAATAACCTCTAATGTAGGCGGAAAGAACGCTATTGTTGGAAATAAAATGTTTGTCTATTTTGGGACCGATCATACATCTTTTGATGAACAAATTAGATCTTCATTAACAGAGGTTTTGGTTAATAAAATGGTTCGAAGAGGAGATTGGAAGAAAGTAGTTAAAAGTTCGTCAACAGTGAAGTTGCCAGATTGGTTTTCTAAAGGACTTTATTCTTACAAATCTACCCAATGGAATGCAAAGATAAATAATATTATTAAGGATGGTATTTTATCTCACAAGTATGATAAACTAGGAAGACTTTCCAATGAAGATGCACTATTTGCTGGGCATGCAATGTGGAATTATATAGCTCAAGTTTATGGAGAAGAAGTGATTCCCCAAATCATTTATTTAGTTAGTGTTTCCAAAAGTTTTGAATCCAGTTTTAGATTTGTAATTGGAAAAACATCTAAAGGCCTTAATCAAGATTTTGTAAATTATTATAAAAAACTATACAAGAAAGAAGAGGAGATTAAGAAAATGCCTCTTCAAAACGAGATCCCTTTAAAATACAGGAAGAAAAAAGGGAAAATAACTCAATTTAAAATAAGTCCAGATGGAACCAAAGTAGCCTATTCTACAAATGAATTGGGGAAATATTTTATTTGGATTTATGACATTGCAACTGAGAAGTATACCCGAGTCTTACGAAGAGGATTTAAAGTAGAAAGAGAAATAGACGAAACATATCCTTTATTAGATTGGCATCCCAATGGAAATATATTGGCTTATGTAGAAGAAAGACGAGGAGCTGTTAATTTCAATTTTTATTATTTAGACTCTAAGAATACAAATAAGATTGAAGTGCCAAGGATATCAAAAATAACTAGTTTTAGTTACAATCATCTGGGAACTCAATTTGTATTTACAGGAGTCCAAAAAGGGAGTATAGACTTGTTTTTATATACTATTGTCGGAAATGGATATAAGAAATTGACCAATGATATTTTTGATGAAAGAAACCCTAGTTTTATAGAAAATTCTTCAAAGATTATCTTTTCATCTAATCGAAAAAATGACTCCTTGTTTTTAAAAACTGAATTAAAACTATTTGACTATAACTACGACATTTATATTTTGGAAATAAATAAAAAGTTCCAAAGAACTTTGAAAAGAGTAACAAATACACCTTCCATTAACGAGGATAAACCTTTTGAGAAATCAAGATTCGAATATGTTTATATTTCTGATGAAGGGGGTTCTTTCAATAGGCATACAGCTGTATTTGATAGTACGATAAGTGCAGTTGATACAGTTATTTCTTATCGATATTTCTCCAAAACTTCTACTTTGACTGATTATAAAAGAAGTGTTTTGGATTTTGATTATTCTTCTGCTTCGAAAAAAATAGGTATGTTAATGTTGCACGAGGACGAATACAAAATTTATCTTGGAGGCATAGGATTAGATAAAATGATAAATTCTCCAGGAGATGATTCTAGTTTTGAGGAAAAAACCTATACCAAGAAAAAAAGCACGGTAGAAATATTAGATGTGAATCCAATCATAGAGGATAAATCCATAATAAAGACAACTAAATATAAATTTGAATCGGAAAAACCTAAAAAGGAAAAGGATGAAAATGAAATGATTTTCATGAATCCAAATAGTTCTACAGACGCTACAACAAGTCTTTTTAATGATGAATTTCTTCTTCCGAATAGAAAATTATACAAAACAAACTTTACTCTGGACGAAATAACTTCCAAGCTGGATAATAATTTATTGAATAATACTTATCAGGTTTTTAACCCAAGTCAACCTGTTTTTAACAACCCAAATATCAATATTTTCACCATTGTTCAAATGAAAGATTTGATGGAAGATTATAGATTGATGGGGGGGGTAAATCTGTCGGTTAATCTTCAGGATAATGATTATGTACTTGTTTTTGAAGATCTTTCACAAAGGTTTGATAAAAAATACATGTTTATTAGACAAGCTTATACCATGGGCGAATTTTCTCCTGTGAGGACAAGAATTCATGAGTTTAAATACAGATTAAAATATCCGTTTAGTGAGATATCTTCACTAGCTTTAACTTTAAATCTAAGAAATGATAACACCATTTTTTCTTCGGTTGATAGATTTAGTCTGGCTGCTGAAGGTGCATCTAGGAATATGGCAGGAACAAAATTGGAATATGTACTTGACAATACTTTTGATAGAGGGTTAAATCTTTATGAAGGGACAAGACTGAAACTATTTGGGGAATACTATCAAGAGATTTTTGAAAAGGAAACAGATTTCTTTGTTTTGGGTGCAGACATCAGGCATTATCAAAAAATTCACAGAGAATTGACGTTTGCAGGAAGATTTGCAACCAGTACTTCTTTTGGGAACAGAAAGTTAGTTTATTATTTAGGAGGTGTAGATGGGTGGTTTGGACCAAGATTTAATAAAGAAACAATTATCCCAACAGACAAAAAATTTGCTTTTCAAACCATTGCAACACCAATGCGAGGATTTATTCAAAACACAAGATTTGGAAATAGCTTCGCAGTAGTAAATACAGAAATTAGATGGCCTGTATTTACATATTTTAGTGAATATCCAATTCAAAGTAATTTTCTTTCTACCTTTCAAATAGTAGGCTTTGGAGACATGGGAACAGCTTGGACAGGAGTAAATCCATATTCATTAGAAAACTCATTCAATACAAGAGAAGTTAGCCAAAAGCCAATTGTTGTGACTTTACAAAACCAAAGAGAACCTATTATTTTTGGATATGGATTTGGATTAAGAGCCGAATTATTTGGTTATTTTGTTAGGTATGATTGGGCATGGGGTATAGAAGATGGAGTTGGAAAAGGACGTGTAAATTACTTTTCTTTATCTTTAGATTTTTAAAACAAACACACAATTATGATATTAGATTTTCAAACCATAGTTTATCTTATTCTTATAGGAGTACTAGCAGGAATTGTTTCTGGTTTTATAGGTATTGGAGGAGGGATAATAATTGTTCCAGGCTTAATTTATCTGGCCGGGCTTACACAAATACAAGCACAAGGCACAAGTTTAGCTCTGATGTTACCGCCAATCGGAATTTTAGCATTTATGCATTACTACAAACAAGGAAATGTAGACCTCAAAGTAGCAGGAATTGTAGCAGTTACATTTATCATTGGAGGCTTTTTTGGAGCAAAACTAGCGCACAAAATTGATCAAAACATAGTTAAAATAATATTTGGAGTATTGATGTTGCTCATAGCAATTAAGATGATTTTTAGTGGAGTAAAATTTTATTTTGAAAAATAATGGAAAGTCAAATAATTACAAGAATAAAGCAATTAGCTAAAGCAAATTTTGATGAAATTCTGTCTGTAAGGCGTCATCTTCATAAAAATCCAGAATTATCATTTCAGGAATTTAAAACATCCGAATACATTCAGTCTAAATTAGAAGAATACGGAGTAGAATATAAATCGGGATATGTGAAGACAGGAATTGTTGCTTTAATAAAAGGAAAGAATCCAGAATCTAAAACCATTGCTTTACGAGCAGACATGGATGCTCTTCCAATTCAAGAAGAAAATGAAGTAGATTATATATCTCAAAACACAGGTTTAATGCATGCTTGTGGTCATGATGTCCATTCTTCATCCTTATTAGGTGTGGCTAAAATATTATCAGGGCTTAAAGAAGAATTTGAGGGAACAATAAAGCTTATTTTTCAACCAGGAGAAGAAAAATTACCCGGAGGAGCTAGCTTAATGATAAAAGAAGGAGTGTTAGAAAATCCTGCGCCAACAGCAATAATTGGGCAACACGTATTTCCAGATTTACCTTACGGAAAAGTAGGATTTAGAGGAGGAATGTACATGGCATCTTGTGATGAATTATATTTAACCGTAAAAGGAAAAGGAGGACATGCTGCCTTGCCACATAAATTTATTGATACCGTATTAATTTCTTGTCAAATAATAAACTCACTTCAGCAAATTGTGAGTAGAAAAGCAAAACCAGATGTCCCTAGTGTACTTTCTTTTGGAAAAATAAATTCTACTGGAGGAGCTACCAATATTATTCCTGATGAAGTAAAAATAGAAGGAACATTTAGAACCATGTGTGAAGAATGGAGAAATGAAGCCCATTCTCTAATGGTAAATATGGCTCAAGATATTGCAAAAAGTATGGGAGGAACCTGTGAGTTTGAAGTGAGAAAAGGATATCCATTTTTAAAAAATGATGAGAAAACAACTCATTTCGCAAAAAAAATGGCTCAATTGTACCTTGGAGAAGAGAATGTAATAGACCTTGATTTAAGAATGACAGGAGAAGATTTTTCTTATTATACACAAAAAATTCCAGGTTGTTTTTACAGATTAGGAACAGGTGAAAGTAGTGGGTTACATTCCTCAACTTTTAATGTAGATGAAAAATCGCTAGAGATTGGAATGGGACTCATGAGTTGGATTGCAATAAAATCGATATTAGAACAATAGAAAACGGATTTCATTCGTTTAAAAATCAAATAAAATTTTGATGATAAAAAAAGTCATATTAACTGTACTCTCAATTTGTTTTGTAGTAGCTTCTTTCTCTCAAGACGGTAGTGTAATAGGTAAATGGAAAAGTTATTTTCCATTTAAGAGTGTGATTGACATTGAAAAATTGGGAGATGAAATTTATGGTGCAACAGAGAACGGAATAGTAATTCATAATTACAAAGAAGGAACCGTAGAGAAATTGACTGAAGTAAACGCTTTGTCCGACAATGGAATTTCTGCCATTGGAATAAATAGTGTGAATAGAGCACTAGTTGTAGGTTACACAAATGGAAATGTAGATATTATCATAGATAATGTTACCACCAATATGTTCCAAATAAAATCGAGTTTAATAATTGGGGACAAACAAGTTTATGATGTTTATTGCAAAGAAAACCTAGCTTATCTTTCATGTGGATTTGGAATTGTAGTGTTTGATGTGAAAAAAAAAGAAGTAAAGGACACCTATATTATTGGCGCAGGAAGCTCGCAAATAAGAGTGAATAGTGTGTTCATTAAAGAAGGAATAATATACGCAGGAACAGAAAGTGGATTATACTCGGCAAGTGAAACTAGTTTATTTTTAACAGATTATAATTCTTGGGAAAAATCTATATCTATTCCTAATCCAGCAAATCAAATTGATGAAATAATAGGATTTAACGGAAAGTTGATAGTTAATTCAATCAATGATTTAACATCAGATTCATTATTTATCCTCAATGGATCCAATTGGATTAGAATGAATACGTTAACTAATGTAAAAACAGAAAATTTATATCCTTATGGAGACCGACTGATCGTAAGTCATTATGATTCTATTTATGTTTTGGATACGAATTATGCGATAATTGATATTCTTAATCAATACGATTCTTATTGGAAACCAAAAGCTAACTGTGTAATTTATGATGGGATCAATTACTTCATTGGAGATGATGTAAACTCTGTTGTCCAATTTACTAGCAACTTGAATACAGAATTTAGCAGAGAGGTAAGAATGTATTCTAACAGTGTTTTGGATGTTGATGTTGAAGGAGGGCAATTATGGATTTCCTCAGGAAGTGTTGCAGGAAGTGGATGGAACAAGCAATATAATAATGATGGAGTTTATCATTACGATTTAAGAGAAAATATATGGACGATTTATGGACTGGAATATTTGACAAATAAGTTTTGTTTCGGTTCGGAATGTATAACTGATTTTATAGGAGTAGCTGTTAACCCTAAAAGCCCAAAACAAGCTATAGGATGCGCCTATGCTGTAAAAGGAATGATAGAATTAGCCAATAATGATGTAGGTGAAGCTTACGATTCCTCCAACTCTTCTATGCAATTAAGTTTAACGCATGGAGATAGGTTTGCGATTACAGATGCCGAATATGATAGTGACGGAAATTTATGGGCAATTAATTCCTGGGCAGAAAAACCTTTATTAGTAAAAACACAAGGTGGAACATGGAATTCTTTTGATTGTGGGTCTTTAAGTAATAAAAATATTGTTTCTAAACTTATAATAAATAATAATTTAGGATATAAATGGATGATATTTAAAGATTTAAATATTGTTGTATACAATGATAATGAAACGCCATTAGATGATAGTGATGATGAATATCAAGTAATAAATAATGCAGAACAAAACGGAAATTTAGAATACATTCCCACCGCAATTGCCGAGGACCTAGATGAGGAGGTATGGATAGGAACAGAAAGAGGAATATTTGTAATTTATAACCCAGAAGATATTTTTGAAGAAGATGGAGATTTTGAAGCGCAAAGAATAAAAATTGAACAAGACGGAAATATAGAATATTTACTAGAAAATGAATTTATTACAGCCATTGCAATAGATGGAGGAAATAGAAAATGGATAGGAACTCAATCTTCGGGAGTGTTTGTTTTGTCTTCTGATGGAATTAATCAAATTCATCAATTTACATTAGAAAACAGCCCTTTGTTATCCAACACAATTAACGACATTGATATCGATGACGAAACGGGAGAAGTTTTCTTTTCTACCGATAAAGGATTGATTTCTTATAAAGGAATTGCTACTGCTCCTCAAGAAGCATTTATAGATGTATATTCATACCCAAACCCAGTCCCTCCAGGATATTCAGGATTAATAGGAATAAGAGGACTTATGTACAATTCTGACATTAGAATTACTGACATCTCTGGGAACACTGTTTTTGCAACAAAATCATTGGGAGGTCAAGCTATATGGGATGGAAATAAACTGGATGGGACAAGGGCAAGTTCAGGAGTTTATTTAGTTTTTATGGTAAATGAAAATGGAACCGCAAAAGAGGTGACCAAGATTCTGTTTATGAAATAAACGCCTTTTTTTTATAATGCCTAGCCTAATATAATAGGCCTTTATAACAGGTGTTTTTGCCAAAATTGAGATTTTTAAGTATATTGAGCTTCCTAAAGAAAATCAAATAGCTAATTATGTCTAGAAAAATACCCTGTATTATAGTAGATGATGATGAAACATCTAGGTTTATTTTAACCAATTTAGTAAATAAAAATGAGGATTTACAATTTATAAAAGCTTGTTCCAGTGCAAGGGAAGCAAGAGATGTAATTGAAAACCAAGATGTGGAATTAATGTTATTAGATATAGAAATGCCTTATGAAAATGGGGTTGATATGCTGACAAAATTAGATAAAAAGCCTAATGTAATTTTTATTACTTCCCAAACAAGACATGCAATTAAAGCTTTTGAATTTGATGCCATAGATTATATTGTGAAACCAATAGATTTAGAAAGATTAAATGAAGCAGTAGAAAAAGCTAAAAGAAGAATTTTTGGAGTGCCTCAAGAAGTTGTTCCTGATACGAATGAGGAATACATGATGATTATGAAAAACAGAGAAACTCATAAATTTCCTTATAGTTCGGTTGATTACATTGAAGGATCAAGCAGCTATGTTACTTATTCTACAACTTCAGGAAAAATAACAACTACAGGAATCTTAAAACAAGTAGAAGAAACTCTAAATCCAAGTGTATTTGTTCGGATACATAGGTCATTTATTGTTAATCTTAATAAAATAGACAGAATTTCTTCGCAAGAAGTAGTAATAAGAAATACAGAACTTCCGCTTTCGCGTAAGTATAAAAAAGGTGTTTTAGAGATTTTTAAAAACCTATCAAATAAAGTATATGAAAATAGCTCTAATTGATGATGATTTGACAACTAATTTTATTAATAAGAATAAATTAAAAAAAGAAGTTAAAAATTGCGAAGTATTTACTTTTGGAAATGGCAAAGAAACAATGGATTTTTTGTTAGAAGGGAATAAGTTAGATGTTGCATTGTTAGATATGAACATGCCGGTAATGAATGGGTTAGAGTTTTTAAAAAAACATTCAAAACTAGAAAAACATTTGAAGATTAAAAGGATATTTTTGTTTGTGGAACAAAATGTTGTGGAGGATTTTAAAGAGAAATATGAATTATCTCAAATCTTAAAAAAACCACTTACTAAAGAAATAATAGACTTAATTACAAGTGATAAATAAAAGAGTAAAAAATGAACTTGGCGAAGAAGTTTTTTCGCAAGCATTGGACATTTTCATGAAAAGTGCCAAGAAAGATTTTATGCTTCTTAATTTGTATACAGAATCTAAAGATTACACCAATGCAAAATCTACAAGCCATAAACTAATAGGTTCTTGCTTAGCCATTGGAATAAAAAAAATACCTACTCTACTAAGAAAATTAGATGAGGATTTGAAAAAGAGGTATTATAATCCAAATGATTTACTTGAGATTAATACGATGTACGAAGAGCTTAAATCTTATGTGCAACAAGAATAGAATCTTGAAATTGAAGCTTAAAATCTCTTTTAGAATCTAAAAAATTAGTTACTTTGAAGTAAATAATTTTACTAATGTCAAGAATACTTACCGGAATACAAAGTACAGGAACGCCTCACTTAGGAAATTTGCTAGGTGCAATAATTCCTGCTATTGAGATTTCAAAAGATAAAAAGAATGAATCGTTTTTATTCATAGCTAACCTTCACACTCTTACTCAAATAAAAGATGCAGAAGAATTAAAGAACAACACTTTACAAACTGCTGCAGCTTGGCTTGCATGCGGTCTTGATGTAAATAAATCTGTTTTTTATAGGCAAAGTGATATTCCTCAAGTAACCGAGCTTACTTGGTATTTAAGTTGTTTTTTTCCTTATCAAAGGTTAACTCTTGCGCATTCATTTAAAGATAAGGCCGATAGACTAAATGATGTAAATGCAGGACTTTTTTCTTACCCAATGTTAATGGCAGCCGATATTTTGTTATACGAATCGGAGATAATTCCTGTCGGAAAAGACCAAATGCAACACATAGAAATGACAAGAGATGTGGCAAGTAGATTTAACAACCAAATGGGAGAAACTTTGGTTTTACCACAAGGAAAAGTAAATGAAGATACCATGTTGATTCCAGGTACAGACGGAAGTAAAATGAGTAAATCGAAAGGTAATACAATCAATATTTTCTTACCAGATAAGAAACTAAGAAAAGTGATGATGTCCATTGAAACGGATAGCACACCTATGGAAGAGCCAAAAAATCCTGACACATGTAATGTGTTCGCTTTGTACAAAATAATGGCTAACGAAGCTCAAATTGCAGAAATGAGAGTAAATTACGAAGTAGGGAACTATGGTTATGGACATGCAAAGCAAGCTTTATACGAATTAATTGTAGAAAAATTTGCAACCGAAAGAGAGACATTCAACCATTACATTGAAAATCCAGAATTGATTGAGGAAAAACTAAAAATTGGAGCAGACAAAGCAAGAGCAGTTGCCGAAAAAGTTTTGGCTAAAGTAAGAACTAAATTGGGGTATTAATTCTTAAAAAGAATGGAAATAGAAGTATTAACGAATAGGCTGGAGGAATTGACATTCGAAATTAATAAGGAAAATACCGGTCAGTACATTGATAAAATAGCTGCCGAAATTATGCAGTATCAGTCTTCAGGAGGGTTGGGAAAACCACTTCACAAATTCTTTTTTGAGTTGTGTTTACGTAATGAAAAGGATAAAAATAAAGATGATGTTCTTGGAGAAATTTTTTGCAGACTAGAAGGGTTTTGTCCTGAAAAAGATGCAATATTGTTTGATGATATAGAGGTGTGAAAGGGAAATTAATGGAGAATACATTAATAGCAAACAAATCCTGAAACAAGTTCAGGGTGACGAGGGTTTTTATTTTAGAACAAAACTAAAACATTCCACCCATTTTACCATTCTCTTTCTCGTATCCTTCATCAATTTTTTGATTTTTCGCATTTGCACCAGCCACAGCTAGCTGGTCACACACTTCATTGTATTTATTTCCTGCATGCCCTTTTACCCACACAAAATTTACGGTATGTTTTGGATAAATAACTAAAAAACGTTTCCATAAATCCACATTTTTTTTGCCTTTAAAACCTTTCTTTACCCAACCAAAAACCCATTTCTTTACCACAGAATCCACTACATATTTGCTATCGGAATAAATGGTAACACTCATTCCTGGTTTTTTTAGCATTTCGAGTGCAACAATCACACTCATTAGCTCCATTCGGTTGTTTGTAGTAAATCGAAAACCTTCTTTTACTTCCTTATATTTCCCTTTAGCCATAAGCACAATTCCGTATCCTCCAGGACCTGGATTTCCTAGTGCAGAACCGTCAGTATATACTTTAATATCCATTAGTTGAGTAGTAGTTTTTCTATGACAGCACAAAAATTATTGTGCTCTAATTTTTGTATTTTTTGTTGTAAATCTTTCCAAGTATCGGTTGATAGTACTTCACAATCGTATTGTTCTATAATATTTCCTTCATCATAATTTTCATTCACATAATGAAATGTAATTCCTGATTTGGTTTCTTTGGCTTCAATCACAGCTTTGTGCACGTTAGTTCCGTACATTCCTTTTCCTCCAAATTTTGGCAATAAGGCGGGGTGAATATTTATGATTTTGTTTTCAAAAGCTGAGGTAATAGAATCTGACACTTTTAGCAAAAAACCAGCTAAAACAATTAATTCTGGGTCAATTTCGGTTAAGACTGCATTTATTTTGCCGTTTTCCATTTCTTTTTTGGAAAATGTAATTGTTTCAATCCCTGCTTTTTTTGCATTTTCAATTCCCAAGCAGCCTTTTTTATTAGAAAAAACATGAGATACAGAAACGGTTTTATCCTCCTTGAAGTGAGTAATAATATTACTCATGTTGGTTCCATTACCTGAAACAAAAACGACTATTTTCTTTACTTTTTCCATTTAAAATACTTTCTAAAAAACAAGTTTTTAGGTTCTCTCTTTATTTTTTAACTTTACGGTTCAAAGATAATCGAATAATCACATTTTTGCCTAACCGCAAAGCATAAATACAAAACCAATATGTCAGGACATAGTAAATGGTCATCCATTAAACACAAAAAAGGAGCAAAGGATGCAAAAAGAGGAAAAATATTTACAAGAATAATAAAGGAAATTACGATTGCAGCCAGAGATGGAGGTAGTCCAGATCCTGAAATGAATCCTTCTTTAAGGTTAGCAATAAATAATGCTAAGGGTGCCAACATGCCCAAAGATAATATTGAGAGAGCAGTTAAGAAAGGCTCTGGTGAGGAAGCAGCAAATCTTCAGGAATATACGTTTGAAGGATATGGAAGTAACGGAATAGCGGTATTTGTAGAAGCAACTTCTGACAATAAAAATAGGGTTGTGGCAAATGTTCGTATGATTTTTAATAAGTATGGAGGAGAATTGGGAATAAATGGTTCTTTGTCATTTATGTTCGATAGGAAAGGTGTTTTTACAATCGAGAGAGAGTTATTAAAAGATTGGGAATTAGAAGAATTTGAATTTGAATTGATTGACGCAGGATTGGAAGAAATTGATGTGGAGGAGGAAGAAGTAATCGTGTACGCTTCATTTGATAGCTATGGCGACATGCAGAAAAAATTGGATGAAATGAAGATTGAAGCGAAGAGTGTAGAGCTTCAAAGAATTCCTACGACAACAAAAGCATTGGAAGTTGATAAAGCAAAATCAGTTCTTAGATTGATTGATAAAATGGAAGAAGATGATGATGTGAATGTTGTGTATCATACGCTTGAAATGACGGATGAATTAGCTGCCGCATTAGAAGAAGAGCACTAAATTTTTAAAAGAGGATGATGTTAAATAGACTTTCACGAATAGATTTAATATTATTTCTAATCTCACTATTAATTGTTTTTAATGGGTTAGACTTTCCTTTCTACTGGGATAATGTGGTTCAAATTTCAGTACCAGCAAACTGGTATTACGAAACCAATTTTAATTATTTTTATGTGCCAGATGAGTTAGCAACAGGACACCAAACTTTTGTTGGGATGTTATTTGCTGGAGTTTGGAAAATATTTGGCAGAACACTATTGGTGAGTCATTTTTTTATGCTCCCTTTTGTTTTCGGATTCCTATATCAATTGCATAAATTATTGATTAATCTCCAGATTAAAGTTCTTTCTACTCGCATTTTAATCCTAATTTTTATCCTGATAGATGCCACTGTTTTGTCACAATTATCAGGATTAACATTCGAAGTGTTTCATCTTTTCTTTTTCTTATTGTGTATCAATGCAACTCTAGAAAAGCGAAATTTTTTACTAATGATTGCCTTTGTTTTATTGGCTCAAACAAGTCTCAGAGGAACTATTTCGGCAGGTGGAATCATGGGGTTTCAGTTTTTATATCAGTACGCCAACAAAACAAAATTTAGTTATAAAAACTACCTAGTTTACATTCCTGGATTAATTTCTATCGTACTGTTTTTGGTGCTCTTCAAAGTGCACAAAGGTTGGGTGATTGCCAATACAGTTTCTAACAACTGGAAAGAATCGGGAGAATTGGCTTCTGTGAATGAAATAGCACGAAACATTGGTGTTTTTGGGTGGAGATTAATCGATTTTGGTAGAGTCTTTATCTTTCTTTTATTTGCGTTCCTTTCTATGCAAAGTTTAAGAAAATGGAGATTCAAGGATCACATAATTCAGACTTTGTTCCTGATTGCAATGACACAGTTTATTCTGTTTTTCGCAATCATAATTATTTTCCGAAACCCTTTTGGTCACAGGTATTTAATCCCAATCATGATTCCAATTATTATTGTGACCGTCTATTGGATTTCCACTTATTTAAGGAGACCCTGGTTATGGCTTTCTTTGTGCTTTATTTCTCTAGCAAGCGGTCATTTTTGGTTGTATCCCGAGAAAGTAAGTCAAGGCTGGGATGCGACAACAATGCACTGGAATTTCTTTGAGGTATCAGACGAAATGGAAGATTATTTGACAAGAACAGAAATGGACAGGACAAAGATTGGAACCTTTTTTCCTCATTATAAATTGATGAAAAACTACCAATTGAAGTCTAAAGAAAGAATTTCTTACCAAAAAGCCACAGAAAATGAAACGGACTATATTTTGTATTCCAATACTTTCAATGTGTCAGATTCTATCGTAGATAACTTACACAAAAATTGGCAATTGATTCAAGAATTTGAACAGAATAGAGTGTTTATTCAGTTATTGAAAAAGAAAGAATAATCTATTTCACAGAATCAAAAATCTCATTAATCCCTTTACAAACTAATTCAATTTCTTTAGTAGTAATTGTAAGAGGTGGAGCCAATCTAAAACTCGCTGGACAAGACAAAAACCAAAAGGTAATAATTCCTTTTTTCATACAGCCT
>Ga0115006_10000291_pt1 | contig 26438 bp, 30 predicted proteins | sample ArcOceMetagenome_3_FD_88943 | JGI IMG/M metagenome (GOLD analysis project Ga0115006, IMG submission 88943) | Marine eukaryotic phytoplankton communities from Arctic Ocean - Arctic Ocean- Svalbard ARC20M Metagenome | ecosystem: Environmental > Aquatic > Marine > Oceanic | place: Arctic Ocean...
CATAGATGTGGCGCCAGCGTTCAAAGTGTACGCCTTTGGGGTTCTGGCGCTGGAATAAGTAGTCGTGGAATTCGTCATCGCTAGAGCCGGGGCCATGGCGTTTCAGGTGGGCTTCACCCTCGCCGTGCAGGTCAGTTTCGTCGGCGTCCTTGCCGCAGTATGGGCAGTTTAAAGTCAGCATGTTGCACCCCCAGAAAACACCAATTTTGTGATGTATTTATTGCATAAGTTTTGCATAAGTTTTGTATATGTCACATTGCGCGGCGCAATTTTCGACCCTACGTTTGCAATATGACTTGGTTTTACATCATTGTTGGCGGCTTGTTCGCTATTGGCGCGGGCATCGCGATTTACAAGCTGCGCCGTGGCCGTCCGTTCACCATTGAGCATGTCGATGATGACCCCGAAACCGAGACCACTGGCGAAAAGGCCCGTTTTGGTGACACGACCAAGGACCGCACTTATCAGGATCTGATGCATTAGTGCGCCACCCCTGCTGCGACGGATTCGTCGATGAATTTGCCTTCACGGAAGCGGAACATGTTGAATTCTTCCGTTAGTGGCGATTGGCCTTTTGCGATCAGTTCGGCCATGGCCCAACCTGATCCGGGGATTGCTTTGAACCCGCCAGTGCCCCAGCCGCAGTTTACGAAAATGCCGTCAACGGGTGTTTTGGACAGGATCGGTGAGCGGTCGCCAGTGACGTCGACGATGCCGCCCCATTGGCGCAGCATTTTGAGGCGTGCGATCATTGGGAATGTTTCGACAAGTGCGCGCACCGTTTCCTCGATGTGGTGGAACGATCCGCGTTGGGTGTAGTTGTTATAGCCGTCGGTGCCGCCGCCGATGACCATTTCACCTTTGTCGGATTGCGACATGTAGCCGTGCACGGTGTTCGCCATCACAACCACATCCATGCAGGGTTTGATCGGCTCTGATACCAGCGCTTGCAGCGAGACGGATTCCATTGGCAGACGGAAGCCTGCTTTTTCAGCCAAGACAGATGCGTGACCCGCCACGACCATGCCGAGTTTATCGCAGTCGATCGGCCCTTTGGAGGTGTCGACGCCAACGACTTTGCCAGCAGACGTGCGCACCCCAGTGACTTCGCATTGTTGGATCACGTCCATGCCCATTTCGGAACACGCCCGCGCATAGCCCCAAGCGACCGCATCGTGGCGCGCTGTGCCGCCGCGTGCCTGCCAGAGCCCACCCAGAACCGGATAGCGCGGCCCGTCGATGTTCATGATTGGCACGAGTTCTTTTACGCGCGCAGGTTCGATCCATTCGGTGGTCACGCCTTGCAGTGCGTTTGCATGGGCTGTGCGTTTGTAGCCGCGAATTTCGGCTTGGGTCTGTGCCAGCATGATCACGCCGCGCGGGGAGAACATGACGTTGTAGTTCAGGTCTTGCGACATGGTTTCATAGAGGGACCGCGATTTTTCGTAGATCGCTGCGGACGGGTCTTGCAGGTAGTTGGACCGGATGATGGTCGTGTTGCGCCCTGTGTTGCCGCCGCCAAGCCAGCCTTTTTCCAAGATCGCCACATTGGTGATCCCAAAGTTTTTGCCAAGGTAGTATGCTGTCGCCAGCCCGTGCCCGCCAGCGCCGACGATGATCGCGTCATATTTCTTTTTCGGCTGGGTCGGCTTGGCCCAAGCGCGGTTCCACCCTGTGTGGTTGCGCAGTGCTTCGCGCGCGACGGCAAATGCGGAATAACGTTTCATAGTGGCGAATCCTTTCGGAGGTGGCAGGCAAATCGTTGGTTTGGTTGTGAACCTTTGCACGGAAATGAGGATACTGCCCGCGTCATTCTGCGGTCTATTTACGACATGTCAATTCGGGTTAGAAATGTCCATGTGATGCAGGCTCTTTTCACTTGAACGCGCAGGGATTAGGTAGACCGTAGATTAAAGGTGTTTGCCCATGTTTTTCTGGATCATTTGCGTTTTGCTGGCGGCCCCTGTCGGGGGCGTGGTTACTGCATGCACTGACGGTGCATTGCGATGATTTGTCAGACCCCAGAAGAGTTTGCAGCCACGCTGCCCAGCTTTGGCGCTGTTGCCGGACTGGACCTTGGGACCACGACGATTGGCGTGGCATTGTCGGACCTGATGCGCGGGGTCGCGACCCCAACGGAGACGATCAAGCGCAAGAAATTTGGTATTGATGCCGCGGCTTTGCTAAAATTGACCACATCGCGCGATGTGAAGGGGCTGGTGTTAGGCTTGCCGCTGAATATGGACGGATCAGAGGGCCCGCGTGCGCAGGCGACCCGCGCGTTTGCCCGCAATCTGGAAAAACTGACGCCACTGCCGATTACGTTTTGGGACGAGCGTTTGTCGACTGTTGCGGCTGAACGGGCGATGCTAGAGGCGGATTTGTCCAGAAAGCGTCGTGCAGAACTGATCGATCATGTTGCCGCTGGCTTTATCCTACAAGGCATGCTGGACCGGCTGGCACATATAAGGAACGCCTAATTTGTCTGATGACGTCTGGAAACGTGCCGAAGTTGACAGCCCCTGCATTAAAATTTGCGTGGTGCATGCCGAGACACGGCTTTGCACGGGGTGTTTGCGGTCCATCGATGAGATTGCTGCTTGGTCTCAGATGTCACCCGACGCACGCAGTGCTGTGATGGATGCATTGCCCGATCGCGCAAACCTGATCACAAAGCGCCGTGGCGGGCGTGCGGCGCGGCTGAAACGCTAGCGCGCAAACACGAAGCATTTGTCGCGCCGGATCATCAGCCATAGCGGCGTGTCTACCTTGGGCAGAAATACCGATGGGACTACGGCGCGCAGGATGTTTCCGTCAAAATCCATTTTGAATTCAACAAGGCTTTCGTTACCCATGAACCGTGCGCGCTGCACGATGCCGCGCGCTGGTGTGCCATCGCTGGGCGTTGGATTTGGCCCACGCCCAGCCCGATCAAAGTCGATTTTAAGATGCTGTGGCCGGATCACGATGTCAACTTTTGTGCCATCGGGCACACCGGGGGCAAGGAACTGTCCGAATGGTGTATCGGTCAGTGCGCCAGACACTGTCCCTTGAATAACGTTGATATCGCTGAAGAAACCAGCAGCCTCTTTGTCTTTTGGCGCATTGTAGATGTTATAGGGCGCGCCGCACTGCACAATTTTTCCGTCGCGCATGAGCGCAATTTCATCGGCCATGCGCATGGCCTCATGGGGTTCGTGCGTGACAAGCAGAACGCCTGCGCCTTCTTCCTTGAGAACGGCCAATGTTTCATCGCGGATGTCGTCGCGCAGGCGGTCATCAAGGCCAGAGAAAGGTTCGTCCATCAGCATTATTTTGGGCCGCGGGGCCAATGCGCGCGCAAGTGCGATGCGTTGCTGTTCACCCCCCGATAGTTCGTGCGGGTAGGCATTCAGGTGGCGCGTCATGCCGACCTTTTCAAGCAATTCGCTGATGCGATGGGCGTTGGTTTTCACGCCACCGCGCAAGCCAAAGCCGACGTTTTCAGCGACTGATAGGTGCGGGAAAAGCGCGAAGTCTTGAAACATCAGCCCGATTGACCGTCCTTCTGGCGGCACGCGGGTGATGGTGTCACAGACCAGTTTTCCATCCACATGGATGGTGCCGCTGTCTTGCATATCAACACCCGCGATGATCCGCAGGGTCGTCGATTTACCGCAACCAGATGGCCCCAAAAGGCAGGTGACTTGCCCGGGCATCACGGTCAGCGCGACGTCATTTACGACGCGGCGCCCACCAAAGGATTTGATGATATCGCGGATTTCTAAGCGTGGGGTCATCATGCGCGGGCTATCCCTGACCAAAACGATTGGGTATTGCCTGCATCCCTAGCAAGCCTTGATCCAAGGGGCAAGCTTAGGACAACTTGAACGCCGCAGATGCGACGATGCGCCCGTTGATTTGTAAATGCACCGCGTGTGCGCCTGCGTAGAGCCGGAATGTGCTGGCAGTATCGTTGAAGTGGTGGGATTTGGCGATTGTGATAACTTGATCAGCTTTACCTTCTAGCACCTTCAACTTAAACACTTTTGGTGCGTTATTTCCGTTTGATTTCATGTAGTCAACGACATCGTCAATAATCATCGGTCCAGTATCCGAGGGTGTGAAATTTGCGGCGATACTGATCTTTTCGCCGCGTTTTATCACTGCTGGGATACTGATATCTGCATCGCTAATGGCGATATCAGGTCTGTAGCCGAGGTGTTGCATTGCTGCTGGATGCCCTGCTTTAATCAACCCACGCAGCGCATGTTTGCGCATCCACGTCAGTTCTTTTTGCGATTGTTTGCCTGCAGCTTGCCATTGATCGAGCCGCTTAATCACCGCATCTGGATGTTTTTTTGTAATATCATTCAAGTGATTAACGACTGATCTTGTCACGAACCTTGTTTTGTCGGCGTAAAGCATATCAAGGATCGGGAGCGTATCATCTGTCGTCAGCCCGACGTTGTGCCCCCATGGCAGACGTGGCCGCGTGCCCTCGGAAGCCAACCTGCTCACATGGTAGTTTTCATGGGTCGCCCAAGACCGCACGCGCTGCATGGTTTCCACGGGGTGTTTGTTGAGGAATACCCGAATTGAGGATTCCATCGAGAACCGGATAGTGAGCGCCTCTCGCAGGTCGAGACTGCATGAAGTATCACCTTCAAGCCCATGATTTTCACAAAAACACCCAGAGGTGCAGAGATGACGTGGCCAAAACTGTCGTCTTGCAAATTGGGGTCCAGCGGCGGCGGTAATGCCTTATAGATTGCCGCGCTCGCATTGCCGAAATCGCGGGGCAGATGCCGCGCTAACACGTCGGCGATATGGCTGATCCGTGCTTTGAGTTCTAAATCGTGCAGCCCGTTCATGACGTCGGTCACAAACGGGTCGTTACTGAACACGCCCACATCGTCGAAGTGGCCCGCTAGTTGTCCAACCGTATCGCGGTTGAACAACTGATCGGCGAGGCTGTCCCCTTTGGCCATATCAGATCGTCGCGTTGATCGCGCCGCCGTCGAGCACGATGTTTTGTCCGACGATAAAGCCTGCGTGTTGTGAACATAGGAATGCGCAGGTCGCCCCAAATTCAGCGGCGGTGCCATAGCGTTTTGCCGGGATCGTCGCCTGACGTTGCGCACGTGCTGCGTCCATGTCGATGCCGTTGGCGGCCATAACCCCTTGGTCGAGGCTAATGGCACGGTCCGTCGCGTGGATACCAGGCAGCATGTTGTTGATAGTTACGCCGTTTGCCGCAACTTGGCGCGCGGTGCCTGCCACATAGCCTGTTAGCCCTGCACGTGCAGCATTGGACAGCCCAAGCTGCGGAATGGGGGCTTTGACGGACCCAGACGTAATGTTGACCACCCGTCCCCAGCCACGGTCAATCATGCCGGGCAAAAGCGCCTTCATCAGCGCGATCGGTGCCAGCATGTTTGCGTCCAGTGCAGCGATAAAATCTTCGCGGTTCCAGTCGGACCACAGCCCCGGAGGCGGGCCGCCTGCGTTATTCACCAAAATATCCACGTCGCCTGAAGCGGCAAGCAGTGCGGCCTGTCCGTCGGCTGTGGCCACATCGGCCAGAACCACGTCAACTTGCACGCCGTATGTGTCGCGGATGTGATCAGCGGTTGCGTTGAGCGATGCGGCTGTCCGTCCGTTTAAGACGAGGTTTACGCCAGCCTGAGCCAAGCTTTCGGCGCAACCGCGCCCCAACCCTTTTGAGGATGCACAAACCAGCGCCCGCTTACCCGAAATTCCCAGATCCATGATCGATGTCCTTTGTTAATTGGTTAGCAGAAGGAGTGCGTTATACCTGTCTGAAAGGCAAGGTCGTCGCTTGCATCCGTTGACCATTTCGATAACAGCCAATAGGTATAATAGAGCTCAGTATCGGGTACAATATTTCATGTCAAACGACACCCAGCTTCCCACGATGCAGACGGTTGCGGTACTGCGGTCCGAAGACTTTTGCGTTACAGAAGGCGTCGCGGAGGGTGAAAGCATAACATTTGCTGACGAGTTGGTCATGGATGATATTTACCAGCAATCCCAGTCCGCGACCCGTGTCCCGCTTTGCCTTGCGCTGCGTGACGGGGAAGACGGATTTGTGATTGACCCAAGCACCGCCGTCGGCAAGCCCAGCAATATCATCTATTTGGATAGCTGCATCACCATGATGGGCAGCGATAGCACCACTTATGAAGTGCTTGTGTTGGTCGAAGTTGAAGATGGCGCATTTGAAGCGACATATCTGTTGCCGCTGGCCAATTTGGTCGCCGACACAAATTACCATCTTGTTGGTGCGGACCGCGATGCGGCAACCACCCGTTTTGCCGAGGTCGCAGTGTTTTGTTCACCCGTGGCACCCATATTACGATGGCATCTGGCGAACGGCGCAAGATTGAGCAGTTTTCGGTCGGCGACAAGGTTTTGACCCGCGATGATGGTCCGCAAGCTGTCCGCTGGATTGGCCAAACCACATTGCGGGCGATGGGCGAATTTGCCCCGATCATGATCACCAAGGGTGCATAGCACAACGAAAACGATTTGCTCGTCAGCCCCGACCACCGCCTGTTTGTGTATCAACGCCAAGATAAACTGGGTGCCGGCCGTTCAGAGGTGTTGGTCAAGGTTCGTCATCTGGTAAATGCAGACAGCGTGTATCGCCACGATGGTGGTTTTGTCGACTATTTCCAACTGCTGTTTGATGAACATCAAATTATCTATGCGGAAGGTATCGCCGCCGAATCCTTGCAGATTGACCCCCGCACACGCGCTGCCGTGCCCGAAGATGTGCGTGTAGCCAGCGGCAACAGCACCGATCACGCCCACCGCCAGCATTAAGACTTTGAGGTGCAGTAAAAATTGCTTTCCCAACCTGATGCGGTGGACCTGCTGCGCAAGGCGTCTTCAAATTAATTTGTGCGGGCGCCCGCAACTGTTCCGTCAAAAATGTCGACGCCGTTTGGCCCCGTGATGCCCCCAAGAACGACCCCAGTCACACCATCCTGATTACGCCCCCGAAAGTCGCCAGCGAGGGTCGCGTCGATAATATAGTCGCCGTCACTATTGGTTAGTGTGCCGTCTATATCCGCCCCAAATGTATAGTACACATCCGTGTCGGCGCCCCGATCGACGGTTCCATTGGAAATATCAAGCTACCCGATAAGGCCGTCAAAATTGTGCAGGGTGCCCGATATTCGACCACTGGCGCTGCTGAATTTCACCGTTAAATCCAGGTCACCAATATAGGACTGTGTCGTGCCGAGGATAGCCAAGTCCAACGTCCCGAACCTCACGTAAATGGCCCGTCCGGTCACTGGCAGACACGCAGGATTGCTAATTTTTTCAGTGAACAACGCACACGCAAGATCAGAGGCTTGGTCAACGCACGATGTTAGATTGATGCTTTGCCCTGTGCCCCCGCAACCAGCCACGAGCACTAAAACAAACTCATTTACGCATTTCTGAAAGCCTACCCATCTTGTCAGCGAGGGTTGGCCAGCGTAACAACCTCAATGTCGAATTCTCCGCTGAACACTCCAGTCACATTACCGTCAAAGACAATCGTATCGCCATTGCCTCGCAGTGTTCCAATATAATCAACCTCTAGCTGATTACCACTGCCAACCGACCCGTCTGACAATGTGATCGTGCCGGAGTAGCGATCAATATTGCCTGAGTCTTCATCATTGAAATCCACGTTTCCAAGACCACCAATGTCTGAAATCGATCCATAGACATTCGATTGGTCGTCGAAATTTACACGAACGAAAGCGTCGCCAAATAGAAGGGCCCCATTAGTTTCGGGCCCAGCAATTAACTCAGCGACACCACTAAACGATGCCGATCCAGTTGTATTGTCAACAACGAGCGGCCCGGAATCCGTCATTGCGTCAACGCGATACGCCAACCGTTCGCCATCCTCCATACGTTCAAGGAGTGCGTCTTCGTATGAAGTTCCTCTACAAGCGACCAGCGTTGTGAAGGCACACGTTATTACGCCAAATTTTACAAACGTACGCATAAAAATAGTCGTCCTAATTAGTGATTTAAACAAATATTAGGATTTAGTTTACGCAACCGATTTATCATCGACTAAAGGCTTGTGGTCTGACATTCGAAACTAAATTTGCTCCCGTTGGCTTTAACGCACCCAATTGCCCTTTGTTGTGATGCGCAGTATGGCATTTGTCATGACAGATCGCCCTAAATTACCCGCCCAGATCGCCCGCCGCCGTACGTTTGCGATTATTTCGCATCCTGATGCTGGCAAGACCACGTTGACGGAAAAGTTTTTGCTGTATGGTGGCGCGATTCAGATGGCGGGTCAGGTCCGTGCCAAGGGTGAAGCCCGCCGGACACGGTCGGATTTCATGCAGATGGAAAAGGATCGCGGAATCTCGGTTTCGGCGTCAGCGATGTCGTTTGATTTTGAACAATACCGGTTCAATTTGGTTGATACCCCCGGTCACTCGGATTTTTCTGAGGATACCTACCGCACGCTGACGGCTGTTGATGCTGCCGTCATGGTGATTGACGGTGCCAAGGGCGTCGAAAGCCAGACCCAAAAGCTGTTTGAAGTTTGCCGGATGCGCGATCTGCCGATCCTGACGTTTTGTAACAAGATGGACCGCGAAAGCCGCGATACGTTTGAAATTATTGATGAAATTCAAGAGAACCTAGCGATTGATGTCACCCCTGCGAGCTGGCCCATTGGGGTTGGTCGTGAATTTATGGGCTGCTATGACATTCTGCGCGATAAGTTGGAATTGATGGACCGTGCTGACCGCAACAAGGTTGCCGAGAGCATCCAGATCAGTGGTTTGGATGATCCGAAACTGGCCGAGCATGTGCCTGCGCATCTGCTGTCCAAGTTTCTTGAAGAAATTGAAATGGCCAAAGAATTGCTGCCGCCCTTGGACCCAGAGGCATTGCTGAATGGCTCTATGACGCCGATTTGGTTTGGATCTGCGATGAACAGTTTTGGCGTCAAGGAACTGATGGACGGGATCGCCACCTATGGCCCCGAGCCACAGACCCAGACAGCGCAGCCGCGCAATGTCGCCCCTGAAGAAAAGAAGGTCGCTGGTTTTGTATTCAAAGTGCAGGCCAACATGGACCCAAAGCACCGCGACCGCGTGGCGTTTGTCCGTCTTGCGTCGGGGCATTTCATTCGTGGCATGAAATTGACCCATGTGCGGTCCAAAAAGGTGATGGCTGTCAGCAACCCTGTGTTGTTCCTCGCGGCTGATCGCGAATTGGCGGAAGAGGCTTGGGCGGGCGACATCATCGGCATTCCAAACCACGGTCAGTTGCGCATCGGTGATACGTTGACCGAAGGCGAGGCTATTCGCGTGTCCGGAATTCCGTCGTTTGCACCTGAGCTGCTGCAAACTTGCCGTGCTGGTGACCCGCTGAAGGCCAAGCATTTGGAAAAAGCCTTGATGCAGTTTGCCGAAGAAGGTGCCGCCAAGGTGTTTAAGCCGACGTTTGGCTCCGGCTTTATTGTTGGTGTTGTCGGGGCTTTGCAGTTCGAGGTTTTGGCCAGCCGAATCGAGCTGGAGTACGGCCTGCCCGTGCGTTTTGAAGGCTCGCAGTTTACGTCAGCGCGCTGGGTGTTGGGCAGCAAGGATGCGGTCGACAAATTTGCTGAGGCCAACAAGCAGCATATCGCGACGGACAACGACGGCGACGTCGTATTCTTGACGCGGCTGCAATGGGATATTGACCGCGTCACCCGTGATTATCCTGATGTAGCGCTGTCATCGACCAAGGAAATGATGGTGTGACCCTGCAAAACCACGTGCAGCTCGATAGCCGGATTTTGGCGATCACTGCGCGCGGGACGATGACGGGGAATCGCGGCATTATACATGGGCCGAATCGCGTGCTGGCGACCAAACGCTGGTCACATGAGGCGTGGATTTGTTGTGAGTTACATTGGCAGGGTCGCAAGCGCCAAGTCATGACGGGCCGCAATTGGACCGAGCTGTTTTTCCTCGATGATGCTTTGGCTATGTCAGCGGGGCATCGCCCATCTGGGTATTGCCGCCGCGGAGCCTATGTCAATTTTGTCGATGCGTGGGAAGCCGTGACGGGTTTGCGCCCAAAGGCCTCTGAAATGGACGCAATGCTGCACCCTGCCCGCGTGACGCGTGACCGGGCGCATGTGACCCATCAGGCGCGGATTGCGACCTACCGGCTGGCGCGATGATATTGCATGACAACGTCGCGCATTTGGTCGGTGCCCATTTTTTGTTTCCTTATGCGCCAGATGGTTATGGCGCAAAGGTCCCGCGGCCACGTTGCGGTGATGTGACCGTATTAACGCCTGCGCCAATGGTTGCGGTGTTGGATAATGGGTACCGGCCAGTGCTTCATTCTTCTGGGCTTTAAGTTTTGTTAACCGCTACTGGCGACGGTGGTGGCATGGTTTTGCGTGTTCTCATTGTGTTTCTGCTCGCTGCTTGCAGCCCAAGTAAGCGCAATATCCGTATATATAGCGACGCGACTGGGAGTTGGCAGACCGTTTCACGTGATACAGAAGTGCTTCGCGATGGTGAGGATCACATCTCGGCCCGCACTATCGTTCTGCAAAAAGATGAGGCGGTCCGGTATTATCTGTCTTTTTCCATGCTGCGTGGCGGCCCAAACGGCCCACACCTGCGCCGAATGACCCACAATGCGACCGTTTTGGATTACCGCAAACACGACAGGTTAAACGCGTTTTGCATTGATCGCTGTCACAGGGCAGAAATCGGGGCGGTCACATTCACATAAGCGGGTTTCCGGCAGGCCGCTAATTACGGCATGGTGATCGAAATTGATGGGTTGCGTCGAAATTATACCGCGATAATTCCCACGCGTTTGTTTTGGGATGCGCTGTCGACAGCAGGGCTAATCGACCCAATAAAAACACCCGTGAACGGGTTTCCTTGACGCAGCCCGCCCTTAACGCTATGGCATTGCGCAGTCGAACGACCTGACAATTCGGTCAGGCGGGCCGCGCAATATGAGCGGCCGGAAAGCCGCTACATATTGAAAGGGCTCACTTGACCAAATTTACTGACCTAAACCTTGATGCCAAGGTTCTCAAAGCTGTTGTTGAGACGGGCTATGATACCCCAACCCCAATTCAAGTCGGTGCGATTGTGCCCGCGCTTGAAGGCCGCGATGTTTTGGGTATCGCCCAGACCGGGACTGGCAAAACTGCTGCATTTACACTGCCAATGATCACACTTTTGGGCCGAGGTCGTGCGCGGGCGCGCATGCCGCGCAGCCTTATTCTTGCACCAACCCGTGAATTGGCCGCTCAGGTTGCTGAAAACTTTGACACTTATGCAAAGTATACCAAGCTGTCCAAGGCACTGTTGATCGGCGGCACCAGTTTTCGCGATCAGGATAAACTGATCGACAAAGGCGTCGATGTTCTAATCGCAACGCCAGGTCGTTTGCTCGATCATTTGGAACGCGGCAAGCTGATTCTCACGGACGTTAAAATCATGGTTGTGGATGAAGCCGACCGCATGTTGGACATGGGTTTCATCCCCGACATCGAAGAGATTTTTAAGCGCACACCGTTTACCCGCCAGACGTTGTTTTTCTCGGCCACGATGGCCCCTGAAATTGAGCGGATCACCAACACGTTCTTGTCGAACCCTGCCAAGATCGAAGTTGCCCGTGCTGCCACGACAAACGACAACATTAAGCAAGGCGTGCTGATGTTCCGTGGATCTTCCAAGCCCAAAGAGCCTGCTGAAAAGCGCGCGGTTTTGCGTGCTTTGATTGATGCCGAGGGTGATGCATGCTCCAACGCAATCATTTTCTGCAACCGCAAGTCAGATGTGGATATTGTCGCTAAGTCACTGAATAAGAACGGCTATAATGCTGCCCCTATTCACGGTGATTTGGACCAATCACACCGCACACGCACGCTGGAATCGTTCCGTGGGAACGGGCTGCGGTTCCTTGTGGCATCCGATGTGGCCGCCCGTGGTTTGGATATTCCAGCCGTGACACATGTGTTTAACTTTGACGTGCCAAGCCACGCTGAGGACTATGTGCACCGGATTGGTCGTACGGGTCGCGCTGGCCGCTCTGGTACCGCGATCATGATTTGTGCAACCCGTGATGAAAAGAACCTTGAGGACGTGGAGCGTCTTGTTCAGGCTGAAATTCCGCGCCTTGAAAGCCCGTCCAAATCTGGTGCCCCTGCTGCATCAGAGCCGATCGAAGGCGCTCCAAAAGAGGAACGGCGCACGCGCAGCCGGACCCGCAAGCCACGCGAAGAAAAGGTCGAAGCCCCAAAGGTTGAAGAAGCGCCTAAAGTTGAAGCGCCAAAGGTTGAGGCGTCTGTTGTTGTTGCTGATGCTCCGCGCGAACAGCCTCAGCGTGAAGAAAAGCCCCGCGAAGCGAGACAACGGAGTGATCATAAGCGTGACGACACCAAGCGCGATGATCACAAACGTGAAGATAAGCCAAAGAATGATCGTGGCGGCCGCAATCGCAATAACAATGATCGCGGACGTAATGACAACAACAAGGTTGTGGGCTTGGGTGATGATACCCCAACGTTTATTGCCAAAAGCTTTATCGAACGCGTTAAAAACTAGACGGTAAAACGTTACAAAAAAGGGCCTCTCCTGAATAAGGAGAGGCCCTTTTTTGTGGGCTGTTCCACTCGCGTTCGGTGTAGGGTGGGTTTTAACCCACCTTACCTGTGCCTTAGCTAAGGCGCGAAACGATCACGGTGACTTCCGGCTTTTTGCCGATGGCACTATGTGCTGCCCGACGTGCCACGTTTTTCAGCTCTTTTTCTAGCTTAACATCATCGGTCAGCGTCTTGTCGTTTGCACGGCCAAGATACTGCGCCAAATCGGCTTCGACCACCTCGATCAGGGCACCGTTTGAGCGGCCTGTCTCAGATAGCCCCATCAGTTCAACCCATGGGTCGCCAAGCGGATCATCGTTTTCATCCAAGATCAGCGTCACGATCATATGGCCGTTCAGAGCCATGCGGATACGGTCGCGCACGATACCGTCGAATTGCCCAACTTTGACTGAACCGTCCAGATAAGTCCGGCCAGTTTCAACGTGTTCAACAACCTTTGGCGCGTTGCCGGACAGATCAATCATCATGCCGTTTACTGCCACGATGCCCGTCAGCCCGCGTTCGGCGCCCAATTTCACATGCTCGCGCAGGTGACGATGTTCGCCGTGCATTGGGATCAAGATTTGTGGTTTCACGATTTCATGCAACGTCGCCAAATCAGGGCGGTTTGCGTGCCCAGATACGTGGTATTTGCCTCCAGCATCGTCGATCACGTCAACGCCCAGCTCGGACAATTGGTTCATGATCCGGATCACGCCACGCTCGTTGCCCGGAATGGTTTTGGACGAGAACAAGAACGTGTCGCCGTCTTTCAGCGTCAGTCCAAGGTATTTGCCTTGTGACAGCTGTGCCGATGCCGCGCGCCGTTCGCCTTGTGATCCTGTGACCAAAAGCATCAGGTTTTCGCGTGGCATGTTGACCGCATCTTCAGGTGATACGCACGGCGGAAAGCCAGTCAGCAGACCAGTTTCAGTTGCCGCTTCGACCATGCGCCGCATTGAGCGGCCCAGTAGAACGACCGAGCGGTCGGCCTTTTGTGCTGCGAGTGCCAGTGTTTTCAGACGTGCGATGTTGGATGCGAATGTTGTCGCAACGACGCAGCCTGTTGCTGCTTTCATCATCTCGGCGATGGCGTCACCGATGGTGGATTCGGACCGACCTGGTTCTGGGCTGAACACGTTCGTGGAATCGCAGACCAGTGCTTTAACGCCATCCTTTGAGATTTCGGCCCAAAGCTCAGGGTTGAACGGGTCGCCAACGATTGGTGTTTCATCGATTTTGAAATCGCCAGAGTGAAGAACACGCCCATCAGGTGTGTCGATCAGCAGGCCCGCGCTTTCCGGGATTGAGTGCGAGATTGGCACGTAGGATATCTTGAACGGCCCACAGTCGATGACTTGTGGGTAGACGTCCACGACGGTCACGACGCTATCTGGGTGCCCGTGTTCAGACAGCTTGCGCCGTGCGATGTTTGCGGTGAAAGGACGCGCGTAAACTGGTGCGCCGAGGTCTTCCCAGTAGTGCCCGATGCCGCCGACGTGGTCTTCGTGTGCGTGGGTGATAAAGATACCCACAATGTCAGCGCGGCGCTGTTTGAGCCATGTGATGTCGGGCAGGATGATATCCACGCCTGGTGTCGTGTCCATGTCAGGGAATGTGATCCCAAGATCGACAACGATCAGTTTCTCGCGGCCCGGTTGGCCGTAGCCATAGACGTAGGCGTTCATGCCAATTTCGCCAGCCCCACCAAGGGGCAGATAGATTAGGCGGTCAGCTGCTTTTTTGCGGCTCATGTATTTTCCTTGTTGTATCGGTGGATGACGGTCAAACCGTGCATCGTCAAATCGTCTTCAAAGACGTCAAATAATGTTTCTGTCTGGCCAAACAGGGGCGCAAGCCCGCCGGTCGAGATCACGCGCATCGCCACGCCCCGTTCAGCCTTAATCCGAGCGCATATCTCACGTACCAGTCCCACGTAACCCCAAAACACACCTGATTGCATACATGCAACGGTGTTGGTCCCCACGACGGCTTGGGGTTTGGAGATATCAACATGCGGCAGTGCCGCAGCAGCGTTATGCAAGGCAGCCAGCGATAAGTTCACGCCCGGTGCGATCACGCCGCCGACGTAGGCCCCATCGGTGTCAACCACGTCGAATGTTGTTGCTGTCCCAAAGTCTACGACGATTAGGTTGCCCCCATGACGGTCGAACGATCCTGCTGTGTTCACCAGTCTGTCTGGTCCCACGGCGGTGCCGGCGTCAACGCGCGGATCTGCCGGAAGCAGGCAATCAGATTTACCGACAACCAGGGGTCGACAGTTGAAATAACGGTCAGATAGGACCCGTAGATTGAAGACCACACGCGGCACTGTTGACGAGATGATCACCTCGTCGATGGTCACGTCCACTTTGTGTATCTCCATCAGAGTTTTGAGCCAGACGTAATATTCGTCGCCCGTGCGCTGCCATTCGGTCGACATGCGCCATGTGCCGATAAAACTGGATCCATCCCAGATGGAAAAGACGGTGTTGGTGTTGCCGCAGTCAATGGCCAAAAGCATGGTGTGTTCCTTTTCAGAAATAGACGTCGGCGGCAGGGATGACTTGTGGCCCTGCGCCTGTGATCAAAACCAGATTACCATCGTCGTCGATCGTTTTAAATGTGCCTGTGATTTCGGTCAACGTGGTGCGGGCTGTAATCACCTCGCCCAGCTTGGCCGCGTGTTTTAGCCAATCGGTCCGAATGCGGGTGAACCCATGTGTAGCCAGCAGCGCCTCTTGATCGGCGTAGGCATTGGCGAGCGTTGTCAGGAAGTCGATTGAATCAACATCCCAGCCGCCTGCTGCCTTAAGGCTGGTGGGGCCAAAAGCTGCATCTTTGACCCCTTGGGGGATGGTTTGCAGGTTCACGCCAATGCCGATTGACAGATAGCTGACCGCGCCGTGGTGTCCCGCGGATTCGAGCAAGATGCCTGCGACTTTGCCACCGCTCAATAGCACGTCGTTGGGCCATTTCAGGCTAAGTTTTTCGGATGGGACATAGATCGCCAGCGCATTGTAAAGCGCGTTGGCAGCGAGGAATGAACGCTGTGCTGCCTGCGCTGGCGTGCAGTGTGGTTCGAACACCAGCGTTGCTGTCAGGTTGCCCTTTGGTGTGAGCCACGCCCGCCCCCGACGTCCGCGCCCATCGGTTTGCTGGTGCGCCATGATCCATGTGGGAGATGTGATTGAGGCCGCCATGTGGGCGGCCTCTGTCATTGTGCTGGTGGTACTGTCCAGAACGATCCTGTCGACCCCTGCGGGCCACTGGGTCATCTGGTTAGTTAACAAGTGTCGCCGCCGCAGCCTGCGCCATGGTCTCAATCCCAAACAGGTTGATGCCAGGCACCCAAGCGAGCCCAACAATGGTCGCAGTCACAACGGCAGTGATCCACAAAACGGGAGGCATCTTGCCGTCCAGCCCGATGTTTTCTTCGCCGAAGTAGACGAAATAAACGATGCGGATGTAGTAGAATGCGCCGATCACGGATGCGATCACTCCAGCGACGGCCAACCAGCCAAGGCCTGCGTCATAGGCAGCCCGCAGCACGTAGAACTTGCCAAAGAAGCCCAACAAAGGTGGCACGCCTGCGAGGCTGAACATCATCACAAGCACGACCAACGCCATCAACGGCTGTTTCTTGGAGTACATCTTGAGTGAATTGATGTCTGTCACGGGGCGCCCGTCGCGTTCCATGCTGAGGATAAATGCGAATGTGCCGACGTTCATGATCACATAGATCACCATGTAGATCAGCATGGCTTGCACGCCAAACGCCGTGCCCGCCGCTAAGCCCATCAACGCAAAGCCCATGTGGGCGATGGATGAATACGCCATAAGCCGTTTGATGTCGCGCTGACCGATGGCAGCGATCGCCCCGAGGAACATCGACAGCACCGAGATGAACGCCACAATCTGCTGCCATTCGCCAACAATTCCGCCGAATGCATCGTGTACGACGCGTGCGAACATCGCCATTGCTGCGATCTTTGGTGCGGTCGCAAAGAACGCAGTCACAGGTGTTGGTGAGCCCTCATAGACGTCAGGGGTCCACATATGGAACGGTGCTGCGGATACTTTGAATGCCAGACCCGCAATCAAGAACACGACGCCGATCAGCAAGCCAACAGAGTACCCGTCAGCCGTGGCCAAAATGATGCCTGAGAACAATGTTGTCCCAGAAAATCCGTAGACCAGCGATGCTCCGTAAAGCAGCAAGCCAGACGACAGTGCCCCAAGTACGAAGTATTTCAAACCGGCTTCGGTTGATTTGGCGCTATCGCGGCGCAGCGATGCCACGACATAAAGCGCCAATGATTGTAATTCTAACCCCATGTACAGGGCCATCAGATCACCTGCCGATACCATGACCATCATGCCGACAACGGACAGTGCCACCAGAATTGGGTATTCGAATTTTAGTAGCCCACGCCGTTGCATGTAGTCTTGCGACATCAGCAGGACTGCGGCGGCGGACAGCAGGATCACGACCTTTGTGAACCGAGCGAACCCGTCATTGTTGAACATGCCGTCGAATGCGGTGACCGTTTGCGCGGCCCCCGTCCCGATCCAGAGCGCCAGCAGGACGAAAAAGCCTGATGTTGCCCATGTTAGCAGCGGCGCCATGCCGTCTTTGGTCGTGTAGACCGCAGCGAGCAACGCGCCCATCGCAAAGATCGCCAGAACAATTTCCGGCATCATGGTTTGGATATCAGCAGAGATCATGTGACCCGTTCCTTACTGCGTGCCAGCGGATTGCATACCCGCCGTCGCCATGTCGTAGTTTTCAACCAGCACCGCAACGCTTGGTCCAATAATATCAAGTACCAGCGCCGGATAGACGCCCAAGAGCAATGTCATGAACATCAGTGGCGCAAAGATGAACCGCTCGCGGGTTGTCATGTCTGTGATGGTACGCAGGCTTTCTTTGATTAGATCGCCCATGACCACGCGGCGGTAGAGCCACAGCGCGTAGGCCGCCGATAAGATCACCCCAGTGGTCGCGAACATCGCAACCCATGTGTTCACTTGGAAGATGCCCATCAGCACGAGGAATTCACCGACAAACCCTGAGGTGCCTGGCAGGCCGACATTGGCCATTGTGAAGAACAAGAAGATCAGCGCGAAAGCTGGCATCCGGTTTACGAGGCCACCATAGGCATCGATTTCACGGGTGTGCATACGGTCGTAGATAACCCCGACCAACAAAAACAACGCACCCGAGATAAAGCCGTGGCTGATCATCTGAAAGATCGCCCCGTCGATGCCTTGTTGGTTGACCGCAAAGATACCCATTGTCACGTAACCCATGTGCGCGACGGAAGAATAGGCGATGAGTTTTTTCATGTCTTCTTGGACCATGGCCACAAGTGACGTGTAAATGATCGCGATTGCTGACATCCAAAGTACGAGATCGCCCATGACTTCGGACCCAATGGGGAACATTGGCAGCGAGAACCGCAAGAAGCCGTAGCCGCCCATTTTCAACAGTATTGCTGCAAGTACGACAGAACCAGCGGTTGGCGCCTGAACGTGTGCGTCTGGTAGCCATGTGTGCACCGGCCACATTGGCATTTTCACGGCAAATGATGCGAAGAACGCAAGCCACATCAGGGTTTGTATACCGCCGACAACGTGGATGCCAAGGATCGAGAAGTCTTCTGATCCGAATTCAGTGACCATCAGCGTTGGGATGTCTGTTGTCCCTGCTTCGCTAAACATTGCAACCATCGCCACTAGCATCAGCACGGAGCCAAGGAAGGTGTAGAGGAAGAATTTGAACGATGCGTAGATCCGGTTTTTGCCGCCCCAGATGCCGATAATCAGGAACATCGGGATCAGGCCTGCCTCGAAGAACAGGTAGAACAGTACGAGGTCGAGCGCCATGAAAACGCCGAGCATCAGTGTTTCCAGCAGCAGGAAAGCGATCATGTATTCTTTGACGCGTGTGCTGACGTTCCAGCAGGACGCGATCACAAGTGGCATCAAGAATGTGGTGAGCATCACGAATAGGACCGAAATCCCATCGACACCCATTTTGTAGTTCATGCCCATCAGCCAGTCACGTTCTTCCACCATCTGGAAGTCAGTGTTGGAAGCATCAAACCCGAACAGGATGAACAGCGACACAAGGAACGTGGCCACAGTTGTCGCCATTGCGACCCATTTGGCGTTGCTTTGGGCAGCGCCGTCATCACCGCGCAAGAACAGCGCCAGAATGATCGCACCGAGCAGCGGGATGAACGTGGTGAGGGAAAGTAGGTTGCCCATTAGTTGGCCCCTCCGGTAATAGTTACCCATGTGATCATGGCTGTGATGCCCAGCACCATAAAGAAGGCGTAGGTGAAGATGTAGCCGGACTGTGCGCGGTTCACCCATTTGGTGAAGAATGGCACGATGCCCGTGGCTATACCGTTGATACCGCCGTCGATGGTGTTGGTATCGCCTTGTTTCCACAAGAACCGTCCGACCCACATCGCTGGTTTGATGAAGATCACGTTATACAGCTCGTCAAAGTACCATTTGTTTAGCAGGAAGTTATAAAGTGGTGCCTGTTGACGTGCAAGTTTGGCAGGCAGATCGGGGCGGCGGATATACATCAGGTAGGCCAAGGCCAGACCGCTGATCATTGCGATAAACGGCGACAGTTTGACCCAAGCGGGCACATAATGCGCGTCGTGCAAAACAGTATTGTCAGCGGCTTTGAAGATAGCTCCTTTGCCCGGAACAGTTGGCCAATCAGAGCTGGTGTCATCGGCAGCGTCCTCGCCGTGATCATCCGTTTCTTCTGTGGCGGCATAAGCAGGGGTAATCAGCAAAAATGCGTTTGCGTGATCTTCGGCTTTGGAGGCTTCAATAACACCAAAGAATTCGCCCACGTATTTATCGCTTTTGAAGAAGGGCTTGTAAAACACCATGCCAGAGAACACCGCGCCAAATGCCAATACCGCGAGCGGGATCAGCATGACGTTGGGGCTTTCATGCGCGTGGTCATGCGTTTGCTTGTCGCCGCGCGGCGTGCCGTAGAACGTCATAAACATCAGGCGCCAGCTGTAGAAACTGGTCATGAAGGCTGCGATCACGAGCATCCAGAATGCGTAGGATGATTGCGCTGCATAGGCGGATTCAATGATTGCGTCTTTGGACACAAAGCCCGCAAATCCAACAGGGAAACCGATGTAAAGGAACGGAATACCGACTCCGGTGATCGCAAGCGTTCCTATCATCATGGCGCAGAATGTCTTGGGCATCTTGTGACGCAGGCCGCCATAGTTACGCATGTCTTGTTCGTGGTGCATGCCGTGGATCACGGACCCAGCCCCAAGGAACAACATCGCCTTAAAGAACGCATGTGTCAGCAGGTGGAACATCGCGACCGAGTAGACGCCAGTCCCCGCGGCCACAAACATATAGCCCAGCTGCGACATGGTCGAATATGCGATAACGCGTTTGATGTCGTTTTGGACAAGACCAACTGTTGCTGCCATGAACGCAGTCGTGGCGCCCATGAATACGATGAAGTTTTTCGCCTCTGGTGCGTATTCAAGCAGTGGGGACATCCGGCAAACAAGGAAGACACCAGCTGTTACCATTGTAGCGGCGTGGATCAGTGCTGACACAGGTGTCGGCCCTTCCATCGCGTCAGGAAGCCATGTGTGCAGGAACAATTGCGCTGATTTACCCATCGCGCCAATGAACAACAGAACCGCAATCAGGTTGGCCGCATTCCAATCGGCCCAGAGGAACGTAAGTTCTTGCTGTGCCAACGTTGGGACAGCTGCAAAGATGTCGTCGAACTTGATGCTGTCGGTCATCATATAGAGCGCAAAAATACCAAGCGCGAATCCAAAGTCACCAACACGGTTGACCACGAAGGCTTTGATTGCGGCAGCGTTGGCGGTTGGCTTTTTGTAGTAGAAACCGATCAGTAGATACGACGCGACGCCGACCCCTTCCCAGCCAAAGAACATCTGCACGAGGTTGTCGGCTGTCACCAGCATCAACATCGCAAAGGTAAAGAACGACAGGTAGGCAAAGAAACGGGCCTTGTAATGCTCGCCCTCACCAAAGTTTTCGTCGTGGGCCATGTAGCCAACCGAATACAGATGCACCAGCGCGGACACGGTTGTGATCACGATAAACATTGTCGCAGTCAGACGGTCCATGCGGATCGCCCAATCGGTGGACAATGTACCGGATTCGATCCAACGCATGATCTGGATATGCTCAGTTACGCCGTCAAATGTCAGGAACACAATCCACGACAGGAAGGCCGCAAGGAACAACACCCCGGTGGTCACCCACTGTGCGGCGGTTTCTCCGATGAATTTCCACCCGAAGCCCGCGATCAGCGCGCCGATGAGTGGGGCAAAAAGGATAATGGTTTCCATGGATTTAGCCCTTCATCACATTGACGTCTTCAACGTCAATCGTTCCGCGGTTACGGAAGAAACAAACGAGGATCGCCAGACCAATCGCTGCCTCGGCGGCGGCGACGGTGAGGACGAAAAGCGTGAACACTTGGCCGACTAGATCCCCAAGGAAGCTGGAGAAGACGACAAAGTTAATGTTCACTGCCAGCAGCATCAGTTCGATGCTCATCAGCAGGATAATCACATTTTTGCGGTTTAAGAACAGGCCAAAAATGCCAATCACAAAGAGTGCCGCAGATACGGTGAGGTAGTGTTCAATACCAATCATGATTACAATCCCTGCCCTGGTTTGACGTCAATGTTCTTCATGGATTTTGCTGGATCGCGGTGCATTTGTTGCATGACGTTCTGGCGTTTGATGTCAGTCCGGTGGCGCAGTGTCAGCACGATTGCACCAATCATCGCAACCAGAAGGATCAGGCCCGCAAGTTGGAACAGCATGATGTATTTGTCGTAGATCAGCATGCCGAGGGCGGCTGTGTTTTGCGCGTCGCCTTTTGGTGCATCGATGTTGGCGGCGACTGCTTCTGCATAATCCCACGCGCCAAAGGCCATGCCGAGTTGCATCAAGATAACCACGCCGATCAACAAAGCCAGCGGCATGTATTTCGAAATTTCCGCCTTGAGTTCTGCAAAGTCCACGTCGAGCATCATGACCACAAAGAGAAACAGCACTGCGACGGCCCCGACGTAGACGATGATCAGCAGCATGGCGACGAATTCCGCACCCAGTAGGACGAACAGTCCTGCGGACGACAGGAATGCGAGGATCAGCCAAAGCACCGAATGCACGGGGTTTCGGCTGATGACTGTCATCAATCCGCCTGCAACCGTGGTGACTGCAAAGAGGTAAAATGTAAATGCGGCAACGGTCATGAAGATGCGTCCTTTTCCATCACGTCGGTGGCGATTCCCATCGCCGTTGTCATTGCAGGCACACCGCCGAACACCGCTGCTTGGGCGATTGTTTCTGCGATTTCCTGTTTAGTGGCGCCGGCTTCCACGAGGTGGCGCACGGTCAACCGGATTTGCACGTCGGCGCTGGCACCCATGATGGTCAGAGCGTGCAACGTCAGCAATAGCTTGGTTTTCGCATCCAACCCGTCGGGGTTCATACCTTTACCCATGAACTGTTCCATCATGTCCTTGGACATTGTCGGGAACAGGTCTTCAAAACCCTTACCCACAAACGATTCCATGGCAGGGTTCAGCTGCTTAGCTAAATCCTGACCCATGGCCATCATTGCTTCAAAGGGGTTTTTATCGGTCATCGGTACGGTGCATCCATTTCAAGATTGCGCGCGATCTCTGCTTCCCAGCGGTCGCCGTTTTCCAACAATTTGTCTTTGTCGTAGTACAGCTCTTCACGGGTCTCGGTGGAGAATTCGAAATTCGGGCCTTCGACAATTGCGTCCACTGGACAGGCTTCTTGGCAGAAACCGCAGTAGATGCATTTCGTCATGTCGATGTCATAGCGTGTTGTCCGGCGTGACCCGTCATCGCGCGGTTCAGCGTCGATTGTGATGGCTTGCGCGGGGCAGACTGCTTCGCACAGTTTACATGCGATGCAGCGTTCTTCGCCGTTTGCATAGCGGCGAAGCGCGTGTTCACCACGGAAACGTGAGGACAAAGGCCCCTTTTCATGCGGGTAGTTCAGCGTCGCCTTGGGGCTGAAGAAATACTTCATGCCCAGCCCAAACGCTTTCCAGAAATCCATCAGCAGGAAGTATTTGGCGGTGCGGGTGTAATCAAATGGTTCGTTCATTGGTTAAACTCCCATTGTCCAGCGAGCCCAAAAGCCCCCCAGAACTTCAAATTTTGCGAGGAACGAAACCAACACGACCCAGAACAGGGAGAGCGGCAAGAAGACTTTCCAGCCGATCCGCATCAGTTGGTCGTAGCGGTAGCGCGGTGTCAGTGCCTTCACCATGGAGAACATGAAGAAGACCAAGCTCATTTTCAGGACCATCCAGAATACGCCGTCTGGCAAGAAGCTGACGGGTGACAACCATCCGCCTAAGAACAGCAGTGATACAAGGGCGCACATCAGAACGACGGCCATCAATTCGCCGATCATAAACAGCAGGAACGGAGTTGATGAATATTCGACTTGGTAGCCTGCAACGAGTTCTGATTCCGCTTCTGGTAGGTCAAACGGTGGTCGGTTCGTTTCAGCCAAGGCACTGATAAAGAACAAAAATAACATCGGAAAATGCGCCACCCAGTACCAGCTAAAGAACCCGCCTTCTTGGGCGCCAACGATATCACCGAAGTTCATGGACCCTGTGGAGATGATCACACCGATGATGATCAGGCCGATGGAGACCTCGTAAGAAATCATCTGTGCCGCAGACCGCAGGGACCCGAGGAACGGGTACTTGGAGTTGGATGCCCAACCGCCCATGATCACGCCATAAACTTCGAGTGACGAGATCGCGAAGACATACAAGATTGCCACGTTGATGTTTGAAATCACCCAGCCATCGTTGAATGGGATCACTGCCCATGTGATGACGGCCAGCACAAAGGCGATCATTGGCGCAAGGAAAAATACGAATTTGTCGGCGCCCGCAGGCACGACGATCTCTTTGACGATGTATTTCAGGAAATCCGCGAATGATTGCAGCAACCCGAAAGGCCCAACCATGTTTGGCCCTTTGCGCATCTGCACAGCAGCCCAGATTTTCCGGTCAGCATACATTAGGAACGCAAGCGCGACCAAAAGCGGGATCAGCACCAAGAGGCACTGTCCAAGGATCACAAGCACGATGCCCAGATTGGTATTGGTGAAAAATTCAACCATAGTTTTCGTTTCCTTACACCGTTGGAATGCCAGCCGTGCCGCAATCGGCGACGGCCACTTCGGCGTCAATTGTCTTGAGCCCGCGCGGAAGCGCGGGAGAGATCGTATAAACTGCGTCGGCGGACCAAAGCCCGCCATTTTCCGCCGCTTGGGTCCGCACGTGACGCAAGAATCCGTATCCACGGATCAGCGTATATTGTGCAGCCGCGCACTCGGAGTATTTTGTCACTTGTTCGACCGTATCAGCGCCGGTCATGGCCACCCGAAAGTTGACCAAATCACCTTCGAGCAAACGGGTTTCGATCCGATCATACGATGGTGACATTGGCGCTTGGGACACTTGCGGATCTGCAACTGTACAGGCCGTCAGCGTCAGCGCGGATATGATCGCTGCAATCTTCACTTATTCGGCGGCCAGCGCGGCAGATGCCCGCGTTTTCGCGTTTGCCGAGAGTTCCGCCATCAACTGGCTTGCCCGCGCGATTGGGTTTGTCAGGTAGAAGTCGGATACGGCGTAGCGGAAGTTCGCCTTACCCATTTTCTTGGCCTTAAGCGGTGCCCAGTCGTTGTCAGCGACTTCGTCGATTGCGCCCAGATGTGGTTTTGCCGCGATCATCGCTGTGCGCAATGCGCTAAGGCTGTCGAATGGCAGGGTCGCACCGAGTTCAGCGGACAATGCGCGCAGGATTGCCCAGTTTTCTTTTGCTTCACCAGGAGCAAACGACGCACGTTGAGCCATCTGCGGCCGTCCTTCGGTGTTTACGAATAGGCCGTTTTCTTCGGTGTAGGCTGCAGCTGGCAAGATGATGTCAGCTCGGTGTGCACCACGGTCGCCGTGCGAGCCTTGATAGATCACAAATGCGCCTGCGTCGATGTCCAGTTCATCTGCGCCCATGTTGTAAATCACGTCTGCACCGTCGACAGCAACCTTTAGGCCCCCATCAGTGGTCGCATCCACGTCCATCGCGCCAACGCGGCCAGCGGCCGAATGCAGCACCAAGAATTTGCCGCCAGATTTCGACATTGCAGTGCCGAGTACGGCTGCGCCGTCGGCCTCTGTCAATGCGCCCATGCCGATGATGACAAGCGTGTTTTCATCCAACGCGTCAAGGTTAGCGAGAGCTTCGCGGCCCGCCCCGAGCTCTTCAACCGGATAGGTCAGGTCAACTGGCGTGCCGATGCGCGCGATGTTTGCGCCGCGCGACCATGCCTGACGCAAACGCGCGTTCAGAACCGGCGATTCCATTTTTGGGTTCGTGCCGATCAGCAGGATTTTTTCCGCGCTGTCGATATCTTCGATCGCGGCGGTTCCAACATAGCCAGAGCGGTTGCCCGCTGGCAGCGCGGCGTTATCAGTGCGGCATTCGACGTTGCCGCCCTGCGATTGAACCAATGCTTTAAGTGCAAATGCGGCTTCGGTTGGCGCAAGATCACCAACGAGGCCAGCAATCTTTTTGCCCTTCATCGCGGCGGCAGCGGCAATGAGGGCTTCGCCCCAGCCTGCTTTGCGTAGCTTGCCGTTTTCGCGGATGTACGGCGTATCGAGGCGCTGGCGGCGCAGACCGTCCCAGACAAAACGGGTTTTGTCGGAAATCCATTCCTCGTTCACGCCGTCATGGTTGCGCGGAAGCATGCGCATGACTTCGCGGCCTTTGGTATCGACGCGGATGTTGGCTCCTAGGCCATCCATCACGTCGATTGATTCAGTCTTGGTCAATTCCCAAGGACGGGCGGTGAATGCATATGGTTTGGATACAAGCGCGCCAACGGGGCACAAGTCAATGATGTTGCCCTGCAGGTTACTGTCGAGGGTTTCGCCCAAGTAGGATGTGATTTCGGCGTCTTCGCCGCGACCGGTTTGGCCCATCTGGTGGATGCCAGCGACTTCAGTGGTAAAGCGCACGCAACGGGTGCACGAAATACAGCGGGTCATGTGGGTTTCGACAAGCGGTCCGAGATCAAGATCGTCGGTTGCACGCTTTGGTTCGCGAAAGCGCGAGAAATCGACACCGTAAGCCATGGCTTGATCTTGCAGATCGCATTCGCCGCCTTGGTCGCAGATCGGGCAATCAAGCGGGTGGTTGATCAGGAGAAATTCCATCACGCCTTCACGGGCCTTTTTGACCATGGGCGAATTGGTTTTAACAACGGGTGGCTGGCCTTCTGGACCGGGTCGCAAATCTTTGACCTGCATGGCGCAAGATGCGGCAGGTTTGGGCGGGCCACCGACAACTTCGACCAGACACATACGGCAGTTGCCAGCAATCGAAAGCCGCTCATGATAGCAGAAACGCGGGATCTCGACGCCAGCCTCGCCGCAGGCCTGGATTAGGGTCATTGCCCCGTCGACCTCGACCTCATTTCCATCGATAACAATTTTGCGAAGATTAGACATAGCGCGCCTTTATATTCCCATTGCACCGCACACCCAATTATTGGGGCGCAGCATGGTTGGCTTCTAACGCGACATGGCCCATGATGCCAGTCAGATTGACAAAAAAACCACCCCGAAAGTGGCTTCTTTCGGGGTGGTGTCTTGAATAATTGCCGTGGCATCCAAAAG
>Ga0115006_10000294_pt1 | contig 26288 bp, 12 predicted proteins | sample ArcOceMetagenome_3_FD_88943 | JGI IMG/M metagenome (GOLD analysis project Ga0115006, IMG submission 88943) | Marine eukaryotic phytoplankton communities from Arctic Ocean - Arctic Ocean- Svalbard ARC20M Metagenome | ecosystem: Environmental > Aquatic > Marine > Oceanic | place: Arctic Ocean...
GACAGCTGGAATCCTGACTGGAGGGTCCACATGAGGGAAGAGTGCGTAGAGGAGAAGCACTGTGAGAAGTTGTTCGACTTGAACAACGATCTGAAGAACTGCACGGTCGTAAGCAGGGAAGACGAACACTGCAGGCCGTGCCCGGGAGGAGCAAGTTGCGAGGTAAACACTCAGTTCGACGAGGAGCCCATTTCCCAGGAGGGTTACTTCAGGCTCGATGTACCGACTAGCCTCGAAAATTGCAATGATGAATATGAAGAGAGGAGCCATAGGACCACGTGCTACGAGGTCGTTCCTTGCAACCCTGCGGAAGCCTGTCAAGGCAACAACGCGTGTGCCGTCGGTTACACAGGAAGAAAGTGTGACTTCTGCTGCGACATGATGCACAAGTACATTACGGATCACTTTGGGAGGAAGGTGCCGAACCCGGAGTGTTTCACGTCAGGTGGCGAACAGATCAAATTTTTCAGACAGTACGGGGAGTGCGCTCCTTGCCCTACGAATCTGTGGGTGATCGTAGCAATGCTATTTGGAATGATTGCCGTCGGAGGCAGCATGGCCTACATCATGAAAAAGAAGCACGTTAGTTTGGGTATCTTCAGTATCGTGACAGATTATCTCCAGATCCTGGCACTACTGAGTGCTACCAAGACCCCTTGGCCGAGGCTCATCCTCGACCTTTACACTTGGCTGAGCGCATTCAACTTCAACATCAACATCACTCCCCCAGAATGCGCCTTTGAAGTAGCCTACGACGACAAGTGGAAGATGATCATGTTTAGCCCGAGTCTCATGTTCGGAGCGATCGCCATTTATAATTATGGAATGATAGCCGCGAATAAATTCTTGCTCAACAAGCACGGGAAGGACATCTACGCGCACTCTCACAGGGCATGGGGAATGGCCGTCAGGGTCATGTACTACATTTATTTGATGCTCAGCATGAACGCGCTGGAGATTTTCAACTGCAGTTTGGTCGAGCTTGAGGATCCACTGACTGGGGAGATAGTGTCTGACGGGAAGCAGTACATGATGGCGACAAATGCGGTGTGTTACGAGAAGGGCAGCCTTCAGGTAGAGTTGATTCCTTACGCGTTGGTCTTCTTAGGAGTATACACGATTGGCTATCCGATTTACGTAGCTTCTGTTCTACTTCCTGCCGAGATGGCGAGGAAGGCCAGGGAGGACCAGATCCTCAGGGCTCAGGACTTAGGTTACACCAGAAAGACCAACCCCCATTGTTACGAGCACAGGCTCCGATACTCGAAGCTCTACTATTACTACAAGCCGAATTGCTGGTACTGGACTCTCGTCGTGCTCCTGAGAAAGTTCCTTATCGCGACAATAAGCCTCATGTTCCGTGCAAACGCCACGTTCCAGATGTGCATGATTGTTCTTACGATTTTCATTTCAAGCGTTTTTCAGGTAAAGTGGCAGCCGTTCATGAGCATGAGCGAGAGAGAGGAAGTGCTGGCAGAGCACAAGGATGCGGTAGATAAGTTCAACACAGAGATAGAGAAGAGAATGGGCGCTGCCACAGGAGCTAAGAGGAGGCAATTCAAGCTTGGCGACTTGAAAAATATAGACGACATCGCAACAGCGGCTGCGCATTACTTCTGGAATTACAACACGGTCGAGGTCGTCCTGCTTGCATGTGGTATTCTGGTCAACCTCTTTGGGCTCATGTTTGAGAGCAAGTTTCTCAAAGAGGGTTCCGCGCCACACGAGAGCCTAGCGTCGCTGACTTTCGCAGTCATCGTAATGAGCCTCGTTTATGTCTGGCTCGTCATTTGGAGTGAGATAATTGCCGCCATCTTCCCAAAGCTCACATGCAGCTGGACATCTCGCTTCATGGCCAAATCGAACCTGGAAGAGGACATCACCGGAAAGGGAAACAGGGACACCGACACCTTGGGCTTAGAGCTCAAGGACTTGGAGTTCTTAGCCAACCCCTTATTCAACGCCTCACGGCCAAAGTCAGGAACGGTGACTGATAGCGAGATGGACAAATTTGTCAAGGGACACCCTGATTACGTCAAGGCGATGAACATGGTTGCAGACCTCAATGCACAACTTAGAGACGCAAAGAAGGATGCGGCGAAGATAAGAACGAGAGATAAGTTCAAGATGATGGTGAAGAAGACAAAACACCAAGAAGTGTTTGGACAAACGAGCGAGCCAAAAAAGGAAGGCAACCTCCACGACGACGACGACGTAATGAGAGCGACACCAATGCCGTTCAAAAGATGCTCGAGCGGGTTCGAATCGGTAAACCTGATGTTCAAAGGGATCAAGGGAGTAGGAGAGGGGGGTAAGGGGAGCAAGGGGGGCGGGAGGCGCGAATCAAGAGTCAGTATTTTCGATGGCGTGAAAGTAGTAGGTCAGAATCTCTGAAGCATTAGGTTGGGAGAGAACATTTATCAAAAGAAACGCTGCGTATTACTTTAGAGAGAATACTTTGAATCATTTACCGGGCGCCTGGGCGGAGACGGGGTGGCCAGAGCTGATCGAAATAGGCGCATCTGTTCCTCTTTGCGTTCCATATTGGCAGCGAGTGATTTCATCATTTCTTTATCTTCTCTCCTGCTCATTTTGATCGACCCTGCTTCCGTCGTCGCCCGACCAAGGAGTTCGATATATCTTTCATTCGCGTTCTCGTACTCCTCTTCGAGGCTATTCATTAAATCAATCAGTTGTGATGGTATCTGTTTTAGCCCTGACCCTAAATGGACAGGTTGTTCCTTCGTGGCATGTTTATCATCATCCTGATTCGATGCTTGAGCAGTTCCGACACCACGATTTACTTGTGGTGGAGGCGGTGGTTGCGGCTGTTCAAGGATATCCTCCTTAGGTGCTCCTTCCTCCCCACTATCGGCAACATTCGTGCCAGGAAAGCTCGGTACAGGAACGCACGGCATCGACACTTGAAGAGTCTGACTACCGCCTCCCCTCCTAAGAACCGCCTGACCCGCACGCGGGGGGCTTGGGACGACACTTACGCCCCCCCTGTGGTGCGTGACTTTGTACTCAATATCTCCAACCTCACACCGAACTGCTTCGCTAACAGCGGCCAACACGTTGAAACTGTGCGTGTGAGGGGCAGGGAGGAATGGAACGGGTCCAAAGTTTGCACTGCGGATCCTCTCCTTGATGTTGAGGTGTTTCCCGCTCTTCTTCAAGGCAACATCCTCAGCCCTTGCCTTTGAGGCTGCCGCAGCCAAACGTGACGAATTCGTTGTTCTAATTGGTGGGCCTTCACCGCCATATCCCTCACCTCGCCTCCGAGGGAGGGGGCATTGAGGAGACGCATCCCTTTTCACCCTACTTAAGGCCGGCCTAACATGGTTCCGTCCTAGATTCATGCCCCTGGATGGGCGTTGATGAGGCGGACTCAAATCTGCCACATTTCTCGCCGGCACTTTCTTCTTCTTCTTTGTTTTCCTTTTCGTTTTCTTGTTAGATCCGGTCCTTGCGCTGGAACCGCCAGCAGAAGACCGGGAGCTCTTGTGACTGTTGTCTCCTCGATCTCTTACCATCAGTCCACTCTCTCTACTCTGGTGTGCGCCCTGAACAAGTGCCTCATTTATGCTCATTACACTCTTTAGAAAATCTTCCTGCCGCAAGCACTTGGAGTCAATCTGCTTGGTCAAGTCAACCTCGTTGAGGATATTTAACTCAAGGTTTTCCAGTCTCTGCCTCATCGCCAACACCCGGGCGTTCCCGTTGGTTCTTTCCCTCCCAACAATGTTCACCAACCTTGCGACGTTCTCCTTCCCAGTCTCAAGTTCCCTTTCCAGGTGAGAGTTCCGCTGCACGAGGAGAGTAAGCTTTCCCTCGCTAGCCGCAGCCTCCTGCTTATAGTCTTCGGCACGGTTCATTTCGTTTTCCGTCACAGCAACCGCAGCTTTGCGCTGTTCCTCATTCCTTGCAAGATTTATCTCTGCTTGGTGCTTTGCCTCGGTGAGCTCGTCCAACTGCCTGTGATTTAGACCCAGTCGCTCCATCTCTTCCCTAGCGAACTCCTCGCGATTGACAATGGAATCGGCCTCCCTGTTGCTAAGCTCGGACTTTAGAGCGGCGGCCCTCGCAGTGGCCTCAGACCTTTCATGGTCAATTTTCCTGATTCGCTCCTGCAGGGCTCTGAAGGCTCCAAGGACGGCCTGCGGCGTTTCACTTTGCGCCGGCGTCAAAGTTGACATATCTGAAGCAAAAAAAACAAGGGAATACTAAAACAAACCGTTTCAGGACGCACAAATTCAAACTTGGTGAAAAACAAACTGGAGAATGAGGAGAAGGAAAACGTTTTTGGCTCCCACAACCTTTGTTTGTTTTGTTTCGAAATTGTTGGGGCAATGATTTGTAGATCCCAACTCGCTATAGCGGTAATACTTCTATTTACTGCTCTAGGAGGCACGGGGCAAGAGGAACTAGAAATGGACAGTCCCAAGTGCGGAAAAGGAAGCGGAGTTACAATGATAAATGGCGCTTTTGTGTGCACTACTTGTCCCGCTGGGAAGGTTCGTACGTGGGGTTCGTTTGGGGAGGCGATCCGTGGATTTTTGGGAAGTATTCTCACTGACCCTTTTCTCTTGCCTGCTTCCTGTCTCAAAATCATAGTTTTCCAGGGCGCTCAACAAAAAACCTTGTGTAGATTGCGTTCCAGGCCGATATAACCCAACACCCGGAGCTAACAAATTAAGCGCCTGCAAGGGGAGCCAAGCAGAAATAAAGAATGCTCCTTCCTATACATTCTCAGACGTTGCTAACTTCAACATGTCCAAACTTTGGACTAATGCCGGTCTTCCCAATCTAACACCTATCGACGAGGTGATCTTTTCGAAGGACTCTGTGATGGAATCTATTTATGACGAGGATGGGTTTAAGCCTCCAAAAATTCTCAAAGGATTTCCCAACGCCTCGTTCTATCTTCTCGAAAGATGGACGCCTTCGTATCTTTATGATCAGTTTTCGAGGTACAATGATTTTCGAGTGATGCTGACAAACAAAACTTTCTTGAGAGGTACAGACTACAAGTATGAGCACCCCGACATAGAAGTTTTCAAGGGAGAAGAAGCTGCGAACTGGATGTTTGCGCGCAAAGACGAATGGGAAAGTAAGAAGAAACTATCAGCTTTCATAGGTTTGTCGCAATTGGGACAATACCCTGAAATGATGGAAGACTTGGAGTTTAGTTTACCTGGATTCATGAAAGTGGATCCTCCACATAATTTGCCTTACAAAGTTCCAAAAGAAGGGGTCGCATTTTGGGCACAAAGGCGACATGCGGTGGACTCTGGGCTGCACTATGATACCCACAAGGGTGGGTTTTTATTTCTGTTAACGGGACAGAAACAGGTTCTTATGTTTCCACCATCTGACCGCGAATTTCTTTACCTCAGAAATGATAGCCCACGAAATGACGGCCCTGAGCATAGAATGGAAAGCTCAATATTTATTGCCAACACCTTGCTGGAGAACGATCAGGATAAGTACAAAAATCTCTCGAAAACCAGACCATTCTTTGCACTCCTTGAAGCTGGTGACACGATATATATTCCTAGCAATTGGTTTCACGAGGTTTTTACACGAGGAGATGGCCAAGGAATATCGGCTTGGATCCCATGAATAATTATAAGCGTGTCCATTTTGAGATATATTGTACAAAGTTAAACATCTAAAACGCCCCACGAATGGTACCCTCCTTTCCCTCCCTTACTCATCCGCCACGACGATGGGCATCTTGTAGCCGCAGTCGGCGTAGATCCCGCTATTGCCTTGCCCATCACTTGCTCCAAAGCCTGTGACGCAGGTGCAGGTGCCGAGTTCATGGTCGCATAGTCCCCTTCCTGAGCACTCAATCCACTCCTTTGTGCCCTTTCTGAACTCGCCGACGACAACTTCCTCGAGTTTACTGTACGAGGCTACGAGTAGAGGGACATCCCCAGTGGGCCTCAAGAACTCAACGTAAAAGGTCCTCCCACCAGAAGCACACACAGCCGCCGTGCTGGCATGCAAGGTTGTGTCGTACTGGTAAACGTTCACTGAGGCCACGCTACTGAGGGCCTCGAGGGCGGTCTTGACGTCGGCCACAGTTGCCGAATAGGCAAGGGAAGACGACATTTCTATCTCCCTGAACTTGAATTGGAAGGTACCGTCCGTTCCAGTGCTTTCGTCGCACGTGATACTCTGCACCTCATTGATCTGCTTGTTGTTGTCCTCAGGGTCATCCCCATAAGGGCACGATAGAAGGGAGCAGTCGTAGCCCTCGAATCCCTCGTCGCACTTGCAGCCCTGGATCTTGTCGTAATCCCAGGCAAGAGGGTCGTTGGGTGTCTTGCCGTAGGTATACGCAGTCGCCTCCCCGTTGAGGGTGGCGAGCTCTGCTAGATCACCCATGGTGTAGCAAATACCGTTGCCATTGCAGGTTGGGTCTCCTGGGCAAGCCATTAACTGGCATGCAGAACCCGTAAAGCCGTCCATGCACTCGCAAGTGCCGGCCTCAGTATCGCAAAGTCCAGCCCCCGAGCACTCGATCAAGTCGAGGTGCGCGTTGTTAGCCGCTGCGGGGAACCCAAACCAGTTCTTGCCGGAGGGACAGGAGAGTTGTGAGCAGTCGGCCCCGGTGTAGCCCTGCATGCACTCGCAGACGTAGTTTGTGAGGCAGTTACCCTTGCCGTTGCAGTCAATACCGTCTGTTCCGGGGCAAGATGTCACCTGGGATACAGTCTGGTAACCGCAGTCGCCTCGCTGTCCGGCTGCGTTGGCACCGTTGGACGTCGAGAAGTCTGTGGAGGTGCATGTGCAAACTCCAGTTTCAGTGTCGCATACTCCGCGGTTCGAGCAGTAATCGTCCTCCTTGGTTCCAGGGATAGATGTGGCAGTCGTGATCGAGGCCTCGAAGACGCCACTGGAACTCAACAAGGCGCCGTCGGGGATCATAAGGGGCAAGCTCCCGAAGTTTTGGGTGAAGGTGATGTCGATGGTGTTGCTGTCGTCCTTGCAGGCGGCCAGGTTCGTTCCAGAATACGTCACAGTGACAGCCGTGTCAAAATCACTCTTGATAGTAGTAAGAGCGTGGAGCGCAGCTACTAGATCGGAAGCCGTGGCGTCCCATGCAATTGGAGACGTCGTTTCACCCTTGAAGGTAAGTGTGAAAGTCCCTCCAGTAGCAGTACAAGTGACAATCATCTTGTGGTTAACTTCTGGTGTGACCGCGGAAGAGGAACCGGTGAGGGGATCATCACCGGTGGGGCACTTCCGAAGGCTGCAGTCGATACCGTGGAATCCGTCGTCACAGACGCAGCCGTACATCATTTCGGAATCCCAAGGGGCTCTGTAGGCATACACTGTCCTGCAGTTGTCGTAGTTCGTAACGGAACAGTCTGCACTAACACAAATTAGGGAGGTATCGCACTGGGTGATGAGCTCCCCAGGGTCTCTCATTGTTGCCAGGGCGCTCATGCTCTCGCACCTGCCCCTGAAGTTGCAGGAATTGGGGCAAGTTCTTCTCTCGCACGCCTTTCCCTCGAACCTTCCAGCCTCGCAGGTGCAAGTGCCCTTCGTCCGGTCACAAAGGCCCCTGTTAGAGCACTCGGCCATATTGTGGGCAGCATCAACACCTGTGGCCTCATCAGCCCATGCGGGGCCAAAAGGACAAGTCATTAGGGAGCAATCAGATCCAGTAAAGCCGTCGAAGCAGTCGCACTGTGGAGCAATAAAAAATCGAAGAGATATCACGGGTTAGCTCACATAGATGCAGGGAAGGTGGACAACGGGAGTCGACCAAAAAAGGGGTTCTAGAAGAGGGATCGGCCAGGCTTTGTTTGTTTGCCTCCATGCATCAGATCAAAAAACGTTTTCAACGCAAAAAAGGCATAGGCGGCCGATGTCAAGCGAAAGAAAGCCCTTGGGCATCAACAGGCATCAAAAACATCTCCATAAGCCTTAATTTCAGCGTCTGTTGGTCTCGAGTTACTGTAAACAGTAAATTCTTACCTGGCGATCAGGGTCATCACAATGGCCATGGCCAGAGCATGAGTTAGGACAAGGAGCGTAGGCAGCATCCTGAGCCGCCGCAAAGGCAAAACAAAGGAAACCAACGACCAAAATCATATTTTGATTGTTTGATGAACCCGATTGATTTGAGCCCGAGTTAGGGGACATTGTTTGTAAGGTGTGGTCTGTACCTTCAACACTAAATAAAAAGACAACAAAATGGGCTCTCTACCGCCCCCTCCCGAACAGTCGACAAGCAAGCTTGCCTGGAAGAAGGCCGTGGTAGTGGGTAAAAACAAAAAGGCCTCAAACCTCCCTTCGCCGCGAAGTGGGCACTCTTTTACTGTGTGCGGCGCCAACGCTTACCTCTTTGGTGGACTGTGAGTGCTGTTAGCTCCCCCGCTTCGCTTTTTTGGGTTTCAAATCCCTTACCCCCTGCCCTCCGCCCATCAATAATCCCCTTTTCTCAGGTCCGAGTCCAACTCCCCCCCTGGGCCTTCGAATGATCTCTTCCTGTTGAGGATGGGATCGGCCGAAATGGAATTTACAGCTTTGGATTTGCCAGGGACGAAGCCCCTTCCTCGCTGGCGGCATTCAGCCTCCCTGATAGATCAGAACCAGATCCTCCTTTTTGGCGGATTTGCGAGTTCCACCCAGCGATACAATGATGCCTGGGTCTTCAACACCGTCACAATGGAGTGGTGGCAGCCGGTCCCCAAGTCCTCGGAGTGCGTCGACGGCAATCACATGCCGTCGGGTTGGCCCGGCACCCCATCTCCGAGGGGAGCCCACACTGCGACCCTCATTGGAAAGAATGTTTACGTCTTTGGAGGCTACGGCGGGATGGGATACGGCCGAAGAGACCTCGACGACCTTCATATGCTCAATATTGAAACGTGGAAATGGTCCAAAGTTACGCCCAAGGGCAAGGGTCCTGAGAAGCGGTCAGGCCACCAAGCGACGGCGTGCGATTCGTCCCTTTACGTCTTTGGAGGGTGGAATTCAGCCAAGCAGTTCGACGATATGTTCATTCTCGATATTGCGGCCGATCCCCCGACGTGGACCCAACTCGACAGCAAGATGCCGTCTGCCGTTTGGAACCACGCTGGTTGCGGAGTAATGGCCATTCCCTCCTGGAAAATTTTCGTCTTCGGAGGCGTGGGAGGCGAGCTCTCCGAAATGAATTCCCTCGGTACCCACAGCAATTCCATCATGATGCTCGACACGGGAACGGAGCGCTGGTCGACTCCCAAGATCAATGGGGAGCTCCCTGCCGCCCGCTCAGACACAACCCTCACGTACGACAGCAAGGGTTCCAAGCTCATCATTTTCGGAGGTTGGGCGAACGAGTGGTACAATGATGTATACATGCTGGACGTCGGGTCAGTCGTCGGCCCCCCATACGCCATCATGGACATTTACCCCAAGCTCGGCCCCATTACTGGAAACACTCCCATCGAAATCACCGGTATCGACTTCGTCAACACCGCCGACGTTGTCGTGCGTTTTGCGACGAAGAAAGCGTACGTGGACGTCAAGGGTTTCTACTCATCGCAGACGAAGCTTACCTGCGCCTCCCCCGACTGCACGAGGTTCCCTCCCGGCCAGGTGGAGGTTCGGGTGGCCCTGAACAACGACAGTTTCACGACCACCTTCCAACCTTTCTCCCTCTTTGCCGTCACCGACGCCTCCAAGTGTCTCATGTACGGTCCCGGAATCCTCTCAGGTTGTGCCGTCAACGAGGAGACTATGTTCATCATCCAGGCCCGCGACAAGAGCAACCAGAACAGAACCTCGGGCGGAGATGAGTTCGCAGTCACGATTGTACACATGGGCGGAGGAGAGGAAGGCGAGGATGTCAATATTCATGGTGTCCACGTACAGGACCAGGACGATGGAACCTATGTTGTCATGTACATGGCTCCTAACCCTGGAGAGTACGAGGTTCAGGTTGAGTTCAAGGGAACGTTCGGCGGAGAGGAGGGCTCTGTTCGTGGCTCCCCTGTTGTATGTCTCTTCGAAGAGTTTGTCTCTAGGGACAACAACACCATGGCAGGAAAGCTCGTTCTTGACGCTCTCAAGCAGGACCTCAACTTCCTCCTCGAGTTTACGAGGAAGGCCAACGACGGAATATCCGCCAAGGTCAAGGACGAGACTTGGACGAACGAGCAGTCTGTCAATTCTCTCGTCTCTGTTAAGGAGCATCTAACCCTCATCGAGGAGCGCCAGGAGGAGATCAACCTAGTCATGGACCGTTCCTCTTCTATCTTCGCCTACCTTCGCAAACAAGGGGTCAACATTGGGCCTATGGAGGTCCAGCTCAAAAAGGCCAGGAACACTTGGGAGACCACAGTGAAGGAGGTCCCGGCGACACAGACAAAGATCGCCCCCCTCGTCAAACAGCAGGGTACCAAGATGCGGGGCGATATCGAAACATACGAGAGGGGCGTCTTCGCTTACTTGGAGGAGGTCAACGGTTCCCCCTTCAAGCAATTCGCCACTGGCGCCGAGTCTGCAATCCAGATTCTTAACACATCCAAGGAGCTCCATAACAAGGAGAAGAAACGCTGCAGTGAGATGTTGCATCTCTCCAACATGTTCGATTGCCCCCGCGACATGCAGCGCTCCCAGGACATCATCAACTCAATCACTGAACTCTTGCACAACTTTGATGAGCTGTGGGAGACAGCCCAGGAGGCCACCAACTTTATTGACCAGGCCAAGGAAACCCCTTGGGCCGACATTAATCCCGATGGCATGGAAGAGGCCGGAAGATCCTTCGTGTCCAAGGTCAAAAAGCTTCCCAAAACCACCAAGGAATCGGATGCCTTCCTCGGCCTTGACAAGCATGTTAAGGAATTCCTCAAGACGTGCCCCCTCGTTGGTGCACTACGTCATCCTGGAATGCGTCCGAGGCACTGGCAAGAGCTCATGGACGCCACTGACGTCCAATTCTCAATCCCCTCGGAGACCCCCGACCTTCGTCTTCGTGAGATTCTCAACCTCAACCTGCACAACTTTGGCAACGAGGTCGAGGAGATTACCGATAAAGCCGTCAAGGAGTCGAAGCAAGAAGAGACTCTCAAGAACCTCGAGGTTACGTGGGGAGATGTCAAGTTCCAGGGTTCCATGTATAAGGAGACCGACATTCCTCTCGTCAAGCTGTCAGAGGAGGACTTCGAGCTCCTCGAGGCCGATCAGTTGACCCTCCAGGGAATGGTCGCCTCGCGCTATCAGTTCTTTAAGGAGGACAGCACGAAATGGCAGAAGTGGCTCGTTACTGTTTCAGAGGTCAACCAAATCCTCTCCGAACTGCAGCGAATGTGGTCCTACCTCGAACCCCTTTTCATCGGCTCCGACGAGGTCAAGAAGGAGCTTCCTGCAGACGCAAAGCGTTTCGCATCGATCGACGCCCAGGTCCGTCAGATCCTCAAAAAGTGCTTCAGCATTGAGAATGTCAAGGAGGCCTGCAACCAGTCGGGCCTTCTCAGCAAGCTTGAGAACCTGCAGAACGACCAAGAAATCTGCAAGAAGTCCCTCTCCGACTTCCTTGATGGTAAGCGCCGTTTGTTCCCCCGCTTTTACTTCACTTCCGAGGCAGACCTCTTGGACATTCTCTCCAATGGCAGCATGCCCGTTAAAATCATGCGCCACGTCGACAAGGTCTTCCTGGCAACGCGGGCGCTTGAGCTCGAGGAGGCTCCCGGAGTCCGACCTAAGGCGAAGAAGTTCATCGCCGGTGTTGGACAGGAGGATGTAGACTTTGAACCTTACGTGCCTCTAGAAGGGAAGGTGGAGATCTACCTGCAACTCGTCCTCGAGAGCCAGGTCGCGACACTCCGCAAGAAGCTCGACAAGAGCATGAAGAACTATCCCAACATGGGAAGGACCGACTGGCTCATGCACAAGTTTCAGGGCAGACCCGACGACCCGGCTCAAATCAGCATTCTCGTCGCCGCTATACAGTACGTTCAAGAGGTTTACGAGTGCTTCGACAAACTGAGCAAGGGTAACGCGAGTAGCATGGAGGATTACAACAGTCTCCAGATCCAACAGCTTAACGACCTTATCAAGCTCACGCAGACGGACCTCAGCAAGGCTGACCGCACACGTGTCATGGTAATGATCACCATGGACAGCCACAGCAGGGATGTCATCCAGACGTTGATTCGGGAGAAGGTTCAAGAAGCTGGGTGCTTCCAGTGGCAGTCCCAGTTGAAGCAGACTTACGATTCCACTCCTGGCGACGGCCCCAATTCGTCGACAAAATGCCAGGTTTGCGATGCGGCCTTTAATTACGGCTTTGAGTACCTCGGCAACGGCCCAAGGCTGGTTATCACCCCGCTTACTGACCGTATTTACGTCACTGCAACTCAGGCCCTCAACCTCAAGATGGGTTGCGCGCCCGCCGGGCCTGCTGGAACCGGAAAGACCGAGTCTACCAAGGACCTCGCTAGCGCTCTCGGAAAGTGCTGCTACGTCTTCAATTGCTCCCCAGAAATGGACTATCAGTCCCTTGGTAACATTTTTAAGGGTCTCGCGAGTAGCGGAAGCTGGGGCTGCTTCGACGAGTTCAACCGCCTCATCCCCGAGGTATTGTCGGTGTGCAGTGTGCAGTTCAAAAGCGTGTGCGACGGAAACAAACAGTTCTTTAAGGACGATCTCTCTACCCACAGCTTTGTCGTTGAAGGCGATAGCATCAAGCTCGACCCCTCGAATGGAGCCTTCATCACCATGAATCCTGGGTATCTCGGGCGCTCCGAGCTTCCTGAGGGACTCAAGGCTCTCTTCCGCCCCATGACCGTCATGGTCCCCGACCTCGTTCTCATTTGCGAGAATATGCTCATGGCGGAAGGCTTTGTTTCGGCAAAGATTCTTGCGAGCAAGTTCTACACGCTCTACAGCCTGCTCAAAGATCTCCTCTCCAAGCAGGAGCACTACGACTGGGGGCTCCGTGCTATCAAATCTGTGCTCGTCGTCGCAGGAGCCATGAAGAGGAGCAGCCCCGATTTGCAGGAAGATGCTCTCCTAATGCGCGCCCTAAGAGACACCAACACCCCCAAGATCGTACAAGTCGACGAGGTTGTCTTCTTTGGCTTGCTCAACGACCTCTTCCCCGGCCTCGACCCGCCACGTGTTGTCGACGAGGACCTCGGCAAAAATGTCGCCCTTTCGTGCGAGCAGCACAGCTTGTGGGCCGATGAGACCTTCAAGCTCAAGTGCCTCCAGCTCGAGGAGCTCTTACGAATCCGCCACTGCGTCTTCGTTATGGGACCCGCCGGCGCCGGTAAGTCGTCTTGCTGGAAGATGCTTGCGGGAGGGCTCACCATCAGTAACCCTCAGAACAAGGTCAAGGTGGTCGATTTGAACCCTAAAGTTCTTCCAACGGAGGATCTTTACGGTCACGTCAGTTTGCAGACAAGGGAATGGAAAGACGGCCTTTTAAGCGTCATCATGAGGGATTTAGGACAAATTCCCGACGATAAACCAAAGTGGATACTTCTCGATGGCGACCTTGACGCCAACTGGATCGAGTCCATGAACTCTGTCATGGATGACAACAAGATGCTTACCTTGGCTTCCAACGAGCGCATCCCGCTTAAGCCTCACATGAGGATGATTTTCGAGATCCGCGACCTTACCTACGCAACTCCAGCGACGGTCTCTCGAGCCGGTATTATCTTCATCTCAACGGATGCTGGAACTCAATGGAGGTCACTCATCGCCTCATGGGTCCAGTCTAGGCCAGAGAACTTGTACAGTGACGAATCCAGGGTCCTTCTCCAAGAGCTGTTTGAGAAGTACATGCCCGAAGCAATCCGTTACTTCAACAGAAACGTGCAGGCAATAGTCCCTATCAATGACATCACTATTGTCACCTCCCTCCTTAGGCTTCTCGACGGACTCCTCACGACGGATGCGATTAGCAACAGCCACAAGCTCGAGACGGCATTTGTGTTCGCCTGCATTTGGGCATTTGGCAGCGGCCTCACGACTTCTGACGATGGCGTCGAGAACCAGAAGAACTTCTCCGACTGGTGGAGGGGACAGTACAAGGCCGTCAGGCTTCCAACGCGCGACACAATCTTCGACTACTGGTTGGACCCTCTCAGCAACAAGTTCGAGCCCTGGAAGGCTGCCCCATCTTTCAAGGCGGTCGAGTTCGATTCCAGGTCCATGCAGATGTGTTACGTGACTGTGCCGACCACCGAGACAGCGAGCATACTCTTTTGGAGTAACGTATTGGTCCAGCAGGGAGACCCTGTCATGCTGGTTGGCCCAGCAGGAACCGGAAAGACTCAGCTTACTAACGGTCTTATCCGCGCCTTCAACCCCGAGGATAAGATGAGCTGTACAATCAACATGAACTTCTACAGCACCGCCATTGCCGCGATGACCTCGCTTGAGGCCCCCTTGCAGAAGAGGACAGGCAGCACCTACGGTCCTCCTGGATCATCCGACATGGTGTATTTCATTGACGACCTCAACCTCCCCGAAGTTGACAAGTACAACACTCAGTCAGCGATCGCGCTGTTCCGTCAGCACCTTGATTATCAGCACTGGTACGATCCCAACAAGTTTGTGGCCAAGACGGTCTTGAACTGCCAGTACATTGCCGCCATGAACCCAACTGCCGGAAGTTTCGTTGTGAATCCTAGGCTGCAGAGACACTTCACAACCTTCGCCGTGGGAATGCCTTCTGCCACGTCGCTGCTCACGATTTATGCAACCTTCCTCGAAGGGCACTTGGTGAACAATGACTTTAATGGGCTTATCACCACTAGCAGCAGTGCGCTCATCAAGGGCGCCCTTGCTGTCCACAAGGAGGTTTCAGATACATTCAGGAAGACCGCTGCGAACTTTCACTACGAGTTCAACATTAGGCACCTTGCCAATTTGTTCGCAGGGTTGCTGGTTTCGACCCCGGCGAACTTTGACACTGCAGAAAAGTTTTGTTACCTCTGGCTCCACGAGTCTGAAAGGGTTTACGGGGACAGAATCGTCGACTCTGTTGGTCTGGTTAAGTTCAAGGACATCATGTCTGCTCAGGCGAAGAAGGCTTTCCCCCAATTCAACGCCAGCAAATTCTACCTCGCGCAGGGAGGCGATCCATTGGTATTCTGTCACTTTGCACAGGGCAGTGACGACATGATCTACGACCAAGTCATCGACTTGGACGACATCCGAAACACCCTCGAGTCGGCTCTTTCTGAGTACAACGAGATCAACGCCGTCATGGACCTGGTCTTGTTCAACGATGCGCTCTGTCACGTTGCGAGGATTACGAGGATTGTCCAGAACACTGCAGGCCATGCAATGCTTGTAGGCGTTGGAGGCTCAGGAAAGCAGAGTCTGAGTAGGCTCGCTGCTCACATTTGCGGCTACGGTGTTGCTCAGATCACAATTTCTTCTACCTATGGGGTCAACGACCTCAAGACCGACCTCCAGGCAATGTACAGGAAGGCCGGTGCCAGGGGCGAGGGGGTTATGTTCTTGTTCACCGACAACCAGATCACCAACGAGAAGTTCCTGGTCTATTTGAACGACCTACTGGCAAGCGGTAACATCCCTGACCTGTACACAAAGGACGAACAGGATGGTATCATCAACGAGGTCATTGGGAAGGTCAAGCTTGCAGGTTTGAGCCAGGAGCCTGACAGTTGCTGGAGGTACTTCATTGGTGAGGTTAGGAAAAATCTTCACTGCGTCCTGTGCTTTTCGCCCGTCGGAGAGGACTTTCGCGTCCGCGCTAGGAAGTTCCCAGCTCTCGTAAACTGCACTGTAATTGACTGGTTCCACCCATGGCCTGCCGATGCTCTCTTCGGTGTCGGGAAAAAGTTCATCAGCGAAATTGAGCTCGGAAGCGACGACGTTCGCTCTGGCATCGAGAAGTTTATGCCAGAGTCCTTCACGACTACTCAGCTCGTTGCGCAGAAGTTCTTCGAGGTGGAGAATAGGCATGTTCATTCCACCCCCAAGACTTATCTCGAGTTCCTCAAACTCTACGGGCTCCTCCTAGGTCAGAAGCGTGACGAGAACAGTACCGCCATATCCAGGCTGAAAAGTGGTGTCACAAAGTTGGAGGCCTGCGCTGAAGCCGTGACGCATTTGGAAAGCAACCTCAAGGAAATGTTGCTTGGCGCCGAGGAGAAGAGGGAGGTCAGCGAGGGCATCGCCAACAGAGTGAGCGCCGAGAAGGCCGTGGTTGAGCAAGCCACGGCCGAGGCGAATGTTGAGAAGGAGAAGGTCGAGAAGATGCAAGCTGAGATCTCAGCCCAGCAGGCCGATGCTGAGGCCGAGCTTGCCAAGGCCGAGCCTGCCGTGGTCGCAGCCATGAGCGCTCTCGACACCCTCGACAAGAAGGATCTTGGAAGTTGTAAGACGATGACGAAGCCACCTCCCGGTGTGGGAGACATCTTCTCCGCTGTCATTGTCCTCCTTGCTGGTGTCAATTCCAACATTGTCACTCAGAAGAACGGCAAGGTCAAGGACAAGGACAGGAGCTGGGAAGCTAGCAAAAAGAACTTGCTCGGTAATGTCAACGGGCTCGTCGACGACCTCAAGGGCTTCAAGCAGAGAGTTGACGACAACTCTGTTCCTACTGTGAATTGGAAGGAGGTTAGGCCTTACTTGGCAATGGAACACTTTAGCGTCGAGATCATCGAGAAAAAGAACAGCGCGGCTGCCGGTTTATGCAGCTGGGTTCTTAACATTGTGGCGTATTATGATATTGTCATCACTGTTGAGCCCAAGAGAATTTTGCTCAGGGAGGCAAAGGAGAAGCTGGACAAGGCCAACGAGGAGCTTGCTGAAGTCCAAGGCAAGGTGAAAGACCTTCAAGAGAGGCTCGATAAACTCACGGCCGAGTTCAACAAGGCAGATGCCGAGATGAAGGAGGCCCAGGAGACGAGCAGCAAGGGCAAGATGAAGCTTGAGCTTGCTCAGCGATTAACCAACGCCCTCGGCAGCGAAGGAGCTCGATGGAACCTCGGAATAGTCGACCTAGACAAGAAGAAGGACCTTCTGGTCGGGGACACTCTTCTGGCGGCTGCTTTCATCAGCTACATTGGACCCTTCACGAAGCAGTTCAGGACGATTCTTATGGAAGACCATTGGCTTCCGTACCTGAAGACGGCAGCCAAGGGCCAACCTATCGTCATGAGCGAGGAGTGCAACCCTCTCAAGACCCTTGCCAACGAGGCGAAAATTGCCGGGTGGAATACGGAGGGACTTCCGAGTGACCCCGTATCTAGCGAGAATGGAACAATCGTGTGCAACAGCAGCAGGTGGCCCCTGTTGATTGACCCGCAGCTCCAAGGAGTTGCGTGGATCAAGGCAAAGGAGTCAACTCCTGAGAGGAACCTTCAGATCACGAGGCTGGGCCATGCTGACATTCTGAGCAAGTTGGAGAACAGCATCGAGAATGGCTGGAGCTTGCTAATCGAGAACATGGACGAGAAGATCGACGCCGTGCTCACGCCCGTTATTAGCCGCGCCATCATCAAGAGAGGAGCCAGGACGATCCTTAAGCTCGGAGAGAACGAGGTCGAGTACAACAAGGACTTCAGGCTCTTCCTCCACACAAAGTTGAGCAACCCCCACTACCCACCTGAGGTTCAAGCCGAAACAACCCTCGTTAACTTTACAGTGACCCTCAAGGGGCTGGAGGACCAGCTTCTGAGCTTGGTGGTGAGGAAAGAGAGGCCTGACTTGGCCAGTCAAAAGGCGGCACTTATTCAGCAGGAGAACCAGTTCAAGGTGCAACTCGCCGCTCTCGAGGACCAGATTTTGATCCAGCTCACCGCTGCCGAGGGAGACATTACCGAAGACAGGGACTTGATTGAGGGTCTTGAGGAGGCCAAGAGGGTGAGCATTGAGGTGAATGAAAAGTTGGAGGAGGGCCACAAGACCAACGCCAAGGTCAACGAGACCAGTGAGGCGTTCAGAAGCGTTGCATCAAGGGGAAGTCTTCTATTCTTTTTGATGAATGACCTGCACAAGATCAACACGTACTACATGTACAGCCTCAACGCCTTTGTTGTCATTTTCCAGAGGGGCATCCAGGTGGCTCAGGAGAAGCTCAAGGGCGGAGGGGGCAAAAAGCTGCTCAAGGGTTTGAGCAGGTTGAAGAGCCTTGCCAAGGCCGTGATCCAAACCGAGAGGTTCAACTGGAACAATGACATGCTGAAGGCTGCTAGGATGCCTAGTGAGGAAGACCTTGGCGGCATGATTGGGGGTCTCCTCACCAAGAAAAAGGAGGCTGCCGAGCTTTCGCAGATGACTCCGGAGGTCATTGCCAAGAGATGCCTGAAGCTCAAGGAGTTCATCACGAGCACCTTGTTTGACTACTTGAGGAGGGGCTTGTTCGAGAAGGACAAGCTTACCATTGCCACCATGCTCACGTTCCAAATTCAACAAAACGAGGGAACCGTCGATAAGAGGATCGTCGACGCCATGGTTGCGAACGCAGGAGCCGTCGAGCCCGTTCCCATGACAGAGGAGATTGCATCCTTCCTGCCCGAAAATCTTTGGAACAAGCTCAAGGGCCTCGAGGAAGCCCTGGCTCAAGGAGAAGAGAAGCTGATCCCCATTTTCGAAGAAATTAGCGACAAGGTTTCCATGGATGCCGAGGATTGGGGAGAGTGGTACAACTCTCCCAACCCCGAAAGTGTGGTTTTCCCAGGCGAACTTGGTGAGAACTTGAAGCCTATCGAAAAGATTCTCATTTTGAGGGCGCTAAGGCCTGATAGGGTCAGCCAGGCGCTTAGAGCCTACCTCACAGAGAGTATGGGGGCGAATTACGTCGATCAGGTGAGATTGGACGGGAGGTGGCTGGAGCGAAGCGACAGCAAATCAATATTCCTCTTCTCACGTAACTAACAACCTTCAACTTGTCGCTTCCGTAATTTCAGCCTCCCTTCAACATGCTCAGTACGTACCAGGAGAGCAGTGCGAGCACCCCTATTTTCTTTGTTCTTTTCCCCGGCGTTGATCCGACCCCCATGGTCGAGAAGCTCGGCGCCAGCTTCGACATTAGTGCGGAGAAGGGCACATTTGTTAACATTAGCTTGGGCCAGGGACAGGAGAAGCCTGCAGAGGCAATGCTGGAGAAGATGGCGATCAGCGGTGGCTGGATCATGCTGCAGAACCTGCACCTGATGCAGTCATGGCTCCCAACCCTTGACAGGAAGCTCGAACAGTGTGCCGAGACCGCCCATAGCAGCTTTAGGTGCTTCGTCTCGGCCGAGGCCCCTCCTCTGCCCTACATGAAAAACTTGCCGGAGGCCCTCCTGCAGGCCTGCATCAAGGTCAGCAATGAGGCTCCTGCCGATTTGAAGAGCAACCTTTTGAGGGCATGGGCCGTGTTCGACCAGGACAGGCTCGACGCTTGCAGCAAGACTAAGGAATTCAGGGCATGCCTCTTCGGCCTCTGTTTCTTCCACAGTCTCATGCTCGGAAGGAAGAGGTGAGGTGGAGCGAAGCGACGACCTTTTTTCTACTGCAGCACAATAACTAACAAGCTTCCTTTCACTCGTTCCTTCCCTCATCGCAGGTTCGGACCCCAGGGGTGGAGTCGCCAGTACTCCTTCAACATGGGAGACCTCACGATATGCGCCGACATTCTCAACAACTACCTCAACACCTCGGACAGCAAGGCCGGGGTACCCTTCCAAGACCTGAGGTACTTGTTCGGAGAGATCATGTACGGAGGCCACATTACGGACTTCTGGGACAGGAGGACATGCGAAACCTACCTTGCCGTCACTTTCCACGAAGGTCTGGTCGGAGCTGCAGAGCTGGCGCCGAAGTTCGTGTCACCCGACCCTGTTGGTATGACCTATTCAAGTTACAACGCCTTCATTGATCGGGCCATGCCCGCTGAGGTGAGGCCAAGCAAAGGCAGCGAGCTGCATAATGCAATGCGCGAAGCGAATCACAAAAGACGTCGGGGCAAGACGATATTCATTGATTTAGGCAACTCGCTTCGCTCACCGCCGCTCGCTGCCTATTGCAATTCTATACTATAAATCTAATCCTCCTTACTCGTCGCTTCGCTCCTCGCCCAACCCTTTTCGCAGTCTCCTCCCCTCTTTGGCCTCCACGCCAACGCCGAGATTGGTTACTTGACCAACAAGACCGAGACGCTCTTTGGAACGATATTGAAGATCAGCGCCGGAAGTGGGGCCGGGGGCAGTAGTGCCGGGAACAGCAGCCTTAGAAGCACCCTGGACGACCTTTTGGGCAAGTGCCCGCACAAGTTCGACCTCAACACTTTGGCTGAGAGGGCAAAGCCGTTGCTGACAGAGAGCCATGGGCCTTACGTCGTGGTTGCGACGCAGGAGTGCTCCAGAATGAACAAGCTGTTGCAGGTCATTGCCGACAGCCTGGCCGAGCTGAAGAAGGGCCTCAATGGGCAGCTCAACATGTCGCTGCCGATGGAGCACTTGGCAGAGGCGATTTCCATCGGGCAGGTCCCCGGAAGGAACCCGTTCCACACGGCGAGCTGGGAAAGGAGCGCGTGGCCCAGCAAGAAGGGTCTTGCGAGCTGGTTCATGGACCTGTTGCAGAGAAACTCAGAGCTGAGGAACTGGAGCGACGGCCTGATTCTCCCTTCCGCCCTCTGGCTCCCCGGACTCTTCAATCCGACGGCGTTCCTGACCGCGATCAAGCAGGTCACCGCGAGGTCGAAAAACCTACCTTTGGACAAGATGAGCACGGAAACCTTTGTGACGAAAATGAGGAAGGTGGAGGAAGTCCCAGCGGGCAAGTACCCAGAGGATGGCGCGTTCATTTACGGACTTTTCATGGAAGGCGCAAGGTGGCTGAGCGGCGAGGACGCCGAGGCCCACCAGTACCAAGTGAGCGGGACCGACTGTGAGGGAATTCTTTCCGAGAGCAAACTCAAGGAGCTCCTGCCATTGATGCCCATCATGTACGTCAAGGCAGTCACCGTCCAAGACACCTGGAAGCCGACGGCCGTAGGCTACATGAGGGGAGAGCCCGACCTCTACAACTGCCCTGTCTACACCACCAGCGAAAGGGGGGGCACATTCGTCACCCTCGCAACCCTTAAAATTCAACCCGATACCGCACATAAGTGGGTACTCGGCGGCGTATGTCTGCTCATGCAGACGGATGCATAAACAACAAATAAATCACATACCATAAATACAAAAGATTGAGGAAATTTTTATTCTTATAGTCCGGGGTGGGCTTTGTTATTAACGCTTTCACTTAGGCAATTATCATCAATCCTACTGGGTCGTGTAATAATTATTGGGTCCAGTTTGGATTTTTCAGGTGCTGGCAAAAGAGTCTGACGGGTTTTGTGCTTGGATTAACGCTTACCCGTAATATATTGACGAACTTGGTGCAATAAAATTGGAATTTCACGTTGCAGGAGGCTTCATTTTGATGATTGTTTGGGCTATGACTCGACTTGAGGTGGTCATGGTCAATTTTTGAAGGCCTGTTAGTTTATAACGAGTTCTTCATTTCCCCCCACTAATTTTCGTGCCGTTGACATTACTATTCACGCTACGGTTAGATATTGGCCTTGAATACCACTTTCGAAAAATAAACTTAATTATTCTACGCAAAAAAGATTGCAAAAAAACTCTGTCCAAAATGCTGGAGTTCCCAAACTGCCACCTTTCACTTTTGGTAAGGTTTTATCTCCTCTCAACGCAATATTTCATGATTAATAATTATTTCCAATATCAGTCTATAGTCTAAATATACTATATATCACTTTATTAAATTCAATTATGAATCATAAAAGGATAAAATTTTACCCTCAATGCTCCCAACATCACCGGCCTTTGCTTACAAATTTATCCCCTTTCTCCTCCCTTTCTCCTCCCTCTCATCCCGGGTTACTCTCTAGCCACTCGTTCCCTTGACGGGTCACAAAGTCATTAAGAGGAAGGTACTCAGGAATGTTTTGGGAGGAAGAATTCATCAGAAAGGTTCGCTCTTTATCCGTCAAGGTTTAAGCACCCTCTCAATTCCATGTTATATGAAACACGAAATTGAAACGAAATCGAAGCCGACATCCAAATCGACGTCCAAATCGAAATCGTAATCGAAAAACCAAAAATGAAACTAATACCCGGCAAAAGAGACCTTAAAGCTGTCTGAAAAGACACAGTTAAACTAATTAACTGAGAAGAGGACCAATACCCATCCTTATCTCATTTTACCCTAATTTCTTATCCAAATGAAGTTTTTAATGGCTCTAACAGCACTGATGTGCCTTCCAACTACAATGGGATTCTCTGTAGCTACACTCACCCTAAAACCATCCATATTTAGATCATTTGGTGTTGCCACACGCGCGAGCTCGAAGGTAAAAATCGTTTTATTGATCTACTCTCTATTTACGAAATACTGACCACAAATAATCTCAACGCAGCCATTATTCACGTCTCGTAGGATGACTTCTCTTGCAGCTTCCGTTTCCAAGTTGACTGAGCCCGCTGGACAACTTCTCAACACTGTCGATGTGTTCATCTTTGACTGTGATGGAGTCATCTGGAGAGGTGATTCCCTCATTCCTGGGATCTCCGAGACTCTCGGCAAGCTGAGGAAGGATGATAAGAAGTGCTTCTTTGTCACAAACAACAGCACCAAGTCAAGGGCTGGTTACAAGAAGAAGTTTGACTCTCTTGGCCTGGATGTTGCCGCCGAGGAGATCTTCTCTTCCTCCTTCGCTGCTGCCGCCTACCTTGAGCAGAGCAAGTTCCTTGAGAAGAAGAAGGGCAAGAAGGTCTACGTAATTGGGGAGGTCGGAATCTGCGATGAACTTGACTTGATTGGCGTCCCTTACATTGGGGGACCCGCCGATGAGGGCAAGCAGCCCGAGATGGTTTCCGGCTCCAAGGTCGACCACGACGAGGAGGTCGGAGCCGTCATTGTCGGCTTCGATCGCCACATCAACTACTACAAGATTCAGTACGCCCAGCTCTGCATCAATGAGAATGAGGACTGTGAGTTCATTGCCACCAACCTCGATGCTGTTACCCATCTCACTGATGCACAGGAGTGGGCCGGGAACGGAAGTATGGTTGGGGCGATCAAGGGTTGCACCGGGCAGGAGCCCAACCTCGTTGGAAAGCCCAGCCCTCTCATGATCGACTACATCGCCGAGAAGGAGGGACTTGACAGGTCCAGGATCTGCATGGTCGGGGACAGGTGAGGCAATACTGGTGGCGAGAATCGCGCAAGCTTGGCCTCCTGTACAAGACGCGCTCCCCTACCAATCGCCACAATATTTCTCACCCATGATCACAACTCTCTTTTCCCAGGCTCGACACCGACATTCTTTTCGGCAAGAACAACGGACTTAAGACATGTCTCGTGCTATCTGGTGTCACATCGGAAGAAAAGCTGCTCAGGTGAGGCGGAACGAGGACGGTGGGCTGGAGCAAAGCAACAACAACCAAACGCACAGTACGATATCTAACAAACTCGCTCAGCCCCGAGAACAAGGTCGCCCCAGATTTCTATGCCGAGTCAATTGTGGACTTTTTCGTCCCCCAGAACACTTAAACTGCGGACGCTTTAACAATGGGATGACAAAATTTGTAGGTGTAATTTTAACTGTTTTCACAGTGCAACGAAAGATTCCCCCTATTTTCAATTTCCTATTCTATCGTAATCGACGTGATATGGTTCAAGCCAGGATAAGTCTCATCAGCCCAAGCACCACCCTTCAAAGAAAGTTGATTTTGATTTATTCCTCCGTCATCGTCAGGAGTGGGGTTGAAGATTGCAACAGCTGTTTCGAGCCCGCTAATTATTTGACCGAATGGGGCAAAACCTTGTGCGTCAAGTCCTGCGTTATCCTGGAAGTTAATGAAAAGCTGACTCGTTCTAGTGTCGGGGCCAGCCGTGGCATACACCAATGTTCCTTTTTCGTTGGACATGGTCACTGGGTCGTCCTTGATCTCGTTGTGCGCATATTTAGCGTTGACTTCGGGGTCGTACGCTATTCCGAACTGTACTATGAAGGCATCGACGTATCTAAAGAAGGGGGCCTGTTCATAAAATCCACTAATGTAGTGGGTTTTTTTTTGGTGTGAGTAAGAATTGTTGGCCTGAGTAAGGGATTTACTGTTATGTCACGAGTAAGAGATTTACTGTTGTGTCCTCACCTATAAACAAGCTCCTTAAACCTAGCAACGCCAAGGGGAGCAAGCTCTTCAGTGATGTTAAACACGATTGGAGGAAAACCCGTCACATCAGTGTTGATTGTTGCCGTGAAGGAAGTCACCTGGGTGGACGCCAGGAGAGCGAGGGCAACGAGGGCAACGATTTTCAACATACTGGGGGGTGAAAAAAGGGTGTTAGTGAGGGGTGTCATGCGTACGATAAAGCCAAACATAAGATTACACGAATTTTACCGGACAATTTATTAGTCCGGCATCTTTCGGTGATACATGTTGATAGTCATAAAATCGTATGCTTCAAATCACGTACATTCGGCTTAAAAGAAATTGCTTTCCTAGAGACTCCCTCCTCAAAACTGTCTAACATGAGTGAGTCTCATGAGGAAGATCGCGCCTCCAGGAGGACATTCCGGCGATTAACTAGAAGGACTGCAACATCGAAATTCAACTTCGACGAGTTCATCATCAAGAGGTCTACAATGAGTCCACAACACCTCTCCCGAGACCTTGGTTCTTCAGCAGCCCAAGGTTCTCCACCAGAGAAGAAATTCTCGTTCTCAAAGATCCGCAAGATGAATAAATTCAACTCTGTGGGCGGATCAGCGAAAAATGCCCAACGGGAGGAGGAGAAGGTGAAAGTCAAGGCCAAGATCGCTGTTAGCCTGGACAAAACAACCCTGTCGATCCTTGGATCGTTAAATGTCGACCCAGCCAAGCCAACTACTGGAAGGTTGAAGAGTAAATCGTTCGCCGCTGGAAAACGTAACAAGGTCGTCCTCACTGACGAGGAGCGCTTTGAGTTTGCAAAGAACCTGGCACTGAGGTACACAAGGGATGTGCACACTCTCAACGCGTTCGAGGCCCTCCAGGAGGACCGCGCGAGGCTTGAGTTATTGAGATTTGAGGAGGCCGACTGTGCGGCAAGGCATGCGAGGCAAGAGCTTTTGGCAAGGAAGCATAATGCGAGACTAAGGAGGTGAGTGAGGTGGAGCAAAGGCTTGGCGGAGGGGTGTCCAGTGCCATAACTAGCAACGTCGCTTCGCTCCCCACCGCCGCTCCTCACCGCCGCTCCTCGCCGCCGCTCCTCGCCCCAGAACAATTGAAGACGCTGACAGCGAAGATGAAATAAATCAGTCTAACCCGCCAAACCCGCCCAACCCACCTACCTCCCCACCCCGCTCACCCAAACGGTTAACATTTGCTAATCTCTCGTCAACAAATCAAAGTCGCGAGGAGATGAAGTCCATGTCCCCAGCGCAGGCTCCTCGTCGCCGTAAGCAGTCCTCTATCCTTCTTCTTAAGTCGCCTCTCCAACGACAGAACAGCTCGTCAATTCGCAATCTTACAGTATCTCCTGTCAGTGACTTTTCGGAACACGTATCAAGCCCTTCTCCAATTAACTCCAGGAGGCAGACCATGAGCTTGTCCAATGGGAGAGGTGAGGCCGGACGAGGAGCGAAGGGCGAAGCGAAGTCTCAAGCGAAGTCTGGAGCGAAGGCTCGAGCGAAGGCTGGAGTGAAAGAAAGTATTATACAACATATCCACATAACTAACAACCTCCCGCTCCTCGCTTCGCTCATCGCAGTTCGAATAACGTCAAGTCCTAGCCCCGTAAAGCGAAAAATGTTGTCACCCCAAGATAAATCACGACCAAGCTTTCATCGCCAGATGTCCTCAATGACTGCTTACAGCAGCAGATTCTCTATTCAAAAGTCATCACCTACCGAAGTTTCCAATCAAGAGTCTAACCGTACGGAATTCGGATACTACAGGTGCTCACTCGACGATAAGTCGAGTTCTTCCGACGACGACTCATTCTTCCGGGAGCTTGATGGTTTTGACAAAAACGAAGGAAAAAATATGCCATCTTTTCCTGTCCAACTTAACCTTCACAGCCCTGCCAGCGAAGGCGGGACTAGCTTGAACGAAGATAAAAATCAAGGCGACAATGATGACATCTCAATTGCGTCGTTCGCATCCTCTATGATGATTGACATTGACATTGTTCAGTCCCGTCTCCTGCAAAAACAAGCCATCAAGGCAGCAGCTAGGGAGGAGGTGAGGTTGACAATATTATCATTGGGAACGAAAGCCGCACGATCATGTACTTCTGTACAAGGC
>Ga0115006_10000295_pt1 | contig 26283 bp, 10 predicted proteins | sample ArcOceMetagenome_3_FD_88943 | JGI IMG/M metagenome (GOLD analysis project Ga0115006, IMG submission 88943) | Marine eukaryotic phytoplankton communities from Arctic Ocean - Arctic Ocean- Svalbard ARC20M Metagenome | ecosystem: Environmental > Aquatic > Marine > Oceanic | place: Arctic Ocean...
CGCGAAGGCCATTCTGGAACAACAAGCCTGCAGCCTTGTATGTGCGCTCTTGCCCAAGCGTGTATACGTTTGCACACACACACACCCACACACACACACAATCCCGCGCACGGACACGTGGAATGTGCAATCGTGACGCAGACACGCTGCGGCCGCTGCAAGAAGCGCCGTCAGTGCCCCACGGCCAGGAGGCCATGCGCCCTTGCACCCCTCCCCAGGCGTCCTCTCACGCGGTAGGGCACACTCTGCCTCTGGTAGCTTTTGTTGTGCCCCCCCATCCTCTGAGTGTTTCTTGAGTGCTCTCCCGGGCAGCGCAACGATGACCCACAAACACGCTCCTTCCTGAAATGCTCAAACCTCCCCCTGGGGGCGCACGACAAACAGGCATTCGAAGAGCAGTACTGGCTGCAGCAACAGCAGCGCCTGCAGCCAGGGGATCAGAAAGGCCAAAGTCTAAATCCAAACGTCAGCCCTTTGTCTCCTCTTGCTCAAGCTGCTCTCAGGGCATCAGGGGAAGGAGACCGGCAGGGCATTGGTGGTGTCGATCCTGGAGGCGGAGGCGGAGGTGGAGGCGGAGGGGGCGATGTGGGTCTTGACTCTGATAGCGAGCACTCGAGCGACAGCTTCAGGTGAAGCGCTGCGCTGTCACAAGCGTGGTGGCTCGCTATCGCTATCGCTGTTGTGCTCCTCGCTCCCCGCTTGCGCCTATGTACCTCCTCGCATGTGCGTGCGCACTTTGCGCTGCACTCCCCCTCCTCGAGACGACGCGGTGGCTCCATCGACTACCGTCGCCCCGCGGACACTGTTGTGCGTGCCATGCGTGTGAGTGTGCGTGCCATGTGCGTTTGTGTGTGTTTATGTGATATGATGCATCTTATGTCGATGGTCACTATTGATGATTTTGTGTGCTTGTACGTACGTATGGGCATACACATGCAAACGCAGTGGAGGAAGAGCAGGCCGGGAGTTACGGAGGGAGCTTGGCCCTGATCGGGCTCGGCCAAAAGCTACCGTCGACAATCAGTATGCGCATTTTCTGTACATTTACCACCCCTAGAAATGTCACACCTAACTGCCGCGGCCGCGCGGCCGCTAGAACGGGTGATGAGCGGCCAAGCTTGGCCTAGAGACGCTAGACCAAGTTTTCTGACAAGTTGCTCCTTGATGCTGCTGCCTCACGAGGTCGCTCCTCTCTGTCCGCCGGTGTCTGACCTCAACCGTCTCCGGTATCACGTGTAAAACACACGCAGACGCGGCTCTAGCAGGGAACGGGGAGCAAGCAGGGATCGACTCCCACCGCCCGGCATTCTGCTCTCGCCTCATGCGGGTCCTGCTGACTCGCGGTACACTCCCTTTGCCCTTTACCAGTGTCCGTGTTGTGTGTGCGTGTCACAGATCTCAGGTGGTGCATAGTCTGGTAGTGCACGCCGCGCGTGAGCGGAAGCCAGCGCACGGCACGAGCTCTGCACACTGCCAGCGCATAACGTGACACTTGGCTTTCGCGGCAGATTTCCGCGCCCCAGGTCGCGCTCCAACGACAGCCGGCAAGTCTATCCTCTCGTCCCTACTCCTCTTTTCGTTCACCGGCACGCTCGCTCTCACCCCCCATCTTGCCTCTCTTCGCCCCTCTTTCCGCCCCTTCTCCGCCGAACTCACGTTGGCACGCAATGTTCACCAAACAGCGAGCACAGAGAGGTCACATTCGCGCCTCCGCCGCACAAGTGGCACGAAATGGCTGCCGACGCGCCAGACACACGCCATAAAGCGCCTTCATCGCTGCTGCCTCAGCAGCGGCGTCACTCTCACGCCGCTTCCCATGCACTTCCTATTACAATCCACGCGGATGTGAGTGTCTAACCCTCCACCTCCTTCCTCTCCCTTTTCCTCCTCCTTCGAGATGTCCACAAAGTTTGTCGTCCCTGTGCCCGTGCCTGGAGCTCTTCTTGCCCCTTTGCGCGCCCAGATGTTTCCGTTTTCGTTCATTCCGTGCCTTTCTGACGAAAAGCAAGCAGGAGGTAGCGGCAGCTGCGGCGACGGACGAGAAGAAGAAGCAGGCATCACCTGCTACTCAGGCGCCTGCTACTCTGCCTGAGCACGTGCCCGCCAGGTAGTCATTTCAATATTCTGCGCCAACCGAGCAATGTGCACATGCGCGCGCGGGGGGGGCAATCTTTTCGATGCTGATAGGAGTGTGCAAGCATGACACGATTGTGCATGCATGTCACGTCCCTTGCGTCTCTCAGCGACACACAGGAGAGCAAACAGTGGAGGCAGCCCGAAGCGGTGAGCAATGTCCACCTACGCATGCGGGGCACATATGAATATGTGCGAATACACGGTTCAGAAGTTTGGTGCCTTGACCACAGGAGAGCTGCGGTCTCAGCACCGCTTGCACCACACACCTCATGTGCTCAAGAGGCCCACAGTGCATGGCAGATGGAACGCTGTTGGATGCGCGTGTGTCATGTGCTGCCTATGCGCTGCGTTTACATCGGTGGTCTACAGCATGCGTCGGAAGTATCATGCACGCCAGGAGCGCAACAGTGCTGAGTTGGCATTTGGTTATGTCCTAGGTGCGCAAAATGTTTTTAGACCGGACGCGGGCGATCGAGCGCTACTATCTCAACTTTCCAGTTGATGACGCCGTGGCGTTGACCCGCCAGGTGCTCTTGATTGTCTGGGTTCCGATGTGTGTGTGCGTGTGTGACTGTGCTGTAACACCAGGTCCTCAAAGATATCCTCCAGTCTTCTCCCGCCCACAGTCTGTCGCACTGCTATGCAAACACGCACGTGCAATGGCATATGCGTGGCACACACTGTGATGGAAACCTGTGTGATGCAATCCTTTGAGGATCCAGGTCCTACAGCTACGCACCTGTGACAGCACCCACTCACCTTCCCTGTCTCGGTTGCCCTTTCCGCTTCCTCTCTCCCTGTCCGCTTTTTCCCTCGTGCGCGCATACACCAACGCGCGCAAACACGCGATAACTCGCGCTCTGATAGGCGATGAAGACCGGCGATTCCCAGCCTCTGCTTGATTTTCAACGGTCTGGACTGCTTCTGCAACTGGAGGAGAATAGATGATAGATACATCTAAGAGGATGTGCGCGTCGCAAATCTTTTGCAGAGGATGTCATGCATGGCATTCGGACTCTCTTTGTTCAATTTTCCAGGATTTGTTCAACCCACAAAGGCGGATGGCTTTGCGTCGTGTCTCTAAAATTTGTGAATCTGGACGCGCGCATGCAAACTACCAGGGCGGAGCTGATGGCCCTGGTCGATGCCTACGATCGCTACGTCCTTGAGAATGTGTTCGACGCCTTTGACCTGGATAGTGGTACGTGGAAACACTCTGCGTGTAGGCGGGAAGTAGTGCACTGCACACTAATGTGCGCACACTAGTAGCAAGTCTAGTGTGCGGAATGTGTGCACACTACCTCCCGCCTACACTGATTCTTGCTCTTCACGAGGCAGATGGGGTAATTTCGGAGGAGGAAGGCTTAGCTCTGCTGGCCCTCTGGCTCAAGGGCGCTCATCTCCACCTCCTCCCCGTCTTGCACAGCCTCGTAGCCGGTACGTTTTTTCGCGACAGTGCGGCGTGCGTGCGTTTGTGCAGAAGAAGGGGAAGCCACATAGCTCTGTGACTTTGACATTCCTCCATCATGAGTGGCACAGGGCTGGTGAGCACCAAAGTGCGGATGGCGGTGGCTCTCGGCTGCGACACAGATGTGACAACAGACCAAGGGGCTGGAGGCGGTCGCAGCACGTGGGGTCAAGACGACGACGTCGCTTGGGTGCTCCGGTCCTTTTGCGCTTTTTGCCCCTGCCTTCCCTGTCAGAGCCTGCGCGTTTGACGTCCACACTGGAAGTCCCCTGGCTTGCGGCTGGGAGAAGAGCATCCTGACCCGACGGCTGAACTCAACCGTGATGCAGGCACTTCCCGGAACCGTGGTGTGCCAACAAGCATGCTGTCTATGTCAAAACACAGGTTCTTGTCTCTCTGACAAGCAGTCCGTCCGTGTCAAACCGCAGGTCCTTGCGGGCACACCAAGACACCTGCTATGCCGTACACATTGCATGACACCTAAACGAAATTCAGGAGCAAGGAGAAGCGAGAGCGTCGCAGTTGCTGTCCTCGGTGGGCGCTCGCCTGCCACCGTTAATCCTTTTACACCAGTCCCCCCAAGGGTGAGTCTGCCAGAGTGTTCATATCTGATACAGTGAGCATGCACGCAGGCAAATCCCCACGTAGGACCTGTCACGGGTGTGTCAGCCTTCGTGGCATACGATCTTTCTGTAAGACTCTCTCCTCATAGCAGGATCCTGGCTTCCCATGCCCATCTTGACTTCCGTCGTAGCGCCCTTCGCTCTGCCGTAAGTGCCTCTGATACTGTCAATTGCTGTGTGAGCAGACTTCAAGCCATGCATCGCGCCGTACTTCAACCGATGCATCGCGGCCAAGCAGGTTTCTAACACCAGCAACTCGCTGACACAAACTTTTGCTGTGTTCAAGGCAGCGCGTGCATTTCATGCCGCCCTCATCGTTCACCTGCTTTGCTTCTTTGTCTATTACAGGGGTCACTAGAAGAGTCTTCGTTGATTCCTTCGCCGACTATCTTGTGAGCATTCCCATTAGATCCCCTTTTACCATGTGATAGGCTGTGAGATAGTAATGTCATTGACTATGCACTCTTGCATCTTTCACGTGCTGCGCTGCATTCCTGGTAACTTGTGTCAATGTAGGAGGGATATTTCGGGCTGCATCGCATCCTGCAGCACCTCGTCAACGCGACCGGCGAAGAGTGAGGAGGCAATGATAGACGAAGCGCAGCCCCGCCCGGCTGTCTGGGACATGGCGATGGCTGAGTCGGGAAGCTTTACGTATGCCGTAAGGCTTCCTCGACAGCAGGTTGCAGTGTCGTTGGGGGTTGGATCGGAAATACAGAACGTCTATTGTACCGGTAGCGGACGCGGGGACACAAATCGACTACTGGTCAAGTGGCTTTATTATTGGTACACGCTGCGCATGTGAAGTCTATAGGTGTCTACATATGTGTATTTGCGTGAATGCGCGTTTGCGCGTGTGCCTGGCATCCATATGCGGACAGCTCGCGCATCCGCTTCGCCTGCTCCTGCAGGGCATGAACGCCGATGGGCGAACAGAAGAGCTCTTCTGACAAGAGCGCCTAGACCGAAGACCATGCAGCGTCGGGAAGAATAGTGAGACCGTAAATGCTGCGCCCCCAGCAGATGCCAGTCCGATCTTGGGTGATGCCGCACGTGTGGAAGAGGCCAGCAGTGACGGCACGCCATGCAGAGATGCCATCCGGCACACTGACAGCACCGTCTTGGTTTGAGCCCCAGCAACGCATCTTGCCATCCGCTGTCACACCGCACGAGTGGAAGCGTCCAACCGCCACAGATGCCCATGCGTCCACCTCCTGTGGGAACGAGGTCGCTTCGTAGAGGGTCGAGCCCCAGCAGCGGAGCTTGCCCACAGCTGTAACACCGCACGAGTGGTAGTGCCCCGCGGAGACGTTGCGCCATGTCGTTTCTTCGGCCGGCACTTCCGACTGGCCATACGAGTTGTCGCCCCAGCAGAGCGCCTCCCCTTGGCTATCAATGCCGCAGCTGTGGAACTGGCCGGCAGATATTGAATTCCAGAAGCGACCGGCAGGAACGTTGATCTGCTCGTACTCGTTGTCGCCCCAACACAAGGCGCGCCCGTCGGCGATACCGCACGTGTGGTGGTAGCCCGCCGAGGCAGAGAGCGATTGCCACTCATTGACCTCACGCAAGGGCATTTCCGGAGAGTGGTACAAATGCATAGTGGGCACTGCGGTCTTGCCGGCGAAGTCCTGCCCCCAGCACTTAGCCTTCATCTCTGTCGTGATGCCGCACGAGTGGAAGCTGCCAGCGGCAACAGCGTACCACGTGTCGTCACGCGCCTCGGCGTACGCAACACCGTTCTCCTCCCATTGCACAATCTTCTTGGGAACGTTGGTCTGATTGAAGGCATTGTAGCCCCAGCACTTGGCACCGCCGCCAACGTCGACCCCGCACGAGTGGAAGCCGCCCGCAACAAGGCCGCCAGCACCTCGGCACTGTGAAATGTCCTCAGCGCCGTATCGCCATGTAGACGTTCCTGTTGGGCATGCTGTGCACGCGGAGCTGCGAGTGGCATCCGAGTAGGAGCCGAGGCCACATTTAGTGCAGTTGGTCCCATTCACATCAACACCCCCCAACGGGCTGAAGGTGCCGACAGGGCAGAAGGCTTTGCATGCGCTTGCACCGCTCGAGCCCGCTTGGTACGTGCCTGTGTCGTTGCCCACCGTTTTGCAGTCCACACACGTGCAGGCATCACCCTCGCAAATTGTGTAGGTATCAAGAGGGCACAACGCGCAAGGGCCGTACCCGTCCACGCTCGCCTGTCCGTTTTCGCACTTTTCGCGCACGAACAACGGGTATGACTTAATGTCACTCTTGATGAGCGTGCTGCCGGGCACAGCTGCCATCACCTCCATCGTCACATTCTCTCTGATCTCAATCTCAGCACCGTCAAACCGTACCCAGCCCTTCGCGGAGAGCTCCTGCAGCGAATCAGGCTCACTGCTCCCCGGACGCACCGCCGTCTTGGGCCACCCACTCAGACTGCCGTTGACGAGCCTGTAATACATTTGGGCGTCTTGAGTGATGGGGCGCATCGAGGCATAGGGGAAGCCAGACGGATAGTCCGGCGGATAGTCCGCGAACAGATTCTTGGTCGTGCCTTGCACCTTTCCGATGCCCGGATAAGCGAAGCCCTGAGACACCAGGCCCTTGCCAGGTTTTGTCTGGTCCGATGGAGTTTCTATGGCGACCGTAGGCCTGCTCCATTCCCAAAGCGTGGCAAGCCCGTCGGCCATGTCGAAATAGCGCACATGAATCAAGAGCTCGGGCGTGGCGGCCTGCACAGCCACGCTTCGCCTTTGCTCCATCGACGGTTCGAGGTTTTCTGCAACCGCAATCCACGTGATGTTTGCCGTGCGGTTGAGGGGCACCGGCGCCTGAATCTCGGCGTACGGCACTTTGAAGGTACCTGGCTCCCCAGGCTTCGGCGTAGAATTGTCTAGGGTGTAATACACATCGGCTGGTGTCGGGTTGGAGAAGTTGAACATAAGCGGCGAGACATACGGCCCCTCCTCTTGCCCGTGCTCCACAAGCGGAAAGACAATCTCTGGCACGTTGCCATATGGCCATGGAAGGGGCGGATGGACCTGCGGAAGAAGCTGGATAGCTGGCATGTCAGTAGTGAGGTGATACTGATGGGACGTCAAGTTACTGTCGGCCATGCCCTCTCGTGTGGCATAGCTCGTCACCCACGCGCCGCTCCCATACGTCGTCTGATTAACGATGATGGGCGCCGACCAGATCACCCTGCCGGGCGGCCACTCGTTGGGGAAGCATTCGCGCACTTCGTGGAACGATGTCACGCACGTTCCGCCACCGCTGCACGTCGTCAGATCGGTTTCGGAGGCGCAGGCTTTCTTATCGTTGAATCCTCCCACACACGCACCCTTGCAGTCGGGGAAGCAGAAGACATCAAAAGCTGTCTGGCGGATTTCCCCGATGGTCCGGTTGCTCCAGCCGGGGTACTTGGTCCCGTTACAAACCGTGACATATACGTTGGCAAGCGCAGTGCCAGTCGAGACATTCACCGCCAACTCTCTCACGTACCGTCCCGCAGGCGGAGAGATGGTGGGTGTGGTCGTCTGGAGGTTGTATGACGCACTCGTCTTCTCACTCGAAACAGCGTCCTCTTTCTCGGCCCATGCCGTGACGGTGCCGCCAGAGTCGATGGCAAAAGGACCGTCATAAACAAAATGCTCATCTGAACCTGTCAAGCCACCCAGGACCTGGTACTTGATCGTAGCGCCCGGTGTCTTGGTGGAGATAGACACGCGTACGGGCGACAGCAGAACCTCGTCTGCTCCTGGCGAGGGCGAAATTGTGGGCTTTTCCACTTGGATCTTCAAGGGCAGCGACACCTGGCCCACGGCAAGCCCCCATTTCACCGTAGACACGCGCACCACTTGATTCGCTGTCACATTTAAAGGCTCTACGTACGGTGTGCCGTGGATAAGCAGGTGCGTTGCGGTCTCCTCTGCTGGCGGTTTGCCATCCGTCGAGATGTATACTTCGATCCCCGGGCCCGGCGGAACAATTTCGACCAGAACCGACGACAGGTACGGGCCATACATATCCGTGCCCAAGTTGCTGCCGCCCGACAGATGCACGATGGCGAGATCGGCTGCAAGGTTTTCGCCAGTCTCTGACACGGACTGGACGCAGCGATAATCTCCCTTCTTGCCCACGAACTTGCCGCACCCTCCCATGATTCCGTTGTAGCACGGATTCGTATTTGCGCCCCCGCACGCACACGATCGTTGGCAGCAGTCTCCCTTGTCGTACTCGCACCCTTCGCGATTGTTGATGGCGTCGCAGAAACCATCGCCGTACCATTCGGGCTTGCAGCGCATGGAAAAGGAAGAAGCTGGCAGATCCTCCTTCCGGACCCACGCACCGTCGCCGGTGAAAAACCACTGTTCGCAATCAGCTGTGAGCCCAACCACAGGGCAAGGTGGGTTTGAACAGCGAACGGCCGTCTGGCGGACTGGAGGACACTCCTGGCAGTACGACCCCAAACCGCCTGCCTGCACCTGGCAGTCTGAACCCGAGCACATAGCTTGGATGCACTGGTAACCATGTTCGATGACGCAGTCATTAGTGCAGCCGTCGCCATTCACGTCGTTACCGTCGTCGCACGACTCTTTGCCTATCACCACGCCATCACCGCATACAGTGTAGCACTCACCCGAATCCAGACAGGCAAAACCGGGTTCGATCTCACACGCGTCAGAGCATCCGTCCCCATTGAGAATATTATTGTCGTCGCACTCCTCGCCAGACACCTTGATGCCATCGCCACAGACACCGACACAGACGCTGGTCCTCATTTCAGGCTTCGAAGTGTCTGCACCACACACCCAGCCAGGTTCGACAACACAGCCGCTGCTGCAGCCGTCCATCGAATCCGCGTTGTGGTCGTCGCACCCCTCTCCGAGAACCCACCAACCATCGCCACAGATGGGGTTACAACGTCCGCCATAAAGCCGATTCTTTTCGTCGTAGCTACAGTTGAATCCAATTTCCAGCTTGCACAGCGAGGTGCAACCATCGCCAGAGGCTTCGGTCCATGCGCCGTCATCACACTCCTCCACGCCAGGCACGAGCACAGCATCGCCGCAAATCGAGCTGCAGAAGTCACCCTGCGGGCCAGGCTGGTGAAGGCAATACCAACCGCCCTCGATTTTGCAGTCGGAGCTGCATCCGTCTCCGGAAACGAGGTTTGCATCGTCGCACTCCTCCTGCAGCGCTCTGTGTCCATCTCCACACGAACTGGAGCATACATCTGCAACGCCACGTTCAAGGTACGAAACGTTGTCCATATTCATCAGGACAGAGACGGGGGAAGCCCGGCCAGTGAAGATGAGGTAACAAATCTCTTGGCTCTTGCCAACCGTTGGCTCGCACACGGACGACCAGCACAGATCCGACTTGCTGAGACAGTATGCACCTGCATCGCCGGGCTGCGTTGTCGGTGAGCACAGAGCGCCAAAGGACAGGTTACCACCATCCGAGAAGCAGCAGGTGCCGTTCGACTCGAGTGTGTTGATACAGCTTGAGCTCTCCATCAGCATCTGGGCCTGAGCGCCTGCTGTACCAAGGGCACAAACGAACCCCGTCTCGATCTTGCAAGTACTGCTGCAGCCATCCTTGTTGAGCAAATTACCGTCATCACACTCTTCAGCATCTGTTCGCATGCCGTCACCACACTTAGGTCCGCACACGGACCTGGGACTGCTACTAGTGCCCAACGCCGACATGTCGTCCGCGCACTCCCAGCCAAGATCGGCCTCAATCTCGCAGTCGGCGCTGCAGCCATCATAGTCGTCTTGGTTACCATCGTCACACGCGTTGATGCGATCAAAACCTGGCCGCACGCGAGAGCTGTTGCTCTGTACGCGCTCGCCATCCCCGCATATTTCCTCGCACACGTCTGGAAGGCGAGTCCCGTTGTTAAGGTCGCCAAACGGGCAGAAGAAGAACTCTTCAATGTGGCAAGCAGGGTCACAGCCGTCCCCTGCAACCAGATTACCATCGTCGCACTGTTCCAAACCAGTGCGAACTCCGTCGCCACAGATGGCCTGGCACCCAGCAGCACCACAATTCCAATTGTCTTCAATCTCGCACGTGTCACTGCATCCGTCTCCGGACAACGTGTTGAAGTCATCACACTCTTCGCCACCGCGCAACAAACCATCGCCGCAAATAGGATAGAGCACGTTGTCGGTGCCACTCCAGCCTTCCTCAATTGAGCACTCCCACGAGCAGCCTTCCACACCGTCACACTCCTCGGTGCGGAGATGATTGCTTTTCAAGATACCGTCGCCGCAAGTTGGGAGGCACTCGGTCAGTCCGGCACACTCCAGACAGGTGAACCCTGCTTCTGTTTGGCAAATGCTATCGCAACCGTCGCCCGCGACAGTATTGTTGTCGTCGCAAGTTTCGCCAATCACCACAAGGCCGTCGCCGCACTTGTACTTCGGCTTTGGCGACAGGTCTTGGTCTCCCCGATAGTAGCCCTCTTCCAATTGGCACAGCGGCGAGCACCCGTCCCCACCCACAACATTTCCGTCGTCACATTCCTCGATGTCTGTCATCCGATCGTCACCGCAGACGATGGGTGGCAGGCGATCGTCGAGCTTTTCAACCATCAAGGTGGAAGAACAAGTGGTGTACACACCAAGAGAATCCAAGCTGCAATGCACACAGAATTTCTCCTCAGACTCAAGGCCGCCGTCGCTGCACGGAAACTGATTGTCACGAGCTCTGAAGCACACTGTATGCGTATTGCCGTCGTTCGGCACTGCCCAGCGCACTCGTCGCGACACACGATTGCGCGACGTTTTTTCGAGACCCGTCACCAGGAGCCTTTCGTCGTGCACATTCGGCCCCACGACCAGCGACATATGGTCGAGATCGGGCGCGTCGACCGTCGCGATCTCGACCACGTCATCTGGATTGCGATCGAGTGCTGCAACAGTGAAGACAATTTCTGTGCCGGCCAAGGCCATCAAGTGCGAGCAATCGTCAATGGGTGATGGGGCAACAAATTTCGGCCGGTCGCAAACCACAATCTGCACAGTTCGCGTGCATGTTGCCTGCTCCACGGCGTGTTGCTCGCGCGTTGCTTCGACAGCCGCGTACGTCAACGCGAAGGCAGGGAACCATTTCACGGGAGACCATATGAAGTGGCGTTCCACGCGATTCTGCTGGCGCGTCAGTTTTGTCTTGGGTTCGCTCTGCGCCGTCAAAGGTCTATCAAGCTCGCATTCGGGAATGTATGGCTTCAAAGTGTGGCTGGCCCACGGATACATGTTCTCCGTCAGATACGAATCTGGCGGCAGGACAGCGTCGCAGCCACTGGAGCCAGGCGCTGCTATCCTGATGCAGTCAACGTCAATGGTGACGTCATCGTAAGGAGCAATGTTGCTGTCCGAGGCATTCAGGACCAAATGCAGACGGGTGCCAACACCAGCGTAGAACACCATCGGCGCATCATCATCCTCGCACAAGACCGGCGTTGGGTCAACAAATTCCGGCGCGACATTTTCCTCTGCGCTAAGATCAAACGGGTCTGCAGACACATGCGCAGAGGCATGACTTCCGACCGTGAAATTGAGCACCACCAGGCTCGCACCTCCGCTCCCCGGTGAGTCTACCAGAAGGCCAGAGAACGTGGCAACGCCGTCGTAATCTGACATAGCCAGGCAGGAACCAGCGCACACAAGGTTTGTGCGCGACGGCTTGTCAACTCGCGTGTACTCATCTTCCGCACTTTCAAGCGCCACCATCACTGACACGTTGGCCAACCGGTTGCACTCTGACGAGATGCCCGTGCAAACCTCCACCAGCACTTTTGGCTGCACACCCATCGGCGAGCCGTCCACCGCCGATCCCGGCTGTTGCAGCATGGAAAGTCTCACCTCGCCACTAGACTCGCTGGCGTACAGGGTGAGGAGCAAAGAAGTGGTGGCCACACAGGGTGAGCACACACTCTCCCGTGCTCGCCCCCCACCGCCTCCTCCAGCACACTCGCACGAGTGTACGCAGCTCTGAGAAGTAGGGATATACGAACAGAGCGCCCGAGCCAAGCAAGCAGCTGGACCATCAACCAGCACATCCGCTTGCGCGCAGTATTGCGGCCCGCGAGGATCGCTGCAGCCCTCCGAACCAATTTCGTCAACGGTGCAAGACTGGGCTGGTGACAGAGCAACTGCGAAGTCCACACTGACCTGCTGAGCGGAGTCGACGCGGAGGTGGAAGGACACTATTCCATCCCCAGTCATGTTGTGTATCTCATTGCGTGGCTCAGAGGAGGTACCACTAAAGATCTGGTAGTCAGACCCGGGCGCCGGACGCGCAATGACGGAAAGGCTCGGCGCCAGATTGCGGTTGCCAAATTTGTCAAGCATCTCCAGCTGGACCACGAACGGTTGGCCCACCTGCAGGAAATTTACATTCAGACCGTTGTCGAGCACAGCGATGGCCACGGGGTCTCCCGCCTCGACAACGATGCTTTGCTGCACGCTTGCCTGCAATACGCCGCCCCGTTGCACTTTGAACGTCACGGTGAAATCGCCCACGTCCCGGAAATAGAAGCTGTCAAAATGCGCCTCACCGTCGACGGCAGCCACGGCCACGGTGCCCTCGACAGTGTTGAGCCCCGTGGCATTGTTGACGGCACTCACCACTACAGTGGACGTTGACGGTGATTTGCCGCTCTCCTGAGGGCCGTTGAAGAGCAGGATCTTCGCGCTCGTCATGCGCCCAGCTTTGACGCTGCTCGCCAAGTCCTCCACCGTCAAAAACTGCACAGCCTGCGCAACGGCGAAGGCATAGGACGTCTTTTCGATGCACGCGCTGTTGTCTGGCAATCCACTAGGGCCGATGATACAGGCGCGGAAACTGAGAGTGATGCGCTCGACTTGCCGGTCCAATGCCAGGTCCACGAACTGCACCCCGCCGCTCTGTGCAACAGATTCCAGGGTACCCGACAGCACAGGCGCATCGGCACCTGCTAAATCTCTCCAGCCACCGAACCCGCTATTCAATGTCTGGTCCCAAATTTGTGCCATATCAATGGCCACCGTGACAAGGGCTTCATACGAAGTGACAAGATTGTTGAACTGATCAAGAAATTCGAGCACGGGCTGCCTTCGCAATTTTTCGCCCGCCATTGCTAGGCCAGGCTGCACCTTGAACTCAGCTTTGCTCACGGTCTCCCACACGTTGAAGGGCTCTGTCTCGACTGATACCGCGCCGCCGTCTGCGTACAGACGCAGGCGGTACCCGTAACCCGGAACTTGAAAGAAAAGATCCTTGAAAACCAGAGTGCGACCACTGGCCTTGAGGGTGGTCAGCCCGCCGAGCGGTCTGCGATCACCGTTTTGCACCATGGTTGTAGTCTCAGGGAACAGGGGGCGGTAGCTGCCATACAGCTGCACTCTTGCCTGCAGGCGAGGCGCGCAGAAGTCATTGACAGCTGCCGAGATCTTGACCGTCACTGTCAGGTAATTTTCCTTGGCGCGATCCGTCACATCGAAATTTCGCACACACTTGTGGTAGGAAAAGCACATATCAGCTGCACCGGGGTCGCACGTGCCGTCGACGCCATTCGCTCCCGGCCATTGCGCGCCGTTGATGAGAATGTACTCGACGTACTCTTCATCCTCGTCGAAGTCTGTCTTTGCCACATCAACGTCGAGGAAGGCATTGATGAGCTCAGCATCCTGCGGAATGAAGTAGCGAAAGCTGGTGGAAGCAAAACATCCCCCCGACCCACAACTCATGGGGTTGGTCAAGCGGAAGACATTGACAGCAATGTCGATGCTGATGTCCTTGCGCGAGTTGTTCACCGCTTCGTCATTCGCCGACAGCAACTCCACGCTCGGATACGGGTCAGCACACGTTTGCACCATCACTGACGTTGGCTGCTGCAGTATGTTGAGCTTGGCTAGACTCGGCCCCACGTCGATCGACGTGTTAACGCCCACGCTGCTACCTAATGCGAAATGCATCACCAAAGACCCCGACGACATGATCACGAGATCTGAGAAAGTAGCCGTGCCGTCGACCAAACTTGCCGCGGTGGTTCCTGCAATGACTTCCGAAAAGCCAGCACCATCGGCATGGAAGGCCGACACTTGCACGTTGCCAACATGGCGCGTGGCAAGATTGCCATAGCGGTCCATCAGTTGCAGCTTTGGCTGCACCGTCAACGCCTCACCACTCACTGCATTGGCAGGCAAGCGATCTACAGTCAAGAAGCTGTCGCCGTCTGACCGCCCGGCGTGCGCATGGAGCACGTCAAATGATGCAGTCACATTGACAACGCCATCGCAATGGAACACCATCGAGTAGTTGGCTGCCGCCCTCTGGATGGACAGCAAGCTGAAAACAACGCGCGCCTCACGCGCCATCTCCGTGGTTGTGCCCAACAACGCATCGGGAGCATTCAACAATTCAGCCTCAACCTCAAGGTACTCGAGCACGGCATTGCCATAGGCATCCCGCAGCAAGAGCTCCAGAGCGGGCGCCAGCACGTCGCCAGCATAGACGCTGCTGGCTAGAGCAACAGTGTCTTGCAGAACTAGCACCGCGAGCGGCGCGGCACGCACCATGAACACTCCCGATTGCCAATCAAGCAGCTGCGGCATATAGGTAAATACGAGCATAGCGGGATTTGAGGTGTTCTGTAGAGCTTGCTCAATGCGAAGCTTGAGCACGCGCGTCCCGTTACGCATCGATTCGCCATTGTCTCCGTACACCACGGCGTCAGTTTCGCCATCGAGCACTGATGCTGATACCGTCACAGCACCGGCAGCATCCAGACAGGTGTTGTTGAGCGCGTCCACCACGGTCGCCGTGACGGCAAAGTACATGCCCGCCACTAACGTCGTCCCGTTGCACGCCTCAGGCGACCAGCATGGCCAGCGAGCCCTGTCCGTGAACATGGTCGGTACGGGGCTCACATACAGCTGCGCCGGAGTACCGGCTCTCACCGAGAAAGCGTCCGACGTAGCATGGAGCAGAGTGTCGGAAACAAGCGTCGACACTTGGAGTTGGTACTGGGAGCAGGCCTTGTTGATCACCACCCTCTGAAAGGCCGCCATACCCGCCAACGACAACACTGAGTGATTCCCCGTTAGCACCCTCCCCGTCTCCCACTGTTGCACGTACGAGACTTCGGTCGCATCACGAAATCCCGCAAAGTTGGCCTCGTACCAATCGCCCACACTGTCATATCCGGAGTCCACCACGGTCATGGTTGAGAGCACGGCCCCCGACGAGCTGTAAACAACCGGCGAAGCACTCATAGAAACAGCGAGGGAGTCCGCAAAGCGTGCTTGCACATGCAGCCGCTGTGATGCAAGAGCCCGAGCCACCAGATTGGGCCGCAAATTGTTGGCAATAGCAATGCAAATTTCCTGAGAATCCTCCGTCACAGAGATCCACGCGGTCACGTTTGTATCCAGCTTGGAGGAAAGCGTCACGTCGACATTGACGGTCTGGGTCAGAACAGTCTCAGCCACCGCCTTGGCCACCTGGCGCTTAAACTCATCCCAGCAGCACGTGTACAACTCCATCTGATCGCTCGCCCACGAAAACTCCATGGTACTTGACACGTTGCACTGACTTTGACTTTGCAGCAATCTGCGCATAGCTTTCGGCCCAGCCAGAGCCGTCGTGTGCAAGCTTGATGGGTGTGACTGTGAGCTGCGGGCAGCAAGGCCGTCGGAATCGCCGAGCATATGCGCCTGGAGGGTCTCATTGACAAGCACGTATCCATCGGAGCGCACAATTGCGACATGCGGCGCGCGCCCCCCTGCCGATGCAGAGTTGACAATCTCGAAGCTGACCCGCGTCCACCAGCGTTGGCCCCCGCCGCACGTGCAGCAAACTGTCTTGGCGCTCTCTTCGTTCACGGCAAAGTCCTCGCACGTCCATTGATCTCCTCCGCAATGCCCTCCAGCATTGCACCACTGGAAGGCTTCGTAGTCCCTGCAGGTATAGCCCCCCGAGTCATGCCACTCGTCCGCATCCGCACCGTGCCCGTTCACGCTGTATGCGCCGTCGTCACAGTTAGGATCCAAGTTGAAAGGCGACAGAGCATACGAGACAACGCCATCTGCATCCGAGTTTCCTGCCACGTAACTCCCAGTGTAGTAGAACTGGACATTCACCACCACGCGGGCGCGCACAAATGATGTGGTAGTCTCGGAGCAGGAATAGTGGTCAACGCTGAGGGAGGCAGCCAGATAGACGGGAACTGCTGCCGCTGCAAAGCTGGACACATCAAGCCCGTGCACAACTTGGCGCTCCGCCTCGCACGATGCCTCGCAGCCGGCCCACGGCCCTCTGTCCATGGAGCCATCGTCGACATTGATCCCGCCGACCGCTAGCGTCTCGATAATTTCGTCTGCTGAGTTAAAGTCCGTGCACGTAATGTAGACATCAAGATCTGCCGACACGAACACAGCACCAGGTGGGAGGTAGTTTTCGGCCGACACACTGCACGATCTGTAGCCAGAGCACTCAAACGACACTGCCACGGTCTCGGGGACGCTGGTTCTGCCTACGTGGACTGGCGCGCTGTGCGGGTATCCAGGGAGCTGTGATATCTGAAGCACACACCCAGACAAGCAGAGCTCAGGCGAGAGCTGCACGTTGGTCTTCAAGGCAAGGCTAATGACAGAGGTAGCACCCGCCGTCAGAGTGTCTTGCGCCACATGCGCATCGGTCAATCCAACGGCAAGGCCTGCACCCAAAACGCCTGCACCAGCCTGCATCGCTTGTGGGCCTAGATGTTGTGTGACACACGGTGGCGACAGCGCATCGCAGTAGTCTCCCGACATCTCAATCTGCGGTGTCACCGGAGCCTGGTCTTCGGTAGGGTTGACCAGGACGAAGGAGAAGACGAGGGTGGCATCCACATCCGTCAGCTTCACTACAGAGCGCAGCGAGTCGCTTAAGATGGGGTTGTCTGCATCGCCCAGGTATAGAGAATTGCATTGGTCGAGCTCGGAATCGGCTGAGTCGAATACACCTTGTCCCCAGAAACCTTGGGGGCGGGGTCCATTAGCCACGACGTCTTGAGCGTCGGCCGCCCCCCATGCGCCATCATCGTCCGACGCGAACTTAGAGCCAGCCCGTGCCGTCGATGAAAAGCGGTAGAAACCAGTCAACAGTGACGGGGGGCTACTGACGTGGTCAGACGTGCCGTGGTATTGAACCCGCCACCGAACAACGTCACAGCCGGCATGGTGGGGGTCAGGAGAGCCCCACAGGCGATCGCGCAAGGTGCATCGCTCCTGGAAAAAGTATTTGATGGTCAGCGTCAGGACGTCGTTGACATAAAAGGCCTGCTCCCAGCCACCATGCACCACATCCAAGTGCCTCGAGCTGAGTTGCGCGTTGCAGCCGGAGGCCGGGTTGCACGTGGTAAAGTCTATGGACGTTAGCGGCAGCGACTCTGCACAGTGCAGCGAATCTGTCACGGCAAAGACGCGCTCTGCCGTCGTGGGCGGCGCCGTCACAGTCGCGACCAGGGTGCCAGAGGCCTGCGTCCACTGCCCCTCCAGGCCGGGCAGCGACAAGGGCATGTTGGCGTCGTCTTCCGTCCGCGATCCTGTGAGCCCCGAAATTGTAATTGTAGTGCCTTGCGTAATGGCCAGCGTCGTCATGATACGCGCGGTAATCCTGTTTTCGGCATGGACCAGCTGAGTGCTTTCTGTGACCGGGGCGTCAAGAATCTGGAAGATGGTGATATCGTAATGGCCCTGTGTCACGACACTATCGAGCAACATGCCCGCCCGCATGCGCCGCACACAGATGGCCCGCACTGTCACATTTCGCTCCAGCGGCACTATCGAGGTGTACTCCTGGTAGGGCTCGCTGCTGTTGAGGGTGTAATGCGGCGTGCCTCCACGCCCACACGTCATGATCAGACCGACCGGGGCGATGTAGCCGAGAGCCGCATTTGGTGGTGGCGACAAGGCTGGCGGCTCCAGCTGCAGATGGTAGGTCCTTTCGGACACAGCACTGCTGACCAGATTGCCTTTGAGGCCAATCGCACGAACCACAGTGCCAGTCTCGTTAACTATCAACGGCCCTGTGTAGCGCGTTGCGTTCTCCGTCGGCTCTGCCGGCACCTGGCACCGTGATGGGATGCAAATGGTGTAGTAAATTGCCGTGTCCGGCGTCGTCGTGGAGATTGAGACTTCGACCCCGTCAGCGTCAGTGACCTGTGCGGATAGATTGTTTGGCGTGAAACTCAGGGGCGCAACCTGCGTTGCCAGCACCCTGCTTGCCACTTGACTATCCAGCGCTCCGGGACGCCTTGCCACCACCTTGATCTCAGTGATCCCAGAAAAATCCGCCGTGGTGTTGCCCAGAATCAAGGCATTTTGGTAGGTCGACACGTTGCTCCCATTCACAGACTCGGTGATCCAAGCAGCACGCGTGTAGACTTGACCAAATGTTTCCGCATCCGTGCCGTTGGTCGTGAAGTAGAAGGACGTACTGGCAAACGGGTTCATGGAGGCGTCTCCCGCAATCAAAACCTCGACACTGGTGCAGTAGGCGGGAGCACAAGCAGCACCCGAAAGGCTGGGCGGTACAACTGTAATATTGGGCACTCCCACGCGTAGGACAAATTCATAGGAGAAGGAGTCGCCATCGGCCACTTGGTCATCCAACGACCTCGCTGTGGCCGTGACTGTCGCACTCACGTCAAAACGAAATGAGCTCGAGTAAAGCAGGGGCGTTGCCACCATTGCATCTGTCGTATCACTGGCCACTGTGTAGTAGATGTGAGCCGAGGGTGTCCTAACCGACATTGACACGTCAACAGACGATAAGAAGGGCCCCGCAGCGGCGTTGCAGGCGTGATGTCCTTCAAGGTCCGATGGCGCCGACTCGCAAGGCGGATTGTAAGACACAAACTGAGCAGCAGACACCGCCAGGCGCCCCTCGCTCGGGGATCCCCAGCATGCAATGCGTCCGGTCTTGAGCAAGCCGCACGAGTGCTCGTAGCCCGCGGAAACCGTAACCCATGGGCCTTCAGCCTTGGGCTTGACCAACAGGCGATTCAAGGCTTCACTGCCCCAGCACAGAGCGTGGCCCGTAGAAGTGACGCCACACGAGTGGAGCAAGCCGGCCGAGACATGCGCCCACGTCACGCCCGCCGCCACTGCTGGGACTTTGGTCTGGCCAGAATCGCCTAGACCCCAGCAGAGGGCTGTCCCATTCACCAGCACGCCGCATGAATGCAGGTTGCCGGCCGAGATTTGCTTCCACGGCCCAGATACGGGCAGAACAGTCTGCTTGTAGTCATACTGGGTAGAGCCCCAGCAGTAGCCGCGCCCACTGGCAGCCACAGCGCACGTGTGGAAGAAGCCCGCAGAGATGCTCACCAAGTCTGTTGCCTCCGCCGGCACCGCAGTTTGGCCGTAGGTTGCGTCACCCCAGCAATAGCCCCTGCTTTCCATTGCGTCAATGCCGCACGAGTGGGCCGTGCCACACGTAACGGCCTTCCACGAGCTGACTGATGATGGCACATTTGTCTGGCCGCGCAGGTTGTCGCCCCAACAAGTAATGCTCTCATCTTCCAGCACGGCACACGTGTGATAGGTGCCAGTATCAACGCTAAGTACTCTCGAGCTGCGCACATTCCACGGCGGGCCGGCCTGTCCAGTAGAGTTGCGGCCCCAGCACACGAGCTTGTCATCCTGGTCGACAGCGCACGAATGGTATCCGCCTGAGTCAATCTGCTTCACACGCTCGCCACACCACGTGATGCCGCACTTGTAGGCCGGTTGGTGCTGACACAAGTGAGTGCCCTCCTTGTCGCCGCCGATCCGCCAGTGTGCGCCAGCACGGATACAGAAATCGAGCACCGGGTCATCGAGCACCGGGGGTTGAACGGCTGGAGGAGGTGCTGCAGGACTGCGCAAGGGCGGCGGCGTGTAAATGATGGACGGGCCCATGAGCTCCGCCGCAATCGCTCCAGTCTCCGGGGCCTTGCGCAGGAGAATGACCAACGTGGTCCCGTTGTAGCTGGGCACGCTGCTGTACAAGGTGTAGACGAGCTCCACTGTTGAGTTGATCGGCCAGGCCGAGCACTGGGGGCCGCACTCAATACTGTGCGCCACCTCCTGATCCCACTCCACCGCGTCGAACGCCTCGTGCCGACTGTAATTCCAGCCCGGCCCCTTGCCGCCGAAGATGTGTCGCACACCGTCACCCCACGTGTTCTGGCTCAAGCGGGCGCCAGCAGGCCATGTTACCCATTCCGGGTGCGGCGACTCGTTCGGCACAAGCATAACCCACGAGGCGGGCTCGCGCTTGAGAGACAGGTGAAGCGTGACGTAGCTTCCCGACGTCAAGGCGATGCTGTTGCCTGTCATGTCGCTCCGCAGCCCGAACGTCATATCAGGCGACACCGTGACAGACGAGTTTTCCGGATGCGCCTCGCGGTGTTGCGTCCAGCGCGCTACAATGTGCTGGTCTTCGTCAACGTGCCCAGGTTGCGCATCAGGCACCGGGCATCTGTCGTGATGGCACTTGGACGTGCACTCGAGCAACACCTCATCAGACATGCACACCAGCCCCGCAACATTGTCGGCGCTAGGCACCCCATCAGCGAGCGCATCGCTCTCAAGGCTTCCGCCCTTGGCGTACAGCTCAACAGTTGCGAAATCAGAAAACATGAATGCCTCTTTCGATGTTGCATTCGATCCACATTGATGCCCGTAGATGCTGCTTGCGTGCGCTGCGTCCGTGAAGAGAGTTCCCAACGCGAGGACCTCCTCGCTGCTCGCCCATCGGTATACCTGCTCTGTGACGGGATGGCGGGGGCACGAGTAGGCGTGCGAGGCGTTCCACACCACATCACGAGACAGCACAAACGCTATCCGAGAGTCCGAGGTCGCGGTGCGGAATGCAGCGCAGGCGTCGAAGTCGGGCCCGGCCCACCAGAGGGTAACCTGGTCGATGGGCTCCGCGCGATGTGCTGCCAGACGCGCTATCGCTACATGCTCAACCAATGGCAGTGTGGTCCACAGCTTCCAGGTCCTCAGTTGCTGCGGCGCCACGGATACCACCGCGTTGTTCTCTCCGTCGGCCTTTGCACACACACGCACTTGACCACTGGCTGGCACCCTGACAAGGGTGAACGACAAGTAGAGAGACGTATCGTCTTCCGCTGCCACGCAGTTGCCCTCGGCAAAGCACGTCAACGGCTGCTCGTCAGCTCCAACAGATGCATCCACTCCACTACGATTCTCCTCGCATTGAAAGTGAGCATCAATTATCTTGACAGAGGCTCGCCCCCCATCAGCAGCGAAGCCGACTGCCCGGAAGTTGGTAATAACAAAGGCCTGGCCGGCGACCAGCGGAACAGCTCCGCGCATCTCAACCTGCACAATCCTTGGCACAACAGGCTCGGGCACGGGGTAGCGCAACGGGCAGTTGGCCTCGACCACGCGCGCCGAAATCGTGCGATTTGAAAGAACAAGAGTCTCAGAGCTATTTGCCGTCGTGAGCTGCACCGCCGGAGCACCAACAACAGAGGAGCCGGCGACTGAGGCGGACGGCTGCACGCTCATAGACAAGTCCACCACGCCGGGGTCTACCTCCAACTGCTGTGTCACGGTTTGCAGGGTAGTTAAAGAGCCAGCGATACTGAGGTGGCACCTGAAGCGCAGCGTGTGTAGCGTCTGCGTCGTCACCAACGAGTATGCCTCAATCGCCAGATTGTGGAAGTCAGCCACGCCGCGCTGCAGCCGAATCTTGGGCACGCCAGCAAGGAAGAAGTTGGTGCCACTCGCGTCTACCAGTGCCGCCTCCACCACCCTGCTCGATTCCTTGAGGCAGATGTTACCAAAACTGTCCGTGAGGGCCACCAGCGGCTGCACACCAAACGGCTCCGACATGATCATCTTCATTGGCAAACGCGACACAGTCAGCTCGTACGGTTCACTGTGCTCCACCGTAAAGAAGGGTGTCGCTGTGAAAATGTCATTCTTCGCATAGACGGTTAGGCGGTAATTGACAGCAGCGCGTCTCACGACTACTTGCGCGAAGGTCGCAACGCCTGCCACCGGCGTAGAGTACACGCCGCTCACAATGACGGCCGCCTGCCGGCATGTGTCGTTGTAGGGCACTGACTTGTTGACGCAGGCCGCGGCGTTGTGGCACGGCGCTGCGCAGCTAAAGACAGCAGCAGAACTGTTCAGCTCCGTCCAGCTTATGCGCTTCGACGCGGTGCCAAACCGGTAGGCATCTAGCAGCGCTAGCGTCGGGGGTCCTTGCACATGGTCTCCCGCCGTGCTGGTAGTGGGCGGGACGCGTACGTCGAGAGAATCGACAGCCAACTGCACGTCGAAGACAAGCGAGGTGTTTGAGATGGTGTAGTCCGACTGGACTTCAAAAACGATGGAGAAGAAGCCTTGCTCCTTGATGAAAAGATTCGTGAAAGTGTACCCAAACACGCCTTGCTCCTGCGGCGAAGCAGCCACGGACAAGTCGCCCCCCAGCAAACTCTCAACGTTGGGCTTGTCTGGGTATCGCCGCAGCGACACCGACGCTGGTGCATTCGCTGGCGCGTCGCCACCGTCAAAAAACACGAGGTTGTAGTACGAGTCCCGCATTGCAAGTGAACACGTGAAGAGGTCGTCGGCAACCTGATGCATGTTGCTCGTATCGAGGCACGGCAGTGCACATGGTTGCTGTTGCACGAACAGAATAGCTGCCTTTCCGGCCCTCACGCTGAAGGTGGGCGACTCCATCCATCCCTCAAGGGGGCTGCCATACAGGATAGGGCCGACACGCTCCAGGGAGAACACCAGCCTATAGTCGCCGGCAACTGTGATTTTCAGGTCATCAAATTTACCCACCCCATGCGCAGCTTGTTCGGTCGTAAGGCCATACAGCGTGGGGACGACCCCCACGTCATTGGGCACTGTAGACACCGTCGTCAACGACACGCGCACCGTTTTCCCCGACAACACAGCAAAATTCCAATCAAAATCCATCAGCAACACCGTAGGCGGGCCTGGCAGAGGCTCCCCACTAATCGAGTCACGAGGCGGGACGGTCAGTTTGAGTTTCAGGGCCTCGGGCAGAACATAAAAGCGCAGCGTGTCAATCTGGAACGCCGTTGAGTCGCTCACGGCGTCGGCAGTGATGCGCAGCATGTATCCAACACCTTCCCGTGGAAGCATCAGATCCGTGAAGGTGGCCACGCCGTGCACGACGCGAGCCATGAGGTTACCACCGAGTAGCACCTCGGGGTGCATGCCCACGGGACTGACAGCAACCTGCACCGTCGGCGTACTGAGCGTCAGCTCACTCAACAGGCGGCCCATGCCATCCAGGAACGCAACCTGCGGCTGCACCATGAAAGCTTCCCCCGCAATTATGTGCGCCGGCTGCCGGTATATCACCATCTTCTTGACTGCTCCCTCGGGCACAAACACGGGCGCCGGCGGCGCCGGATACGTAAACGGATAAAAATCGGGAATGACCGCCGTCTCGTAGCCGAGCTGGGGCGCCAGAGTCGCGAGGCCCGAAATGACGCTGATGTACAGGCATGCAGGCTTGGACTTGATGCCATTGCTCCCCTCTGCAACAAAGCATAGCCCCCACAAGCCGAGCTGCGACGGGTCAGCACAGCTCGGCCGCCACTTGAGGTCAAGGTACTTGTTCATCTCAGGCCGGCCCACCGCCATTTCGGTGCCTTCGCACGTGCCGGCTGCCATATGCTGGCCACATGCGCCTTGAATCTCCACGCCCGTGGGAAATTCGTTGACCTGCCGGATATAGCGGATGGAGCTGCCGGCTGCGGGCCGGAACATGAGTCGCAAGAAATCTGTCGTGTGCCCTTGTCGCGTCAGGTCGGTGCAAAAGGCCCGGTGCTTGCCCGACGCGCAGGCTGCCTGAGTGAAGCAATTCGCATAGAGCGGGGAGTTGTAGGGGTGCACAAAGGCGTAGTCCTTGCTCGGGCAGATGCCCACGAGCGAAGGGCAGTGAAAGTCGTGCATCTCCGCTAGGTCGATGCAGTCTGAAACAAGGTAAGTAGAGTTCTCCGGCGGCGTGAAGTCGCTGGAATTACAAAGAATAACAGCAGGCACTGATCTGCTGGTGGGCGGCGTGGCGAGCACGCCGACATCGTCAGGCCCGTCGGGCCCGTCGCCCGCGACTACCTCAATGACCAAGTCGACCGCAGTTGATGCGTTGTGGTCATAGGCGATCAGTGACACCTGCAGCAAGCACCCGGTCGAGCATCCCTCGCCTCCCACCGCTGCCAGGGAAAGCTTCCCATCTGACGAAATCGTCACCCCATCTGGCGACTCAAACGGGTGCGAGTTCCCGTCGCTCCAAGCAAGCTGCAGCGCCCGGTCCATGCCAAAGCCCATCTCGTCCAGGTCGCCCGCCCTGTATGCCACCTGCAGAGAACCTGGCGCGCCGATGGCCGCAATCAAGTAGGAGTCCGCGCGCTTCAGGTGCAGGAGCGCCGGAAGTGCTAGGCGCGGACTGATGCCCGTGCTGCTGCCCAATACAGAGACCGACGTGCGCAGGTGGAACGCCTCCCCCGCATTGTTGTGTAGCCGCCGCGAGCGGCAGCATCCCTCAAAGTACGCTGTGTACACGCCCGGGTGCGCATAGGTGTGTGAAAATGTGAGCCTCGCGTGCACCAGATCGGGGTCGAGCCGTGTGATTACAAAGTTGAAACGTGATGAATTAGTCGGCAGCGTGCACCCGGGGTCGTCCCGTGGCTCGCACACCACGATGGCGCGCCGCGCGTCTCTAGATTGACCCTCGGTGATATTCAAGAACCCCCCCGGCCCCGCTGCTATTGCTGCTTGCCACTCGGCGTAGAACGCAGCAACGTTTTCCCCGACCTGGAGGCGTGTGCGCGCATCAGAGAGAGATTGTGCGATTCCCTAGTCAGGGCGAGTGCCTGCTTTCGCGCGCAGCACACAGACAGCACGGGGCAGAGCTGCGCGCCAGACCGTCTCGCGCGCTAGTATCGTGGGAAATCCCGTCCGCTCCCACGCGGTTTTCAAGTCAAAGTGGACCGTCATGTTTTCTCTGCGCCACGAGAGCTCTCCGCTGGAGGCGGTGCACACGCAGCAGGTGAGAATGGGAGCCTGGGACGGCACAGGGGTTGTGTGCTGCTCCAGCGGATACTAGTCCGCCGGCCGCACCCGGCGCCGCGAGCGGTGCTGCGGCGAGCGGTGCTGCGAGGCGGCGGCGGCGCGGCGGCGCGCGCGCTCGCGCGGCGTCGGGCGCGGCGCAGTGGAAAATTCACGGGCGGCCAGCATACCTGTGGAACCACGTGCTGCTGCCCCGCAGCTGGGCCACCAGCACCAGCACGGCGAGCAGACGACACGCCGCAGCGCGCGCACGCCCGCCTGCGGGCGCTCTCGGCAGACCCGCCAGTCCGCCAGGCCTTGCGCGGCGCTCGGCGCCGCCCGGAGCCATCGCCGGCGCGATGCTGCCCCCATGCGCCCGCCGATCGCGCGCCGTGGCCGGCCGCCCTTCTTCCCGGGCGGGCCGACCGCTCTGGTGCGCCGCCTCCTCCGCCGCGCCGCCCATACCGCTCCCGCCGCGCTGCTCGCCGCGGGTGGCTCCTCGAAGGAAGGAGCGAGGTGGACGAGAGAAAGGAGAAAGGAGAGCCACGAACGGCGACGGTGTTCTGGAGTCTGCACTCAGCGGCGAGAAGAGGGGAGGTTTGCTGAGCAGCTGCGGCTGCGATGGACGCTGGCCAGGGCAAGGACGCCGGCATGGGCGACGAGGCAGGGCAGGCGGGCAGCGGGAAGGAGCCGCCGTCCGCGGCCAAGAGCGCCCCCTGGACTCCGCACCGACCCTCTGGCGACGGCGCGGCGCAGAGCGCTGCGGGCCCGGCACTCCGCTCCAGCGCCACCTCGCTGGCGCATGACAGGTGAGGAGCAGAGGGGGTCGCCTGTGTGACCCGGCCGGCGGTGTCGCCGCCCCCCCCCCGCCGCCGTTCCCGCCGTGCGCCGCCTCCGCCGCCTCCGCGCGTCGCACAGGCCGCCTTGCGCCTTGCGTCCCGACGCCGGGCTCGCCCCTGCGGGGGCGCAGCCTCCCGTC
>Ga0115006_10000297_pt1 | contig 26190 bp, 6 predicted proteins | sample ArcOceMetagenome_3_FD_88943 | JGI IMG/M metagenome (GOLD analysis project Ga0115006, IMG submission 88943) | Marine eukaryotic phytoplankton communities from Arctic Ocean - Arctic Ocean- Svalbard ARC20M Metagenome | ecosystem: Environmental > Aquatic > Marine > Oceanic | place: Arctic Ocean...
CACAGTTGCGATGGCTGTATTGCTGCGAACTGATACATTACGGGGACTCGGGAGGTTGCTGCAACAGCCCCCCCTGACAGCAACCCCGCCCCTCAGTGGAGGTTGCTGCAGCCCCCCCCCCCGCCCCGCCCCCTGCAGCAAGTGACATTCCGAGTACCCGCGTCAAGGGATGGATCACAGTTTGATCGCGAACGAATGGAACCAGCCAGCCTCGACGAAAAGAATAGCCGTCTGCCCCGGCATCGTCGGAGTTGGCCTCAAGATCTCGGCAGCAGTGTTCGAAGTTGCAACCTGGCCGTACTGGTTGCTGCCCCACACGTGCAAAGCTCCAACCGCCCCTGTCACGCCCAATGAGTGGTGACGCCCTGCAGCCGCACTTGTGAAGCTGTTTGCGATCCTGCACACGCGAGCAAACTCAGGAGGCCCATCCCACACAATTTGAGCACGCATGCACTTCTTCCAGCACCAGAGGGGGTGGGGTGCATCTTGCGTACCCTTGCACAGTCCTGGGGTATCGTTCAGAGGTTCTGCCCCCAAGGCCGAGCTGTCCATTGTCTCCAAGGCCCCAAGCCTGGAGTGTACCGTCCTCCAGCAGTGCCAAATTGTGGCGCCCTCCCTGCCACATTTGCACTATTTCGTCAGCATCAGGGAGCAACAACGACAAAGCACGCGCGCTTGGTGGGCAAGAGGCTACAGGCAGGAAGGCAAGCAGCGCCGCTCACCGAGGACACAAACAGCTTAATCACCCTTCCTCCAAGATTCTGGACTTTGACAGGCTCGTTGCGATTCTCGAAGGTGCCATCGCCAAGCTCCCCAGCTCCGTTGAAGCCCCAGGCCAGCACTTCGCCACTGCACAACGAGCCAATCAACAATCAGAACATCAAAGATAGTTGAACTACGATTGCCAGAGCGGAAGAACATGCACCAGGAGCCGAGGACAACTATGAGCACATCGGCACAGACCTGTCAAGTAAAACAAGAGAATGATACTCGCCCGCGGCGACACTGACAGCGCGATCAAGCTGCTTTACGATTAAGCGCGGCGTGTTCGAACTCGAGATACTCTTTTCAAGTGCGAGCTGTCCTTGTGAGTTGGAGCCCCAGGCATAGATCTCCTTTCCACCAGCAGCAAGGACCAGCACGTGTGAGGCACCAGCTGCTATGTGGCTCGCTATCGTCCCAGCCGGCAGCCCTGACAGTGTCGGCTCTAAGACCGGTGGCTGCAGGGCACCACCATTGCCTACATTCCCCAGGAGCTGCCCCCAGCACCAAACACTGCCATCAACGCCCAGCACAACAGAGAATTTCTCGCCCGCACTTGCCATTTTCAATCTGATAGCTCCGAAAGAATCGACTTTTCGAGGGGTGCTATGGAAGCTCCCAGTTGTTGCTCTTCCCAGCTGGCCGAATTCATTACTGCCCCACGTGTACAACGACCCGTTTCCTGTAATCGCCAACGAGTGCCCCGCACCAGCCGCGATCATGGACACATCACCAGCGATACCATCAAGGCGCACCAGCGTTGGGCTCAATCTATTTGTCGACGTTGCATCACCTAGCTGCCCTTTCTCATTCCTGCCCCAAGCCAGCAGCGATCCGCGTATATTGTGGCACACAAAATCAATCGAACTCCATCTGCCATCGGACATACATGTCGCTCTACCGGAAAGCTTATTGACAGAACCCTGTCTGAGAATGTAGCCGTCATCACATGTAACGAGAACGTCATTCGGACTCATGACTGTGCCTCTGGGGAACACTGCACCATGCGCAGGCGCAACGAACGGTGCGCACCAGACATCGAGACTCAATGGCTTCCGTGTACGGCCCAGAGTCGTGGGCACCGTCGGTGAAATATAAGTGCCGTTGACTGATATCGTCAGCGCTGGAGGTGCTTGCGCTCGAAGCGGGCCATGCAGACTCACCATGCAGGTGTATTCAACATTCGCAATTGTGTCCTGTATGATCCGGAGGCTCAGCGTGCCAGTTTCGCGGACCCACTGCCCATTCGCAGATATGTAGGCGCCCTGCGTTGCACATGTCACCGGCAAGTCTGCCGTGGACTTTGAGGGGCTGCCAAGCATGTTGTCAAGTTTGACTCGCGAACCTGTCAGTAGCGAGCTCGTCGTCGAAAACGTAAAAGTGATGGTGATTGGTCTCACGGGACTTAACCCTTGCGTGTGGTTCACTGCGTAGGCAACAGAGTCTTCCTCTTTCTGATGCACCAGTGTCTTACTAAAGCCAGCCACAAGTAGAGGGGCGGCATTGTCAGAACTCTTGCTGAGTGGACGAGCGTCAATAGCAACAGCCCCACCGGAAGAGATGGACATGGGTTCCGGAGACGCTTGGCCAACGTAAGGGTTTCGCAGCGAAAACGAGAGGACATAATCTTCTCGTGGCTGCGTTGGCTCTTGTACGTACAAGCGCATCAATCCGTCCATCCGGGTCCACGAACCCTGTCCCCGAAAGTGACTTGCACTGGGCGATGGCGATTTTATCGTCGTGACAGCGATGCTCGTAGAATCCGGAACAACACTTCCGGTAAGGCCTGATATTGTGACCCACGTTCCAGGTAAAAGGCTCGCGCGTGTTCTCAATGTAATCGTGATGGTATTCATCGCACCCTGCGAAGCATCACTTTGCCCGCAGCTCCGTACGATGAAGTCGGCTACTAGCATTGGAGCAAGGTTGCCTTCTGCCTTATCCATCGACGTTACGCTTGATTGCGTTCCGGTACTGACAATGTCGATCGCTGTTGAGTTCTGACCGTCGCTAGGGTTCATTATACGGAACGAGAATATGTACGTATCCGCTGCCACTGAGTCGGACAGGACGGTCACAACAAGAGTGCCGTTCGGTTGGTACCACTGGCCTTGCGTTCCAAAAATTGCATTGAACATCGTGCCATTTGGCGAGGTCAATGTCAGAGCTCCAGTTGGGGTAGAGCTTCCGCGTAATCCCGAGATACTGACTCTCGAGGACTGTTGCAATGTAAGGGCTGAATATGTGGCCATAGTTACTGTAATGACATTGATAGACGATGCAGATACCGTGCTTTGGGCAATGCGCATGGTCGAGAAGGCAGCCACCAGCAGCGGTGCTCCGTTAGCACTCGCCTTCTGCATCAACTCCCGCCGCAGTACCATCTGATCTCCAAGAATGATACTTTTGGTTAAACTGCAGCACGGAGGCTGGATGGTTGTCATCTGGGTCACGTTCCGTTCAACAGGCACGCCCATAAAGCCCGCAGCGTCCCAAGTAGCTCTACCGTCATACGCCCCAAACTGGAGTCCGCTTACCTGGCCGGCTGGGCTCAGTGCCAGTGAGCCTAACGTCACCTCGAGACGAATCCACTGCCCGACAGGCGGAAGAGAGCCCATTGCAACATTTTCGCCAACATCGTCCGGCCACGCATAAGAACCCCAGTACGCTCCATACCACGACGATGATATTTCCCATCTCATTATGATTCCAGATGGTGTCAAATCTGGGTCGATTTCAACGTAAGAGAAGAATGAAGATGCATTTTGGTACGAAAATTGTCGGTCGTAAACAAACTGATCTCCTCCAACACCTTGGTAATTCCAATCTTCTTTATCGTCGTCTTCATCGTCGATCCAGATCACATCGTCAGAAACATTTTGCACCATCGTTGTCGTCGTCGTCAAATTCGGACAAGTGCAGCCGTCAGGCACATCAGGAACAGAGGCAACGTCAAGCATGTATGCTGCAATCCCTACGCTTGGAGACTGCTGTCCTGTTAGCGGATTGGTCAGGTTAAATTGAAGAACAAATGGTTGGTATGGCACAGTAGATTTTTGCACCCAGATTCCCACCGTTCCAGACGTCATGTTCCACCTTCCCATACCACGAAATGTAGCAGGATGTTGCATACATGAAATCTGGATGTTGCCGGAGGGCGTCATAGTTCCAGTTAGCCCATCGATCCTGATCTCTGTCCCAGGCAGCATTGAACCCGACGAGGACACAGTCACAGTGATAGTATTGATTGCACCGATGCTAGCAGTGCTTTGCGCAATGCTTCTCTGCACAAGCCCTGCGATTTTTAATGGCGCAGAGTCCCCCTCCGCTTTTCGAACGGGACTAGGCGAAATGTCAAATCCCTCGCCGACCGCCTTGACCATTATGTTTGGAGATTCCTGACCCACATAAGCGTTTTGAATGGTGAAACGCATCTCATAGACGGTCGACTCTTCCAAAAGGAAGGAATCTGGCAGCGGTATAGTAAGATCAGCCAGGGTCCGATTCCAAGTTCCAGTAAGACTACGTGAATCCCCTGAAGTCCTATCTACCATGGACACGACGATATTACCTGAGGCAGTCTGAGCCCCTACAAGTCCTTGGACCACAAAAAAGAAGGATGGGAAGAGAGTTACATTAACATCAAGACTTGTCGAAATATTCAAAGAGATTTGATTTATGGTGCCGACAGTGGCACTGGATTGTTCCATTTCGATGATGTCGAAGCCGGCGATGAGAAGCGGCGCTCGAAGGTTGACGTCGTTTGTCATGAGCGTCTGTGAAATCCACGGCCCATTGTACAGAATATCACGGTAGTTCTGATAGTCTGCTCGGATGGTCACGTCTCTTGCCATCTGCATCTTAGGGCCATTGCGCAAACCAAACGATAAGACGTACGTTTCACCTGCAACAGTGCCTTCTTCATTGATCACTTTGAGAATAATTGTGCCTGTTTCGTGATACCAACGGCAATATGGCCCAAAGGGCGTGTCGGCTGGGTCTAAAGGGATTTTCACATTTGCACCCACGGTCCCACTTCCAGTCAATCCACTTATGATGATGGATGTCTTATAAAAGCCCTCCAGACTGCTGCGGGTCGCCATCGTAATGGTTAAAGTATTCTCTGCCAGTGCTGCCATGGTACTTTGTGATATCGTTTTCTGTAGAAAATCTGCAACCATGAAAGGGGCATTGTTACCGCCCGCCGCTTCCATCAGAATAGGCTCAAACATCTCCACTCCCTGTGCATTGATCGCCTCGACGGTGATACCTGAGTTGGCATCTCTTCCAGCTATCGGATTTTGTAAAACCACCTCGAGGACATATTCTGTGTACGGTGCCATCGAACCGCTCAATTTGAAAGCCAGCGTGCCGTTTGTAGGGTTCCAGCGTGCAATGCTAGCAAATGGACCTGTAGTCTCAACAGACAAGGTGCCTGCGGGTGTTGTTGAACCAAAAAGCCCTCGAACAACAAGTTCCCCGATAACATCGTCCATAAGCCTTGCTTGAGAGGCAATAGTGACGGAGATTGTATTGAGGGCATTTGAAGCTGGGAGGAGCTGGCCGATCCTCTTGACTGCCCAACCCGCAACCATCATCGGCGCTGCATTGCCCGTACCTAGGCTTACATTGAATGACGGAATGTTTGTCCCGAGCCCATCTACGACCACATACGGTACGCCATCGCGCGGCGTGATGGAATTTTCGAGAGCAAAGCTGAACATGTAATTCACACCTGAGAAAGACACACCAGAAGAAATCGCGCGCGAGCGAAAACAAAGGATGAGCAGTTGCGCATCACAGCATGTTCTGTATATCAGGCAGATACAGAACATGCCTGCCAGCATGTAGGTGAATAGGATAGGGGCTCGCATGCGGCATTTAGAAAATTACACCTCGTCACTCCTATCTTACATCTCATCTTGATCCTTTCAATCACTCGCACCCTAGATTACATTTCGATCTAAACTCACGCCTTCGCACTACGCCTGTCACCTTGCAAACGACACCTCACATCCATGTAAAACAAGGTAGCAGCATCAAAGCATCTCCCTCCCGTTCATTTTTACCTGGCATAGTGCTCTTCAGTATTGAGACGACCAGAACTCCTGTATCACGAATCCACGTACCACCCACGTCAAATTGACGTGTTGCCTCTGTGGAATTGCTGGGGCTGGTTGCGTTTGTGGCGCTGATGACAAGCGACGTTGTCATGTTGAAAAGACGACCGAGCTGATATGAGCAACACTGCTCCACAGCATCAACATCGCCACTCGGCATGCATTGTTGATCACAGATGGGAAGATCAGTTGTCGTGGCTGTTAGACTCCCTTTCAGTCCAGAAAGACGTATTCTAGCGCTTTCCGAACTCAACAGGCTCACAGTGGTCGAAAAGGAGAAGAAAAGTCTGTTCTGGTTCCCCATGAAAGGGTTAGACTGATTGAGGCTCGCTTTCAAAAATCCAGCAATCAATAGGGGGGCTGAATTATCGCTTCCACGATCGACCTGACGAGGAATGAACAAGATTGGACTTGCTGTTAGTGTTATTTGTGGTGAAAACTGTGCAGTCATTGAGTTGGTCACTTCGAATTGTAGCACACATGTGACATTACCAGTCACTTGACCTTCGACATGCAGAACAAGTTCGCCCGTCTCCTTTGTCCACTTTGCACGGTTCATGTAGTTACAATCGCCACCTGTAATCGATACGTCAAGACACGAAACCCCCAAGTCGCAGGGACTGCCGTCATTTGTAGCTCCACGCAGCCCTGCTAGAATTATTTGGATATCCTGTGTTCCAAAAAGCGTATCGCGAGACCTGAGGTCGAGTGTCAACGTATTTGAAGCGCCGGGCACGGTAGTAGACTGCGACAAAATTGCAATCGGGAAAAGCGATAGAATGGCAAGTGGAGCTTGCAGACCTGTTGCTTTGACCATCTGGGTATTTGCTACCTGGATTTGGCCAGACAGTTTCGCCTGAACATTCGGTGAAGGTTGACCAGCCGGTGGGTTGATCAAAGTCACATTGATTCGATACGGTGTGAATGCCTCTAGCGTATCGGTAGTTGTCACTGACAATATATGTCCTTGTTCCGTCCATGTTGCAGTGTCATTAAAAACGCCCGTATCCGTGCTCACAGGGACGCTGGACAGCGAACCATGAGGAACGGCTCTGGAGAGATTCACAATTCGGACGATATGTCCCGGGGGTAGATACACATTGATAGAAAATTGAATCGAAAGAGTATTACTCGAACTAGCATCTGCGCTAGATTGGCTGATGAATGTCGACACAAATCCAGCAACTGTACCGGGCGCTGAATTCCCAGGGTCCTTTTCCATGCGAGTTCGACTAATGCTGATGCCGGATGACTCAATGAAAATCGAGGGAGATTGGTGAGATGAATCTGGGTTCAGCACCTCAAAGGAAAAGGTGTAAAGCATTCTAGATTCCAGATCTCGATCAAGTGTCACGACCAGGTATGACTTTTCTTGGTTCCATGTGCCAGAGAACCAGGGGGCAGGCGTGGTCATCGGTGCTTGGGTTGCAAACGGAGTCGTGAAAGGAGTGGTTGTTAAGTTCTCTTCTGCAGAACCAGTATAGAATATCCCAGTCGAGGACATCCCATGCAAAGCTAAAACAGGCGGCAAGGAATACATGCCATGGCTGAAGCCGGAAATCGTAATGTTGCTGCCCACGGGCATCTCCACACGCGTGGCAATGGTAACAGAAATGGTGTTGAGCACACTTTGACTAGCATGACTTTGTCCAATCTTTTTGATCAGGAAATCTGCAACCAGCATCGGCGCTCTATTTCCCGGAGCGGCCATGACCCTTGTTGTGCCAATGACCACCGCTCCACTGGTCTCAGCAGTCACAAACGGAGCATCCTGGCCATGGGATGGATTGGTTAAATTGAAGTCAAGAACATACAGTGCATCCGCAATGGACCGGTTTGTTACATGAAGAACTAGCGTGCCGGTGGTCTGATTCCATTCACCTTCGGTACCGAATATTTCAGTTGCATTTCCAGTCAGAACCAGTGAGGTCTCGACTGTGATACTTCCTGTCAGCCCGACCAGCGAGACCGCGGTATTCTGGACCAGCGATGCACGCGTGCTGAATACAAAAGAGATTGTGTTGGTCGCGTTAGCCGACGGCGTTGACTGGCTGATATCTGCAACCAGAAAATCTGCTGTCAGCATTGGCGCTTCGTTACCGTAGCTTCGTACTCCACACTGTATATTCCAATTCTGACAGTTTGGAACGCCAAGCTCGAAACTTCTGGGCGCGACAATAATCCCCGAGGACGATATGAACAGGTCTTCGCTGGCCGCTGCATCGTGACCTTCTCTAGGATTGACCAGATCAAACTGGATAATGTACATCCTGTATGGTACTCCAGAACCTTGTCCAGATTCTTCTTGTACATCCAAGGAAAGGCTTCCCAGCGTCTGATTCCATCTGCCCGTCGAACCCAAAATGTGGCTCGCAGATTGAAGAGCGCCGACTCCACACACCTCGCAGCAGCGTGCCACGACTCCTGCTTTCGGCGCTGTCGGCACTTCCATTTGAGCTCTGATGGGCAGATGCTCATTATCAGGTGTCAAGCTTCCCTCTAGGCCGCCGATAGTGATTTTGTGACTGGCGGCTGCTCTAAATCCCACAGTAGGAACGATTGAAACCGTTATCGTGTTGTGGGCAACTGATCGGAACGTCTGAGAGACCGTGCTCTGGCCAATCCACCGGATGCAAAATCCTGCGATTTGCAACGGGGCATCATGGCCGAGGTCCGCTCGAACAACCATGGGATATCGAGTCACAAGTGTGGCTTCCTCATAGCTTGAAACTTCGACATGCGAAACCGTACCGTCAGCCTCCACATTGACCTCAGGTGCCATCTGGGGTTCCAGGGGATTCAAAAGTTCAAACGAGAACACCATGGCGGCACCAGCATGTATGCTTCTACCTCGAGGTATTGTGATGAAGAGAACGCCTGTAGTTTGATTCCAATAGGCCGTTTGAGGTAGGGATAGTTGTGCGGCGGGGCTTATGAGGTTGAGCGGGAATTGCGTCTGTGACTCCGTTGCCGCTCCTCGCAAATTTGTTATTCTGATTGTCATAGCACGCACCTGCCGGTGAAACATCCTCTGATCCACATCCAGAACCACATCATACATGATATTGGACACAAGATTCACTGTTATTGTGTTCACATCTCCGAGACCTGGCGTGCTCTGATTTACCTCCTTGACAGGAAATCCAGCAACCAACATTGGAGCTTTGTTACCCGAATCACGAAACATCTCGGACTTCATCACGATGATGCTGCCTCCCACTTCAATTGAGACAGAAGGCGATTCCTGATGAAGCGGTGAATTTCGCAAGTTGAAAGCAAATTGATACTCCTGTCCAAATTTGGATTCTTTCTTGAGGGTGAAAACAAGCTCGCCGCGCTCCTGATTCCACATAGGTCCAAGATCGGTATAGGGCTGATGAAGAAGCGCTACGAACTGCTCTCCTTTGTCAATCATAGGCATAGGACCGTCCGGCGTATCACTGCCCGTCAACCCTGAAATCGTCACTGCGGCGCCTGGCGGCAATGCGATCGAAATTTGTAGAGTAACTTGGATTATATTCAAAGCAGAAGCATGCGGAATCATCTGACCAATACGCATGGCACTCGCACTCCATTGTGCAATACCCATCGGAACGTTATTCCCGCTGCCTGCAACGACGCTAGTTCTGTTTATGATAGTTGAGCCGCCAGACTCGATGTATACAGGAGGAGGCGGCTGTCCTGTGCTTGGGTTCTTGAGAACAAATCTATACACATAGAGTTGCGCAGCGTCTGAGTCCGATTGTAATGTGGCAACGAAACTTGCAGACTGGCGCGTCCATACCCCTGATCCTCCTAGCAAGGCAGTGCTGTTGCCATAGAGATCTAAAGCGCTGTCATCTGTCAAGGATCCAGTCAAACCGGAAACCGTTATTCTCGTGCCTGCCATCAGCGCAGCTCGGGTACGAATCGTCACTGAGATAGTGTTGTTTGCAAGAGCAGATGGGGTTGACTGCCCAACCCGCTTGATCAAAAAGTCGGCAATGAGAAGTGGCGCTGCATTCCCAGGCGCATTCTTGGCGAGCACTTGTGAAATAGTGATGCCACTACCTGATGCTGAGACGAATGCAGCATCCTGCCCATGCATCGGGTTGACCACTTCGAACTTCAGCCTGTATTCAGCACCTAACACCGAATCGATGTAATGTTGCATGGGGAAAACCATGGTTCCATTCTGCGAATTCCATTCGCCGCAGTAGCACCCACGTTGACCAATATTCGGACAGGGACACGGCAACCCAAAATCATGCGTGACCAATGGCCTTGTCAGACCCAAACGCCTAATCTCTCCTGCCACATAAATGGAAGTGCTCTCATTCTCTCCCCTTGGATCGAGAGTGCCAGTCAGGCCTGATAAGGTCAACCTGCAACCTTCGGTGCCCTTCAATTGAACATTTGTGGAGAACGTGACAGTGATCGAGTTGATCGTTCGATGCGTGTACGGCGTGCTTTGCGAAACGGTGCTCTGCCCCACAATGAGCGAACGAAACCCGGCAATGAGCAGCGGCGCTTCATTGGAAGCACCATACTCCATCTTAGCCTTCGTTGTATCCGTGCCAGATGATTCTATGCTTATGGACGGCGCCTCTTGATATTGCGCACCATTTCGAAGCATAAAGACAAAGCTATAGAGCCTGTTTTGCTCCATAATGGGCTCAGTCACGTTGCCCGTGAACGTTCCATTCTCACCGTAGATTTTCTTGCCCTCACTTACAGTGACAATGAGGGTTCCGTTGTTTCGCGACTTGTGCCACACACCCGTTTTGCCAAATGGATGACTTTCGTTGTGCCGCTGACTTTCCGCTCCGAAAGCAGATGTTGCATTGATTTGCAAACTGTCATCGTCAGGGGTATCAACCCCGGCAAGACCTGAGATAGTAATTTTTGTTCCGTTGACTAGATCAGCGATGGATTCCAAGGTCACAGTCAAGAAATTTTTTGATGAGGCTGAAGGCGTCTCTTGCTGGATAAATTTAGTCGAAAACTTTGCAATCAAGAGGGGGGCTTCATTTCGCGTACCCTTGTCCATCAACGTGGGAAGTAGACGATAAGCAGGGTCATTCGAGAAAATGGTCACATCCGGAGACAATTGCCCAACCTCGCCATTCTGCAGCACAAAGGATATAGTGTATGGCTCCATCGCTTTTGTTTCGGCGATTGTCTGCAAGACGATGCTGGATAGACTCCAATTCCAGATGCCGACATTTGAAAAATTTCCAGATTGCTCAGGCAGAAGAGTGACATTGATGGGATCACCCCCAAGGCTCGACGAAGGCAATGTCAAACTGCAATTCGGCGGACAAAGCATGCATGATGCCGAATCGGTTGTATTTGTCATGTTGGCACCGTCGGGGACAGAAATCACAAGTGCAGAACTCTGTAGAATCCAGGAACCGTCAACACCTCGCTCATACCACGGTCCCGATGCGTTCAAGAGATCGCCATTTGTGTCACAAAGCTGAAAGACACTAAAGTTATGCAGATCTGTGATATTGAGAGGAGAATCCAAGGCCAGGAAACATTCATAAGCGCATAGCGCATGACTTGACCTATTGTCCCCATGCAACGTGGCGCAATCGTGTGAGCATGTGCTGTTGCACCACGTGCCGACGCACACTTGTCCGAGGAAAGACGCATTGAAAGCTTCGAACGACATTCGTTGGACTCTTGACGGCCAAGGCATATCTGGACCGATGCGGGAGGAAACTTCCCAAAACGATGCGCTACATGCACCGACAGCGGAGTTTGATGGACGATACTGGAGGTACCACGTTTCGTCTTGATGAGCATAGACCTTCCGAGAGGGATCAGACTGCAAAATGGGGTAATAAACACCCATTGCTGAATCGTGTGCTGTGAAGCCGCCAAATTTCAGGGAAACAACCGGCCTGTTCCGTCTGGAACGGCACACCGAGGAATTCACGCAGCCGAAAGGACATGGTACTCTTGAGGTATTACTCAACAAAGACGTTGCACTATCTGGACGAATTTTACCCGTGACAGACCCAACTAGACCTGTGACAGTCAGCAGCATGTTTGCAGGCAACGAAAATGTGGACTTCACGACAATCGTGATAGTGTTTTGAGCCCTGACAGAAGGGGTACTTTGTCGAATATCTTTTTGGAGAAGCCCGATCACCAGCAGAGGAGCCTTTGCACCTTGCCCTGGGTCCATCAGGTAAGTTTTCGATTGGATACTTCCCTGCAGTTGAACGTACACATCTTGAGCGTCATTGAATGTAGGCGGATTATGAAGGGTAAATTGAAAATATAAAAGCCTGCGCTGTTCCAAATCCGACTTGAATTTCACGTCAATAGAGGTCGATTCCTTCATCCAGCGGCTTGAATTGCTCAGTTTCCCTTCCCTGGAGAAGATACCAAGGTCATCCGTGCTTAGCGTGGTTGCACCGCCAAGCCCAGTGAGTCGGATCGAGGAGCACTGGCCTGGAATAAGGGGTTGCGCTGGACATGCACCATAGATATCTACATTTGTAGACAGCCAGACAATAAACGTGTTGTCAACATCCTGGCCCGGCGCACTTTGCGATATATTTGCAACTACAAACCGTGCGATTAGTAGCGGAGCATAATTTCCATAGGCACTCTCCACGGCGATGGGCATGATCCGAATACCCGAGCTGCTGATGTTGATAATTGGAGAGTCCTGGCCATCTTCAGGATTTGTCAGAACAAACGAAAAGACATATTCTCGACGAGCGACTGTCGATTGCATGACACTAACTACAAGCTCTCCGGCATCACGAGACCATAACGCATTTTGGTCCAGGTGCGCGATATCATCTGTGTCGATTGGAATGTAACCGTCGAACGGATTTGTGGTTCTTGTGAGGCCGCGTAGGGTGATCTCAGAGCCTGGAATTAGAGAAGCACGCGTGGAAAAGGTGACACTGATAACATTTTCGGCATTTACCGACGCGCTTTGCTGACTGACCTTCTTCACTATGAAATCGGCAATCAGTAAGGGCTGGGCGCTGCCGGGTCCTCCTTTGCAATGGCGGTTCGTCATCACGATTTCACCATCGCTCCGGATCGAAATGTCTGTGGGACCATCTTGTCCCACAAACCCCGGGTTGTCCACATTGAAAGAAATGGTGTAAGTATGATCGCTTGGTGTTTCGCTAATGACATCAATAGTCAGCACCTCCGTACTTTGATTCCAGGATGCTGGACTACGAAAAAAAGTGCCAGCATCTACTACGTCAGTCCCATTCAATGGCTTTCCCTCGCAGACAACCTCAATATCCCCCGATGGCGTTGTCACTCCTTGCAGACCAGAAAGGAGAATGCGTGTTCCCGAATACAAATTTGTCTGTAAGGAAAAGCGCAGATTGAGTGTATTGACTGCAAGCTGCGACGCAGTTGTCTGATTCAAAAACACGCTCGTGAATCCTGCAATTTGCAAAGGCGCGTGGATTTTCCCGTGATCGTCTGATTTGTCTAACTCGGTCCAATCTGACAAAATTCTGTCAATTTTGATGCTAATCGCAGGAGATTCTTGATGGATGGCAGGATTGGTAACATTGAAGGACAGAATAAAAGGTTCCAACCCGCCCACCGAAATTGTTGCACTTGTTGTGATAATGGCCTGTCCAAGCGTCTGATCCCAATCCATCGCACACGGAAAGGTTTCGTTGCATGAAATTGGGACGTTCGTGGCGGACGGGGTTGCGCTGCCGGTGAGACCTTTGATGGTGATTTGCATATCCGGTTCGAAAACCATGCCATATGTGGATGCCAGGGTGACTGTTATTGTGTTCCGAGCATTTGCTGAGGGCGTGCTCTGCCATGCAAACTTTGTTGACATTTGGACAAGAACCACGAGCGGGGCGTGTATACCTTGAGCCCCTGGAATTTCTACCTCAGTTGTCTCCACCCCGCTTGACGAAATATAGACCTGAGCCGGCAGCTGGGCTTCAAATGGGTTGGTGACATTAAACGTAAATTGATAGACACGGTCATTGTGAAGAGGACCTATCACAGACAAGACTAATGTACCAGTAGATTGATCCCAAGACGAACTCTTGTTAAATATATCATGCCCACCTTCAACTTGAACAGAAAATGCTGATGAGTCGGGAGTTTCCGTGATAGTCAAGCCCCTGATTGTGATCTTCGTTTTGGCTACTTGGAAAATATCAGCAGGAGCGGCAGTTGCTCGAAATCTTATCGTGATGTTATTTTGTCCACCTGGGGCAGGTGTGCCCTGGAACGCAAGTAAATCAACAAATTCGTTGATGAGCAGGGGCGCTGCAATTCCCGTCCCCTTATCCGTCTCCTCCGGTGTTGTCATCGCAACGGGATCTAACGCAACCATCTTGACCGCAGGAGAAAGCTGATGATCTGGAGGATTTCGGAAAATACAATAGATCTCGTACACCTGGGTCGCATTGCTACCGTTCTTGCCCCAGGTTAACGACAAGACCCCTTCCTCATTGTTCCAAACTGCTCCTGCGAACTTCGAGGAGTCTGGCCCCAATAACATGATAGGCCCTGATTCAGTCTCAGTTTCCAGCAAATCTAGCACCTGCACGACGGTCGCATTCGACAACGGGGCTCGAGTCGAAAATGCAATGCTGATTTGATTGGCTGCCAGCGTCGCGGTTGAGTTTTGCGAGATTATCATGTTCGGGAAATAATTTATGAGGAAAGGAGCAGCGTGTCTGACACCGAGCCTCACATTCAAGAACGGAGTTGTAACACCATCACCCGAGAAATCGTCATCATATCCGACCTTGAGTTCAACCCTCGTCAAAGGCTCTTGACCACAATCGTTGTTTTTAATCCGGAATCTAAAACTGTAAGGGACGCCCTCTTCAACATCTTCGGATAGTTCCAGTTCGACCAGCTGCCCTTGAAGCAGCGCTGATTCTGTGGTGTGAGTGTCTTTGAATGTGACGATGTCGGTGTGCGACTCAGTCAAACCAATAAAGATATCGTGCACATGCAGCCTACAACACTCCACACATCTGCATCTTGCACAAGTGATACCTTGCAACGTAATGATCGAGCCAACAGGAATAGTGACAAAGCTGATCATGTTCAGGAATAGCATGTTGTCCACATTTGTGCTGGCTGATTGCTGGTGCAAAGTCACCTCTTCAAAGCCAGCAATTCTAAGCGCGCCCTTGTTTCCCGGAGCATGCTCCAATGGGGTCCGCAAAATTACGACGTCAGAGGCAGCACCATACCTTGTGCACGCCTCTGTGTAAGTGGCAGTGAAGCTCACGTTTGGAGGATACCTGCCCTCTTCAGGATTTTGCACGGTGAATGCGAATGTGATCTTGTCAATCGCAACGCCAAATGGCTCAATCGTTTTGACCACCTCCAGCACAAAGCTGCCGGTGGCTTGTGTCCAAGCACCACTCGCTGCAAACACGGACGCGTTTTGATGCACGGAAAGTGTCGCGGCCATAGTTTGCGTTCCTTCAAGCCCTGCAATTGTTATAATCGTACCGTTTTGAATGAAGGTGAAGAAAGATAACGATACCTGAATGGTATTGTTGCCAGACGCCAAAGTGCTAGACTGGCTGATGATGCCAGTGCGGATTCCTGCAATCACGAGTGGAGCTTTGTCATACGCTGCTCGATCCATTGTTTTGTGCGACATACTGGCTCCACCCTCGCCCCTGACAATGAAAGTTGGAGACTCTTGACCGTAATTACCGTTTTGGATCTGGATATCTAAAACGTGATCCAACTCGGCGACCAGATTTGACCCATTGCGTATGCGGAGGAGCAACTCAGACGTCGTTCTGTTAAAATAGGGAATGAATGGCATATCCAACACTGTACCATTTAATCTATACTGCGAAATCGTGAATGTAGATGCCGGATCATTCCCTGACCACCCAACAATACGAATAAGGGTAGCATTTGGGTCCACGATTCGCACATCGGATGAAGCACTCTGATATGGAACTGTCATGAAAAAGTTCAGGGTGACTGTGATAGTGTTTTCAGCAGAGGCGCACGCAGTTGACTGCCCAATAGATGCTGTTCTGAACCCGGCAACTCTCAGCGGAGCAGAGGTACCCTGATCACGTTGCATGGAGGTCGGAGATATGCGAAATCCTCGAAATTCGATCAAGAAATCAGGCGAATCCTGTCCACGTCTTGGATTTCTTAATTCAAACGTAAATGAATACATTACGCCAGGAAGAGTGTTTCTCTGGACCGGGAAGATAAGCGTCCCATTTTCATCGCACGTGCCAAAGGCTCCAAAGTAGTCCGTGGCGTTGCTCCCAACATCTGAGATTGCAAACCTGTCTTGAACAGACTCTCTTACAGAATCAAATCCGGAGATAGCGAGGTAAGCGTCATCCTGCACGGAGACGACGGAATTCAAGCTGAAGGAAATGGTCACGTTGTTGATAGATGCTGGAACTGCAGTAACCTGAAAAATGTTGGTTGTCAAAAATTTGGCAATCAGAAGCACAGCTCTGTTTCCAGTGTCAGTCGTCAAATTTACTGCCACCAGAGTCTGTCCAGCAAACGACACATTGAGGTGCACTTGTTGTGACTCCTGCCCAGCATCACCGTTTTCCAAGTTGATCGAAAAAATGTAGAACGTATTGTAGTCGATTTCGTTTTCCAAAGTCAGAGTAAGCTCTGCAGTTGATGAATTCCACATTGCGCGAGATGATAAAAACGAGAGTACGTTCGTTTCAACTTGCAGGCCAGCAAGCTCGGATGAGCTTGCGGGGAATGCGGGAGCTGCGCTGGTCACTGGGACAATCGAGGATGGCGTTCTCAGGCCATGTAAGCCTGAAAATACTAATAATGCCCCTTTTGGTAAAGACGCAAACGCGTTCAAAGTGACGGTGAGAGCATTCGACGTCAGATGCGCTGGAGTACTCTGTCCAATGCGCGCTGTGGAGAACCCCGCTACGGACAACGGTGCTGCCCCTTTCAAGCCTCTGCGCATTTCAGCTCTTGGAAACACAATTCCATTTGATTCAATGTACATCCTGGGCGAGGATTGACCAGCTAATGGATTGTCAAGGCAAAACGTGAATATCACCGTAGCGTTTGCCGGCACGTCTGAAATCAACGTCAACACAAGGTCACCATTTACCAAGTACTCAGCTGAATGGTACAGGTCAAAGCCCGTTGTCGGTGAGAGGTAATGCAGACTCAAGGTAGCATTATTGCAAATAGAGCATTGGCCTGAGTCACAACGAAGCCCCGAAATAGTTACAACCATGTTTCCTGAGACAGCTAATTCTGTTTCTGTTCTCAACGTCACTGATATAGTATTTTGAGCCCCCGGATGCGTTGTGGATTGTCCGATTTTTGCTGCTTCCCAGGTCTTTTCCGTACAATGTAGCACAGAGGTGGTGAAATTTTGACTTGATGTTCCAGGTGGGCAGCTAAATTGCACAGGCCCACCAGGGCAATAGTTATTGGCAATGCATCCTCTGCAATGTCCTCCGTTAGGTCCAAAATATCCTGGTTTGCAAGTGCACGACTTAATAGTTGTACCAGTGCCAGGGCTGATTGCGTTTTCTGGACACTTTTTACACCCTTCAATAGTCCAGCCATAAAAATTCCGAGAGCATGCGGAACTGTATATGAATGCGCTTTGATCCTGCGCACAATATTGTGAGTGAGCATCGAGCAGCAGGCACAAGGCACACACAGGGCATTTCAAGCAACAATTTGCACGGCACAACGTTAACCTGGTAGGAACTCAGGACAACATCATGGTTTGTTATGCCGCAGGCAAATCCGAAGGACCTAGCATGCACAGTCCCTTGGGACAATTTTTGCACGGGAGCCGAAGCCCACGTGCCGTTGCGATGTGCTCTGTAGATGTATGCCTTGTTGGCGCGAAAGGCACCCACTACAGCATACAGGTCTGTATTGCTCACACAGTGACCAAATCTGCCTTCAGCCAAAGACAAGTGCTGTTGCATCAGCCAAAACCCAGTGCTGTTGCGGGTGAAAATGTATACCCTTTTCTTGCCAGGAGTTCCAACGAAAAGATTTTTTGGCGTCAAGCTCAGAGAAGCCCCCAGACTTGCATCTCCGGCTGCAGGTGTTAAGACTTGTGTCGCAGTACTTGGCCATGCACCACTCACCGCACGCGCGAAGATGAAGACTTTGTCCACGTACAGAGCCCCAATGGCAATGATGTCTTCCGTCATCGCCACAACATGACCAAAGAATGCACTTTCAGTGTTTTGATCAAATGTGTTAGACGGTTCGTTTGGCCACGATCGATCTGATTGACGCGTGTACAAAAACGCCTTGTGCGCTCCATAGGCGCCAACAAGCACAGACGTCGACGATGCCGCAACTGCGGTGCCGAAAAACAAGTCATCCCGTTCCAAAATATGCGGCATACTCCCAGTCCATGCTCTATACGCGTTTATCTCATGAATGTACACCTTGTTGCGGTTTGTACCAATGACCGCATGCACTGAGCCGGTCCCCAAACCACCCCTCCCAGCACTGTACACGGCTACAGCCAGGCCATAGGCTCCATCCCCGCTATCAGGGCGACTTAAGACATATGTTGGATGCTTCGGCCATTCGCCTGGACTCTTCTTCTCGTACAAGTGTGCATCAAATGAATCTAGGGAGCCCAGGAGGAGATAGTTTCTGTGGATTGATACGGCGTGACCAAAGGCATTCAAGGACAAGTTCCTCAAAGTTGCAGTTGATTCATTTGCAAATGTCGCGTCACGCTGCAACGTCGCATTATTCCCTGGATCATCGACACACAGACCATTTTCTTTGATAAACCCTTCGAAACACTGACAGTAAAAACTGCCTGGCGAATTGTAACAAGTAGCAAATGCATCGCACAGAGCCGGCGTGCAATTGCGATGACCAGTTTCTTGAGATGCGTTGCATGCGCTTCTAGCGACGGCATTCAACTCGCATTCATCGATATCTTTGCACATACTGGCGGTTGTCATGGAGATGTTGGTGCCATTATTTGTCGTTGAGCTGTTGGTGCCTTGTAAGCATGTGCTGTTGCACCACGTGCCGTTGCATGTTTGTCCGAAGAAAGACTCGCACGTAATGGATGGGGACGGAGTCAAGCACTCCCAACCAATCTCTACAGAACAGCCAACTGAACACCCATCACCACTCACGGTGTTGCCATCATCGCACGCTTCCGACGCCTCAATCACGCCGTTTCCACACTCAGATATTAAGCGTGCTGGTGTTAAAACAAAAATAGGTGGTAAGCCCAGCCGTACCATCGTGGAATTCAAGTTGGCAGGAGAGAGTAGGGTCAAAATGTTGTTCAAGTTTAGCCCCCCGACATTGAGAACAAGATCGATATTCGTCACGTTCATTGCCGTTTCGGTACCATTGACCGATAGCAGCCTTCGTTGCAGCAATCCCGCCTGCACCAGCAGCAATTCAACGGCTTCAATTGGAACGCCGCAGAGGTCAGCAAGCGCCCGTACGAATGCCTCTCTGTATAGCTCGAATCTTTGGACGCCCACTTGCAATTGCAATTCCATTGCTAACCGGACAAACGCTGGTTCACAGGACGTTCCATTGCCGAAGTACGGCTCAATGCAAGAGCACGTGAAGCTGCCGTCGGTGTCCGTGCAAGAAGCCTGGCCAACAGCACAGTCATTGTCGGACGCCTTCAGACACTCGTTTACATTCGCGCACTGCGTGTCGCCGCTGCCCTCGTAACCTCGATTGCATATACACGCTCCCGATCTGTTGCTTCCCGCTGGTGAAATAGAGTTTGGAATACATTCCATGCAATCATCGGATCCTAGCTCAGGCTTGTACTTTCCAGCTTCGCACAGTTGGCAGGCTTGGCCGTTTGGACCAAAAGCACCGGGAGCACATGCACACTCTGCCGACACTTCGCTGCCTGCTGGCGACGAGGTTCGCGGTGGACAATCCTGACACTCACCGTCCCCACTCTCCGGCTTGTACTTGCCCTCCCCGCAAATGGTACAATCTTCACCATTGGCGCCAAAGTAGCCTGGGAGGCACGTACAATTGAGGAGCGTGCTGCTGCCAGCAGGCGAGGTTGAATGTTCAGGACATGAAGTACACTGGTCATGCCCGGACACGTTTTTGTGCGTTCCCGGCCCACACGGAACGCACAGTTGACCCGGTAAGCCCGCGCCAGCATAGCCTGGAATGCAAAGACACCGTTCTTTCATGTCGGCGCCTGCAACCGATAGAGAGAAGGCCGTGCAAGACAAACAGTCTAGCTTCGAGGTGGCTCCATAGATTTCGGAGTACTGGTTCGCCTCACACAGTGTACATGTTGCGCTTCCCGTCGTATTTTTGTAAGATCCTGGGTCGCAAGTGCTGCAAGGCCCTCCGTCCGGACCAGTAAAGCCAATGTTACAGAGACAACTGCTTTCAGTTCCGCTCCCAGCGGGTGCGTCCGAGTTATTTGCGCAACCCAGGCATCCTGACAAAGCAACACCTGGCGTGTTTGCCAAGTATGTCCCGGCAGGGCATTCAGTGCATCCGTGTGGGCCAACGTCGGGCTTATATTTCCCTGCAACACACTCAGCACAAGCCTGCAGGTCTTGCCAAGTATATCCTGGTCTGCACAAACAATCTGTCGAGTTTGTCGTCGCAGCCTCTGAGTCCGAATTGAGAGGACACCGAAGACAGCCTGACAGGGTTTGCACCGCTGGAACAGACGAATACGTGTCCTGGGGGCAATCCGTACAATTAGAAGAGCCTGTAACGTTCTTATACTTCCCAGCTGGGCACGCCGTGCAATTGTAAACGTCTGACCCCGTATACCCACGGTCGCACTCGCAGTAGAATGAGCCTACTGTATTGTAGCAGAAGGCATTTGTGGGACACGTGGTGTTGTCATCACACTCATTCAGGTCCTCACAATCCGTGCCGTTGCCAATGTATCCAGCGTTGCATGAGCAAGTGAACGACCCTGGACCATTCGTGCAAGTTGCATTTATATCGCAGTCATGCACGGGCACATCCCTGCAAGTCCTCGAAAACATCTCTTCCAGCATCATTGTCCATGAACCATTTGTGGTCACGTTTGCGGAGACGTTGTAAGTAGAGTTCGTGCAAACCAGATCTGCAAGAACGCATTCGTTCAAATCTTCACACTGAGTGCCGTTACCCTCGTATCCAGTGTTGCATGTGCAGGTGAAGGACCCGAAAGTGTCATTGCAGAATGCAATTGACTGATTTCCCGCTGGCACATGATCGCCACCTGGTCCCCACGGCCCCGCTGGAGGGCCTATTGCGCAGTCGTTTTGGGGGCCTCCCCACACGCCCGCAGCACATTGGTCTTGATCTTTGCAAAGCGTACCGTTCCCGTAGAACCCCGTGTTACAAGTGCACAGAAATGATCCAATCACATCAGTACACGCACCATAGGGGCTGCAGTCGTGTGTATTTTCCGCGCACTCGTCGATGTTGCGACAATTACCCACTAATCCATCTCCTCTCCAACCTGGATTACACGCACACTCGAAGCTACCGATGGTCTCGCTGCATGTTGCATTGTGGTCACAGTTATGAGAAGCCGAGTGATGGTAAGCTGGATCACTTGTACCATAGAAACCATCACACTCGACCCAATCCCAGCAACCCCTCCCTCCCTCAAGGGCAGTTTCATTGAGAGGTCTGTAGTACTTGTACGAGGGGAAGCCTACCTTGATGTAGCTCTCCACCGTCAGCAAAGAGACGCTAACGCCAATCGCCATGAACTGTGCCCGGGTCATTTCAATGGCTGCTGGTTGGAAGTAGGAACAATTGCCCACACTTTGATTGATACAGACATAGCTATGAGACGACAGAGCTAATTCCTCAAATCCGTCTTTTTCTTGCTGGGTAAATTCAACAGAAGTTGAATTCTGGAGCACCTTTGCACGCAGGGCCGCCACAAACTGCGCATCATTGATTTCAGTGCCAGTTGTCGGTCGCGATGTGCCAATTTTCTGCCAATTTAGGCCCAGTGAATCAGCTGCTTTCATCACGGCTGCCGCAAGCACTGCATTTTCTACTTCATTACTCGATGGCGGTATGTAAGAGCCGTAGACCTCGACCTCACACAACTCCATGCGTGAAAACCCGGTGCCAGGGCTAGGCCGCTCAGGCGCCGAAACCAAAACGAAAACGTATCTGCCCACCCCAACGCAATCCACTTGCTCGGAATATGGCGCATTTGTCGGAGCTGATCCGAGATCTGATCCGGGATGACAAGCTTCACCAAAGATCAAAAGATCATCATATGATGATGAAACCGATGAGAGCAGAATTTCAAAACCTTCCCATTCGGCGGCCATCGCACCACCCGGCACTACGAGTTTGACAGAATCTATCGAACGAATTTCGCCAAGATCCACCATAAACCACACCGTTTCGTCGCTACCACCATCCTCCGTCCCCGAGCAAAATCCTACAAGACAAATTAAAAAAAAAGGTAGATGTCAGCGCCAACCTTTTCAAGATTTGAATGCGAACATTCCTTGCGGTCTTTCTAAGTGAATGAATTCGGCAACGTAAATGAATTGCCCTAGCCCAGACCATGAGAGCTAACTCGCATGCACGCCATGCATTCTATTGCACGCTCATTCAGATGGGTTCAAAGATTCCATAGGAAAAAAGAATCTGTTGATCCAACTCGTTTTTCGGACGATCTCGAGATCAAGTGGAAATTCTTTTCAGCGTTTGTATGGGAAAAATGAGATTAAGGTCAACGGAGGGAGTTTCCTCCTCAGATAAGGAGCATATTGTATGTTATATTATTTTATACCCCTCCGAGCTCATGCGCATGCGCACAGGATGCGCACGCACCGTGGGCATGGACACAAACGTACCCGCACGTATCCACACACTCATACGCCGACACGAATGCGCGCGCTCAGACGCACAATCACATCGCACCTGAATTCAAGTAGCTCCCGTCCACAATACGTGCAGTCTCATTGAAGGGATCTGACGACTGACGCGTCAAGCAAGGTTGCTGCCCGTCTGCCCCGCAAGCCCGTGCAAGATTGTAGTCGGTCATGCCGACATCCTGCCACTTCAAACCCACGGTGTCTTTCCACCCGTCGCCGAAAAATCGATACTCCCCAGGTGAGCTCTTGCAAGTACAGGTGTAGGTACCGTCGTCAGGGTTCAGCAGACAGGTGGCATTTTCGTGACAGTCGTTGTCACCAGATGTACACACATCGACGCAAAAAGTCCCGTTGCCCACATAACCTTGTGCGCACGCGCACGTGAAGGATCCCTCTGTGTTTGTACAATCCGCTTCTTCCGCACAGTCGTCTGTGCAAGCAAAGCACTCGTCAAAATCGCCGCAGTCGGTCCCGTTGGCGTTGGCCTCGACCAGGCCCTGCAGGACCGAGTCTGGTCTCACATAGCCCACGGCACAAAGACACTCAAACGGGGTAATGTAGCCCGTGCTATTACAGACACTGACATTGCCCGCACACGTGTCTCTGTTTTGAACGCAAGCGCCTGTGGCCTCGCACGAGGTTCCATCTCCAGCTGCGGCCACCCTGTCATTACCTCCAGCAAACCCGACAGCTGTATAGTCCCAGACGTTGCATGCACACGTGAAAGAACCGTCCGTGTTGGTGCACAGAGCGTTCGGGTCGCAATTGTTGCCGCCAGCCTCATTCCTCCCTCCAGCACATTCGTTTCTGTCTTGGCAATTCGTACCGTCGCTGTTAGAATCTATGTATGCGATTGCATCTTTTCCCAAGATCGACGGGTCACATTCGCAGGTGAACGACCCGAGTGTATTCGTGCATCTACCCAAACGTGGGTCGCAGTTGCTCTGATTGCGCGCGCACTCATCAATGTCAAGGCAGATAGTGCCATTCCCGACGAACCCTTCGTCGCACGTGCAGTTGAACCCCGTTTCAGTGCTCGTACATGTGGCATTAGAGGCGCAATCGTCCAGGTTCAGCTCGCACGCACCCGTCAGTTGGCAAGTCCCGTTTGTACCATCTCCAGTGTAAGCCCAGTTGCGACAGGCGCACAAGAAGGATCCATCGGTGTCTGTGCAATCTGCGTTCTGGTCGCAATTGTTGCGGCTGGCGTCTTCGCATTCATCAAAATTCTCGCATCGCGTTCCATTTCCAAGATAGCCTGCATTGCAAGCACACGAAAAATTTCCCGACGGCAGATGCGAAGTACATGTCGCATTGCTGTGACAATTGTGATTGCCAAGTTCGCAAGCTCCAACCGCCGCGCAGTCGAGTCCGTCGCCAGTGTAGCTTATGCCCTCTCTCGAGCACGCACAGGTAAAACTGCCTACCGTATTGGTGCAGACTCCTCCGTTCGCATTGCAGTTGTGTGCGCCCATCAGGCATTCATCGACGTCGGAGCACGCACGATTCTCTGCAGGATCATCATTTTGATAGCCAGCATTGCATGAACACTCGAATGAGCCGGCCGTGTTGTTGCAATATGAAGACGCAGCGTCGCAAAGATTGATGCTGTGGTTTGTTGTGGCATTGTAGTGTGTAGCATTACACTCATTGAAGTCATCACATGTGACCAGGCTGCCCGTGCACTGCATTGACCCAGACACCCATCCCAATGCGCAGCTACATGAATAATCCAGCCCACATGTCCCGATACCAACGTAATCCCAAGTTACGGTGGTCTGACTTGCGCTATATGCGGTCAGATTAATCAAGTCGACGGTAGCATCAGCATCGGTGTTGATCTGGAGGAGCCCCAGCGGGACACAGAGCTGCCTCCACGCACCAGGTGTTGGGATGACGCCGTTTCCCATGTTCGTTGCTGGAGAAAGCCCAGTGTGGCTCCCCCCGTAGTAAGCCCGTTTCCAGGCTGAATTGATATACAGTTGCACCATGACTTCCGCAGCCGGGTCACTATTGGCCAAGAAGACATGCGCGATCAAGTCGGTCGCCCCTGCTGGAATCGAAAAGGGTCCAGTGAACTGGTGTTGGAAAGTACCTTCACCAGAGATCCGAAAGGCCTGGGACCCTTGCAATGGCTGATGCAATGGCTGAGGCTCGGTGACCCATTCGCCGACCCCGCTGCCCTGCAGTTGAAGAGTGCTGTCGCGAATCCAGGGGGTGGAAATCTTCCAGGTTCCATCTGTGCATGCTTGACCGGTGGCCTCTGCGGAGACAGCAAGAGTGTGTCTCGAAAAAGTGTGCATATTGCTCGTGCACGTTGTGGATAAATCGGAACATCGGGGACTGAAGCTCTCGCCCCGTTCGCACGCGCCAACCACCACGCAATCACCCTCCACGCCCGCGTAACCGCCACCGTATGGTATGTTTGCGCTGCAATATTGTTGCGTCCCTAAATCGCATGATCCAGTGAGTCCGCAATATCCCCCGTCGTCACAATCTGGGCAAGGATATATGGACGTCGCCCCGTTCTTGAGATAACAATTTTGCCATTGCTGAGAATACGAAATAAACAAACACCCATTATGCTGCTCGCATTTCGACTTGCAAGCCTCGAGTGTCAAAACGTTCGAAAACGATGCAATATCGGCTCCGTTGCAACTTGGAATCAGTGCTGTCCACCCTGTGTATGTGTATGGACATGTATTATGGGGTTTCTCTCCCTCCCGCTACCTCTCACGCACACGTTCATTCATTGCGTGAGCACACAAGGTACAGCATAGTGTCAAACATACCTCCGACAATGCGAGGCACGAGGCCGAGTGCAGTCTCCAGACTCTCGTACCCATGATTGCACGTGCACGTGAAGGATCCAGGGGTCTCTTGGCACGTGGCGTTGCCGTCGCAATTATGCATGCCGTTGGCACAAAAGCCACACGACATCACAGATGTGCTCCCCGCGGGGGAATACGGGGAGGCAGATGGACACAGCTCGCATGTTGACTCATTTGTCGCGCCAGGTGCCCCTGAATACTTTCCCGCCTCGCAATCAACACAGTCGTTGTCTCCCTCCGACCGATATTTGCCAGCAGCGCATGCCGTACACGGTCCCCCATTGGGGCCCACGTAGCCGGGGTTGCAAACACACCCACTCTGATATCTGTTCCCCGTTTGCTCCGTCGTGGAGTTTGCAGGACACGCTGAGCATGTCGGGGCTGCCAAGTCGTTTGAATATTTTCCAATCTCGCAATCACTACAGTCTTGAGCCCCTGCCAGGGAGTATTTGCCCCTTGCGCACGAGCTGCAAAAAGTCGATGATCCTTTGTATTTGCCCGCAGGGCACGCGCTACACCGCTTGGCGGAATTGCTATACGTGTAGCCGTTCGAGCACGTACACTTATCATCCGTCCACAGGGAATATCCTGTGATCTTGTCACTACACACACACACAAAGTCGTCACTTGAGCTGG
>Ga0115006_10000298_pt1 | contig 26175 bp, 29 predicted proteins | sample ArcOceMetagenome_3_FD_88943 | JGI IMG/M metagenome (GOLD analysis project Ga0115006, IMG submission 88943) | Marine eukaryotic phytoplankton communities from Arctic Ocean - Arctic Ocean- Svalbard ARC20M Metagenome | ecosystem: Environmental > Aquatic > Marine > Oceanic | place: Arctic Ocean...
ATATCTATGCCAGCGCGAGCCCGTGAAGAACCCAGCCAATTCGCTCATCAAGTCGAAGAGCGGGTGCTCGAAAGCGCTGCAGAGGAAATTCATTCCGAGCAATCTGTCGAGCGCACTGACAATGCTAACGATTCTAGCGCGTTGGGCGAGACCATAGAGCCGGTTGCTGAAGACCTCTCTGACACCGCCCAGATCGACCCCGATCCCAATGTTTGATTTTGCGTCGCAGGTCGACGATCTGGTCTCCAACTCGCGGGTGCCGGACGCGTCGCGCAGTGGGAAATTAGTACGAGTCGTGGGCTTAACCCTTGAAGCTAAGGGGATTATGGCTCCGCTCGGCGCCCATTGTCAGGTCGAAAACGTCGACTACGATACCTTTGTCGACGCCGAGGTGGTGGGCTTTCACGACGACGTTCTCTATCTTATGCCGTTTACCGACCCCGGAGGCCTCGGTCCGGGAGCGCGCGTTTGGGTGCGCTCTAACCACTCGAAGGCGGGCTTGGGCGATAATTTGTTGGGGCGCGTAATCGATGGTGTTGGCGAGCCGCTCGATGGCAAGGGGCCGGTCGAGTACAGCGATTATTTGAGCCTTGAGGGGCTACCCATTAATCCGATGGAGCGCGGTTCCATCGACACTATTCTCGATACAGGCATCAAGGCGATTAACTCCTGCCTAACCCTTGGGCGGGGCCAGCGCCTGGGGTTGGTTGCAGGTTCTGGTGTCGGTAAGAGTGTTTTGCTGGGTATGCTGACACGCAATACGCTAGCCGATGTGGTGGTGATTGGACTGATTGGCGAGCGTGGGCGCGAGGTCCAAGAATTTATCCAGCACACGCTGGGTGCAGAGGGGTTGGCAAAATCTGTGGTGGTCGCGGCCCCCGCCAATATCTCGCCGGTACTCCGACTCAAGGCAACCTTCCTGACCCACCTGATCGCCGAGTACTTTAGAGATCAGGGCAAAAATGTGTTGATGCTCTGCGACAGTTTGACCCGTGTCGCGCATGCTCAGCGAGAGATTGGCTTGGCAATCGGCGAACCGCCCACCGCCAAGGGCTATCCGCCATCGGTATTTGCCATGCTGCCCAAGTTGATCGAACGCGCCGGGGTAGGCCGACATGGTTACGGCTCGATTACTGCCGTTTACACCGTCCTTGCCGAGGGGGATGACCGCTCAGACCCAGTGGTCGACATCGCTCGAGCGTCGTTGGATGGCCAAGTGATGTTGTCCCGCGAATTAGCCGATGCGGCGCACTATCCAGCGATTGACCTGGCGGGTTCGATCTCGCGCGTGATGGCCAGCTTGGTCAGTCCTGAGCAACTGCATTCGGCCAACCGATTTAGGCGGCTGTGGACGCTCTATCAGCAGAACCAGGATCTTATACAGGTAGGGGCTTACGAGCCCGGTACCAACCCAGATTTGGACGAAGCGATTAAGATCCGCGCCGGGATGGAGGCGCTGTTGCAGCAACTTAGCAACGAATCGGTGGCTTTGTCTGATTCGCAAATATTCTTGAATCAATTAACCGGAGCGCAGATCCAGTGAAGCCGATATGGGAAGTATTGTTGTCCAAGGCGGAGCGCGAGGTGCGTATTGCGCAACAAAAACTGGCCGAGGCGCAGCAGAAAAAAAACCTCGCGATTGAACGTCGGGAAAAGCTCGATAAACTCATGATCGAGTACAGTGAGCAGTTGAGGTCGGTGCAGTTGCGTTCGCATAGCACTGGTGAAGTGGGCAATTATCAGCAGTTTATTGCCCAACTTCAGTCGATGAAAAATCGTTCTAAGCAAGAGTTGAGCGCCCACGAAGAGGATTGTGCCGTGGCCAGAAAGTACATGATGCTGCGCGAGCACGAGCGATTAAAAATTGAGCTGTTGGCGCAGCGAGAACGAGAAAAGTTTGAATTGGCGGCACTCACCCGCGAAAACCGCGAGATTGAGAGCAATGCCCTCCAGCAGTTCAATTTTAAAGAGCGCATCTAAGCGCTCGCTGTCGGTCTTGGCACGCGTTTTGCTACATCCTCTGTAATACTCATTCTATGATTAGAGGTCAGGCAGTAATGTCGGAGATACCAAGCTCACCGATGAATCTCGGAAAACCAGCCGTACTGGATATAGCGTCGGTAGTCGTTGCATCAGAGGGTGGCGAAGACGGTGGTTTTTCAGCCGTTTTTCAGGGTCAGATAGGGGCCGTTGACGTTGCCGAAGGTGGCAATGGCTTGCCAAAAGGTGGCGACATTACGCTGCAAAGTCGCCAGTTACAGGGCGGCACTAAAATTAAAGTATCTGGCCAAGAGCCCTCTGACGAAGGTCTGACCCAATTCGCGCTCTCTCAAGGCATGGATCCCCGTGCATTGATGATGCTCAGAGACGCCGAGAGCAGCACCTTATCGATGGCGGTAGCTGATAGCCCGACCCCGGCAGTCGGTCCGATCATGGACAGCGCTAAAGCCAGCGCCATCGCCGCTAAAATTACCCAAGCAGCTTTTCCCAACGGTCGGGTCCCGGCTGCCGGGATAGTCGGCGCTGCGATGGAAGCGCACGCCTTGATCGACTCGGTCAACGCGGCGATCCCAAGTCAAGGTGAGCGAGGCACGCCAGGCCCGCAATTACAAATCGAACCGTCGATTGATTCGCAAGCTAAATCCCTAGAGTCGATCGATGCATCCGCGGTTGCCGCCATGTTGGTGCCAGCGCACAGGGTATTCGCCGCCACTGAGGCTGGGCAAGCAGCGCAAAAAATTGAATCGGTGATGCCTGTTTCAGCACCTCTCAACCTTGCTAAGGGCGAGGGCCGTCCGCCCGTGGTTCATCCGGTGATGGAGTCTGTTGAGGCCGTCAACCCGTCAGTTGCCAGCAAGCCGTCGACAGACGACTACGCGGGCAAGAGTGGCGCGGCGAATTTAACCGCCTTAGGTTTTGAAAAAGTTGCGCCGCAATTGTTTAAAGGCGTTATCGACGGTCTGCCTACGAGTGGCGAGAAGCTCGCATCTGGGATGGGCGGCGATAACCCACGCATGCTCGACGCTGTCAGCGCGACGCCAAATAAGATAACGCCAGCTCAGATTCAAACCGGCGCTGGCAGGTCCGTTGATATTGCCCCGTTGAGCCAGTTGGCTGAACAGGTAAGCGCTAAGCCGGCAGGGGCCGAGCAGGTTGTCAGCGCGACGCAAGCTCGACTGCAAGAGCGCCATCTGGCGGGCAAAGTGGTGCTGCCGAAAGCCGACGAGGCGGTGGTAAAACGTTTAGTTGCCAGTCGTCAACAGACCGCAGTGGTCAAGATGGCGCCGATCAATTTGGCGCCTGCAGTGGCTGAACAGGCCTCGATTCTGCTGGGTGCCGCTAGTGCCGCGCCGACTGCCGCTGCTTTTGTTGCTGGCCAAGTAGGCGTTGACGGCAGTGGTGTTGCATCGCAAGGTACTCAAACCGCAGTGACGCCGACACCCGGCGATACGGCTCAGGAAGATCCAGCGAGAGAGATGTTGCGCCGACAGAACGAGCAAGATCAATTGTCGCAACGGTTATCCCAGGTGCTGGGACAGCGTTTGAGCGCGCAGATAGAGCGCGGTTCTTGGCGCGTAGAAATGGATTTGCATCCAGCGTCGATGGGACGTATCGAAGTCCAATTGGAAATGAAAAATGGCGAGTTAGAAGCGAATTTTTTAAGTTCTAATCAGGCGACTCGCGAGCTCTTAAACGACAGTATGCCAAGATTGCGAGAGATGTTTGAGCAATTTGGCATGAATTCTGCTTATTTGGGGTTAGGGTCTAGTAATCAAGGCCAATCTGACGGAAACTCGCCATCTGGGCAGAGTGGTTCGCAGGCTGATGGCGATGGTGATGAAAAATCGATGGCTCAGGAGACGGCTCGCAAGCCGGTTTCAGATGACGGATTGGATGTGCTAGTTTAACGCATTCAATTTAAGATAGAATTGAAAGATAGGGGATCTAGTAATGGCTGATGAAGTTGTAGAAGAGGAAGAAGGCGGTGGCAAGGGTGGTCTAATTAAGACCATTGCGTTGGTGGTTGGGATACTGTTGTTAGTTGCACTGACCATTGGTGGCACGCTGTTTTTATCTGGTTTTTTTGAGGCCGATGAAGAGGCTGCTGCAGAAGCGGCAGTGGCAGCTTTGGAAGCTATTGCATCGGAGGAGGCGGCAGCAGCAGCAGCGGCATTGGCGGGGCCTGACCGCGTTAAGATCGATTCTCCAGAGCTGACTCGCTATGAGCAGACCTATTTTGAGATTGAGTCGGAGATGACCTCCAACCTCAACAATTCTAGAAAGGTTATGCAGGTCAAGGTGTACATTATGACGCACTACGACGAGCGTGTGATCGCCCACATGGAGAAGCACGACATGCCGGTTCGTTCGGCGTTGATGAGAATTATGGCAGCGAAAACCGAAGCGGATTTGGCCAGACCTACGTTCCGCAAGGAATTGGCGGAAGAATTCCGCTTGGAAATCAACTCTATCTTGGAGCGTTTGGAAGATTTTGGTGGTGTTGAAAGTGTCGGATTTACTGCCTTCGTGGTGCAGTAAGGAAATTTGGATAGCTCTTCGGGCATAGTATGAGTGAGGCGTTAAATGGCTGACCCAACAAACCTGCTCTCGGCAGAGGAGTTAGACGCTCTGTCGGCCGGCATCGAAGATGGTTCGATAGAGTCAGATACTGGTATCAACACTGCTGCTGCTGCGTTGAAGCATGATTTAACCAACGAAGATTCGTCGCTTGGTGTCAACGTCAGTGCGGTGGACATGATCAACGAGCGCTTTGTCAGGCAGTTTAGACACGGCTTGTTAGAAGTGTTGAGAACGACGCCAAAAATCAGCATGGCCAACGTCAAGATCATTAAATATCAGGACTACATGAAAGACTTGAGCCCACCGCTGGCGGTCAATACGGTGAGGCTCGAACCATTACAAGGCACGTCCTTGGTGATCATCGACCCGGCGGTGGTGTTTGCTTCTTTGGATAACTTTTTTGGTGGCTTCGGGCGAGGCATGAACGCTCTGCCTCCCGGCCGTTCATTCACGCCGACCGAGACCAGCATCATCGGGATTATGTTGAACGTTTTCTTTGGTGCTCTCCAAGAGGCCTGGGCTCCTGTGATGCCCATCAAATGCGAACACGTGAGTTCGGAAGTCAATCCAGCATTTGCCCAGATAGCCGACGGTAATGACCTGGTGATTGTATCGCGGTTCGAGTCTGAACTTAGTCACGATGTCAAAGGTAATATCGATCTAGTCTACCCCTACAGCTCACTTAAGCCTATACGGGAAGCTTTGGCGAGTCGAGTTCAGACCGGGGATGACGATACCGGCGATCAAAAGTGGAGTACCGAATTGCATGCCGCTGCGGCGGACGCCGAAGTGCCTGTTCGAGTGACGTTGGCAGAGGTAGAAACCACGCTGAGTAAGTTTAATGCCATGGCGGAAGGCGACGTGCTGTACTTAAAGAAAGCTGATTATGCGCGCATGTTCGTCAACGAAATACCGGTATTCGAGGCAGATATCGGCAGCAGTGGCCCGCAAATGGCGGCCAAGATTGTTAGAGCAATGGAGCCTGAGGAATAGGCGCCACATCAATAGCGAGAAAAATTATGGCAGAAACGACAACAGAAAATGCAGAAGATAATGGCTCAGGGACGACCGCGCTCGATCTCAGCCAGAGCCAGATCAATTCCGATGTGTTGCAAAATATACCCGTCACTATTTCCGTTGAAGTGGGTCGCACGTCTCTGAAAATAAGAGACTTGATGCGCCTGACTCAGGGTAGTGTGGTAGAACTGGACCGCTTGGCAGGCGAACCGCTCGATCTCTTGGTCAATAACACGCTGGTCGCACAGGGTGAGGTGGTGTTAGTCAACGACCGCTATGGTGTGCGACTAACCAGTGTTATTCCGACGGTAGATCGGGTTAAGAATCTTTGATTCACAGCGATCATGGCACCTGAATTCGGGATTGGCGACTGGTTGTGGATGATAACCTCTTTTATGGTGGTTATTTGTCTGATGGTCGCCACTCTTTTCATGATCAAACGGATGGCGCCCGGGATCCATGGTGCGGGTGGCAAGCGCTTGATTATTTCCGATGTGCAGCATCTCGGCGCACGGCAGAAACTTTTTGTCATTCAATTCAATGGTGATGAGTTGCTGGTTGGCCAAAGCGCTCAAGGTATGACGTTGTTAGGTACTTGGAACGCGGAGCAACTCAGCGTCGCGCACCCAGACGCCGATCAAACGTTGTTAGAGTCTGGCGCGTCGCCCGGTTCTCAGCAACCGGCGACTTTTCAGTCTTTTTTCAATCAGCTCATCAAGCGACAAAAGGATTAATAATCGATGTCGCAACCAGTCTTTAAGTCATTTTTAATCGTCGTGTCTATGCTGATACAAGGATCTGCTTGGGCGCAGGGCGGGTTGCCGATTGTCAATATGGTCGACGATGGTACTGGCAGTACGCAGTACAGTTTGACGCTGCAACTGGTGGCTTTGATGACGGTTTTGACGTTGCTGCCGTCGCTGATGTTGATGATGACCTCCTTCGTGCGAATAATTATTGTTATGTCACTATTACGGCAGGCGCTGGGAACCGCGCAAACGCCGCCGAACCAGGTCCTCTTGGGGCTGGCCTTGTTTTTAACAATTTTTATTATGATGCCGGTGTTTAGCGCTGTTTGGGACGATGCTATCACGCCTTATTTTGACGAGAGCATAGGCTTTGAAGAAGCACTGCTCGAGGCCAAGGCGCCATTTAGAACCTTTATGTTAAATCAAACCCGAGAAGCCGATATTGCCATGTTTATAGAAATTGCTGGCAATGAGGACGTCACAGAACCAGCGGATGTGCCCTTTACCACACTGGTACCCGCATTTATTACGTCGGAACTAAAGAGCGCCTTTGCGATTGGTTTCTTGGTTTACATTCCGTTTGTAGTCATCGATCTAGTGGTCGCTAGCGTGTTGATGTCGATGGGCATGATGATGCTGTCGCCGATGATGATTTCTATGCCGTTCAAGCTGATGCTGTTTGTGTTGGTCGACGGCTGGACCTTGATCGTGGGGTCATTAACGGCGAGCTTTGCAGTTTTATAGGAGACTATTTTGGATTCAGCAATGGTCATTGATCTGGGGAGAGAGTCGCTTTGGACAGCGGTGTTGGTTGCCTCGCCGCTACTGGGTATGGCGCTTGCGGTCGGTCTGTTAGTCGGCATTATTCAGGCGGCGACATCGATACAGGAAATGACCCTGAGCTTTATTCCCAAACTCGGCATGATGATTCTAACGTTGGTTATTTTTGGGAGCTGGCAAATTTCAATTATGGTCGATTTTTTCCAGCGAATTTTTGAGCGCATTCCGACGCTGTTCATGTAATGGACTTGCTGGTCGCTGAAATCATTCAGCGCTTCTATTTGCTGCTCTGGCCGATGACTAGAATTTCGGCGTTCCTGCTGGCGGCGCCTTTTTTCTCGTTGCAGTCGGTGACCGTCAGGATTCGTGTTTTATTTGCCCTTGCGCTGACCTTGATGATCTACCCATTGGTAGACTGGCCCTACATAGAACCGACCTCGGCCGCTGGCCTCAAAGAGTTGCTCACGCAAATTTTTATCGGTGTTTTGATGGGCCTTACGCTGCAGGTCGTCCAGTCTGCGCTGGTGGTCGGTGGTCAGGCTATATCGGCATCGATGGGGTTGAGTATGGCGAACATGGTCGACCCGAACATGGGTAATGTGCCAGTGATAGCGCAATTTATTATAATTTGCTCGACGCTTATTTTTCTCGGTATTGGCGGGCACGTGCTGGTGATAGGTGCGCTAGTCGAGAGTTTTTTCACCTTGCCCATCGGTGTCGAGTTGGAGATGGAATCGCTACTGATGCTGACCATTGAGTGGAGTGCAATGATATTTTTAGGCGCCTTGTTGCTCGCCCTACCGATTATGGTATCGCTGTTGTTTATCAACATTGGGATCGGTGTTATCACCCGAGCAGCACCGGCGTTGAATATTTTTGCGGTCGGTTTTCCGGCGATGATCATGGCGGGAATGATCATTTTTAGTCTGTCTATGCCGAGTATTGGCTACCGTATACAGTGGCTTTGGCAACAGGCTTTTGATACCGTGGCGCGAGTCGTGGGGATTATATAATGGCCGAAGAGAGTTCCGAAGAAAAGAGTGAAGAGCCCACCGCGAAACGTCTAGAAAAGGCCCGCGACGACGGGCAGGTGGCTCGCTCGCAAGAATTGGGCGTGGCGTTGATGATGGTTGGCGCTTCAATCTTTATGTATATGTTCGGTGGTATTTTCATTGGCGGGCTGACCGAGGCGTTTTCGAACGGCTTTGTGTTCGATCGCCGAACGGTATTCAGCGAGTCGCAGTTACCGGCGGAATTTGGTTCGCAGGGACTCACTTCAATGATGCTAATGTTGCCGTTTTTTGGCCTGACGATGCTGATCGCCGCGGCCTCCGGGGGCGTGCTCGGCGGCTATATCTTCTCGCTCAAGGCGGTTGCCCCCAAGGCCAGCAAGCTCAACCCAATGTCTGGTTTGAAGCGCATGTTCGGCACTCAGGCACTGATCGGCTTGACCAAGGCGCTACTGAAATTTATCTTGGTCGGTGGCGTGCTGTTCTTGGTCGTTAGCCAGCGCTTTGATACGCTGATTTTCCTTGGCCTGATGGACCTTAAACCGGCCCTGCAAGAAGCCGGAGCACTGATTGCGTTTGGCGCCGTCCTAGTGACTTTGGCTCTGTTAGTTCCAGCAGCCATTGATGTTCCCTATCAGCTTTGGGAATTCAACAAAAAAATGAAAATGACCAAGCAAGAAGTCAAGGACGAGATGAAGGATACCGAGGGTCGTCCCGAGGTCAAGGCACAGATCCGGCGCAAGCAACGAGAAATGTCGATGGGTTCGATGATTCAGGCGGTGGCCGAAGCGGACGTGGTGATCGTCAACCCCGAGCATTTTGCCGTCGCACTGAGTTACGATCCGACCTCGAATGGCGCGCCTCTGGTGGTTGCCAAGGGTGCTGATTTTATGGCCCAGGCGATTCGTGACAAGGCCAAAGAGAGCGGCGTACCCCTGTTTTCGTCGCCCTCGCTGGCACGCGCAATATATTTTACTACCGAGATTACTCAAGCGGTTCCAGAATCACTATACTATGCCGTGGCGCAGGTTATAGCCTACGTATTTGGACTCAATAGTCTCAATCGCGGTTCGCAGGTGGCGCAGAAACCATCGCCGAAGGTGCCCAAGGAAATGCGCTATGATAAAGAGGGCCAGCGTGAAGAATAACTATGTAAAAGATTGCGGGGGACGGCGGTAAATGCACGACGAGCAAGAAGAGTTAGTTCCCGAATTCCAAGATTGGTTTGACGGCGCCGACATCTTTTTTCGATCCAAGGATAAGCAGCGCTTTCAATTATCCCTAGAGGCGGTCAGCCATGGCGACCGCGGCCTCGCCGTGATCGGTGGTAACGATGGTGTGCTCGACCACTACTCCCGAATGTTGGTGACCCGATTACGCGATCTCGAGGGTTTTCAATTGGAGGTGTTTTTACCCAACGATACCGACAGCCTGCTCAGCCGATTCAATCAAATACTCGCCAAGATGACCATGGAACAGGCGCGCAAGTTGCCGGAGGCGTCCGCCCCAGTGCACTTGCTGGTGGTCAATGATGCCAAGTCAGTAAAGCAGGATCAGTGGAACCTTTTGGTGCGCTTGATAACCGATTTTCCAGGAATCAACGTGCGGTTAATTTTGTGCATCGACAAGACCGGTTGGCCCGGCTACGAAAAATTACTCGCAATGTTCGGACGGCAGTTGTATCGCTGGGTGGTCGACACGCCGACCGTCGATGAAGCGATTCAATTGATGTATGCGGCGCGCGAACACGGCTATGAAAGCGATACTGAATTGTTGTTGCAACAGGTTGGCCTGGGTGATGTGGTTGCGCCTGACGATTCAGAAATCATGCCCGGCGATATCGACATTCTCAGCGAGGACACGTTGATGCAGGATATCGGTGGTGGTCTGGTTTTCCCCGACGATCCGTTTAATTTTGACACTGAAAAGAATCCCGACGCTGACCGAGTAGGGGATAGAGCGCCCTCAAAGTTGCGCGATACTGCCTTGGTTGCGGCAATTTGCCTGCTCAGTTTGGCGGTCACCCTGTTTGTTATCTATCGATTTAATCCGGTCGAATCGATGCACTATCGAGATGCAACCCTGAACGCGCTCGGCCAATGGCAGACCTCCATCGTTAGCGTATTTTCCAAACGGTCGATGGATGTCGATGCCAGTCCTGTTGCCGCGTCTGAGGCGATTCTCTCAGCAGACGCGGTAACAGGGCTGGCACCTGCTGAGGCCACCGATCAATCACCGGCGTTAGAGGTTGTCGCTGGTGGTACCGCGATGGTCACCGATGACCGACGCATAGCGATCGCCGATGGTGCTATGTCCCGCGCCCCCGCTGGCAACGCAGTCGATCAGACCGCCGAGCAGCGAATACTGGATATCTCAGAGCAGTTTGCTGGATTACGCGAGGAGCAAAATAGGTCGCGAACCTCGCCGTCGACGACAACTTTGGGCACAGCTGAAGACGATTCTCCGCCATTATCAGACCAAGAATTACGCCAGCAATTGGGTCAGATTGAGGTGTTGTTGGCGGCCGTTGAGCGTGAGCAGACGTTGGCGGCGGAGCGGCAGTTCGGTACCTCGGATCAGGCATCGGTGAGTTCGTCATCGGAATCTACCGCGACATCGGTTCAGGCGAGTCAAGAGAGTCGAGAGAGTCGAGAGAGTCAAGCAGTTCCAACGAATGAGATTGGGCAGATTGAACCGGCAGCATCCATCGAATTACCGGGCCCAATGGCGACATTGCAGGAAATCTCTCGGGCACCGCAGATTGCGCTTCCCGAGCAGGTGGCTCGTCCGCAGCAGGGCGCAGTAACCACCCCGCGGATAGACCCAATTCCGCCGCTCACCGATGAAATCGTCACCGTGATAGAGGCGCCGCAGCAGACGCCCACCCCGGTTGCGGTCACCCGTGTACGCAATGCGCGGCCCGCCGATTTTTTTGTACAATACATCGTCTTCACTGCGCAATTACAGGCCGCCAGTTTCATCGATGACTACGTTGGCCTCGCTGGGGCTTTAGTGGTGCCCATATCCTTGCGTGGTAGGCCCGCATATGCTGTAGTGGCAGGCCCATTTGTGTCGCTGGGGGATGCAAGAGAATTTGCTGGAGGGGAGCGCCTGCCCAAGGACTATTGGTTTAGAAGCGCAACCCAGCTGAAGGGAGCCTTGAGGGCAGATGATTAGAACGGCTATGTGGATTGAAAGTCGACGATGGGGAGGTCACAAACTTGGTTGATTCGATAGACGACGAGCCACTTTCACTCGGCGCTGGCTTAAGGCCCATCGGGTTAAAAGACGTCAAAGCGGCAACAGCTCCGGAGGAATCCGACGAGTCGGCTTTTGTTTCGCTGAGCGATAGCGTGTTGCCAAAGGTCGATGAGTCTGGGCGAGATACCGGGCAATCTGGGGTGATGCAAGTGTTGAGCGATCGCTCGAATAAAAACACTGAGGTTGAAAACGAACAATTTAACAGTCTATTGGAACAACGTTTAGCTAAAGTTAAAGCTGCCACTGTCGATATTTCTAAACAGCTAGATGAAATTGAGCCCCACTTTACAACAGACCCTGTGGACGATATATGAGCATGGCCGAAGAAGACGAGAACACAATAGACAGCGAAGACCAAGACGCGACTGCTGACGAGCCGACGGAAGGCGAGGTGTCCGCGGGCGACGGGTCTGAAGAAGAGCTAGGCGCGGCCGAAACGTTTGACAAATACCAAGAGGATTTGGCGGACGTACTCGGGTATGCAAAGCAAATTTCAGGGCGGTTGGAAGTTTTAGTGCCGAGCCTTTTGGATACGGCAGATGCCACTAACAGCGCAGCTGATGTTAGTCGCCGGGCTTCCCTAACGCTTGAGAAGGGTCTCAGCCAGGTTCAAAAGCGCGTTAAAGAACTCGATGTGGCAAGCGCCAAGAGCAATCAGTTGTCGGGCTACATCCTCATTGGTGCGGTTACCATTTTGGTAGTCAGCGTTGGGGTCTTTTCGTTCATGGCACAACAATTAAACGCTAAAACTAATCAGGTCGATTCGATGTTGGTGGCGCTCAGTCAGCGGGTGGTCAACATGAACAGCGCGTTGAGCCTTTTTGACGAAATAAAAGGGACGATGAATTCACTGGCGATTGAGCAGGCGCAGTTCAGTGACACGCAGAACGATTTGATCGCCTCGGTCAGAAATGCCGAGCGTCTTGCCGGAGCGCTTAAAAATGATGTGCCCGAAGCGGCTGCCATGCGTGTTAGCCAATCAACCGCGGTGGTGGTTAAACAGGTCGATGCTCTCGCGGCAAGGGTGGCTAAACAGAGTGCCGACGTCGCCAAGGTGACGAAATCTGTGGCGGTGCTGGCCACGCAGCTAAGTTCAATGCAGGGCCAGGTTGGCAACGTGAAGGCGTTGAACGCCGATGTCCAGTCGTTGATTACCTTGGAGAGGGCCAAATACCTTGACGTGCTACAACGGCAGGTTGCGCTAGAAGAAGCTCGCGACCGAGACGACGAACCAGAGGAAGAAGTAGTGCCGTCGGTGGTGACGTTCCCCAACGTTCCGGTGCAGCGCTAAACCCATAGTTCAAGGCCATTAGCGATTGGGCGACGAATGACGTCCAATCGAGGATGCCAACCAGTTATCGAAATTACCGGCCGGGCTATATCAGACCGGCTATATCAGGCCCGCTAGCCTAGTCCGTCTCGGCCCAAGTTAGCTTCCAGAAGCGCCGTTTGCTCGGCCAATTCCGGATCTTCTTCATCGTCTTCGCCAAGGTTCTCCAGGCCGGCAACCTCTTCATCGGTCGCGGCTGTGACTGGCGCTGGGGGTACTAACCGGGTTGACATCAAGCCCTGGGTCTCTAGGTTTATCTTTGAAAACAGCGTCTCGCAAGTGCGATCTAGGGCATCGATAATGGCCAATCTGTCATCGCCCGTTGCGGCGACAATTTCAAAGCCCGATTCATACAGCACTGACGAGTACGTTGAGGGCAGAAATGCCATCAAATTTTCTCGCAGGGTTTTAATTTCCATTGGACTTTCTGGTTGCTCTGGCGTTTTACCGCTCTTTTTATCCTCAATACCCCGATTAAACAGCGTTTCAATATGCTTATACAGGATGTGCTCGTATTTTGGCTGCCATGGCATGGCGTCATCGGTGGCATAGCCCGGGGGGGGATTACCCGACAAAAGATCCCATAAATCCACGCCCTGCAAGCCTAAAAACGGTTTGTCAGCGTTTAACACCGCCAGCGAACCCTTGGGTTGTGGTCCATGCAGTGCAATGGTCTCAATTTTTTCGACTCGACTGATCAGATAAATCATTAAGATAACGATGGCTGCGGTGCCTACGACCACCGCCAATAAAAGTAACTTTTCCATCACGTTTCTCCGTGTAGTACCGTTTTGGTTAATTGGCTGGCGGAGGGTCTTGCCCTTCGGCGTCTATATCCACCACCTCTTCGCTGGCTGCGGCCAATTCGTCTCGTAGGAACTGCAATGTTACTACGGGTTTTTCTAAATCCAGGTCAAAACTCATTTTGTCAGACACCTCTTGGGTCAATCGAATGGCTCGAAAGGCGTCTATTTCCATCGTTTGATATTGACCGCCGAGGGCGAATACCGGTTCGGCAAATTCTAGGGGCACGTAGGTAAAAATCGGGCCGTTGGCACCTTTGGCGGTTTGGAACATGCTCGGTTTAGGCGGTGCGGGTCGCTCTAATCCCTGTGCTTCAGCTTGAACGCAGAGGTCATGATAACGGCCAGTCTTGGTTGCCCCCTCAATAAATATTTTGTCGAGATGGGTACGGCTGCGGTAGCCTATGCGTCGCCTAAAGGCGACCTCTTCTCGCGTGTCGCCCTTGAGACTTGCCGCCTCTGTATAGGCTGATTTAGCAGCGAGAAGAGCTTTCTTTTTGGCGCTATCTTTAAAAAACATCGGTTTAAAGCTGAGAAATGTCTAAATGCTTCCTCAGCTTGACGACGCAAGCCGAAAGAATTTGACTGACTCGAGATTCACTGACATCGAGAACAACGCCAATCTCTTTGAGGTTCATTTCCTCGTTGTAGTACAAGGATATGACTGTGCGCTCGCGCTCTGGCAACGTCTTTATGGCTTCGACTAACGAGTCCATAAACTCTTCTTTGGCGACTTGCTCTTCGGGCTCGCTAGAGTGGGTGGCGGACTGTTCGGTAGTTTCGGGCAACTGGGACTCTAGCGATACGGTTTGAAATCGATGCGCATGATTGCGCTCTCGCTGAAATTCGCTTAAGTCCTTGCCCATGTAATCCGCTAGTTCGGTTTGCGTTGGCTCTCGCCCCAATTCTCCAGAAAGCGCGGATGACGCTTCGTTGTGATCGCGCAGGTTGACGATAGCCGAGCGCGGAAGATAGGACATTTTGCGCACTTGATCGAGTATTGCGCCGCGGATACGGTTTTTGGCAAACACCTCAAATTCGACACCCTTTTCATTATTGAAAGAGTTATTCGCCTCAATGAGACCGATCATGCCAACCTGAATAAGCTCATCAAGCTCCATAAAATTGGGTAGCCTGCCCTTGAGATGCAACGCGACGCGTTTAACCAATCCGACATGAGCCATTAGCCCTTTATCGGGTTGATCGGCTTCTTGAATCTCTTGGTATGACTTAATATCAGCCATATGAGGTGCCAAGGCGATTGGGCGGCTGAGTTGCCAGGCGCTCGACGAAGAACTCCAAACCACCACTCATCGGAATGTCGGATTGAAAATCTAGCACCATCTTGGCCAGTGCCCGAAAATCACGCGTGGCGATACTGGAGGGGGCAAAGGATGTCAGCGGTTGCGACGCCTTAATAGAGCGCAACACCATATCATCGCGACTGATGGCGTGCAGATAACTGATATCGCCCCCTAGGAAGTTTTGGATAACCGAGTTAATACTACCGTAGAGGCGCTCGCCCTCTTCTTGCGAGACCACGCCATTGGGGATTAAGCCAATATTCTCTAAATGATAATCTTGTATCATCACTTTGATTATGCCGTAGGCGTCGGCAATCGACGACGGTTCATTTTTGACTACAATAAACCTATGTTGGCAGGCGCGCAAGAAAGTCATTACGGTATCGGACATTCCGGCAGCTAGGTCGACAATAAAGTAGTCGAGTTGCTCTTCTATTTCCGAAAACGAATTGATAATTCCCGCGGTTTCCATGGGGTTCAGTGCGACCATGTGCTGGATACCACTGGCTCCAGGCACAAGTTTAACGCCCATCGGGCCTTCGACGATAATATCTTGAAGGGTCTTTTCACCGGACAGCACATGGCTGAAATTAAACGGTGTTCGGCATCCCAGCGCCAATTGCGCGTTGGCCAAGCCAAGGTCGGCGTCGAAGATCATGACTTTTTTGCCGAGCGACGCCAAAGTGACTGCCAAGTTGACAGACACTGTCGTCTTTCCGACGCCGCCTTTACCGCTGGCGATCCCTATGATTTGCGTGGGAACCGTCTTCAACATGCCAATCGTATTCCCCTATGGTGAGTATCCCATGAGTCATGACTGCAGCAACAATCCGTCGTGCTTATGGTACAAGCGGGACCCCGCGACAACATGAATACATCTGTTGTGTAAGCTCTTGGCTTAACTTTACTATCTTCGTCGATCATCTCGGTCTAGTCAAACAAAATGAATCGGCAGCTGCGTCAATGTGTGCTGGGCCAAACCGATACCCGTCATTGGCACCGCTAAATCGACGATCGATGGTTCTGCGGCAGCTACCGAAAGAGGCAGGTCATTACTCATTAAAGCGTTGATAATCGGCCACGGATAAACTTGGGTTTCAAGTCTCGACAGCATCACCGAATCCCAGTTCAAATCGCTGTTCTGCAAATGTCTCTTCAATGATGCTTCCGACGCGTCAGCGGCAACCACCAAGTGTTTGCGAGCTTGCGGTAATAATTTAGTCAGCGTAGCGAGGTTGTTTTCAAGCTCTACGCCGGGGGTGTCTATAATCACTACTGTGCGTGATTCGAGTTCGCCTAGCAGTTGCTCCAAGGTATTGAGATTGTTGGCTCTGAAGGTGTCTACGCCGGCCTGCGTGCCGATCAGTTGCGACTGGTTCCAGGCGCCAAATCGGGTATCGTTGTAGCTGATCATAGCGACTTCATGATCGCCATACTGCATCGCCATTTGCTTGCAAAGACGACCCGCCATCAGGCTCTTGCCCGCCCCTGAACTACCAGCAATAAGGTGCACGCCAGGCATGTTGTCGAGTAGTTCCATGTGTTTGATTCCGTCGCCAATAAAGGCGGCGATTTCGGTCAGCGCACTGATCATATCAGTGTGTTTGTTGATGATATCTGTCATCAAGGCGCGCAATCCTACGGGCATGCCGGTTTCGTTGAATGCCTCGATTAGAGGCCGCATTTCATCTGATACCGCCAGGGTTCCACTCCACGCATCTACTTGTTGCGAGAGTTTGAATTCTTTGCGCATACTGGCCAGTTCTTGCTTGACCATGTCGACAATTTCAAGCGCGCGGAGATTGCCATTGTTGTCTGTACTTGGCGCGTCGGTCGGCTTGGCGGCGGCAAAATTAGGGTTAATTTCAACGCCCTGCTCAAAAGGCTTTATGCGATTTTGCGCTGCTGCGATGGGCGATACGTTGGCGGTCTGCACTCGCGGTACTTCTGGCTCACCGTAAACTTGGGACTCTAATACCGAATCAAAATTAGGCATATCACCTAGTGCACTACGTTTTACAGGCGCACTATCTGCAGGGCTATCGCCGAGCGCATCCATGGCTTGCGTGGCTAAATCTATTGCAACTATGAGTTCGGTCTGATTTTGGGCTTTCTTATTGGACACTACCATAGCGTCTTCACCATAAAGCTCATAGACTTTTTCCATTGCTTTGCGGGTGTCGTGCGCTAGAACTCTTTGCAATTCCATGGTACTTCCTCAACTTAATTGTTGTTTTCAACATCAACTGTGGCAACTACTTTGACCGCTTGATCGTCGGGTATCTCGCTGTATGAGAGCACCGTTAGGTCGGGGAGTCTGTGCCGTATTATTTTCGCCAGCCAGGGACGTATTCCCGGCGACACGACGAGCACCGCAGGGTGCCCTTGATTTTCTACTTTTTGGGTATTCTCTGCCAGGGCGTTAAACAGCCCTTCGGCGAGATTGGGTTCTATAACCAATCCTTGCCCTTTGCTGCTCTGCTGCAGAATGTTGTGCAACATCTGCTCCAGAGAGGGGTTCAATGTAATGACTGGCAGGCTGGTGTTCACATCGATCAGCCCCTGGACAATCATGCGACCCAGTCGCGGTCTAACCGCGGCTGTAAGGTCATCTGGATCTTGCGTATTGCCGCTCTCGGTCGACAGCACTTCAATGATGGTGCGCATGTCGCGAACCGACACAGATTCGTCAAGAATGTTCTGCAACACCTTAGTGATGGTCGCCAAGGGTAGTTTCCCAGGTACTAAATCTTCGACTAACTTGGGCGATCGAGCGGCGACCTTATCGAGCAATTGCTGAGTTTCATCGTGGCTCAACAACTCGGCGCAGTTATTTCTCAGTAGGGTGTTGAGGTGCGTTGCAACTGCAGTTGCCGCGTCCACTACGGTGTACCCCAAGGTGCGGGCATAGTCTCGTTGCGATGGCTCGATCCAAACGGCGTCTAGACCAAAAGCCGGTTCTTTGGTGGGCATACCCTCGATAGTGCCGAGCGCTTGGCCGGGGTTAATCGCCATTTCACGGCCAACTTTTATTTCCCCTTTACCGCGCACTACACCATTCATCACGATGTGATAAACGTCGGGCGCGAGATCTAGGTTATCGCGGATACGGATCGGCTGAACTAAAAAGCCAAGTTCCGCTGAAAGCTTCTTGCGCACACCTTTGACGCGGGGTAACAGCTGCCCACCGGTTTCGGTGTTGACTAACGGGATAAGGCCATAGCCGATATCGAGACCGACCAAGTCAACTTGATCTACGTCGTCCCAGTCGAGTTCTTCCGACGGGCTCTTTTCTTCTGTCGCTTGAGTCGATTCACCCAGAGCAGCCTGTTGCACTGCAACTCTGGCTCGATTCGCAAGCATGAAACCAACACCGCCAGCGCCAAAGCCAAGGGTGAGGAAAATAAAGTGTGGCATGCCTGGAACCATGCCCATCAGAATAAGAATGCCGGATGCGACAAACATCGCCATCGGATTGTTTAGCTGAGTTTGGGCCTGATCGGTCATTGTCTGGGAAGTGGTGACTCGCGTGACAATGATGGCGGTTGCCAGCGACAGCAGTAGCGACGGGATTTGCGCGACAAGCCCGTCACCGATGGTTAGGAGCACGTAGATCCGCCCCGCCTCTGAGAAACTCAAGTCGTGCTGCCCAATGCCGACGGCGAGACCGCCAATGATGTTGATCAGCAAAATCAGCAAGCCGGCAATGGCATCGCCGCGAACAAATTTCGACGCACCATCCATCGAGCCAAAAAAGTCAGACTCTTGAGATATTTCTTCGCGGCGATGTTTGGCCGTTTCCTGGTCGATCACGCCAGCATTTAAGTCGGCATCGATGGCCATCTGCTTGCCGGGCATCGCATCCAGCGTAAACCTCGCGATGACCTCGGATACGCGGCCGGCACCCTTGGTTACAACGATAAAGTTGATGATCATAAGGATCGAGAAAATGATAAAGCCGACTAGATAATTGCCGCCGATAACAAAGGCGCCGAACGCCTCGATCACCTTGCCCGCTGCATCTGGCCCTTCGTGACCGTTGACAAGCACCATGCGCGTCGAAGCGACGTTCAGTCCCAGGCGGAGCATGGTGGCGAGCAGCAGAATCGATGGAAAGGAAGAAAAATCGAGCGGCTTTTGGCTGTTGATGGCGACCATGATAATGATCAGGCCGATCATGATGTTAAAGGTAAACAAAACATCGAGTAAAAAAGGCGGTAGCGGCAGTATCAACATCGACAATATCAAAAGGACCAGCAGGGGCACGCCCAAACTAGAAAGTTCGAATTTCGACAGGTCCTGTCGTATGTTTGACAGTATTACACTTGCCATTAAGGTCGATCTCAGTAAAATCAAGGCTTTAAAAGACCTTGATAAAAATAAATAGCTGCTGTCATAAGGTAAAGCAATAAGCGTGCCATTAACGGCGCAAGGGTTGGTGCGCCAGCTTGCTCAATTATCGGTTCTCGATCGGCGTTAAAGATTGACCTGAAACTGTCGATCAATACACTAGAGATCCATACTTTGAGGGGCGCTTTATTGCCAAGCGCCCTGATATTGGCGAAAAATTAAAACCACATAGCGACAGGTGCAGTATGAAATACAACATGGGTAAGGTGCTGAGAAGCATGGGACTGGGGCTTCTAGTGGCCGCGTTCACGGGTTGTTCGACAACCACCGAGTATTCGTCGGCCGTGATGCGCACGATGGTCAACCAATCGGAAAATATTACAGCGACCGGCTATTCAGTGATCAGCGTGCAGTTAAACGATAACCCGGCGCAACAGAGACTCCTGTCCATTCGTGCGTCGAAGCTCGACGCTTATCGCTCACTGCTCGAGCAGGTGTATGGTCAGTACCTTGATGTCAACACCACGGTGGGTGAAATGGTGGTGCAGAGCGATACCTTTAGAGCGCGAGTTCAAGGGGTCATTTACGGCGCGCAGTTGGTCAGTATTACCCCGGTGGGGGATGACACCTATACCGTGACGCTGTCTCTGGATCGCAGAATCGTTGACGATTTGCGGACCCTGTACATTGATCAGATGGCGTTGAAAAACGCGAGTCTAGAAGCTCCTGGCACTAATTACGCACAGAGCGCTAGCTAGTTTGACGTCGACGTACAATATAACAACACCTTTGATTAGTGAGTAAGCGACACAATTCGGTCAGGGCGCGACATAGGTTGCAAACACCGCCGCGTTTGATAGGTGGCGACGGGACGTTTTAAGGTAGCTGCTCGTATGCTCGCTCAAAGTAGTCGTAGGATGGGATATGCCAAAATTAGCAGACAGCTCAAGACTCACTCGCAAGCCTCAAATAGCAGTATTTGGGGCTCTTCGGCTGGTTGCGGTTTACTGCACGCTGACACTGTTAAGTACGCTGGCTCTGGCTACGGAAACGTTTTCTGCGGAGGAAAAACTCGAGGCGATAAAACAGGCGCTGGTTGATTTGGCGATGGAATCAGAAGTGACCCTGGGCAGCGCAGCCTATATCGATAGTCAGGGTGTTCTGCACGAATCGGCGTTAATGTCGAGCAACAGCCAAGTTCGCGGGGTGCGCGTACTATCCTATTTAGAAGAAGCGGGAATCCCCGTCGCGAGGGTTGAAGCGTCGATGTTGTCGGATCGAACCTGCCCCGGCGCGCGTCCCGAATTGCGCCGCGAAGCGCTGCTCAGGACCGGCCATCGCGGGGTCAATAAGCGCCTTGGAGATCATTACCTCAGCGAGGTAGCAACGCTTTCCAAAGAAGTTGTAATGTCGGCACTGTCTGGCTCTACGGCATGGACTGCGCGCCCTGAGGTGCGCTATTCCAGCAACTATGACAACCTTGTTTCCGGCGGTTCGAGTGAACGTATTCCGTATCGCTTTGACGTTACCATCAGTGAGCACAATCCCGCTGCGGTGGATCGACATCAGGTGTTTGATGTGATTGATTATGGCGCGTCGATGGGTAAGGCGGCGTTGGATTTTGCCTTTGGGTACAGCGAGTGGACCGGTATGGCCGGCGCCTTTTGGGGTGTCATGCCGATGCTAGATGAGGACGCAGGAAGTTCAAGTTCATCCGCATTTCCTCTCAGAAAGGCGGTGGGCTATTACAGTTTATCCATGTTGCCGGCTTATGCGCGCAGCGTCGCGCCATGGCCCTCGGCAAATCTTGACTATGAACTGGTTATCGTCGATCGCAAACGCGAGATGCCGCTATGGCGTAAAACCTTGACATTGAGCTACCCGCGTTTGCCCAAGGGTTTTACAAAGTCTGATATGCCGCCGGAGTTTCGCCACCAAATTATGCTTGCCACTGAGCAAATGATGGCCGAGGCGACGGCCTCGATGACTTGCACCGCGCAGTACTATCACCTGTCGAATGCGGATGGCGAGCGCGGCGTGGCAACCATTAATGCCGGCTCACTGGCGGGGGTGCGGCTTGGCGACCAATTTTTGTTGAGTAGCGATCCGAATATATTGAACGCCGCGGTCAATGCCGCAGCACTTTCGAGTTTGGCGCTAGCGCGGGTCGAGTCGGTGAATCGCCACACGGCGGTACTCAAGCACATCGCCGGGCCCAAGTGGTCCAGTGCGCAGGCTAACGATAACTTTGTTGCGCTGTATTTTTGAGCGCCGTTGGAGGAATAGATGACAACATTACCCACCATGGCCGGCTTTCGCCAGGCCGCTATCGCCTTTTACAGCGTATGCCTATTGGCGTTTAGCGGTGTAGCTTACGCGGAAACACCGGAGGAGGCGTTGGCGCAGTTGGTCAAGGATATCCGCTTGATGACTCCGACCATGGCCGCGGCCTTTGCAGATGGCCGTTATATCACCAAAAAGGGCGATACCCTCGATCGTATTATCGCCCAGACCATGGACGATACGCCGGTGCGTAGAGAGATTCTTATGAAAGCCATTGTGCATGCGAATCCGCACGCCTTTAAACGTAAGAACCCCAATTGGATGTACGCCGACAAACAACTCAAATTGCCCACTGCCGAGGACATACATCGGGTAGTGTTCAATAATTCGGGAGGTCTTTTGGACGCCAAAAAGGCGGCTCTTGCCGAGCGTCGGTCATGGGTGCAGTTCCCCTGATATGGGCATCCTTTGTGGTCATTTTCTCGCCGTGTTTCACCGTTTGACGGCCTGAGTACCTAGCGTTATGTTAGGGCCTGAGCAGGTCAACTTAGCAGTGCGTCCGACACCGATCTTTCTCGAAGGTGTGGTGGCCATTCAAATAACCGAAGAAGTAGCCAAAGACCTCGGGTTAAAAGATGGTCAGATTGTCCGCGGCATATTCGGTTATCGTGGCACAGTGCTGCGATTGTCGATAAATAATCGCGAGTTGAGCGGATTCGTAGGTGGCCAGTTCAAAGCTGGCGACAAACTAGATTTGCGGGTCACTAACAACGGCCGTGCGCTGCAGCCGCTGGCACCTATGGCGCAGCCCGAGCCCTTGGCTTCGCCGGGCGAGCGTCTGATGAGCCTGTTGTTCCGTCCTGAACAGTCCTCTATGGTGAGCCGATTGCTGATGCCCACTGGCGGGCAGGCGCCGGTGTTACCGCAGATCGCTGAAGGCGAAAATGCCCGCTGGTTGTCGCAGCTAATGCAGAGTATGGCCCGGCTTTCGCCCGTCGCTGTCAAGCGCGCTCTATCACTCTCGGGGTTGTTTTCCGAGGGCCGACTGGCTCGCCAGTTAGCGGCTAACTACGACATGAAACAGCTATTAAAGAGCCTCTTGCGGGCACAACCACTGCAATCAGCTATTGCGCGCGATCTTGAGTCGGCGATCGACGAGGTCGAAAGCCGTCAGGTGGAAAGCTTACAAGCGCAGCAAAACCGCTCGGTTTCCTATGCCTTTTTATTGCCATTTTTGGACGCCAATCCGGTGCAGGTCAAGTTTGAGCGCGGTCGGCGAGATGACGATGCCGGCGAATCGGATTGGGTGATTAATTTACACACCGACAGTCGCACGATGGGCGAATTGTGGTTAAAAACTACCTTCAAACCATCGTTACGTCTAGACATGGAAATGTGGGCTGCACGCGCCGACATCGCCCGTGCTGCTCGCGCTGGGTCCTCAGATTTACATCGTCAGATGGAAGAGTTTGGACTGGCTTTGGGTAAGATGACCGTTCATCACGCCCGCCGACCCCTCGCTGGCGTAGAGACAACCGGCCCCGGCGGCGTGGTGGATATCATCACATGACTTACGGGCCCTCAAAAAAAGCGGTGGCCATCGAATATGGCAATAACAGTGTGCCGATGCTTACTGCCAAGGGGCAAGACGAGTTGGCCGATGCCATTGTTGCCGAGGCGCAACGTCAGGGGGTGCATATTGCCAAAGACCCACAGTTGGTGGCACTGCTCAGCCAGTTAGATCTCGACCGAGAGGTGCCAGAAAATCTCTACGTTGCGGTGGCGGTGATACTGTCTTGGGTTTACTGGCTCAAGGGAATCGAGCCCGACGGTTACACCGGCGGCAAAGCCAGCTAGCGACGGCTAGATTTAGGCGTTACCTACGGAGTTTTTGCGACTGTTGGAGCGAATCTTCCCCAGTCTGTCATAAACTTCGACGCTACTCAGCGGGTCTGGTGTTTGAATGGTGTGCAGTGCACCGCGAATCGTTTCTAGTTTTCGGTTGATGAGCACTTCATTGCGGATGTGCAACTCCTTGCAGTCCTTCATCAGCGCCATCACCTGCTCCCAAAGCGCTACATTATCGGCGAGTGCGTCTGGATCCTCGGCGTAGGCTCGAATGCGCTGGGTTAAATCTTCGCTGGCGAGAAAATCGAGAATTTCTAATTTTTGTGTCTGCAGAACCTCAAAAGTTTCCAGGTCTTGCTCTTTCAGGGATTTGAATTCGTTGGAGAGGACGGCCTTCAAGGCGTTTGCCTTGTGCAGCGTTTGTGCTATGTAATCGGTTTCTGGATTGGACATGACTATGGCAACCAACAAATCTCAACCACAGAGTATACCATTCTATGGTTGAGGTGAAGCGCCTTCACAGAGTCGCCTAGGTGTTGCCTATCATGCGCTCTATGGCGACAAAATTTTCAGCGATGCGTCGTTCGTTCAGTGGGTAGTTACCCTCTTGAAGCGCGGCGCGAATTGACGCGACTTTCGCTTCGTCAAACTCCGCAGTCGCCAGTGCGGACTCTGCAGCCTTGCTGAGAATCAACTGATCGACTTGCGGCGCGACCGCAGGTTTTGGCGCCGGCGTATCAATCGCCTCGCTAGCCTTCTTTAAGGTTTCGGCTGCATCTGCAGCGGCTTTAAGCTGCGCCGCTGCTGATCCAACGTTAGAAATTGAATTGGTCATCACATTCATCCTTTAGACTGTGTGGTCTAATGTATTGTGCATTCAGTTATAATAATCGGCACCGGGGCTCGAATCTTTAACCTAAATTACCTCTATACCGGCATATTTTAGCGCTATTTAGCGCAATGTTAAAGTCCACGCGCTCGTCGTGTGCCAGAGACTATTGCGTCCACGGTTTCACTCGACTCTGGATTCAATAACTGGATTTGCTCGCCGAGCTTGCCGCCCTCGAGCGCCTGCATGGAAACCGTAATTACAAGCGCCCCGCTACCGACCCTCAACGTGACCGTATCACCTTTTTTAATCAGCGCAGCAGCTTTGACATCTGACATACGCAGTAGGCTGCCCGCTTGAATGGTTCGCGTTACCTCCAATTGCTCAAGGCCGCTGTCCGAGATGATTGCATCGCTCGGCAATTTGCCGAAGTACTCCACGATCTGCGCGTTGCCGGGTGTTAACAACTGTCCCCGAGCCAGTGTGGTCTGTGCAATCAGTGCGCGGTGGCGTTGTTTAATGTCGGTGCTTTGCAGTATTTGGCCGGCAGCAAGATCGCGAGCGGCGAGCGCGCCTATTAGCAAACGCTCAGGAAAACGCTGCGCTCTGGTGGTTTTGGACATCGGTCGTGTGACGGTTTCCATGCTCTTGTCGGTCAATGTCTCGCCCTTCAACACATCTGCACGGAGGCGAATGACGTTGACGCTGGCCGAGAGATGTTGCCGGCGAACCAACTCGCCATTTTGCACCGATTTTTTAAGACTCATATTACCAATGTCTTCGAGTTTAACGATCAGACCCTGTTGGCGTCCTTTGGTCGAGATTAACTCAATATCGTCGGTGCTCAGCGCATGGTCTGCACTGAGGTCGCGTTTATAGGCGTAGCCTTGGCTGGCGCTCTCGACTCTAACGCGGATAAAAGCCTTCCAGCCGGTGCCCTTGCAGTCGACCCGAATCGACTCAGTGCTACTGGCAAATGGATAGCTCATAGTAAAGTCTGCATCGCACGGTGGCACGATCAGCCGCCGATCAAGGGCCCCCACTCGGATGCGCGATCGCTCAACGTCTTCCGTTATGGCAACCCATTCTTCAACCTGTTCGATCAGTTGTTGTTTGGCTTGGTCACGGGGCGTCTGTGGAGTGTTTGCCGTCGACGGATTGCTAGCAGCAATCGCAATCAGCAGGCCACAAAGGACTGTAATCGGCTTTAGCATGACGTGAGTATGGGCCTTTGGCGTGGGTGACGCAATACTGACATAGCGGCAGGATAGAGCGGCAACGGCGTGCCGAAAAAGTGGCAAGCGGCACCATGCAGTAGTAGAGGATTTACACTAGGCCATTGATTTGAATAGTGGAATATAAATAAACCCGCCCCCCTGCGCGCACTTGGCATTACTTTTGCATCGTTTGAGTTGGGTGGATCTTTTTAGATCTTGGTAACAATAAATCGACACAAACGAATTAAACTTTAGTGGTGTTGTTATGAAATTGTTTGAATCGGCATTTAACCTTCACGAATCGGCGCTCCAGCTGCGAACGCAGCGTATGGAAGTGATTGCGAAAAACATTGCCAACGTCGACACGCCAAATTTCAAGGCGCGCGACATCGATTTCAAAGATGCGCTGGCCAAGGCATTGAGCAACGGCGACAGCCCCAGTGATGTGGTAACCACCCATTCACAACACGTCGGCGGATCGAAGAGCAAGGCCGAAGCCGATTTGTTGTATACCATACCTTTTAACACCTCGATCGATGGCAACACCGTCGAGATGAGCGTTGAACAAGCCAAATACGGTCGCGCCGCAGCCAAATACCAAGCGACGTTACGATTTTTAGAGAGCGATATAGGCGGTATCCGCAAAGCGCTCACCGGAGGGCACTAGAGCTCATGTCAATAGATAATATTTTGGGAATCGCCTCTACCGCGATGAACGCACAAATGGTGCGTTTGAATTCGACCGCCTCCAACATGGCCAATGCGTCGACCGTGGGCTCGTCCGTAGACACCGCATTTAAGGCTAAGCGGCCG
>Ga0115006_10000299_pt1 | contig 26170 bp, 14 predicted proteins | sample ArcOceMetagenome_3_FD_88943 | JGI IMG/M metagenome (GOLD analysis project Ga0115006, IMG submission 88943) | Marine eukaryotic phytoplankton communities from Arctic Ocean - Arctic Ocean- Svalbard ARC20M Metagenome | ecosystem: Environmental > Aquatic > Marine > Oceanic | place: Arctic Ocean...
CAGACGTGAAGATGCAGACGATCGAGAGGGACCATCGCGGCGATATCGTCGGACGCTGGCAGGACCTCGACTACCTGCTCCTTCGTGGAGGCCCGTTGGCAGGCCCGGGTTTCGAACCCGGCGAGGACACCAAGAGCCTCCTCATGGATGTTATGCACGTCCTGGTCATAGGGGCGGGTGGGCTTGGATGCGAGCTGCTCAAGGACCTGTCGATGAGCGGGTTCAAGAAGATCGACGTCATCGACATGGACACCATCGACCTCAGCAACCTGAACCGCCAGTTCCTCTTCCGAACGCACGACATCGGGAAACCAAAGGCCATCATAGCGGCGGAGCGGGTGATGGAGCGCGTGGAGGGCGTGGTAGTGACGCCGCACTACTGCCGCATCGAGGACAAGCCTGACGACTGGTACGAGCAATTCCACATCATCATCATGGGTTTGGACTCCCTTGAGGCGCGCAGCTACATAAACGCGGTCGCCTGCTCGTTCCTCCGCTTCGAAGCCGATGGAACCCCGGACCAGAGTACTATCAAGCCCATGATTGACGGCGGCACGGAGGGTTGGAAGGGACACGCGAGGGTCATCTTGCCCGGTGTCACGCCTTGCTTCCAGTGCACCATGTGGCTCTTTCCTCCGCAGACGACGTTCCCGCTGTGCACGCTGGCGGAGACACCTCGAAACGCGGCGCACTGCATAGAGTACGCGCACCTCATCCAGTGGGGTAACGAGAGAGGTGACGAAGAATTCGACGCCGACGAACCGGATCACCTGAAGTGGGTCTACGAAAATGCGCTGCGAAGGGCAGAGGCGTTTGGGATCGAGGGCGTGACCTACAGTCACACTATGGGGGTCGTGAAGAACATTATCCCGGCCATACCGAGCACCAACGCAATCATCGCGGGGCAGTGCGCGATTGAGGCGTTCAAGATGGCTACCATGTGCGCGAAGGGGATGGACAACTTCATGATGTACAACGGCGCCGACGGGGTGTACACACACACGGTTGCGTACGAGATGGATCCGGACTGCCCGATTTGCTCGCCCGGGGTTGCGATGGAGGTGCCGAAGGAGTCGACGCTCTCGGATTTCATCGACGCCGTCGTGGACAAGTTTAAAGACAGGGTTGCGTTGCCGTCTATCAGCACATCCAACGGGACTAACCTGTACATGAGAGGGGTTCTGGAGGAGGCGACGCGGGATAACCTCACCAGGAAGATGTCTGTACTGATCGGGGAGGACCAGGGCGGCGGGGAGAAACTTGAGGGGCTGATTATCGTGAACGACAAGAAGCTCAAGGGGCCCCTTCGGGTTCGACTTACGCTCACGTGAGACAACCTTTTGCAAGCGACGTGTGACGTACCTAGCTAGCTAGATTTCTGATGTACATCGACGTACGTACAAGCCGATCGTGGTCCCGCCGTGGTCTTAGGGTTTAGCGGCTCACGGACGCTTGCTTTGGGAGCGTCCTAGATATCGGCACCCTTGGAAACCTCAGATCAATCTCAGCTGTTTGCGCATTTTTGAAAGTGAACGCTCCGAGATCGGGCACTTCCCCTCGCGGCTGCCTGCTGTCCGCCACGGCGGATGCAAACGGCGCCGTCGCCAATCATGACGGGCGGTGCTGGTATCGCGTTCAGACGCGGCCTCGCCGCCTGGAGACGCGTGGGTGTGCTCCGACCCGCCGCGGCGGAGCACGTCTTCGCTCAACTGCCTTGGGCAGGAGTGCCCACTGTTGTTGGTGCCCCGAGCGGGCGCTCGTTCGCCGCGAGCGGGTACCTCGCGGGTTCCCTCCGAGGTGCCCGCGGCGACTTGATCCGTGTTGATGCCGCTCGAAAGCCACGCGCTTCATCCTCGTCCGCGCGTCGACAGCGCGCCGTGCCCGCGGTGGAGGAGACCGAGGCCTTTGACGACGGAGTCTTCGATCGGGAGTTTTGGATCTCGCAGGTCACGGGGCCGTCGGTGAAGCAGTCCGCCAGGCTCATGGTCCAGCGCGTGAACTTCTCCGACCCGCTCGGCGTCGACACGTCCCTTCGGGGGGCGTCCAAGGGTACCGGCAAGGCCGGCGGGAGGAAGACCATGTACGACTACGCGCTCGAGGTCAAGGCGCAGCATCCTCGGAAGGTTCTCCTGATTCGAGTTGGTGAGTTTTACGAGGCGCTCGGGTACGACGCGGTGATGCTCGTCATGCACGCGGGACTTAACCCCATGGGCCTGACCGGTGTGCCCAGGGCTGGGTGTCCGTTGGTCAAGGTACAGGAAACCCTCGACAGGCTCACATCCAGGGGTTTCAGCGCGGTGGTGTGCGAGGAGGTTCCCGTCATGCACAGATACGGCTCGAGGGCGCCGCCGAAGGAGCGATACGTGGCCGCGATTGTCACGCCCGCCTCGCCGCAGTACGTGGTAGGAGCGGCGGATAACGGCGACGACATCGAATTCGACGGTGCCGCTCCTCCGCCCGTCGTCGGCGTCGCATCCACGGCGGTTGGATACACACTCATCGCCGTTGAGCCCGACCTGAGGCGGGTCACGGTGACGGAGGGTCTCACATCGGAGAGCGCGGCGGCGAAACTTGCAGCCGGTGGACTCGCGCCCCCGCTCTACGTGCACACCTCGATGGACGCGGGTCATGCTGGAAGGAGTACGGGGGTGGCTGGTCAGACGCGCAGGCTCAGGCTCGAAGTTGGAAACATCCTCGCGGCTGGAACCAACGACGGAGACTACGGCAAGCAGAGGTATGAAGGCATGGATCCGGTTCGTGGTCTGTTGGACCTAGTCAGGCGAGAGTACGGCATGAACGTGGACCAATCGTTCGAATTCGTCGGAATTAACGGTGGAAGGGAAGCGGCGACGTCGAAAAGGCCGAGGCCGTTTCCCCTCACGCTCGCCACCGCGCAGCAACTCGGTGTGCTGCCGACGAGGTCCGTGCCTCCACTTCTGTCGCACGCGCTTCCCGCCAGCTCGGGCGCACCCGCCGCGTGCCGTGCGTACCTTCAGGAGCTCCTGCTGCACCCTCCGCCGCGGGATACCGCCGCGGCAATCTCGGAGGCGTGTGTGCTCATGTCCACGGGGCTGTCTCCGTCGGACGGGGGCGTGCCGAGGCTGGAGGTTGTCCCGCCGCAGAAAATTGCAAAACTTCTGTGGAAGAAGGAGGCGACGCACGTGTTCTTCTCTGAAATCTCCGCGATGGCGAGCGCGGTTCGAAGGACGCTGGAACACGACGCACATGCCGTGCGACGTGCGGGCGAGCTCCTGTTGAACCCGACAGCTCTGAAGGCTGGCAGGAACGTGACGAAGGAAGGTCTGGTGAAGGCGTGCCGGGAAGCCGAGGAGATCATTGGAGCGGTTGTCGCCGAGGAGGTTCTCGACAAGGGAGACTGGAAGCCTCGCGCGCAGGTGGCGACCTCGATCGACGCTGACGCCGACGTGGACGACGATGCGTATGATGAGGTGGATGGTGAAACTGCGGCTGACCTGGAGGCACTCGCGCTCGGCCTTGACGCGCCGCCGCGGGTGGACCACGTGCCCCGACAGTTTCTCCGAGTCAACGAACCGTGGCGTGGCCGCGTGCGTCGAGACAGGGTGGAGTCCGCGTTGGACGCCTGCGAAGCTGCGGCGCGTGAACTCGCCGATGCTATCGGTCGCGACCTCATGCCACTGATCGAGACTGCCAATACGGAACGACAGACACGAAAGGTGAACCGTTGCCACCTGGAGCACGACCAAAGAAACAACGCGCTCTGGCTTCGACATCTTCCCGCCGCCGTCGCCAAGCGGGTTCAAGCCGAGGGATCCACTGACCTGAAACACCCGGTGGATCGGTACGGCAAACAAATTGGCGATCGGTGGACCACCCCTGCAGTGGAGGATGCTCTCAATACGTATCGCGTGGCATCCTTCGAGGCTGGCAAGGAGATTGCTGGGGCGTTGCGCACTCTCGCGGCTGACCTCGAGACGTCCGTCGCCGATTTGGTTTCTGCCGCTACGTTCTCCGCTGTGGCCACCGCGGCGTCTCTGCACGCTAGGCACGCGGTGAGCCGCGGGTGGCGACCCGCTGAGCTCCTTCCTGCGAACGATGCGTCAACTCCCTGGCTCTTGGAGGGCCTTGTTCCCTTCTGGATGGATCGAGATGACGCGGTGGTGAACGACGTGTCGCTGGACGGTGTCAGCCTCTTGACCGGGCCAAACATGGCGGGGAAGAGCACGATTCTCCGAGCCACGGCGGCGGCGGCGCTTCTCGCATCATGCGGGTTACACTGTCCGGTGACGAGCGCGAGTGTACCCTTCTTCGATTCCCTCATCGTCAGGATGTCTTCCACAGATTCTCCCGCGGAGGGTCTCAGCTCCTACGCGGTTGAGATGGCAGAAGTTGGACAGATGTTGGACGTGGTCACCGCTAAATCCGCCGTTTTCATCGACGAACTCGGCCGCGGCACGGAAGCGAGGCATGGAACAGCTATGGGCGGTGCCGTGGTGGAAGAGCTCGACCGATCCGGCGCGCGGGGGATTTTCGCTACGCACTTGCACGGCGTGCTCGATCTCGGCCTGAACCTCTCACCATTCGCCAAGAGAATGATGATGGAAACGCGGGAGGACAACGACGGAAGGCTTAGGCCAACGCTCAGGATGGTTCCCGGTGAATGCAGGGAGAGCCTTGCTCTGCAGACTGCAACGGACATGGGAGTGTCCGATGAGGTGGTGCATCGGAGCCAGGAGCTGCTCGCGCAGATCCCTGAAACCGTCGTTGTCGGCAAGACAGCGCCGGCGGCTGAGGAGGAGGCATCGCCCACCGCGGCTGCCCTCGCGGCTGCGCCCCCGCTCGAGTCGCTTCGTGAGCTCCTTGTCTCTGTCGGCTCTCTCGAACTCGGTACCGTCCCAGAGGCTGGTATCGTACATGCACAGGATGTGCCTCCACCCGCAGCAAGGGCGTGGTCGTGCGTTTATGTTCTCAGGCGCGGCGACGGCTGGGCGTACTGTGGGGAAAGTGATGATCTGTCGGGCAGGCTCGCGTCACACAGAGCAAACGCGGCGAGGGAGGGGTCAAGTGACGTCGAATGCACGTTTATCACGGTACCCAGAGAGGGTGGAGGCAAGAGCCGGGCCAGAGCGCTGGAATCAAGGGTGATTCGAAAGCTCAGAGCGGAGGGCATCCCGCTATTGAGTGGATCCGATGCGAGAAACACGAGCTTCGGATCTGCAGCGTGAGAGTGGAAGAGTATTCTGTAGTGTTGATACAACCGACGTTTTGCGCCGATGACTAGAAAGAATGGTTTGCCACGTTCCGTTCATGGAAGCTTCAGGCCTCTCGTGACGATCACCTTCCCGACAGCCTTGTAAAGCCTCAGCAAGTTTTCGTTCGTCAGGAACTCAATCTTCAAGAGGAGCTGTCCCACGGTCATCAAACCTGGCTGCCGGATGAAGTTCGTGATGTACAGGTGCGAGAAAAGAGCCATGACCATCTGACAATCCATCCGGTCGGTGATCCCACCGTGTCCAGGAATGGTGTCGCTGAAGTCCTTGATCTTGAACGCCCTCTTGAATCCCGACGCAAAGAAGCCTCCGAACGGCGCGATGATGCCCGCAAACGAGGCAAACACGAGGGCGTGCACCTGGAACCACGACGCCCTGACAGTCTCCAGGCCGAACAAGGCCCTCGCCACCGTCGCAATCCACCCGTGGGGCACCATCCAGCCGAGCGTGGATTCAAAGCCACCGACGATTGACGCAACTGGAACCTCCTTCGGGATGAACAAGGGATCGACGTCGCATCCGCTCGCGCCCCCAAACAGCCGCAGCGGGGACTTGTCGTCAACCGGGCAAATCAGCCACTCGTACTGTTGCATCCACGCCGCCGCGAAGGGTGTGACTATCAGGGTCACGATGAGTCCCCCGATGAACCCCTCCCACGTCTTTTTCGGGGATATCTTGATGAGGGGGGTTCGGCCGAAGAAAAAGCCGCACATGTACGCCGCGGCGTCGTTGAAAAAGACAATCGACACCGGGAACACGAACCAAATCATGCCCTCGAGGACGTTCGCCACGAAGCACGAGCTCTGCATGAGTACGGTCACGATGATCATGTGCGTCCACGCGAATTGTCCAAACTGGTAGAGGTACAGACCCCTGGATCTCAGCGACAGGACGAAGAGCACCAACCCGACCATCCACCCGATGTAGGAGATGAACGAGTGGTGCGCAAACATGAACAGGCCGAACGCACCCAGGCGTTCCGGATCTTTCGCTATGGACGATTCGAGCCATTTGTGCTTTAGGAACCGTCCGTAGGTGAAGAATACCGCGGTTCCGTAGAAGTACCACTGCTGCAGCCGGAACCAAGGCACGTCCTTCTCCTTTCGCACCTCGACGGCCAGCGCGAACAACTCTCGAACCATCAGGCCTTGGATGATGAAGATGAGCAGGATCGTCGGGACATGGCCGGCCGAGAGCATCGTGACGAACCCTGCGATCATAGCAAACGCCGAAGATGCCCTCGTGACGAGCGATTTCCACTTTGACGGCTATTCAAGGAGCGGGTGGGTGGGGAGATGGTTTAGGACGCGTTGTTGACATTCGGCAGATTGTTGCACATTGGTAACTCGTGAGGCGGGTGCGCCATGGGACATGAGGCGAAACGTCACTCACCGCATCCACGAGTAATTTACCCGAGCCTCCACTTCCGCCTATGCGCGTTCTTGGGCTGCCCCCATTCGCCCTCGGGGAGGAGTTTCCGCCGTTGGTGTTGCGCGTCTCGACAGAGGAGACATTTCCACGGCTCGCCCTCAGCCTCAGCGCGGGAGGCATCTCGGCGCCTCTACTGACGACCCGGGTTCAATACGAACGCCGAGCTCGCCTTGTTTCCCCCCTGAGCAATGCTACCGCGATACTCGCGCGACGACAGCGACTCGTCGCGCGAGGCAATGGGCGGCACGTACGCAAAACCTAGGAGGACGAGAATCTCGAGTGGTCCGTGCACTGATGATCGAGAGCGAGCTCTGCTCTGAACGGACATCACTTTTCAGGGCGCAGTGTCGCACCGTCTCCGGGTCTGGAGGAGCCGCTATCCAAGTAGGGAGCTCGCGGTCCGTCTCTGGGGTGGAGAATCGAGCCATGGCGGGCGCCGCGGCTCCGGCGCCTCCATGGAGTGCCTCAGTCGGCAACAAGAGGTCGGCGTCGGACGACGAGACGATGTACGTTTTTAAACCCGCCCGTCCACCTCCCCATTAGCTAGCTAGATCCCTCCTTGTTCACCACGACCTCATGATCATCTACCCTACAACACGCAGGTCCGTCGACACACTCGAACTCTCGGATGCTCTTGGGCTGGCGTGCCTTCAAAGCGGCGCTTCGAAGCGCACCAGGATGGAGGAGCAGGTGTTTGGCAAGATGGGCGCGCTGAGTCTCTCGCTCGACATCTCGAACGACGGGGCGAGGAAGGGCAGACTACGCGGCTCAGGCCCGGCGTCCGGGACGCGAGGGAACAAGAAGCACGGCGACGGGACCGTCCACGTGAAGCTCGACCTCGGAGCTATGACCCTGGGAGGAGGCGTTGGAGATCACGTGCCGGGCAGAGGTCGGGTCAACACTCAGGTGCCAAGAGAACATCTCGCGAGGGGCATCTGGAACACGATACACGGCAGCGTCGACTCTGTGGAGCCTTGGTCGCTGGAGATTCGCAGGGCAACTCCAGAGACGGTGCACGGACTCGAGTCCGCGGTTGGTCCCTCGATCTCCGGCGGTCCGAGCCTGGGCTTCACAGACTTCCAGGCGCTGGCGGGCAGGATGAAACACCTCGTGTCTCTGAGCCTTCGATCGGGCAGGGGCGTCGGGGACGAGGGTGCGGGTGCACTGGCGAGGGCGCTTCGTGACGCGGTTCCTTGTCTGAAAACTCTGAATCTCAGTGGTAATAACCTAGGCCCGAAGGCTGCAGCGGCGATCGCGGGGGCGCTGATGCAGGTTCCGGACGAGTCGCTCTCGATACCCCAGTTGGCGAGCGGTTGCGCGTTGGAGGAACTTGACCTCTCTGGAAATCACATCGGGAGCGACGGCGCGTGCTCCCTCGCGGGTGCGCTCGTTGAGGTTGGGTGTCCGAGGCTGAGAAAATTGGATCTCACTCACAACGTCATCGGTCCGGTGGGAGCCGCGGCTGTCGCTGAGATCTTCCTCGGGCAAGCGCTGAGAGGCGAGGGCGACGGGAACCACTCGGCGCACCGGCGCACTTCGCATCAGCGCGGGTACGCACTCGAAGAGTTGAATTTGAGGCACAACGGAATTGGCGACTCTGGCGTGAAGGCGATAGCGGGAGCAATCATCGAGGCTGCCAGACTCAGGGCGAACGCTAATAGCCCGTTGATGAGCGGCCAACGGAGTTTCGTTTCGCCGGGCTTGTTGGATGATGCGAGGTACGAGCCGCACTGCCTGAGGGCGCTTCTTCTGGGTTTCAACGGTATATCAGCCGTCGGCGCTCAGAGTCTGAGTGAGGCACTCAGCGCGGCCGTGCGTGCTGCGAGGGTATCACTCGGAGACGAGGCTGCGAAGGATGCTCCGTGTGTTCGCGAGCTCGACCTGGCGTGCAACTCGATCGGGTCCGACGGTGCCAAAGCCTTGGCCACGGCACTGGACGGCGTCGAAGAACTTGACCTTGGAAATAACGGCATCGGCGATGGCGGCATCAAGTGGCTCGCCAAGGCTTTGAAGGAGAACACGATTCTACGAAGGCTGATCGTGTCGGGGAATAACGTGACCGCCGAGGGTTCGTACTGGGTCGCTGAGTCTCTATCGACGAACCATGACCTCAGGCATTTGGACTTGGGATCAAACGGAATAGGGGACGCCGGCGCGAAGGACATCGCGGAGGATCTTCGAGACAATACCGGGCTGCACTCCTTGATTCTGAGGAGAAACGGGATTGGCGATGAGGGCGCTCTGGAACTCTGCAGCGCGTTGGATCCGAGGGGTGGCGACATGCAGCGGCAGAAGACGAACGCGTACCTAACCGAGCTGAGCTTGCGCGGGAACCTCATATCCGATAGGGCCTCCATTGAGGTTAAGAGACGAGTTGGACTCCGGATGGACGTTGAAATGCAGCAGCGGTTTTAGTCAAGACGATGTAACAACAACAAAGGGGCACACCTCTAACGGTATTTCTATTTCTATTTACTCGAACCCTGAGGTTTGTTCCGCGAGGTCCGCGCCGAGCTGAATGATCTTGAACAGCGCGTGTACGTTGTTAACCTTGATGGCCTGCCGGCAGGCCGCCACCATCCTGGTCTTGGGCCCACCGGCCCTGAGCTTACCCGCCTTTTGAATAGTTTGGTTCACGTCGCGCAGCGCCGCCAGAAGCGCCTCGTGATTCTCGACACGTTTCTGGTGTTCGACGATGAGCTCGCGGTTCAGGTCCCTCAGCTCGCCGTACATTCGCTTCATCGTCTTCCAATCCTGGAGGATCCTCGAATCCTCCGCGCGAATGACGAGGTGTTTGATCGTGATACTCGCGTCCGCCACGTCTGTCACCAGTCTGGACCGCAACGCGTTGTGCTCGTCTACCCGCGTCAGAGTCTCACGCAGTCGCTCCATGTCGTAAGGGAAATCCGCCGTGCACTCGACGTCGCCCAGACCCAGCGCCTTGGTCATGTCCTGAATCACCTCGCCGCAGGTGTCCATGTCGTCGCACTGCACCAACACGTCGCACCCTTCGTCCCCGGCGTTGACGGCTCGAATACTAAGCGGCTTGGAGTCTCTCAGACAGACCATGTGGCATCCACACTCCTCCGAGTAATCGTCCACCTCGCGGGACGTCTGCAGCATGAACGCGTCGTCGATCCATCTGGCGATTTTCACTATGCGCTCCGCGATGCGCACCTGCCCCGACGATGCCGGAGCTTGCGGCAGCGCCTTGAGCGGAACGTACATGCAGAACCTGGGCAGACGGAACTCAACCTCGAACACGTGGTACGTCGAGCTGGTGCGCGATGATACCAGAACCTTGATGGCGACGTCCGCGGCGGAGTCCTTCTTGGGCTTGATGGCAACCTTGGCGTCGCGCTGCGGGTTCGGAAAGTACACGAACCTGGCCTCCTCCTCGAAGATCTCCTCGGAGAACAAGATCGCCGCCTTGATCACGGTGTCGTTGTTCGTGCTGAGCACCAGCTCGCCGCATCCTTCCTCCGGGTTCATCTCCAGCGACGAGTTAACCTTCGTGTCCTTCGGGATGGTGCCCGTCGTTTCCGTCTCGCCACCCACGCCGGCGCTGTACAGAGCTCTGGTGTTCCGCTCGTACCCTTTCAGCTCCGCGAGAAGATCTTGACGTTTCTGGTTGAGTTCCACGAGAGTCTCCTCCTTCACGTTCTCATCCATGAACTCGTCGTCCTTCAGGGCGCCGGCGCCGCCCAACGCGCCCTGCGTCTTGTATCCCCTCACCTCGCCCTCCAAAGAGCAGCATATCATGTCGTCGCCGCCGCCATCCTGCCTGTAGTCCGCCCTGAGCAGCGCGCTGATGGGTGACTTGAACGTGTCCTTGTACACCACCTCTCCGGTTTCCTCGTTCCTAACCTCCAGCTTCCCGTTGGACCACCCGACGCAGATCTCCATCCGCCCGTCTCCCGTGAGGTCAAACGCGCTGAACGCGGTGACCCTGTTCTTGCTCTTGATCCTCCACCTGCGCTTCTTGCCCTCGTACACCCCGACCGTGCCGTTCTCGAGCGCGTACCCAAACCTTGAGCCTGAGAGGTGGGCCAGGCCCACGACCTTCTCCGCCTCGGTCACCTCGCTGATGGCGTTGTCGTTTGCAAACACCCTGATCTCGTAGTCGTCGGACCCGACCAGCAGCTCGTTGGACCCGTCGCCGGTGACGTCCGCGAGGGCCATCGCGCGCACGTTGTCGCCGGTCACGGTCCAGAAGCGTTCCTCGCCCTCGGCGTCGTACCCCGTGATGTTGCAGCTGCCGCCCACGACCGCGAGCGGCTGCTGGTCGTGCCCGCCAACTCGTCCGCACACCATCGCGCTCGCACCTTCGGGCACCTCCTTGAAGAAGACGTCGCGGTTCTCCTCGACGTCGTACGCCAGCACGTCCGCGGCGGTTCCTACCAGAAGCATGTCTCTGCCCAGGTTCGGATCCAGCCGCCCGCTCGCCACCGCCGTGATCTTCTTGTTGATGTTCAGGTACCGCACCTTGGGCGTGTCCTGCTCATCGCGCCTGCTGTAGGGGTCGTACACGAAGATCCTGCCCCCGCTCGTGGCGCACGTCAGGCACGGGTTCTTTCCGTCGAACTTGCCCACGGTGGCCAGACCCTGGAGGATCTGGTCCTCCAGCTTTATCCGGAAGGACGGAACCAGCGGCATCTCCCTCTACCGTCTCCTCCGCGCGCGCGGTCTGCGCTGAGCACTGACTTTTCAATTTTGGAAACGGACCTTTGGTAATTTGTAATTACTTCGCTATAGGTATTTAGTGTAAACCACTAATGTATATATATGCACATGCAAACAGCCAGAGTAGAGTTTTTTGTGTGCTTCAAAGTTCCTTTGGCAGTTTGGCGGCCCAAAAAGAGAGGTTTGGCGGCCCAAGCGGCGTCAACACACATTATTTCCGACGCCGCCGAGCCGGGAAGGACCAAATGGCTGGTAAAGCGAAACCGAAGAAGCACACCGCAAAGGAGATCGCCGGTAAGGTGGCGGCGGCCACCCAGAACAAGGGAGGCGGAAAAGCGGGTGTCGCCGACCGCAAGGGAGGCGCCGCAGGGCACGCCAAGTTCAAATGCCCCCAGTGTGGGGTCCAGAGCCCGAGCATCAAGAGCGCCGAGATGCACTGGGATAGCAAGCATTCGAAGCTGCCCTTCGTGCCCGAGGATTGGACGGACACACACGCGGAACACGGTGGGGTGACCACGCAAGGAGTCGCCGTCAAGGGTGCGTCCAAGGAGAAGACGCTCCACCAGCTCTCGAAGACCCAGTCCGGGCAGCAAAAGCTGAAGGAAATCGAGCAGCAGAAGGCGGCGGCGAAGTTCCAGTAAGGAGGACGGGAGAAGAGGCGCGCGGGCACCGAGCGACATCAAATAAACAAATACGAGGATCGTAGTGAGCGCGTGGTTCGACCTTAATATTATCAACCCTGATATTACATTTATCCAACAGCTACCTTCGTTTCCCGACCAATGGCAGCAACACATCCGCGTGACCGTTCACCTCACGAGCGTGACGGTAGTCGAAGCGGTGCTCAGCGACGGGATCCAACCGTAGATGCCCCACCCGATTCTTGCCAAGCTTATTTCCTGGTTTGTTCCGCAGGTCATCTCCAAATCGCCTCGCGCCGCCGCGCTCCGACGCCGCGGCGCGCTTGACGGCTGTGGGATCCTTAATCGACGGAAGCGCCGCAACCTCCGCGCGAAGACGAGCGAGCTCAGCCTCTCTCTCCCGCTTCGCCGCATCCTTCGCCCGTCTGGCGCGTTCCTCCGCCAGCTCGGCGATGACCCTCTGCCTGTCCGCCCTGTCGTCCGCGAATTTTGGCTGCGCGTCGTGGTGGCGGCCCCCCGCGCCGACAGCGGCTCTCAGCTCCTGTTGGAACCGAAGCGGCGCCCCTCGGTGAGCTTCGAATCTCGCATCCCTACCCCATCCGCCCCTCAGCGGTTTTGGGACCCGCGCGAGCACCGGAGGAGGCGCGGGTGGTGCGCGGAACACGGGCCGATCACGATTGGGAGAGGATCCGCGGGGCGCGTATGCCCGCTCCAGTCGCTTGACCCTTTCCCGATGCTGTTGCTCCAGCTGCCTCCTCTCCCTTTCTCGTTCCTCCTGCTTGAGCATCATCCGCTCGGCGCGTTCTTCCGCCGCTTCACGACGCGCGCGTGCCTCGTCGGCGGCCCTCCTCGCGCCCGCTGGACGGACGGGGCGAGGGCGGGCGGGAACCGCCATCTGTGCGGCGGCTTTCTCGGCGTTTGCGGGTCGCGGGGATTTCACGGCAACCGCCGGGAGAGCCACCTGAGCCGTTGGGGCTGAGGGCGGCGTGCTTTTAGCCTCCCCTGGACTTTTCACGACGGATGATCCCCTCACACGTCGATCCGGCACCTCGCCCCTGACCCCAGGTGGCGACAGATGAGCCGGCTTGAGAGCGCCGCCGGGCGCCTTGACCATCCATTCCGAGCTCGCCTCCTTCTGCACCGCCGGCGCGGGAGGTGAAACGGAGGACGGTACGCTCGGTTTGGGGACGATCGCCCCGAGTTTACGCACCGCGGGCCGCGGCGGACGGAGCGCATTACCCACGTCCGACCCGCCCGGATCGTGCCTCTCCTGAGTGGGCTCCTCCCGGTAGCCGAAAGCTATATGAATACCGCAGCGCTTTGCCTGCTTCGCCGCGGTCGCCCTGCTCCTCTCCGCGTGCTCATCCTCACTCGCAGCCGCCGGTAGATTCATCTGTGCGCCCCTGTGCTTCGCCATCGCCGCTGCATCGAACGCGGACACCATGGACATGTGCGCCGCTCGGTACGGCTCGGCGGCGGCGGCTGACGCGGCTGTAGCTCCCGCGTCGGAGAGGGCGCTCGCGCACGCGGCTCTGAGCGCCGCCGAGTCCCGAATCAGCTCCGCCGCGCTCGGACGCACGTTCGGATCTTTGCTCAACATTCGCATGCACATGTCTTTCAGCTCGTCGCTGTAAGCGTTCGGCAGCTCGTGCGGCTGCCCGTGCTGCACCTGTCGCATCAGCCCCTCCATCGTCTTAGCGCGGAACGGCTCGCTCAGCGCCATCATCTCGTACAGGACGCATCCCATGGCCCACACGTCAGCCTTATGCCCGTACGGTACCTTCCTCAGCATCTCGGGGGACATGAATATCGGAGTACCGATGAACGTCTGTGCCGCGACCTTGTTGAATTGAAGCTCCTTGGCGATGCCAAAATCTCCCAGAGCGACTCGGCTCCTGCCCCCGCCCCCCCTGTCCCCGGGCGCCAGGTGGTCGCGCCTGAGGAATATGTTTTGGCTTTTCAGGTCCCTGTGTAACGTGTTGTGGCTGTGCATGTGCTCCACCCCGAGCACGATCTGCGCGAACCAGTCAATCACGACCTCCTCGGGCAGTCGCCTCTTCTTCTTGCGCTGACGCGCGAGTAACGAGTAGAGGTCCCCGCCGGTGCAGTGCGGCATGACGATGAATATGTTCGAGCCGTGCACGAAGGACTCCTTACACTCCAGGATGCACGGATGGTGCACGCCCTTCATGATGGACACCTCCCTCAGGCACATCTCCCTGTCCTGCTTGCGAGTCGGCAGCTTGACCTGCTTCAGCACCACCTCCGAGGCCGGCCCGTTTCCGCTGACGCGCCGCGCGATGAATATCTTGCCATAGCCCCCTTCCCCGATCTTGCGTATGAGTTCGTACTCCCCCACCACCGTCATGGTGCTCCTACCACACCTGATACCCCCCTGCGCCCTCCCCGCGCGCCTCACCAATGCCCCGCGGGAGTAACGGTCAACAAATTTTGGCCGCGTGCTTGACTCGCTGCCAAAAAACGAGCTGCCGAGCGCCGATCCTGTCGTCTATTCCCGGGTTGAGTTGATCGGGCGTGACCGCAGACTCGAGCGCGGGTGGGACCACAGACTCGAGCGCGATACGTTTCGTACGTCATGAAGTCTCGTACCATCGGCGTGCTCCTGCTCGCCACGCTGTTCGTCTCCGCGGGCGTGCGCTGTGTCGATGCGGCGTCGAAGGATTACTACAGGGTGCTGGAGGTGGATAGACAAGCCTCCGCGAAGGATCTGAAGGCTGCGTACCGGAAGCTGAGCCTTCAGTGGCATCCCGACAAGAACTCGGACCCCGGCGCGCAGAGCAAGTTCATCGAGATATCGGAGGCGTACTCGGTGCTGAGCGACCCCGCGAAGCGAAAGTCGTACGACACGTTCGGCGCATCCGGCGGGGACGGCGGCGAGTTTTCCTCCGGGACGTTCACAGCCGAGGACGCGGCGGCCATGTTCGACACGTTCCTCGACGAGCTCGAGGAATACATGCAGGACGCGGATAAGCTGGACGATCTGATTCACCAAGTGCTGGGCGGGGAGAGGGATCCGAAGAAGCAGGGTTGGATGGAGTGGGCGGGCAAGGGCCTTCTGAAGCGTGTCGGGAAACGCGTGGTGCCGTGGATCATGACGCAGGCGGAGAACGGCAACGTCAAGGTGACAATCGACGGAATCTCGCACGACAACATCTACGAGCGTAGGACGAGGAAGAACAGGCCGGAATTTGTGGACGGGGAAAGGCGGATGCCGAACCAGAACCGGATGCCCGAGCTGTAGTGTCGTTGCGCGCGCTAAAAGAATATTTGAATTAAATCAGCTTGCGAGAGCCTTTAGAGCGCGTTCAGCCGCCTTTTTCACGCGCCTGGACCCGGACTTCACCAAACCCACGAGCGGTAGGAGGACGTTCGCCTTGATCATCATCACCTGCAGACTCGGGTGTCCCGCGAGATAGCAGCACGCCCACGCCGCGCCCTCCTTCCCGTACTCCCCGCCGAGCTCGATGAGATCCTTGAGCGCGCCAAACGCGTCCACGGTCATAACCTCGGCGATTTGCGCCCAGTTATCCTCGACCGACGACATCGACGCCAACCCCCACACCGCCTCCTCGTTCAGCCGCAGGATCATCCCGATGAGCAGCTCCAAACCACCGGCCGAGATGATCTCCTCGTGCGTGTCGCTGTCTCTGGCGAGCTTGCTGACAAACGCAATCGTCGCCGCGCGCATGGGCGCATCCCGCGCTCTCACCGCCATACCCACCAGCCGCTCGACCCCAAGTTTCTGAAGGATCTCACCGTCGGCATCTGCGAGGCCCGTCAGCGCCGCCGACGATGCACTCTGGGCCTCCGGGTCTTTGACCTGCATCAGCGCGGTGAGAGCGTCGAGCGCACCCTTCTCCACGGCTCTGCGACACGCGGGGGGGTTCTGGAGCAACAAACCCCTGAGCGCCCTCGCACCGCTTGCCCTGAGAGCGATTGGGTGGGAGTTATCCACGATGAGCCTGAGGCACGCCTCCAGCGCTCCTGCACGTAACGCACGATTCTGTTCCGCGGGAAGCTCCACCGTGATGTTCTCCAGCGCCCTCGCCGATTCCGTCACCGCAACCTGGTTCCTGGAGGTGAACACGTGCACGAGGGGGCCGAGGATCCCGGCGTTGACCGCGCAGTTCGCCGCCTCCGTCGGATCGGGCGACCCATCCCTGTCGGTGTAAATCGCGAGGGCGGTTGCACCCACCCGCTGAACCTCCTGGTCGCCGTCGGCGAGCATGGCGGCTATGCGCCCGAAAATCTCCGCGTGCAAAATCTCGCGCTCCTCAGCCTCTCGCTCCGCCAGAGCGAGCTCGTCGAGCTGTTTCCTGGTAAGGGCAGTGCCGTCATCATCTTCTTGGAACGTCACACCTCTCTTCTGAGCGACCAGCTTCCGGGCTTTTTTCCTGGCCATAATGCCTCGCCACCTGGTCTGAATGAACACCGCAGCCTTGACCTGCTCGGGGGTAAACGTCGAATCCTGGCCGTCGTCGGCGACGATCTGCGCCGGCATTCCCGACCTCTTGAGCTTTTCGCACCGTCTCCTCGCCACCCTCCCCCGCCACCTGGCCTGAAGCTTGAGCGCCGCGAACTCGAATCGCGCCCTCTCCCTGGCGCGCATCTTGTCGAACTTCGGCAGCTCGCCGGACTGGTCCCTCGCGGTGCCGCACGCCTTATCGGCAAGCCGCATCAGCGTCACCACGTTTCCAGCCTCGTCCACCTCGTCCCGGGCGATCTGCTTCAGCGCCCTGGCGATGATGTCCGCGCTCTTCCTCCGCCTGGCGTTGGGTCTCACGCACGCCGCCGCGAGCTCGATGACCTCCCGCGCCACGTCCTCCGGCCACCCTCCTTGCGCGGCGGCGTCGGCGAATTCGTCCAGGGGTCCGCCGCCGCCCCCGTTCTGGACGGCGGGAACCTCCCCGTCCCTCTGGGACGCCAGCAGCTCGAGGAGCACGATGCCCATGGAGTACACGTCCGATTCGTTGCTCGCATCGTCCCCCTTGACGAAGGCTGGATCGTAGTAGTTGAGCACGCTGGTTGAGCACTTGTCGAAATCCGGCCTTCGCCCCGCCGCGTAGTCGCCAACCAACCCGTCCAGGCCGTCGTCCGCGACGAAGACGTTCGTGGTCTTCAGGTTTCCGTGCACCACTCCCGCGGCGTGCAGTGCCGCGAGACCCGCGAACGCACCCGCCGCGACTCGCAGCCGCTGGAACCAGTTCAGCTGCGTGAGCCGCGACTCGAGCGAACCGCCCGACGCGAGCGCGGACATCACGCACTGTCCCCCGTCCAGCGATATGCCCATGATTGGCACCACGTTCGGGTGGTTAGGAGGCTGCTTGTAGATCAGGGTTTTCATAAACTCGCGCGCGGTCGAATCCTTATCGATTCCCGAGTCCGAGCCTGTGGATGGGGCGTGAAGAGGGTCGAGTTCAGCGGGGGTTCGGCTGTGTGCGAGGCGGGGACAAAATGATCGATGATGTGTTTGGTTGACTCACCGCTCGCCACCTTGACCGCGATGGGCGTCTCTCCCAGTCTTCCCCTGTAAACGATTCCGCTGCGAGATAAGAAAGTAGTGTTGGGGGTGAGTACGGTCAGCGAGGGATCGACTCGTGGCTTTTGGCGCGCTTTGCGGGACGAGCCGGGGCGGACGTCGAGTGCGCGCGCCCCAATATATACAGCAAGATTTGTGCGGCAGATGCGCGAGCACTCACCTCGGACCTTCCTCGCCAAGCCTCTCATCGCCCCTGAAGTTGCGCGTCGCAATCTTCAGATCCACCTTCGACAACACCCTGAAGGTTGGAAGCGGCGGCATAGCGGCGCTCTACCACCTTCGCGAGGGTCCTAGGGATATTTAGTCTACCGTTCAGATCCCCAAGGATGGGTAGTCCGACCGACAAGAGGGCACCTTTCCCTCCCCCTTCTTAGGGGGAATCGCTTCACTCCTTTCCCGCCCCCCGCGCGCCTAATCCGCCCCGACCGACGCCTCTATGTAGAAGACGCCTAGCGCACGGTCTTCAACCTGACCGCCGCCTAGCGGGCGCCCCCAGTGGCGTACAAGGCTAATTTGGTTGGCGCCTTTTTCCGGCCTCCGTTTTGACCCCGTTTCATGGATCTCCGTCCAGTTCTCCGTTCTCATGTGTGTGGCTCTGGAGCGATTCGAGTTGGAAAAGTCAAGAGACGAATGACGGCACGATGAGCTATCGAGTGCGATTTATTAGTCTCGGGAAAACAATGAATTACCAATTTGTTCGAGAAGAAAGTTTTGTAAGGTTGGCGTCGCGATGTTGGTCAAAGAAGGCTGGAGCAGTGACGCGACACGAGATCATAAAAGTGGACCCGCCGTCCGAGAGCTTACTTCATTACAAGGGAACGTCCTAACATTCCTGCGCACCGCCAAGCTCGCTCGCGACGCTCAAAGAGCCACTACCAAACCCGTTAAACACCCCCAGTGAGAGGGAGGTCAGCCGACCTAACGTCAGCCGACGACCACCCCGCCTCGTCTCCAACACGTCGATTAGCGGTTAGCCTTGGCCACACGCTCGAGCTCATCCTTCTTCTTGATGGCGTAGGAGTTGGAGGAGCCCTTCGCCGCGTTGATGAGCTCATCCGCCAGGCACTCGGCGATGGTCTTCACGTTGCGGAAAGCAGCCTCGCGCGCGCCGGTGGTGATGAGGTAGATGGCCTGGTTGACGCGGCGGAGGGGGGAGATGTCGACAGCCTGGCGGCGAATCACACCCGCGGAACCGACACGGGTGGCGTCCTCACGGGGGCCCGCGTTGATGATGGCGTCGACGATGACCTGAATGGGGTTCTGGTCGGAGAGGAGGTGGATGATGTCCATGGCGTGCTTGACGATGCGCACAGCCATGAGCTTCTTGCCGTTGTTGCGGCCGTGCATCATGAGCGCGTTCACGAGGCGCTCGGTGATGGGGCACTGCGCCTTGCGGAAGCGCTTCTGCGCGTAGCGGCCCGCGGTGTGGGGAACGTACACCGCGTGCTTGGACTTCACGCCGATGTAGTCCTCAAGAGAGATGTCGTTGATCTGCGGAGAAAGGGAGAAGGAGGGAGTCGTCAGCGTGATGAAACTCGCGAGAACCGCGCGGGTTTGTTCGACGAACATCACGAATAAGGCGACGCGGCGACTAGGGACGGTCGCATCCACTCGAGGCGCTTCGCGACCGCCCTTTTCGTCACACCGCGGCCAACACGGGAAAAACCATCCCGGGTTTCCGAGGCTGAGCGCCCGGAATGACGTCCGCGATGGCGCGATTTGGATGGACCGGACGCCGGATCCGGCCGAGAGAGATCGACACGGAACCCTTCGACTCGGTGTCCGCGCCCCTCGAGGCCCGGGACGTTCGTCCTCGCGACCGGAAGGCCGCGCGTTCGGTCGATCCCGGGTCCCACACCGCAAAAAACCAAACCCTAGATAAATCTTCCGCGCGTGAGCGTGCTCATGCGCGCGGCGGACGCGTTCGCGCAACGTACCTCGACATCCTCGTAGGACCACTTGCCGAAGAGCTTGATCTCAGCAGGAGCGACCGCCATTCTTTCCGATGGTCGGTTCGTGCGCTTGTTATAAGAGGGCTTGGGGGCTGCGCGTTTCCGCTATTTGTTCCCTGTCCTCTTCTCTTTTCTTCTCCAAAAAATCAAATTCGTATGGGCAAACAGAGCGAAAGGGGCTAAAAATAACCCGAAAGACGCGGTGCGGCTGATTTCAGATTTCAGGAAAGAGCGGTATAAGCGCCTGCCGGCAGCGCCGCTAGCCCTTTTCCAACGTCGCGACGACGCACTAGTGCCGAGCAACGTATCAAGCAAACATGCAGATTTTCGTAAAGACCCGTGAGTGCCCCCCCACAGTCGCGTCGACCGCGTCCCGCCGGTATTCCGGGCGCCGGTCGCTTAGGGCTTTTCTACCATCAATTTCGACCACCTCGACGACGCGGCCTCGCTGACCCGAGATATCCCCGCGCCCTTCCTCTGTTGCAGTCACCGGTAAGACCATCACCCTCGAGGTGGAGTCTTCCGACACCATCGACAACGTCAAGGCCAAGATCCAGGACAAGGAGGGCATCCCCCCCGACCAGCAGCGCCTGATCTTCGCGGGCAAGCAGCTCGAAGATGGCCGAACCCTCGCGGATTACAACATCCAGAAGGAGTCCACCCTTCACCTCGTGCTCCGTCTCCGCGGTGGCGGTAAGAAGCGCAAGAAGAAGGTGTACACCAAGCCCAAGAAGGTCAAGCACCAGAACAAGAAGGTCAAGCTCGCGTTCCTCAAGCTCTACAAGGTTGACGACGCCGGCAAGGTGACCCGCCTGCGCAAGGAGTGCCCCGCCCCCGAGTGCGGCGCGGGTGTCTTCATGGCCAACCACTTCGACCGCCACTACTGCGGCAAGTGCGGCCTCACCTACGTCTACCAGAAGTAAGTCTCTTACCGACGGTGGGCGACGGTGGTGACGCTGTCGATAACACAGGGCGGGGGACTGTCGGCGAGGGCGAAGGATCTCTTGATCGTGATCTCTCTGCTAGCAATAAGCTTGTCAATCATCAACTCAGTCTCCCGACCACAACCATCCTCGTTCTAATCTATCCTAAACTCAGGTTTCCTTGCCACCCCCCAGCGCCCTGGCTCTCCTGTACCGTCTCGCCAGGTCCGAAGCACCCGAGGCGACGACCCTGTCCAACCTCGAGAGCGCCGTCTCCGTGTCTTCGTGGATCTTCTGGAACGAACTCGCCACCCCGCCGGCCCGGTTGCACGCGCGGAGTGGTTCGTCCGCCGAGTCCAACCGCGCGCACGGGACGAACATCACGCACGGACCCGCCCCGGTGCTCTCCACCCTGCAGCACACCGTGTCGCCGTCCTCGGCCGGGACGTCGTCCTCCAGCCTGGTGCACGGAGCCGCCGGGTCGTACCCGTCGTGATCCGTGACCCCGTATCTCCCGTCGACGGCGGCGTTCTGTAGAAAGTCCCTCGCCGCGACGCCGTGTGTGGACGCCCTCCACTGCGTCCACGCCCTCCACCCGACCCAGTAAATCGGCACGTTCGAAAGCGGGGTCACCGCCAAGGGCAGGAACAGCGGCATCACCCCGGCGTTTACCCACGCTCGTCGCCTCGTGAGGTCCGCCTTGGCGCCCAGAAGCTCGTCGCGCAGCAGCCTCTCGACGACGCGAACGTCCGCGGACTGCGGGTAGGCGACCTCGACGCTCGATACCACCGGAGGAAGCCCTCCGAGCGTGGTTTCCTCCGGCGGTATCCTGTCCAGCGCCCACGCGCCGAGGTCCCTCAGGCGTCGTCTCCACGAACCGATGGGATGCTCTCCCCACTCTTGATACGTCTCGGCGCACCACGCGTTGGTTCTTGTGACCCATCGCGCCGCGAACCGGGGGAATATCTTCTCCGGACCCGCGCTGGCGATCGCGAGTGCGGCGGCAACCTCGGAGGCGCGCTCGTACGAGGTCTCCGGCACCGCTTTACACATGAACATCCTGTGCGAGGACAAAGCGAGGATGGACGACGTCAGTCGGCGTGAGAGGGCACGGGAAGAGTTGGGACGCACCACTTATCCTTGGCCACTCGCAGCGATAGGATACGGGCGCGGCTCGCCATCGCTCGCCTACGATACGGCTCTCAACTGGCGGACCCCGTCGCCATGGTCCGTCAACAGGCCCGCGCGGAAAGAATGACGTGAAACTCGACAGGTTAAATGCCTAATAGGACCAACATGCAAACAAACACGAGCCTACAAACAGGGGCGGTTACGTCATGGTATGAAAAAGTATCTACGTATTTCAAAGAAATAGCCCGGATACCTATGGTCTTCAGTAACGAAGACTGAAATTGGCTTCGATTTCACATGACGTGGACTTGACTCAGCGGAATCTTCTCGTAAGGAAAAAGTTTGTTGTCGTGCCTGGCCGATTGTGAACAGCGCGCGCGGTCCCTCCCGGATCGCGTGTAACATTCGATCGGTCGAGGGGAAGCTCGAACGAACATCCACGGCGAGTACGTCCGTTTCGGGGGTATCGAGCCGCGAACGAAGGTGCGCGATCCGTCCACCCCATCTTGTGCATCGTCCAGGCCGAAAAAACAACGAGCGAGCAACTTGCCGGAGCGTCAATCGTCAATCGTCGGTTTCACCTTTTCCCGGGAGAACACCCGGCGCACATCTCGCCGGGCGGCGTACGACGTCGTCCCGTCGACTCCACTGAACCACGCGTGAGTCTAACCGCCGTTCCGTCCCTCTCGCCCGCAGCATCGCTGAAGGAGGCCCTGGTGAGGACCGGGGCGCAGCTTCTTCGCTGGGCCGAATACAGAATAGTACAGGAAAGTACTACACGCTAAAAGCCGGCGCGAGGACACGATGGAGGTCGAGTCGCGTGAAAGCGCGCACACGAGCGAAATTCCGTCGCTGAATGAGTCTCCGTGTCCATCCGAGACGTCGCTTTCGTCGTCGCCGTCCAGGCGCTCGGACTTTGTGGACGACCCAAAGACGGTTTTCCTGGGTGGAGTGCCCCAGGAGCTCGACGAGCGCAAAATCGCCGAGCTCATGTACAGGTTCGGCCAGGTGGAGCACGTGCAGCTGATGCGGCACACGCACAAGAAGACCGCGGAGAAGAAACCGGACGACACCCACTCGTCGCACCGAGGGTTCTGCTTCGTGCGCTTCACGACGGAAGAGCAGGCGGTGGCGGCGTTGGACGCCGGGGAGGTGAGCGTCGGCGAAGGCGGGAGCGCCGTGCGAATCGCAGAGGCGGAGAAGGGCAAGGCGCGCAGGCCCTCCAACGACACCGGCAGTACATCCTCCGGGGAGATGCCACCTTCGCACGAGTACGACCCGGCCGCGGTCCAGGCGGTGGCCGCGGCGGCTGCTCTTCAGTACGACCCGTACGCCTATTACCCGCACCCGGGCCCGGCTGGATATTACGACCCATACGCCGCCCAGTACGCGGCGCAGATGCAGTACGCCCACGCGGCTCAGTACCACGCCATGCAGCAGGCGCAGCAGGTTCACTACGCGGCTGCGATGCAGAGGACACTGTACGGGGATCCACTCACGCCTCCGACATCTCCGACGGCGACGCGGGGCGGGAGGTGGAGTCCCTCGCGGGGATTTGGATCAGCCGCGCTTCGCGAGAGGCAGGTCTTCGTCGGCGGTCTCCCACGGCTCACGACGGAATCAGAGCTGTTTCGATTCTTCTCCACGTACGGGCAAGTCGACGACGTCAAGATCGTGCTCGACGCACAGACGGGCCTGTCCAAGCGGTTCGGATTCATCACGTTTGCGGAGAGAGCCGCCGCGGAGGAGCTCAAGGCCAAGAAGGTGGTGAACTTCAGGAAGGGGTTCATGCTCAACGTCGGCAGCGCCAAGAAGAATCACGGCACGTCAGCGTCGAAGGACACGTCGGACGCGGGGTCATCTCAGCACGTGCTCGGGTCCGAGTCCTCGGCGGACGACCTCGCGGCGGAGATGCAGTCGATGGCGATGGAGGATGACGCGTCTGAATCGCAGTTTGGTTCGTCCCTCACGTCCTCCAACTCCGGGTCCGGTCTCACCACTCCGAGGAATTCGACCAACTTGGACGGTAAATCCGCGGTGACTGAATCACCCGTGAGCACGCTGCGCGGCGAAGGTGTCCTCTCTGGTCGATACGTGATGGTGACCAAGGATATTAACTACACCAAAGCCAGCTTTCTCGTGACCGACGGCGGTGAGTTCCTCCGCAAGATCATGGATGAGACCGGCGCGCTGGTGCGAACCAAGGCGAGGAAGAATAAGCGAAGCCGGAAGCTGTCGATCGAGGTTCGCGGCGAGACCCGCGTGGTGGACGATACGTGGGCGAAGATCGACGCGGAGATTGAACTCCGCTCGTCGAGAGCACATCACGGCGGCTTGCAGCCGGATAGCAGATCCAGCAGCATCGGCCAGGGGTCCATCGACGAGGAGCTCGACGAGGAGTACCAGGATGCGACGTTCCTATCCCTATCACCTCCCGCGATCGGTGGGTTCGCCGGGCGGTCCCCTCCGAAGGTGAGGACCAAGCTCAGGTTTGAGGGCAGCACCCTCGCGCCGCCGTCGTCGCCTATTCTCATGAGGTCCACCAGCCTCCCGACGCCCAGTTCGTCGGAGACGCCGATGTCGCCCGTCAAACGAGCCCTGGGAAGGCTGCGAAGGCTCTCCGACGCATCGGACACATCGATGGCGTCTGATTCCAGTGCGCCCAAGCGCCACTCCTACGACGGGGGTACGAGGGCGCCTGAATCCGCGGTTGTCGCCGTGGAGGGCATCGGGGTCGGCACCGACGCCGACGAGCTGCACGACTTTTTCTCCTCCTTCGGCAACGTCCTGAACACCGAAGTGACGGTCAAGCTCCCGAATAAGGACGGTGCCACGAAACCCTCAACTCCAACCGGACCCGTCGCTTTCGCGTTTGTCCAGTTTGAAGACTGCAAGACGGCCAGGGAGGTCAGATCGCAGAGAAATTTTGTGTTCAACGGGCAGGCCGTCGAGGTGAGCTCGCCGGACAGGTACCTCACGTATCAGTCCTCGAGGAACCACCAAATCCCGGATCGCAGCATGACCGGCACACCCGCGTGTTAAAGATCCACGCGATACCCTTCGTCATCAGAGTCGACGCTTCCAGCGTCGACTCGACTCGAAGGTGAAGAATCCGGAGCGACTCGCCTCGACTGAAAAGGTCCCGGCGACTCTGTTCTCACTTTTTCAACTCAAGACCCGGCAGGTACGTCCAGTGAGTGTTGTACTAAAACCGCTAATCATCGCCATCATGAGAGGCGTCCCTAGCCGCTAATAACTAATAACCAATTTGCAGAGATACGACGAACCGCGCCCGCCCCTGAGTCAACTCTTGTCGAGTCCATCGTCCATGCTCCCCAGCATCACCCCGCCGTGAATCTGTTTGTCCCTGCCCTTGATCCGCCTCGCGTCGAATTCGTCCCATCCCACCGTCGCTCTGATCGCGTCTATGTCAGTCGGACATCCCCTCAGAGACACCCGCTCGAGTTTTGTACATCCGAGAAACACCTCAGCCGGCACCGACTTCACCCGGGTCCCATCGGCGGAGAGCGAAACGAGCGCGGTGAGTCGCCCCCACGCGCTCGGTAAAGCCTCCATCCCTACGTTTCCGTCCACCTTCAACTCAGTGAGCCTCGAGCACCCCGCGACGTGCTCGAGCCCACCGGCGTCTCGCGCCTCTTCGCACGTCAGCCGGTTCCTCGATAGGTCCAGCCTCGTGAGCTTGGTCAGCCCGCCGACGCTCTTCGGAAGCGCCCGAACCCGGTTATCGCTCAACACCAGCTCCTCGAGCCGAACCAGGTCCCCGATCGCGTCCGGCACGTGCTCGATCTTATTCTTCTCGAGACGCAGCGACTTGAGCGTCGTCATCTTGCACAGAGAATCCGGCAGGCGGGTAAGCACGTTGGATCCCAGCGAGAGCTTCGTCACCGAGGTGAGCTTCAAGCCGACATCTTCGGGCAGGCTGGCGATGGAGTTACGCTCGCAGTTGATGGACCTGACCTTGGGCCCGAGCCCGGTGACGTACTCCGGGAATGACGACCACCCCGCCTCGCGCTCGGATACGATCCCCGTCTTCCCCGCCGTCTCCTTACGCTTGGACGCGTTCGTGGTCTTGTTGAAATCCGACCCCAACTTCTCGAACGCGACGGAGATGTCGTTCGCCATACGGGAGAAGAAGTCGCTCATCGTGACGGCGGGTCTCTCGACGGAGCCGCACCGCCCGCCCTGTTTGCCCTCGCGAACACCCCGCCTTTTCCCCCGTCGTCGCCCCACCGGGAGTGGTGTTTCGCGTCGTGTGTTCTCGAGCAAACGTCGAACTCAAAAAACCGAGGACGAGCTCCAAAAGGCTGACGCGGCAATTTGTGACTAATCGCCCGCACGGAAGATCTTGAAATTAATCGAATTGCAAAGCCAAACCAGGAAAACAGATACAACACACGAACAAAAGCCCGTTGCCTGAAACGACGTTTCGAGGATCTTGATCCGCTTTTTGAGAAACCTTTCCACGGTTCCCAAGGTTTCTAATCAGCCACTCGCAATCCGGTGAACTCAAGATCCTTTGTCTACGCGGACGGGACTGCCAACCATCTGGACGCCTTGCGAAAAGATTCGATGATTCCGA
>Ga0115006_10000301_pt1 | contig 26165 bp, 3 predicted proteins | sample ArcOceMetagenome_3_FD_88943 | JGI IMG/M metagenome (GOLD analysis project Ga0115006, IMG submission 88943) | Marine eukaryotic phytoplankton communities from Arctic Ocean - Arctic Ocean- Svalbard ARC20M Metagenome | ecosystem: Environmental > Aquatic > Marine > Oceanic | place: Arctic Ocean...
CGAGGCCACCAGGCGGCCACAGCAAGGAACTGCGAGCTTTCAATTGTGAAGACGTGCGCCTTTCGAAATGCAGGGTTTGGTCGCTCATCACCCCAAGGAGGTACAGGGTCCTTGATACCAGGGAGCACATAGGCTTCAAGACTATTGCAGGCAACTTTGCCGTCGTCAGCGCAGTGCGGCGGCAACACTGTGCCATCCGCAAGCTGCATTGGAAGGACGTTGAAGAAAAAGAAGCGATTACGGTCACGGTTGAACCGGTAGAGCGTCGACGGCCCTTGCGCATTAGACAGCACCAGGAAATGCCATTCAGTATCTCCTGCCTCTTGTCTGCTGAAGTGCTCGACGTGCAAGGTGCTATTCTCTTTCTGCAACTCCGAATGCACAATAAACGTGTCTGTGAGCCATTCATAGATGAGCACCCGTGACTCAACCCGGCTTGAGTGAGCCCCTGACGTTCCTGTGACGACAACAAACAACTCTTTACCGTCAACTTGGCAGTGAAGGACAAAATGAGCGCTGTCGCCCCAGGGCAGACCGTGCCCCATCTGGACAGGGAATTTGCCATCATACCAAGACACAGGCTGACCAGGGACCTCTGACTGAGACACTGACTGCGCACTGGTGCTGGATGAGCCCGGCTCAACCTCAGTTACCCCAGTCACGAAGCGATCGAGCAGCCGTTCACCGTTGAGCACGTGGCCCTCGTACTTCAGGGCACCAGAGATTTCGTCGCGGGCGAACGCGGCAATGGCCTCATCAACTTTTGATGCAGCGAACAGTCTACGGAAGCCAACCGTAATTGCACTCACACCACGCAAGCCAAAGTTGTGGGCTGCGAGCATTCTCATCGATGGCTTTTCGGACAGTGATCCGTTGGATGCAATTTCGAACACGTGGATGCATCCTCCTCCATGCGCAAGGGAGCTAGCGGTGTACAAGAAATTACCTTGAACAGCCAAGTCATTGATTCCGTGCAATGACACGCCCACGGCAGACTCGTCTCCCGCATTCTGAGTTGAACCAACGTGCAGGGCCTCGCGGTAGTACAACTGAACGCCTGTCCCGAATGAATCCCGCTCGAAAACACCAATGCTATTTGTGCCTTGGCAGGCCACATAGATCCGATCCACCCAGCGCCCCATCGGGCGATGAACGGCCAGCTTGACGGGATTGAGCAGGGCATGGAGGTGTTCAGTGCGGACGCTAAACAATTGCGAAGCGTCGGCACTGTAGCTTGCGGCCATCAACAAAGGCCTTGCGTCCCTTCGGCTGATTTTCTGGAAAGCCCCAGCAGTCAACATTGTGTGCAAGCTTGAACCTCCGGCTGAGTCCTTAGGAAGCGTGTCTACCACGTTATCGCCTAGGAGGGCAGTGCCATTCCATCGCAGAACTAGAGCCGGCGCATCCATCTGTCCCACCGTCACGTACCAATTGCTGGAGGGCGCAAAATACTGGAACATTTCTGCTGTGACAGCCTTTGCAGTACGGACGCGCTGAAGCAAGCCAAACATTTGTGTGTCTTCGTGCCAGAGATACAAGGGCGAAAACGTCCCAGCCAAGCTCGGAATGAAGACAAATGTTTGCTCAGCATCACATGCGGACTTGCACACCTCACGTCCCATTTCAAGTCCGCAGACAGATCGGCAGAAGGGCATGGACAGCATCGACACGCTGTACGCGCCATTTGTGGGCAATCGCTGCACTTCATCCACCAGTAAATCTCCAGACGAGGCGTCGATACTCATTTTGATGACCCTTGAATCCACCATGGTCTCGCTGCGATGCTCGGGGTCGAGATACATGGATATCACACAGTATGTAACTGGCCCTCGCTCGAAAGTGACAAGCCCCGAGGCTGCGCCCGAAATGCCAGCAGCTTTGCCCAGGTTAATCTTGCCTCCATCAGAAATGTCTGCCGGAAACTGACTGCTGATCCCAGGAGCCTCGCGCCATGCAGGCTCTTCTCGCAAACGGCGCGAGCGAGTGCGCACAGGGGCATCCAGGATCGGACCAAGCGACAACTTTGCTCTGCTTCTGCCGGTCACAGGGTGTGGTCGCGGCTCTTCAGACGTCCCGCTGTTGAGCACCTTGTTGCCTTGCGCGTCAATGACCTCGCGGGACCCGCGGCAAGAAAGCTCATCTTCGACACCGCCGCAAGTGCTGCCGTCCCTATCTCCGCCGACGCACCGGTGGCTTGCGTGTGGAATCGACACCCGGACGCAGGCAGTCCACGGCAGAGGCAAGCGCAAAGAGTCAAGACATTGGCAGGCAGTGCCATTCTCGGTCTGCACAACCATATCAGGAACATCGTTGAACCCACGTCCATGATGAACAATGTCGACGTTGTGCATTCTCCCGTCAACCAATTCAGCAGAAGCCTGAAACCCACCATGCGTGCTGCTGAGCCGAATGCCGCCGCCGACTCCCTTGCAGAAGATTGTTCCTACTTGACTCGACCACACAGTCGTGATGGTGCGCTCCATTGGTTCTCGCGTGCCAGGATAAAATATCTCTACGTCAACATCAGTCATGGTCTTGAAAGTGCGCACAACGGAGATGGACACAATTTTCCCGCGCTCCGTTCGTCCGTTAGGCTTTCCATCTACCGTCATTTTTGCTAGGAAGGGGCTGTGTTCCAGTGAGTTTTCTCTACGGCATGCATCACCGCGAGGCCCCAGTCTACATATCAGCCCAACATCGCCATCTACATATCCATGCCCAGCGTCAAGCACGTCCACGTACGAAATGCTGCCTTTGCCTCTCCAGCGGAAAACCTCGGAATCGCCTTCGAAGTTGGCAACGATGATGAAAGGAACCCCATGCACTCGCATAAACTGCATGTCCCTCGCTCCTGCCGTGGGGACGCCCTGCAATGCTGTGAGCTGCATGTCAGCTCCGTCTGCATTGTCGTTGACGCGGAATATATGAGAGAGTATGTGAGATTCCTTGCCGTCCCAATAGTTCGCCACCAGTAAAAACGTTTCATTTTCCATCGTAAAGGACCTCACTGACGATACTCCGAGCACGAGGAGTGACGAGTGGCCAGAAAACGGTTCTTGTTGGCTTTCAAAGGTGCCAAACCTCATCATGTCAGTCCTTCCTGCAGTCGAAGTTTCGCGGGGCACAAACAGAGACACTAGCGTCACTGCATCATCGACAGTCGCCACGGTTATGAGTTGAGAGTGGGTCACGAATCGGAAATACGACAGAGCCCCCGAAATAGCTGTTGAATATAGATATTGCCCGCCCGCGCATCCCAACGTATGGCAGCATCCGGACAAAACTGTCCACTTGGAACGAGGGAGACTACCGGCGCTAGGAATCATGCCCTCAGAGTCTGCGGCCCGCAACGATTTGGCAATGTATCCACAAGACGGAGAAAAACATGCTTTGCTGACGAGGTAATATTGAGTGCCATCATTGTTTGACTCGAGAATGGTCAAAACGGCCGCCTTGTATCCGTGCTTCCACTCACGGTCACTGGGAAGTGCGCAATGAAGTGTGTCGGAAAACATCGGATTACCACCACACGAACTCAGCTCAACTTCGCACTCGGACGTATCAAGGTGTACAGTGTGTCTGGACGGAAATGCATACGTGTACAGGAATCGTGCCCGGAATTTTACCGCCGTCGAATCAGGACAGCGAAACAACCCGTGAATTTTGAAGACGCTGTTGGTAGGTGCGAGATTCACATCAACATACGAAACGCTCGGTGATGGTGGCGGCAACGCCGGCTGGCATAATGGCGCGTCCGGATTTCCCTGGCCATTAGATTGGAAAAAGTGAGAACCGGAACTCTTTCCATCCAGCGAAGATGAACTCTTCTGTAGCAGAATATGTGCGTTGGCAATCTGCTGGGCCTGAAAGTACTCCTTGCCCAAAGCCTTTTTGAAGAGCCGCACGTGGTGTATCATTCCATTGTGCGTGTCGAACCGCTTTGTGTGCGTATGAATGTACGTTCCTATCGCGACCGGGGTCTTTTCTTCACTGCACGCTCGAAAACCCAGGGTAGGACCATTTGATCCGCACGGGCATTTCAATCTCTTGCACTCTTCTGTCGGACACTCGCAGTACTCGGGGCAGGTATGATACGCAGCGGGGTATATAATGTTGCCACATGCGCACTCCGGCTCGTCGGGGGGGCAGCTGGTTGAGCACATGTGCTGCCCAGCCGCCTCTGAGCCATTGAGGAACAGACGGGCAAATCGGCCGTCGTACGTAAAGCCTGCGTGAACCCAGTCGCCTGGCCATGCAAACCCAGGGGGTGATGTCCATTCAAAGAACTGAGCCACTCCTAACCCAGGACCGACATTCGTTCCCGTGAATTTTAGAAAGTCCTCTGAGTACATTGTAGGATCTGCAGACGGCCTCTCTAGCGCTATCGCCAAGGAAAGTGTCAAGGACCCTGAGAACGAATCAGCCCACTGCCACGCAATTCGCATGCCCTTGTTGCATCCACAATTCTCAGGTTCTGATGGTGCGTCGCACGTCCTGCTCTGCATGGCGCTAAACAGGCCATGCTCAGTAGCGTCTGAAGTCCCAAGCTGAAAAACGATGTCGGCTGTCATCTCAGACACTGGCAGCTTGGATGAGGTTGGGTTACCGTCCACCAGCTCATCAATGTCGTCCGTGATGAGCAATCCAGAACTGACAAGTGTATCGAAATGCATTGCCTCCACCTCCCCAACAGAGCCCAGGAGATTGGCAACGCTGAGCGTGTGATCCGCCGGCGTGTCGAATTCGGAGAGCTCAGATTTGCATTTTGCTCCTCCGTAGACGTCAGCGTCGCCGACGAACACTGCAGCACCCATCTGATTCGAACGATCTCGGAATGAGGCGGGACCAATGCTGGTAGCAAAATGTTCATCACATCCTAGCTTAGGCCTTTCGTAGCGACAAAAACTTCCGGAGCAGTCGATAGTTTGCTTGACGTGCTGGCTGAACTGGTTTACTTTCATCGGGTGATTGTCCATGTTGTACATAGCTCCGGAATCAAAATACCAATCACCGACAATGTGTTCCCACTCAGGCTCAGATTTAAAGGTGCTGTTTTGCTCAAATGCGTCGCCGAAAGAGAGAAGCTCACATCCGGCACCCGCCAGCACCGATCCATCCGTACTGGATTCATGTTGATGCAGCGAGCACACATTTTGCAACTCTTGGATCCTTTCTCCTGTTGTAGACATGAGCATGGGATCCACGTCCTCAAGACTGCGAAAACGAATGCGCACCTCGTCATTTGTCCGTCGATCCTCAAAGGTGGCGGAATCTCCACTCCGAGTCCACATCGAAACACTGTTGGTCTCAGGTTCGGCAAAGTATAGTGTTCCATCGCCTGATTCTTGCATATGAGAAGCGAATTCTAGGCCACGCGTCGACAACAGCGAGTCCGGTCGCTGTCCCCGGAAGCTAATTTGCCCGCTGGACAATCTTTGGTCCTGATCATCCCCACCGAAGATGGCGTTTGACGGCTGACTGAACCCCTCTGCTGCACTAATGGACGAGGCAAAGTTTTTGATCTGAACCTGGCCTGAATCTTCTAATACTGCCACAACGGTCTCGTGGTCAAGCTGGTCTTTGGGAGTGCAGACCGATTCGGCAGAGCCGTCGAGTCCCATGAAAACTCCATCCATGAACTTGTGCACCAGAGACTCGGTTGTGCGGCAGGTGCACTTGGTGAAATTGGACAGGAGCTGCGTACTGCAGTTTACATCCCACGGCAGGCGGAAGCCCGGGGCATGGTCTATCGGCTCGATATGAATATTCGAGCATTTTGTCTCTGATTTGTGCGTGCCTACAGGCCGAGAGGACTCTGTGCCTGCAAAGCAGCAAGAAACTCCAGCAGGCAAGTGTAGACTGCAAGCAACGCAATCGGAAAAAGAAACAGAGCTACTGCCGGTGTCTACGGCTTGCAAACAGATCGAGGTGGTGCCGCTGCAGTACTCGCATGCCCGAAAGGATAGAGTCCCACCAGCATTCACTTGTGGCACCGCAACAAACAGGTTCGGGTTTGAAATGCTGTCCAACTCGTAGGATATCTTTTGGTCCTGGCAATCTCCTGGGAAGACGGCACAGAGCCCACGCTCGTTTTCGGGGCCTGCAAGCATATCGAACGCAAAATCCTGCACGTAGTGTGGTTCGGGGCTCTCAAAAATAAAGACACTTTCCAAAATTTCAAAATGTGGTGCCTCGTTAATCGCCACGATCTCTAAGAGAATGAGCTTCTCAAGAGTGTCTTCGCCCCCAACAGCAGTACCACCATCATCCTGCACACGGACCTGCAAAGACGTTGTGCCAAAGACCAAGGGGGCCGTCCGAAACGAGAGCTCTACTGTAACACCATCCGTCTCAAAACGAGTCCCCATCTCTTTGAGGCTGGGCGCCACTGCAAAGAGGTCTCCCTGCAGGGCTTGGACGCCAAATGTCAGGAGTTGGTCATACTCCCAATCTAACACAGCATTGCCAAAGGTGTCCCGGGACACGCGATTGCCTACGATATACTGGAACGGCTCATCTTCGAATGCCACGATGCGGGCAGGCAGGTTGACGCTGGGCCTGTTGTTGATATTGATCACGACGAGGTCAAAAGAGACGTTGTGCGAAGTCCTCTTCGCTGCGTCTTCCAGCCACACGGTAAATTTAGTGGTGCCAAAGGCACTTGGCGTGAGTACAAACGATAAAGTTCCATCAGCAGAGACATATGGCCATGACGAAAAGATTTCAGTGGCGGGCACGGGTGGGCTTCGGACCGGCTCGTGTGCTACGACATGAAACGTGACGTTCTGTTGCTGCGAGGGAGGCACGTCGACCACAAATCCTTGACGAATGTGCTGAAATGGGACGCCACTTCGATTGCACTTGGCGTGAGAGAGCATGCTACTGAACGGAGGCTCCGACATACAGCTTGAATTCTCAAAAACTTCGACGCTGGAGGTGGCAAGACGGAAACGAATCATGTGGATCGTGAGCAGGCGACTAGAATTGTTGTCGGGTCGAGGCGCACCCAACCATCCATACGGTGACACGTTTGCCGGCTGCAGTGGGCCATTATCCATCAAAACAATCTGGAGAATTTCATCTCCATATCTCGACGGCGTTGCCCAAACACGCAGCATGGCAGTACCGTTGCAGGAGCCAAATGTTCCTACCCATGGCAGGTCGAGACCAGGCTGCGGTTGGCATCCGGCGCCAAGTGTGGCTGACTCGTCGCACACCACCTCGACGCATGCCACCAGGCCAGGGTTGGAGACACTCGTGACTCCGAATCGAAGTTGCTGCTCGTCCTCATCGAACCCTCCAGGTTTGATGGACAAGAAAAAGTGTTTTCTGTAGAGCATCTGGTCAGCTGTAAAATCTGCGGTGTACTCATCAGCGTAACGAAGCTTTTCGTACAAGGATGCTTTCAGAGATTCCAGTTCAAATTCAGGAGGGCTATTAACGGGCTCAACTATGAGCGTCACATTCCGTTCAAAGTGCAGATGACCATCCGTCGCCTTTACATTCAAAAGCACTCGACCATTTCTGAAAGGGGCGAGTGTGAAAAAGAGAGTTCCATTCTGCGAATCCATGTGAATGGAGTCTGGGGCACCTTGAAACAGCTGATGTGTGCCGCTGTCCTCGAACAGCCGCCATCCTTGATCGACAGACGATCCTAGTGGCGCTCCAGGACAGTCAGGCACACAAAAGTCGAGCGCAGAGATTATGAAGGACAGCGGTTGTTCCGGTCGCTCGCACCGCCCGCTGCTGATGTTGGTGGCAACTGCGGGCGGCTCACGGATGCCCTCATAAACCAGCACCAAGCCCCCATACACAAAATCAAAGTATGGCTGGTCGTTAACATCTTGGACAATGACGAGAAGGCGGTGAGTAGTAGTATTGACTCCACCGTTTTCGATTCCACCGTCATCGACAAGAGTAATTGAAACGTTGCCTTGCCCGCTGTTGACGGCGTTCACATCCAAGCTCCCATTCGGGTATATGCGAAACCAACTGATCTCCCGCACGTGCCCAAGGCTATGGTCATAGTCAAAGGGAGCACAATCAAGCCCCTCACTATTCTTGTCCCGTATCAGGTCTCCTCCTGCAAACACCGTGAATGTGAGGTTCTGCTGGCGCTCTTCGCCGTACGGATTGAAAGCAGGATGAGTGCACTCAAGCGTTGACGCACCAGGAGAAACCGGAATCCATCCGTCAATCTGCTCGCGAGACCCCTCAACAAGTATTAGGCTGTCGGGCAAGCAAAAGACGGGAGGATTATTGAGCTGAATCACATTGATCTCCACCAAGTGAATGTCAGAAGTATTGTCATTATGTTCAGATCTGTCCCATCCGTCCTTATCAACTCCTGCCATTCCATCATCAACAAGTACGACACTGAGATTAACTTTCCCGTGATAATCCTGAGATAGCTCCAAAAACAAAGTGCCTTCAGATGAAATTCGAGGATTTGTCGCGAACAAACCGTGTGTTCCTCCGACCTGCGTGACAACGAACGTCAAATTTTGACCTATGTCCGCGGCACCGCCGCCAGGATTGATGTTGAAAGCAAAATTTGATTCGGTCCACTTTCTTTCAATCGTTTGCGGAAACATTCCGTTCTCGATCACGTCCAATGCAAGCGGCATGTCAAAGTACGGTCGAATATTGAGGGGCAGAACGTCGATGGTAAAGGAGGAGGACGATTGGTTTATGCCACCATATTCTGTGCCGCCGTTGTCGACAAGTGTTACATTGAAGGTGACCCTACCCGTACGAAACTGCTTGAGTTCATACATCAGGGTTCCATCCCAGCTAATTGTGGGTTCAACCTGGAAAATTGCGATGTCTCCGGCCAGATGCTGAACAAAGAACGTCACTTGCTGTCCCTGTGTGGCATTTTGGGGGCAAAATGACAGGGATCCAATGCGTGAAGTCATATTGGGACATCGTGACATGCCAACCGTTCCCTCAATGCATCTGATTGGATCGTGTTCCGGTGAAGGCACAGATGTGCCTTGCAGATCAGTCGAAATCTTCAAAATCTCGACGGGATTCATGCCTATTCTTTGAAGCTCTGAATTGACGTTGCGATGGGTAAGTCTTGTGGATATAAGTGCAGCAGCATCTGCGTGGCCTGCCAAGATGGCAACATCCACTTGCAGACGGACTGAACTGAGATGGCGGTCCATCGAAAGGAGAAACCGTCGGCGATCAGTTTGCTCTTCCGTTATATTTTGAACCAGCACCATTGATGCCTCTACATCCGCCGTCCGGGCAATGCCCATAGCAAGAAAGTACTGTTTTTCTCTATCAAATGATTGCATAGACATGTCGACCGCTAGCGATATTGCCACAATAAACCCTGCTGAGTCGTCATGTGTTGTGTTACAGAGTACCAAAGGAGGCAAGCTATGACAATCGCCTTTGAGGCGCACGGGCATCACACGGCAGAAGTCCTCTGCTGATGGCAGCTCGGGCGCAGACTGCTGAAACCCAAGACTGCGCACGATGGCAAAATGTTTCACGACTCGTGTGTCCCTTTCCGATCCCAAAGTTGAAGCTCTGTTCACCTCAAATACCGAAGGCACCGTAAAGAGGGGTGGATCATTGACCATACTCACAGCAACATTGAATTCACCGACACCGACACCTCCAAAAGAGTCAAATGCAGTGAGCACAACTTTTGCGCGACCAAAGTGGCCCGGTCTCGATGAAATCTTGAGAGAATGCTTGCATTTGGCAATTCTGTTGGCTTGAAGCGCCGCAATTACATCGCCAGTGAGCTCCGATCCGTCCAGAGAGCACCAGGAAAACCTTGCTTGGTAGCCGCGCGGTCCATGCAATCCGGTCCCTGCGGTTGTGCAGTTTTCATAAGTGATACCTGCGAAGGTGAATGGAAAGACGCAGTCGACAGCAGGCGCTCCAGCAGCGGTCTGAGCTTGTGTCAACATAACAACTTCTAAGAGGTCGGGTTCGCTGGTTTCGGCCTCAAATTTCACGGAATCCCCGTACAAATTTGTATATGAATCGTGATCTATAAATGCAAAGTCCCCTTGCGCTTCTTCCGCCGTTGTCACATGGATGAAACGAGGTTCCTGGTTTTCGATCATATGGACGTCAGGCAAAAAAGCTTGCGGGATCGTTTGTATCGGCTCTACGATGACAGCAATGGGCAGCACTCGCTCAAGACCGAATGCGTCAGTGGCAGTGAGATTAATTTGGATCTCGTCATCCGAGTGAGAATGCTCAAAGGGAAAAAAATGCAGCACAAGGTCGTCACGTTCCAAAGTGCCATTCACCTTCCATGGCCGAGAGCTATTCACCGTCAAAACGTGCGAATCAGCCCCCGCTGGTCCAAACATGCACGCCTCCTGGACGATGAGTAACGAGCAATTGTCGACATCGCCAAACACGAAAGATACATTGATTCGTACGTCCGGGCTGTTCTCTGGCACTCTCAGTGTTCCATTTTGCAACTCAGGGAGAGACCGCTGTACAAATGGTCTATCAGGTACGGGTGTGATGTTAACCAGAAGTACGGCTGAAACGTTTGCCCCGAGTGAATCAGTTGCCGTAAGTCTTAATGCCGCGAGACCGTGCATGTTTGCGAGCGGTTGCATTGATAGATTTTGATTTAAACTTTGTCCATTGATCAGCCATGGAGTCAGCGAACGAACTGAAAAATTCATCCAATCTACAGTAGCAAGTTCGTCCTGCTGATCTATCATATCTACATCCGTGAAGTAGCGATTGAAAATCAAGTCTTGCGTCGAGCCATCTTCGTGCATGGTAATGTTGGGCAACACATGCTCCAGATACGGCGGATGATTGACGTGCTGCACGATGACAATTAGCGGAGGAGTGGTCTGCAGGCCGTCCCCATCAGTGGCGGTGACGTTAAACGTTCCGTGCTGATGAAGTCCTGGTTGGAGCACAAGGTCAATGTCATTTCCGTCTATGATCGTGGCATTCAACCTGGATGGTTGACTGCTGGTCACTTGCATCGTATTGCCTCCTCGGAACCACTCATCTGCATCTCCTATGAAATCATACGCCAGAAACGACACCTCTGTCGACCGGCAGGCAGGAACCAGGCAGAATCCACCATCCTCCAGGATGATGAGGGGTCCCAAGGCCACAGGACGGTCCGGAACTGGCCTGAAAACAACAAGTACCGTCTTGGATGTTGAAAGATTGGACAAAAGCGACGAGATTGTGACCCGAAGCTCTACCATTCCGTGTCTGTGCCTCGCAGGCAGCAGTTGGAGTGAGGCGTTGTGGCAGTAGGGATCGCAGTTGGTCAACAATGCAACACTTTGGTTCAGCACGAGCACAGTCTCGTTGTTGGTAGAGTCCCAGTTTGGCGACGTCGCTGGAGCTTTCGTTCGGAGAAGCTGGACCGAAGTCTGGATCTGCTGTTGATCTGGTTGCACCCACACACCACTGTCCACAGCAATATCGGTGACTATGTCCTGCACCACCGCCGTGTCCTCGTCTACCATAATCACTGGCGGTACAGTAAAGCTTGGAGGTTTCGGGGTTAATTCATTGGTGCAACGCGAAAAAATATCACTTACGCGCACAAGACTCGTCCACAAATTAAAGCCGCATTCATGCCTTGCACTTGCGTTTGACAGTGCCTCGTGGGCTTGGAACAGGCTCTCGATATTAGTTGCCGCAACTCGTAGCTTTAACTCGATCATGTGCGAGTCAGCAGCCCTGCCATCCCCGCTGCACGATGTCCCGTTGCTGCATGCAGCATCTGCAATCTCATTGCAGATGGTCCCGTCGAAACACGAGCTTGTCTCAATAAAATGAGCAATCGTTGAAGAGGCATTATGCGTAGAGTTGGTATGATTCACACCTTGATTCGACCTCGTGGTGGCATCAACTGTGTGTACTTTTTGGACAACCACCATGTCTTCACGAGTGCCGGCACATGATGCGACTCGCCGCCGGATTTCGAGTACACCCATATCTTCGAAGAGCAAAGCTTGCACTCGAAAGCTCATCTCAACGAAGCCAGGCAGAACATGGATGCTGGTCTGATGAGTCCTATTGTTATGAGCCTGTTGATGCGGTAGATTCTCCAGTCCTCCGTCGTCGCGGACTGATATTGTCAAGTTCGTAACACCCGCCGCGCCTAGATCCAGACGCATCACCAAGCTACCGTCTGCACGGATGTGAGGAACAATTTGTGAGTCGAGCAAGTTTCCTTGCTCGACTACTGTGAATGTCACGTTCTGTGTGTCGTCTTCATATGGCCCAGCAGATGAATTCAGGGCCGCGGGCACCATGTACATTGTCCCCGTTTCGTCTGGCCATACGCAGTCGCAGACTGCATCAGATTGTAGGTAGCATCGCGACAGACAGGCTGCGAGCTCATCTGATGAATTCGTAGCGTTAGCGCCTCCAAATTGCGCCAGACACCTTTCGTTGCACTGATGACATTCTGTGTCGACTTGAGGACAGCTTCGAATGGTCTCATTTTCTTTCTGGTCACACAGATTCGGCCCAGGACACGGCGAACAACACTTTTGAGCGATCATGATGCTGTTCTCTTGTTGTGTGAGCCTTGCTGGCTCGCAGTTCACCCACATGTATACGTCGATCGGCAGTCCAATTGTCGGGCGGGTGTTGACGGGCATGATTTTGAGCGTGAATTTCTGGAGGTCGCTAGTATCCAATCCTCCAAATGCTGTGCCGCCGTCATCCTGGGCTGTGAAGGACAAGACACTTTCGCCCCACGAGTAACCCCCAATATGCAGAGCCACAACTCCATCCATACCAAGATCTGGAGGACTGTCAAACACAACAGTTGACCCTGTCATTCCCTCAAATGTGAATGTGAGACTCTGGTCCAACTCGTTGGCTGGGCCCTGGAAATTTCCAAGATAGTCGGACCAAAACCAATTGTAGATGAAGTCATGACTGCGGTGCACGTAGCTTTCACTTTTCTCTAGCAAGGTAATGGACTCATTGAACGAGAAAATGGGTTGATCGTTGACAGGCCGCACAACCACGGTGATAAAGGAGGGCTCAGACGTATCGTCATCGTATTCGCCAACGGTTCCTCCATCATCGACGAGAGTGACCCGTATTTGAGCATGTCCATTTTCGTGAGGAGCAAGCTTGAAAGCGAAAGTACCATTTGCGGACATTGATAATGCGTCAAATAACTGCGTGTTTCCATCGACAATTTCCAGCATGAAAGTCAGATGTTGATGTTCTTCATTAGCGCGGTACGGCGAATCGGAGTAATAGACGCCGAGCTCCGAGGCTTCTAGAAATAGGCCCTTAGAGATGCTTCGGGCAAAGTGGTGCTGCTGCCATGGGCTGTGATCCTCCAAGGTTTTCACAATGGTTGCGTAGCCCACAGAGCAATTGAAATCGAAACTGTACATCCTCTGATGGTATGGAATGGGGATGCTGATGTCAATTGAGGTGCCTATCTGAGCCGCAGTGACATGCTCGATGATGACGTCATTCGTCTCTAGACCAGCAGCCTCGGCCACGGCTTCTTTGAACCGACCTTGCACCTCATCATTAAATTCTTCCATTGTGAAGGTGAGGGTGACTGTCAGACTTACACGCTCGATCAGAGGTGCTGTTTTGTTCTCAGTGCACCGTGACGTGCAGTTTGAAAACGCTTCAGCGTGGTTGAGCAGCAATGTATCATTGCTGTCCAACCACGACATCGTCGCCACGCACTCTAAGAAGCAAACATCGTCACAGTCGTCACAGCAACCGGACATGGCACATGTTCGGTTGCTTTTTGCAAGCGCACACCATTGCGAATCGTAAAGTTGCAACTGAAATGCAGGCGGCTGGTTTATAGGATGGACACGAATGGTGAAATTGGACCAAGGCGTTGTCCGTCCTGAGGTCGAGACCAGCCGAAATGAAACCGTAGAATCCCCGTAGAATCCATACGCCGAGGCAAAGGTGAGTGTCCCGACATCATCTATTCGAGGCACGCCTGTTGCGCCTTCGAAGTGCTCCGGATTGTAGCAATGCAACTCAAAGGCAACATCAGAGATGAGCTTCACGTTTCCTTCTTCGGAAGGGATAGTAGGTGCTGCAAGAGTGTTGCCAAAATAGGTGAAGACCATGAAGCCACCTCCCCGCTCCTCGTTTTCCCACACGTCAATGACATCAATCGCTTGTAGCTCTGGCAGAAGCTCTGCGCCTATCAAATTCAACTTAAAGCGCTTCAGTGCTGAACGGTCGGAGCCATCGATACAATCGCCTTGAGTTCCTCCTGAGTCGAAAAGCTGCACCTCGATTTGTGTGGATCCGGTCTTCAAGGCTGCCGGCAAAAACGTCAAGTCGCCAGCTGGTGAAATTTGCGGTTGGACCTGCACAAAAAAAGTCAGAATTACGCACCAGCATTAGCATCGATGAGGTTGAGAGTTTGGTGCGAGAGAGCAAGAGTTTGGTGCGAGAGAGCAAAGCCAACAAAAATCGCAAGGCACCAATCGTGTGTTTTGTTTTGTACCTCGAAAAAATTCGGCACGCGGGCACGCACAACAAACGTCAGCAATTGCTGCTGTTCATCTGGCGCGTCCTGTCCATCAGCTAGTCGACCTCTCCAAATCGTGCGGGTCCAGTTTGAGAATAGGAGTGGCTCGCTCTGGTAGGAAACTCGCGAAACAGCCCCAAGGTTGCTTCCCAAGAAGTCTGGTGCCTTGTTGACTGCGTCAAATCTGAACAGCTCCACCAGTGACGAAGAAACTGTTGTCATTTCTGACAAGTTGCTGTGCAAGTAGCACTCTTGATACATGCAGTTCACCATACCACTTGACGAATCGTGATTTGCAATGCAACTTGCCCAGCAAAGAGAACACCCGATGCCGGTTTCCTTATTGCAGGCACTCCCGTTTGCTGCGAGAAGATTGGCGACATGTGCTGGAAAACTAGTGTTAGTCAGAATTCTTTTTGACACAACCTCTACCAGCGCGCTTCCCTCAAGATCCACACGGTAGAATTGCTTCTCCACGTCCGTCCATTTTGGTGTTGTACATGTGATGAGAGTCGAATTGACCAAAGTACCAACTGCAAATGTGTGCAAGAAATCAGTTTTAAGCGTGCGAGAAAATGCAAGAGGGCAGGACAGAGCATTTAGGATTCAAACCTGTCGTTCTGGAGATGTACGGGCGCGTGGGATGATTTTGCACTTGGGATACAAACCGACATTCATAAGTGATGACAAAGTCCGAGTTGTGCGGCTGGTAGCATTGCCAGATGCAATCTGAGTACGCAGCCGATAAGGAATCTGATGCAGCGCAACTGGAGAGCACTACGCACTTGCGGATGCATGAATCGTTGCAACCTCTGCTGTTGCATCCTTCCACAGATATATCCAACGTTTTCACGTCGTTTTGCGTCCAATTTGTCGGGCCGCCAAACCCGAAGCCACGGACTGAAATAAGGTCCCCTCCCAACTTGTCGCCGCACAATGGCGACACGTGGACAACTTGCGGCACTACAAAGATCTTGGCGTCGCTTTGCGAGTGCAGGATTGACTCATTCCCGATGCGCAAAGAAAAGTGGGCCAGCGAAGATGGCCCCATAAAGGGAGGCATGCTGCATGTCAATTTGTCTACCGAAAGTACCGTCGCTGGGGACGAACCCTGGGAGGCTCCGCGTGGTCCCGGGGAAAGGTGGCATGCGTAGTCTGCGGAGCTGTCGAACCCACTTCCGTACACAGTAATGGACTGGCCACCAGCCGCTGTCTGGATGCGATATGCGGCACTTGTTTGGATGAGGGCAGCATCGTCCCAGACGGTTTCGACCATGACCACCACGCCGCTCTGTGTCTGCAGATGCCATGTTGCGTCTGTGACTGAGTCGTAGTTTGTGCTGTAGCACACCTGCAGCAATCCGGGCGTTTCGTACACGAACTCAACTGTCAAGTCCGGCAACAAGGGGCTCTCTAGTACCCGATTTTGGCAGTCACCAGTCGCAGTGAAAGCTATTCGGGTAGAATACGAGTAGTCAACGCCTGTGAATTCCAAGATGACGCCTGACTGTGCCCGCACACTGATGGTGTTGGCTGCTGTGCCATGCCTGTTGCAAAAGGACAGGCACTTTCGCGACGGGCCAATGCATTTCATAGCGGTGATACTGGTCGGCCGGGCCGCTGGTATGACGTTGACAAGCAGTCCCTGTTGCTCAACCCACAAAGGAACAAGTACACTGCTCCCAGAAACATTTGTGGCAGTGGTGGAGGGACTGACAGAGGGCTGCGACGTGCTAACAGTACTGTAGCATACTAAATAGGTGCCGGCTTCCGGCACGTTAGCCTCTCGGACCTTCTCCCCGGATCGCGTGACGGTGGGCAGGGTGAGCACATTTGTGCACGCCGCTGTGCTAGCGTCAGACAAGCCCACTGCCGCCTGCGGAGAGTACTGCTGGCCGTACACGAAAAATGCAAACGGATGCTGGGCCGAGATGGTGAGACCGAGTACATGCTCGCGCGAGTCTGCCTCGAGGTACTGGAGCCAAAGATATTCGATTGTTCGATTTCCAGCTCCGAGCATCGAGATGAACTGCACTCCTGGCGCTGTTTGCTGGCTGAAATGGCTTTGCCCTATCTGTTTGTAGCAGAGCTTGAACTCCTCTTCGAATTTTGAGCTGTCTGCGGATGTCCACGAGGGCGCCGTCATTGTCACTGGCCCATCTCCAGCTACACTCGTGAGACTCTGGATGTTAGTGTTGCACTCGCCGCTAAGGGCAAACCCGACACGCGTGAACGGGGACACCTGCACACCCTCGAACGTCGCCTGGAATTGCCTCCCCTGCTCGAAACTCGCCGGCTCAATTGCTGTAATAGATGTGGGGGTGGCCTCCTCAAAGACATCAATGAACGCATAACCCTTGTCATCTGGAATCTGCTCGCCCTGGGGCCACCAGGAGCCCATCACGCCGGCTTCGCTACTGATGCACACGTGCCACTGCCCCATGCCTGGCACAGTGACAGAGAACGGGTCAGACTGATTGCCTGTTCCACGTGAGACAATGAGGTCCTCGCTTCGAAAGTTGCTCCCGGTACAGTCTGGACGGGCATAAAAGGGGTGAAATGCTTGTGAGAAGGACGCCCGGGTGCTGTTGGAGTAGTCGAGGCCAAGGAATTGAAAGGAAAACGTGGCGCCCGATGGAATGCGCACGCTTGCACCCTCTACGCAGAATTCTTGCAGGGCAACCGGATCAAAGGCGCAGACTTTGAGGGAGGTCACCATCCCTGTCACCGCCGCCGGTACCACGATAAGCTGAGCCTGCTGCAGGACCCACACGCTCGAGTTGGTGTTTCCCGTCACGGAATAGCAGACGTGGTAAGAGCCTGGGTATCGAATCGATTGGCGCAAAGCTTCGGATTGCGACCCCTCTCCAGACGCCAGTGCTTCAGTGTACTCCCGATCAGCGCAGTTGCCCGTGCGAGTCAGGGCAACGTACACATCCTGGGACCAATCGGCGCCGACGAATTTCAGGAGATTCGTGTGCTGCTCCGGCTTCCAGCTCGGGCTGGCGCTGCCAATAATTTCTCCGGTGATGTCGCCGTTCGGAGACTGGTCTCCTGCGGCGATTCGCGATGGCACCACGCCAAGGACCTCACCGGGATTCTCCACATAGTACATGAGAGGCCCAAACACAGTGCGCTGTGGAATGAATGGCCCATTGCCCCCGCTGGTAGAGTAGCACACTTCCGTGAGATTCGATGAGGAGATGCGGACTGTAATCGCACGCGCCTGCAAAGGGAAGACGTGGACGGGCTGGCTGCAGTTCCCCGGAAGGCTAAATGCGACGAAAGAGTGCCGCTCCGAAAACGTTGCGCCACTAAATTCCACTTTTGTCTCAAACCCGACCGAAATTCTGTGAGGTACCATGTGCGATATGCGAGAAGCGTTGGCGGGCCTGATGCCAAATACACGCGGGCTGAGCGGATCTTCCAGCAGCCCCTGTTGCACGTATGGCCCTTTCGCGCCACCTGTTGAGTAGCACACCACCCAGTCTCCCTCGCCGGTAACTGATGAGATCACTGAATTACTGTGGCTCATATTCTCACCTGCTCCGCTGGACGAAACATTGGGACAGTGGCCAGATCGTGCAAGCGCTACGAAGCTCATGACAGAAGTGAGATCAGCTGCGCCAGGTGCGGCAGATTCAAAGGTGAAGACTGTCGGCACAAACGGAGCTACCCTTGTGGGTATCACGCGGAGGATGCTGCGCGCTGATGCCTGGGGAATGACCGTCAAACGCGGCTGTTGCAAAACAAATGCACGCTTTTGACTCGAAGTTGTGTAACATACGGTGTATTCGCCTGGCGAGTCGAGTCTGACCTTGAAGGTGGAGCCATTGGCGTTATGAGGGCTGACCCACAGGATGGACTCTCCCCGACAGTCGACGGACGATGAAAGCGCAACAAAGCTCCATGACGACACGTGAAATCCTTGAAAGTCGATGGCCATCGCTTGACCAGCAACAGTCTTTCGAGGGGCAACAGATACTATGCTGTCTGCGGCTGCCGGCGGGATCACGGAAAGCACAAGCCCTGCCTGCTCTACATACGGACCGCCCAATCCTGCCGCCGAGTGACACACCCTGTACTCTCCGGAGGCTGAAATGTGAAAGCTCGCAAGCAGCGAATGCTGCAAGGATGCAGCGTGTCGCGCCGTCTCGTTCATGCACTGCCCGGGGGGCGCAAACGCAACCGCCGTAAATGGTGATTGCACTGCGCCGACGAATGTGGCGTTGAATGTGACGCCAGGCGCAGCAGAGCTGGGTGAAAACCCAGTGATCACCTGCGATGCATTCAGCACAAGCAAGCTGGGCAGATCTAGCAAGACCCAGGCAGCGGAGCTCTGCGGGCCGCTCGTGCTGTAGCACAGGCGATATGAGCCCGCCGCAAGCGTGACCGCGACGCTTTGGACCTGCATGCCAGCGCCTTGACTCAAGGCAACAATCTGGGGTCCACCGGGAAGCGACTCGTTCCATGCGCATGCGCTGTTTGCGGCGGCAAATAGCCGTCGGCCAGCGTACGGGTCAGACAAGTCGGCGATGATATGGAGCGCGACAAAGTTGAAGTGAGAGAACCCCGCTCCATCAAATACTATTCGACCCTCCTGCTGCCCACCGAGCTGTCCAGAGACAATAGTGGAGATACTAGTGGGCGTCGCAGATAATTCGGAAACTATTTTGACGAAGGGTTGATCGCAGTAAGGCCCTTCCTTGCCGCTGGTCGAATAGCACACTGACAGCGGACCAGTGACGTTGAAAGAGTTTTCAATCCTCGTAGGAAACTCAAGAGGATACACGGCGGCAAAGTACTCCGGCCTGCAAGACGAGTTGCGGGCCAGCGCCACGTATGAGTACGGGCTCGGCTGGGCCCCAAGGAAGGTGATGTTCACGCTCTGGGTTTGGGGAATGCGTGTGAGGGGAATGCTACAGTGCGCCTCGGAACAAGGTCCGAGGAGGCTGGACCGTCCCAGGAGCTCGAAGATTGGCCGTGCTGTACGGCTCGTGGTGCATGCATCGTACAGCAGGAAAAAAGTCGAGGTGTTGCCGACAAATTCAAGCGTGCCGCCTGAGGAGAGCACCGTGATGTTGATCCTAGCCTCCCTCTCCTGCGATGATACTACCGGAGGGCACTTGAGTCCCCTGGGGTTGACGACGACGGCACTGCTCTCGCCAAGCTCACGCGCCGTGTCTGCAGTGCGAAACCTGCAGCGCAGAGACGCATTCGGGGAAAATCCGTACCCGTTGATGGAGAGGACGTGATGCTGCTCGTCGCGCAGCACTCGCTGAGGCGTCAGCTCAGCCCACACCGCTACAAACTGCAGTTGGATCGCAGCATCTAGTGACTGCATTGGCGGCACCTCGTAAGTGGCGCAAGCGTCTCCATATGCGATGTTGTGCGCGGCCCATCCTGGCAGCGCTTCGGAACAGTTGATCACTCTCCACAGACTGACATTCGCAGTAGCTGCTTCTGCCGACTGGCCCCATACGGGAGTGGTACACGTCACAGAATTGTTCACTGCAGGTACGGGTTTTGCCCACAAATGTGTGTCGAGCCTCGCGAACCTGCAGCTGTAGGAAGCTCCTTCTGATACCAGGCCGTGCGCACTCAACACAATCTTCTCCCCTCCATTGGCCCGTGCAGCGGCTGGATATATAGCCTCGAGTGATGGAGAGAAAAAGAAGGAATCCGAGGTTCCTGTGTGTGTGAATGTTGTTGTATTGCAGGGCTGTGTGGCGGTCGAATTTACCGTCCGACACCAATTTATCTCGACGAGCGAAAGATTTGCGGAGACGCCATCCATTTTGAAACCCAGATTCGCAGCAACGCTGCTGCTATCGAGCAAGGGCGGACTTGTGCACTCAAATCGGCAGGCGACTGACCCATTGTATGGGCAATGAGCCGGCGTCTGCAAGGATTCATCTTGCAGAATTGAAGCGTCACTCGTCATGACAAGGTCGCCAATCCTAAAGCTGCAACTATACGTTACATTGTTGTACTCGCTACTGTAGCCACCAGGATGAGCCACGCCATACACATTGAATCGGATGACAGTTCCTCCTTCTGCCCCTGCGGACGTAGGAGAGTGTGCTGACCAACTACCCTGGAGCGAGAACCATGATTGCAGACCCTTGTCTGTGTATTCCACAGCAACTCCGTAATGCAGCAGCTGGACCTGTATGCGAACTTCCTCAACACTTTCTGCAGGAATCTCACACACGATCATGTCATGCCTCAGCACATGTGCGGCAACAGTAGTATTCATGCGGCGGAATATTCCTTGTAACCGGCATGTGTAAGCGTGCGACCTAGTGTCAAATCCGTTCCCCAAGACCCGCACGTTCTTCCCTGCGGCCGCTGGAATCTCAATGGGATCGACTCCATACCAGTGCTCTCGCACGCTGATGGTTGGAGGAAAGCATGACGTGTAGGGGTACGGTAGTAGCCGCCCGCAGCCAGGAGGGCTGAAGTGCACAGTGCGCCCCCCTCTCCCAATGAGCCGCAGCTGAATGGATTCTGAAGGGAGATGCAGGCCCGACTCTGAGGCTGTGAAGTTCCACTGCGGGAATACACACGAGATGGCGCTGAAGTTGTGCACGGTAGCATTGGTATGCTGCAAGTGCTCAGGCACAACCAAACTACCGTCCTTTGAGTAGGCATTTGTCATCAGCGACGAGTTACCCGCAGAGAACTGGCACTGGTAACCGAGAGAGGATGCGTCAAAGCCACTGCCCTGGATCCAGATGAGCACGCCGCCCCCAGCCAGCACTGAGGGCGTCGGCTTGTCGGCCCTGGGACTACATGCGCAGCCACAGTCCACATTCCACGGGGAAATCGTTGACGATACACCTTGGTCGGAGCACGAGCAGTTGATCGCAGCACACGTGATAGTCAGATTGGTCAGATTGGTCAGATTTCCACTATCACCCGGCGCTAGTACGTGGTAAGACTTGGAGCTGTCGAAAATGACGTCCCACAAATTCGACGCCTGTGTTTGTATCATGGCGTCAGTCCACACTGCGTAGAGTTCAATTTCGGCAGCGGGGGCTAGTGCTGAAGAAAGCGCGTATGGAACGGTTGTGTTCACGAAGCGACCACTCGGATCCACTTGCTGAGTAATCTTCTCTAGAGACAGGTGAATGGCCATCGCGGGGTCACATTGCCCGATATCCGTGCAGCGTCCTCCACCAGCGCACTCGGTGTCGTTGTGACACGATGCGTTTGTGTTGGGAGCGTGGCACAAGCAAGATCCTGATCCTCCACTGCACACAGGCCGTCCCGCTATCCCTAGAAAGTTGCACACGCAAGTGCCAGTGCAGGAGCCTTGCTCCGAAATGTACGCGCCGTGCTGACAGCGTCCACCGCAGGGCAATCCAAGATGGTGATCCTCGCACAGACCACGGAATGAGGGGCTTCCTCGACATTGAGAACGAAAGTCGGCTAGTGTATTCCAAGATGGGACAACGCATTCTAATGTTGACGACACGGAGAGCAAGCCTGCGCCCAGAGGTTTGGCCTTGGTCTTGCGTGAAACTGCCGCTGCCTCATGGCCCCCAAGGCTGTTTTTGAGCTCAAACTTGCATTGATAATCGGGCCCATACTCGTCATACCCATACCGTACGGCACCCGAAAAGAAGACAGGGGCTTGCGGCACCCTTTGATCTGCCTCGACTTGTTGAGCTGGAGGAAGTTGTGTTTGGGTCACCAGCCGCGTCGGATGCACAGCTGCAGTGCTAGCGTTGCCCTGTGCACTTGCGTTGTGCACGCTGCCTCGCGCCAAGATTACGCTGGCCGGGCGAATGGAGAGAAAGCCGTCAGAATACTCAGTGCTGTCCTTGCAGCACGCCCTGGAAGACTGCTGATAGGTCGCGCAGCACTCGATATCGCTCTCGCTTGCATTCACGCCCCGACCTGTCTCAGAGTACAGTATCTTGTCTGACAAAATGAGCAGCAACGTGTATCGTGTCCCAGCGTCGAGCTGCACGGGCTGGGCAAGCTGGACCGCAGCGTCATATCGATCTGTGCTGTTGATTACTGATCCACCATCGTTTAGCAACCGCCATCCGTGCTCGTCCAACGATCCCAGCTCGTCATCCTCAAAACTGCTATTCCTCCCGTACAGCCATACCGTCTGCACGCCAGGGCCGCTTGTGGCGAACTCGAGCCCCTCCAAGTTGGTCTGCCGCTTGGCAAACAGATTGAACATCAGTCCCGGGAGCGCAGGCGGATCTCCTGCCGTCACGATGGCCGACAAGCTACTGAGCTTCTCTCGCACGTCAACTGCTGGCAACGACCTGTCAGACTGGGCCTCTTCGCCCGTTTCTAACCCATAGACCTCGAGCTGAATGGGCGTGCCGCCGACGGCAGGTGCACTTGTCACGTTACCCCCTAGCCACACGCCATGTTCTGCTTTGTGCCGAATATCAAGGAAGCTCGTCTGCCCAAAGCCCTGCAACAGGGGCGCAAAGGACTGATGATGGATCGTCATCACGTTCTCAGGGCGCACCTGCGCGACGTGAGATTTGTTCACGGCCATGAGGACGGACACGCGAATGTTCCTGCTTGTGGCACTAGCGGAGTGGGAGTGCGGATAGTAGGCCCCCCATCCTTGCGAGCGCCTTCGCGCGAACACAGTTGCGTTGAAAGCCTGATCCTGAGGCAATTTTGGCGGCAGTTGGTCTGCGGCGCGAAATAGAGAAAAGTCGTAGCTCGGCGCACCCTGGGGATCCAACACGGAGACATTTCGCCAGGGGCACAGCAAGAGGGTGGCATTGACGACCCAACCTTGCACATAGCCCCTCTCCTCTGCAAGCCACGTATATGCCGACGCATTGGGCCGTGAAAACGCGCAAAAGTAAATCTGATCGGCAGCAAAGCCTGACCCGTGAATGCGCAAGGTGTCCCACTCTCCCACTGCGTCCGGGGAAACTGAAGACACCTGAGGGCGGTATGTAAGATAGGCAGGCGCGCGCTGTTGTCGCCCAGTGCCGCTACGAAACACCGTCATGGATACGAGCACATCAGGAGTTGACGCGCTGCTGTTCATCGCGGTGCTTGATGTGCTGGTGTTCGCGGTGGCGGCTGATGTGGTGGTGTTGCCCTGACCGCCGTTGCCGCCTGATTGGACCCAAGCGGGGAGAGTGAAGATGATTGTCGTCGTGTCTACTGCGCGCGCCGTTGTGTTGGTTTGCAGCGACAAGTCCTTCGCGTCCCGGAGAACCAGCACGTAGTCGACAGTTGTGCATTCAGCAGCGAGGCAATCATCGCCCTGGCACTGCCGTGCGCCACACGTGCCGACTTCGAACCCGATACCGCGCACCGTGATGCTCGGCCCGCCGCCGAGAGGAGCGTCGCAGTCAAAACTAGAGTTGATCATGCCCACGGCTGATCGACACTGGCCCTGCTGCGCAATGCCGAATGCGCCGCGCGACGGCTCCATATCAGTGGGCGGAAACCACACAGATGAGGATGAGCCATGGAAACTTGAGATGACAGCCCGGTATTCGAAGACAGTCTGGTTTCCGGCTGCAACTTGCAGCTCTTCGCCCAGATCGTTGCGAAGAGCAAGCGTGACTGTTGCCTCTTCACGGCTGTAAGGTGGCACGAGAAAGCCAAGGTCGTGCTCGGCAGATGCCATGGTAGTGGCCGTGTCGTGCACTCCCGAGGGACTGAAAAAGTGAAGTGTGTATTGCTTGCCGACTTCGAACAGCGAACCAGATACCGACAGTGTCGTTCCTCCTTCAACTGATCCGTACTGCGGGAATGGAAGCCACCACGTCGGCATGCGGTGAGAGTGCCCTGCCCGCACGCGCGTCTGCCCAAATGGCGACCGCGCTGCATCGGTGGGCGCACTACTGACTGGCGTTTGGCAACCAACGAGCATGAGCGAGAATATTGTCACGGCAAGCCAGTGCAGTATTCGACTTGCAGACAGAGTTGGCACAGCGACTCTCGGCCGCGGCGGCGTGCGCCCTCCTGCTCGCACGTCTTTCTCAGTCAGCTGTCTCATCAGTGCATGTGAGGCCCTACTGCTCCTCCACGGACGGCAGGCTCACGCACGTGCAACTCAGCATTATTACAAGATTGAGCGGGATGGGAGATCTTTGAGCCAGTGGTGCGCTCACGCACCTGCGCGCAACACGAGGGAGCGTCGTCGTCCCGTGCAACTGCGCTCATGCGTGTTTCTGGCGGAGTCCGATTGATGCAGGCGACACCGAGCCGCCCTGTGCTGCCGGCATGTTTCTGTGGGGTGCATTGCAGTCCCCTCAGCTTTGAAGCGTTCTGGGTGACGATGCGGCCCGCGTGCACTCTCCGACGCCGCAGCAGCGTTGCTCAGGCTGCCCCGCGGCCACTGGCACGCCGGCTCCTCGTTCAGAAAGGCCTCTTCCTGGGCAAGAAATTTTGCCCACACAAATCTTTTCCCCGGCGGCCGCAGAGAGTGACAGCTGAGCTGAAGTGGGAGCACAACCCAGAACGATCGACCGGTCGGTCGAACCTTCGACCGCGGTCGGTCGAAATGAGATGGCTCAAGTGCGGGGCAGCGGCGTGCATGCTGGCGAGCACATCCTGCTTTGCGCCGCTGGGCCCGATACGCCCAGCGGGCGACCCACCGCTGCGCATGTCCATGGCGAGCAGCGGTCCCTCGTCGGCAGCGCCAGAGGTGCCAGCTGCCAGGGGCGGCGAGAAACTGAAGCTGATCGTGTGCCAGGGCAGCAGCTGTAAGTGCCCCAACTGTGCACACGAATTTGCATGATGATGACGCGGCCCTGTACGCTCTGCGCAGGGCCATTGGCAGCACTCATTGGACCCAGTGCTGATCGATCCCTTGCGCGAGCGCAATTTCGCAGCGAACCACGCTGACAGCATTCGCGGTGCATGCGCCGACTCTCTGGTTCGCAGGCCTCGGGCGCTGCAAGGCTGCGTTCAACCCGAAGACTTCATTAAGCGAGCTCGCGCAGAGGGATGCCAGCAGCAGGGTCGAGCTTGATGAAGTCAACTGCATGAATATGTGGGTCATGCTCCCCAATCTGTGTGTGATCCAGCAGCGTGCTTTGCTGAGCTGACGGATGCGACCACTCGCAAACACAGGTGCAAGCGGGGGCCCAACGTAAAGCTGGTGAGTGAATTGCGCACGGCAGCTATGCCTCTTCTGGCCTGGACCAGGCCGGCAAGCGCCAGAAGCGGGAAAACTGCAAGCACTTGACCCACACGCGCCCTCTCTGTCGTGATCACAACGCTCGCGCAAAGACCGCCCTGGGCGCTCATCCTCTCTGTCGGGTTGCGTGCGCATGTATTGCGCAGGTGCTGGACGGAGAGCTGGTGACGGTGGAAGGGAAGATGAACGAGCTCGAAACCAGGCGCAAGGCCTTCCAAAACATAGGGAGCGAACAGCGGGTAGCAGGGCTCTTTGACATTTCAAAACAGTTGCTCCAAGGCACGCTTGCTTTCCAGACGCACGGGCCTGTGGAATGACTGAGACTGTCAAGTCTGACGTTTCATTTCATCATGACGCATGATAATGCTATCATACTCTCCATGGATGCTACGCTGGGTCCGTGTTGGGGTGTGTGGGGCTGTCGACGGGGGTCCGAGGGTCAAGGGCAAGTGGGGCCACGTGTGACGTGGTATCGCCTTGAGAGCATACTAGTCACGCCCCTGCAGGTTGGCG
>Ga0115006_10000302_pt1 | contig 26153 bp, 20 predicted proteins | sample ArcOceMetagenome_3_FD_88943 | JGI IMG/M metagenome (GOLD analysis project Ga0115006, IMG submission 88943) | Marine eukaryotic phytoplankton communities from Arctic Ocean - Arctic Ocean- Svalbard ARC20M Metagenome | ecosystem: Environmental > Aquatic > Marine > Oceanic | place: Arctic Ocean...
TGTAATTCGTAGAGCAGTTGTCCTAAACAAAAAAGCCATTCTTTTCAGAATGGCTTTTAAACTTAATGTATTCAAGTATTAGTGTGCAACTTCACCTTCTTTCAAGGGAACATTTTGCGGCACAAAATCTTCTTCGTGGTCTGGGTTACTATAATCGTAAGGCCATCTGTGTACTATTGGTAAATCTCCTGGCCAGTTTCCATGACCAGGGTTAACTGGTGTTGTCCATTCCAATGTATTCGATTTCCATGGATTTTGCGTAGTTTTTCTTCCTGCATAAATACTATAGAAGAAATTGAAAAAGAAAATCAATTGAGCTAGTCCTCCTATTATTGCAAAGATTGTAATCACCTCATTCAAATCTTGAACGTGATCTAAGAATGCAAACTCTGTGTTAGAATAATACCTTCTTGGTGCTCCTGCCAATCCAACAAAGTGCATTGGGAAGAATACTCCGTATCCTCCAATTAAGGTAGCCCAAAAGTGAGCATAACCTAATTTCTTGTTCATCATCTTACCATACATTTTTGGGAACCAGTGATACACACCAGCAAACATTCCAAAAATAGCCGATAATCCCATTACAATATGGAAGTGAGCTACAACAAAATAAGTATCGTGAACTGGAATATCAAGGGTTGCATCTGCAAGAATAATTCCTGTTAATCCTCCTGTAATAAATGTAGATACCAATCCAATTGAAAACAACATAGCTGGAGTATAACGGATATTACCTCTCCATAATGTTGTAATATAGTTAAATGCTTTTACAGCAGATGGTATTGCAATCAGTAAAGTTGTGAATACAAATATTCCTCCAATAAATGGATTCATTCCTGTAATAAACATATGGTGACCCCAAACGATAAATGACAAGAAACCAATTGCTAAAATTGACCCAATCATTGCTCTATAACCAAAAATTGGTTTTCTAGAGTTTGTCGATACAATCTCAGATGTAATTCCTAAAGCTGGTAAAAGTACAATGTATACTTCTGGGTGACCTAAGAACCAAAATAAATGTTGGTAAAGTATTGGTGAACCTCCAGATGCATCTAATGCTTCACCTCCAATAAAGATATCAGACAAATAGAAACTTGTTCCAAATGTTTTATCCATTAATAACAGCAATACTGCTGAAACTAATACTGGGAAAGAAAGAACTCCTAAAATAGCTGTTACAAAAAATGCCCACATTGTAAGTGGTAATCTTGTCATTTTCATTCCAATCGTTCTTAAGTTGATAATTGTAACAATGTAATTTAGTGCTCCCAATAAAGAAGAGGCAATAAACAAAGTCATACTCAATAACCACAATGTCATTCCTAATCCAGAACCTGGTATAGCTTGCTCCAAAATACTTAATGGAGGATAAACTGTCCATCCTGATGCTGCCGGACCATTTTCTATAACTAAAGAAAAAAGCATGATTGAACTTGATAATGCAAAGAACCAAAAAGATAACATATTCAAGAAGCCTGAAGCCATATCTCTTGCTCCTACTTGTAGCGGAATAAGTAAATTACTAAACGTACCACTCAATCCTCCTGTCAATACAAAAAACACCATAATAGTTCCATGTATCGTTACAATTGCTAAGTATCTGTCTGGTTTTAATAATCCATCAGTTCCTAAATAACTGTCTCCTAAAAAGAATTTCATTGCTTCAAACTCTTCATTTGGCCAAGCAATTTGTAGTCTAAATAGTACGGATAAAATTACTGCAACAACTCCCATTAACATTGCTGTTAATAAAAATTGCTTAGATATCATCTTGTGGTCCTGACTAAATAAATATTTAGTTATGAAACTTTCGTGGTGGTGATGTCCTTCTTCGTGTGTGTGTTCTGCCATTTCTATCTTTATAAAACGTTATAATATAAATTAAATATTCTTAGTCTGCTGCTACTTCTTGTATAACAATTACCTCTTTTATTGTTGAATCAGTTATTTCCTCTGGCTCTAAAAGACCTGCTAACTGAGCAAAGGTTTTTGATTCTTTTTGTTTTGCATACCAAATATCAAATTCTGCTTGTGTATCAACAACTACAATATTCATTTGCATGTTGTAGTGTGATGCTCCACAAATTTTGTTACACAATAATAAATAATTAAAGTCTACTTCTTCTCTTCCTTCAGCTGCTCTTTTTTCATTCGTTTTCTTGTACTGAGCAATAACTTCCGGATTCTCTCTCATTTCTGCTGTAGAAATTGTTGGCTTAAATGAAAGTCTTGTTGTCATACCAGGAACACAATTCATTTGTGCTCTAAAGTGTGGAAATAATGCAGAATGAATTACATCCCTCGATCTAAATTTAAACTCATAAACTTCTCCTTTTACTAAATAAAGTTCCTTAACAATTACGTCATCATTTGCTGCTGAATCAGTTTGTGGAGTTTGAACTTTTCTCAAAGGAGTTAATCTTATTAATTGACGATTAAGCCTTTCTAATTTAAATTTCATTTCAGATAACTTCGCGTCTGGAATTAAATCTCCTTCTTCAGAAATTGTCTTTTCTAACTTAGCAATATCAGCTTTCCATGCCAATTCTTTTGCATCAATCAAATCAGAAGTCACAACACCTAATGGGTTATTTGTTTCAATGACTTTAAAGTTAGAATTTCCTAATGTATTATCTTCTCCAGAGTATCTTACCGTCCAGTCAAATTGCTTTGCATATATCTCAATTACTTGAGCATTTTCTGGCATTGCCGTAATCTTATTCCAAACCATTAATCCTGCAATAATAATACCTGCTAATGTTACAGCTGGAATAACTGTCCAAAGTAACTCTAGTTTTGTAGAATGTGAGAAGAAAACTGCTTTCCTACCTTTCTTTTGGTGATATTTTATTGCAAAAACAAATAAAAGTGTTTGAGTTAAATAATAAACTATGATTAATATAATCCAGTTGACATCATACAAATAATCTATTTCTACTCCATGTTCAGAGGCTGAGGGCCCAAGGCCCGGACGAGCACCATAAACAATAAATAAATAAGTGGAGGAAATCATTAATGCCAAATAAAACACCAATAACATTCCTGCATTAAATTTAGTTTCACCCTCCGTTACATCAGCTTCATCCTTATTTCTCAATCTTGATGAATGCTCATATACTTTCATCAACTGAGCTGCAGTGATGATTACCAATACTATTACTATAATTATTAAAAACTTCATTTCTCTTTAATTTAATCTTCCTCTAAAAATAATTTATTTCCTTTTTCTTCTTTTCTACTATGTATCGTGGTGTAAGTTTTCATCCAAGTAAGGATGATTCGTAACTAATAGTGGGGCTTTTGAAAGTGTTCTTAAAACTACAAATATAAACATCCCTAAAAATGCTATAAACATTCCTACTTCAAGGAAGCCAATTGCCCAATGGTCAAATACTGAACCTGGCATTACCATAATAAATACATCTACCCAGTGGAAGACAAATAATATAGATCCAATAATTAGAATAGTTATTTTACTTCTTTTTGCTTCTCTAGACATCAATAGTACAATTGGGATTACGAAGTTAACTGCAACAGTTGTCCATAATATCCATTTGTAATTACCAAATCTATCTAAGTAATAAGTAACTTCTTCAGGTATATCTGCATACCAAATCAACATAAATTGAGAGAAGAATAAGTACGTCCACAAAAAACTAATTGCAAACATCCATTTCCCCATATCGTGTATGTGAGATTCATTGATGAATTTAACATATCCTTGTGCTTTCAACCAAAATACTAGTAATAAGATAAAGATAGTAGCAGAAACCCAAATCCCTGAGAATACTAACCAGCCAAATAAAGTACTAAACCAGTGTGTATCGATAGACATAATCCAATGCCAAGACATTACTGAAGATAAGTAACCAAACAACACTAGGAAAAATGCTCCTTTAGCAAAATTTTTCATGTGTATTTTTGTTCCACCTTCCAGGTCTTCTTGTAAAGATCTTTTTCTAAATCCTCTAGCAAATAATAAAAAGACAGAAAAGTAAATTACATTCATCATCCAAAAGAACCATTGCGATAAGAACGGCTGTTTGTTTGCAATAATTGGATCAAAATGTGCATTTCCTGGATCCATTACTGCGGGGTCCATCCAATGCCAAATGTGATTCCAATGCATTGAACCTGCAAAGAAAACAAAGATTAAAAAGATTGCTCCTACAGGAAGCCAACCAATAATTGCTTCTAAAATTCTTTTGTAAACAACACCCCATCCCGATTCAGTTGCATACTGTAAAGCAATAAAGAATAAAGCTCCAAGTCCTATTCCGAAGAAAAAGAAGGCATTAACTAATAAGTTTGACCAAGATCTTGCATGACCTGTATCAGGAAAAGTTCCTTGTTCGTGAACAATATGTTCAAGAGTTTCCATTGGTGAATGTGCAACTCCTCCATGAGCTCCATGTGAATCTTCTACATGTCCGTCTTCTTCAACCCCATGAGTACCTCCTTCATCATGACCATGAGAACCTTTGGTTTCCTTAACGTGAGGTGTTAATAACATCTTGAATTCAAACTCATCATGATGAGTTGATTCTCCATGAACTTCTGTTCCATGATGTAAAGTCTTGTCTACAAAATCAACAGTAATTCCTTGCTCAGAAGCTGCTGTTTTTACTCTATCAATGAATGCTTCCTTTGTAAAAGGTAATTCATTGTAATATTCTACCAAAAGAGATTCTGTACCATCTTCAGTATTTGCTAATTCTGAATACATGTGATTCTTCTCAGTTGAAAACCCAATAATAAACATAGCTAAACCTGCGGCTATGATAATAAATAGATTCCTTTTTATTTTACTTGTAAATTGAAAATTCATAGTTTTAATTTTCCACAATTATTTGATTGTTACTTAACTTCTTCTTTTAGTGACCTGCTAACGTTTCTGGTAATAATTCTACAGTTGATCCTGTACCAATAATATCAGTTACTTTCTCCATTTCTACTGTTTTCAATGCATCTGGTATAACCACTCCACCACTCATAGACTTAATGTAAGAAATAACTTGCCATCTTTCTTTTTGATTCAATTGAGAAGCATGTGATCCCATATCTCCTTTACCATAAGTAATAGAGTAAAACATTTGACCTTCCGCTTTAGTAAATGCATTTGATGGGGGAACGATAAGTCCTTTCTCTGCAATTATACCATCTCCTGCTCCTTTTTCTCCGTGACAATGATCACAAAAAGTAGTGTATAATTGTTTTCCATGCTCTACATTAGATTCAAACATTCTCATAGGATTTACATCCAAAGCAGATGCATCATAATCTTCATCACTGTATTCTAAACTCATAGCACTGTGTGTAACTATCATTGCTTTAGAAGGTAATCTTTTATATGGCATTGAATAAGCTGGGTCAGCATTTGCACCTTGAAATGGAATAGTTCCCATTGGTGGTAATTTTGCAGACTGAGTGTTCTTAATAGAATCGTTTGATTTCCATGATCTAACCTCTCCATAATCTACATAAGCTTCTTGAGCAGGCGAACGGTACATGTCTGGCATGTATTCGTAACCAAAAGAGTTTTCATTCTTAACACAAGAAGAAAAAACTACGGTTAATGCTATTCCTGCAGCTATTTTATGTATGTAATTAATATTCATAGTAGTATTTTATCTAATTAGATACTGGTTTAAACTGTTTTCTCGTCTAGTTCCACAAAGTCTGTTGATCTAACCAATGCTTGGATATCACTTGCAGAATATTTTGAATTCTCTGAAGTTCTTATTTCCATCACGAATCTATCGTCAGTTGTTCTTGGATCTGGATTTGTTGCTGGCATTCCGGGTAAAGTCCCATTTCTTAAAAAATATGTAATCGCCATTCCATGTGCCGCACAAAGTACTGTAAACTCAAATGTAATTGGAATAAATGCAGGTAAGTTTTCAAGGTATGAGAAACTTGGTTTTCCACCAATGTTCATCATCCAATCATCAATCATGAAATATTTCATTCCTAATGTAGCAAGCATTAATCCTGTTAATCCATACAAAAAGGCAGCAATACCTAATCTTGTATGTCTTACTCCGATTACATCATCAATCCCGTGTATTGGCATTGGTGAAAATACTTCATTGACATGAATACCTTTAGATACAAGCATTTTGGCTCCATCTACTAGTTTATCATCATCATCATACATTGCATATATTATTGTATCTGACATGTTCTTAGTTTATTTATTCATTAAATCTTTTGCCTGAGATGACCAATCGTCTCTTTCTGCTCTTCCAGGGAATGATTTCGTTAAAGAATCTAACAAGTTATATTCTTCCGATTGCATTTTACTTACTTGTTCAAAAGTAAATATTCCAACTGAGTTAAGCGTTTTTTCTAATACAGGTCCTACTCCACTAATTAATTTCAAATCATCAGCTTGAGAATCATTTGCACTACCTACTCTTTCAAGTAAAGTAGATTGATTTTGTTTCAATGCTTCTTCTGATAACTCTACCGCTTTTTCTTCTACGATTCTATTAACTGAAACTTCTTCGTTTCCATGATCATCATGATGACCGTGAGATCCGTCTGCTCCATAATATCCTTTTCCTGCTCCAAATCCTTCTTTATAGTTTTCTCCAGAAGATTTCAAAATTGTTTTTACTTCACTAATTGCAAGTACTGGGAAGTACCTAGCGTATAATAAATACAATACAGTAAAGATTCCTAATGTTCCTATGAACACACCAATATCGACCCATGTTGGGTAAAACATTGACCAAGTAGATGGTAAATGACCTCTGTGTAGAGAGGTTACAATAATTACAAATCTCTCAAACCACATTCCTATGTTTACTACGATAGAAATGATAAATGTAAAAAGTAAACTTGTTCTTAATTTCTTGAACCACATTAATTGTGGAGAAATTACATTACAAGTCATCATAGATGCATAAGCCCACCAATATGGTCCTGTTGCTCTATTCAAGAATGCATAGGATTCATATTCTACCCCAGAATACCAGGCCATAAATAGCTCAGTCAAATAAGCTACCCCAACAATAGAACCTGTAACCATAATTACAATGTTCATGTATTCTATATGCTTTGTGTGGATGTATGCTTCCAACTTCATTACTTTTCTAACAATCAGCATTAAAGTTTGTACCATTGCAAATCCTGAAAATACTGCTCCTGCAACAAAGTAAGGAGGAAATATCGTTGTATGCCATCCAGGAATTACCGAAGTAGCAAAATCAAACGATACAATAGAGTGTACAGAGAACACAAGTGGTGTTGCAATACCTGCTAATACAAGTGATACAATTTCAAATCTGTTCCAATGTTTTGCTCTTCCAGACCAACCAAAACTTAATATTCCATAAATCTTTTTAGTCAAAGGCTTAGTCATTCTATCTCTGATAGTAGCAAAATCAGGAATTAATCCAATGTACCAGAACACTAACGATACAGAGAAATAAGTAGAAATTGCAAATACATCCCAAAGAAGTGGAGAGTTAAAGTTTACCCATAAAGATCCAAATTGATTTGGTAATGGTAATACCCAGTAAGATACCCACAATCTTCCCATGTGAATTCCTGGGAAAGTTGCTGCCATAATTACGGCAAATATTGTCATTGCTTCTGCAGAACGGTTTACCGCCATTCTCCATTTCTGACGAAAGAGTAACAGTACTGCAGAAATAAGAGTTCCTGCATGCCCTATTCCAACCCACCAAACGAAGTTTGTAATATCCCAAGCCCAGTCTACTGTGTTGTTCAATCCCCAAGTTCCAATTCCTTCTCCAATAAGATAAAGGATACATCCAACTCCATACAAAGCAATAACTGCTGCAATGGATATTAAGATGTACCAACCTCTTGGAGCTTGATTTTCAATAGGGCGACAAACATCTTCAGTTATCTGATGATAGGTTTTGTCACCTAGTATTAAGGGTAGTCGTATGTCTGATTCTCTGTGCATTCGTAAGATTTTTAATTCTTTTACCTAAATAATTTATTCTTAAGCTTCATCTATATTTCTTACCTTAACTTGGTAATAGATATTTGGTTTTGTTCCAACTTCCTCAAGGATATGGTATGCTCTATCACTATCTGCTCCTTGACGAACTGCAGATCCTTTTCCTGAATGTGATTTAAAATCATTTAAATCTCCAAAAGTAATTGCATCTGTAGGACAAGAAGAAGCACAAGCTGTTTGGATTTCTCCATCAGTAATTGTTCTGCTTTCTTTCTTAGCTTCTAGTTTTCCTGATTGTATCTGTTGTACACACATACTACATTTTTCCATTACTCCTCTAGACCTAACTGTTACATCTGGATTCAATACCATTCTTCCCATGTCAAATTGTGACGGATTAAAATGCTTAAATCTTGAGTTTGACGGGTAATTAAACCAGTTAAATCTTCTTACTTTGTAAGGACAGTTATTTGCACAATATCTTGTTCCTATACATCTGTTGTAAGTCATTTGGTTTAAACCTTCGTTACTGTGAGTTGTTGCAGCAACTGGACAAACTGTTTCACAAGGTGCGTGATTACAGTGTTGACACATCATTGGAATATGAACTACTGAAGGATTTTCTTCAGCAAGTTCTAATTTATCGTAGCTATAATCTGTAACTTCTTCGAAATTATTATCGTCAGTTAAAGCTTTAATCTTTACTGTATCATCAAAACTTAAAATTTCCGAGGTTCCTGTTTTTAGATCTTTAAACATTCGTTTTTTTTGATCCATTGTCACTTCTCTTGTTTCCTGTTCTGCAGAAGAGAAATATCTATCTAATCTTAACCAGTGCATGTCTCTCCCTCTCTTTATCTCATCTTTCCCTACTACTGGCACATTGTTTTCTGTGTGACAAGCAACAATACAAGATCCACATCCGATACAAGAACTCAAATCAATTGACATTCCCCATCTATGGCCTACGTTTTCTACTGGATGATCATCCCATAAGTCAAATTCAGAAATATCTTTCTTTACCGTTCTTCCTTTTTCATGAGTTGATAATTGATGAGGTGCATTGTATGCGTTTCTATTTCCAGCTTTATACACATCAAATGTAGTTTCTCTTACGATTGAAGTTCTCCCCATAAATGTATGGTGAGTTTGAGTACAAGCTAAGAAATACTCTTCATTTAAATTTTCAATTTTTGCAGAACCAGAGAATGATAATTCTCCATCTGAGTATGTTGTTAGTCTAAATGCATTTTCTCCTATCAGTTGCTTTTTACCGTCAGTAATAATATGTGTACCGTATTCTTGTGTCTGGTAAGCAGAATCTCCTATGTTTTCTTGGTTTGCTCCTCTTCCGTATCCTAATGCGACACCTACTGTTCCTGATTTTTGTCCGGGTAGAACAAATACTGGTAAGTTTAGAGTTGTTCCATTTACTTCGATAGATGCCATTGAAGCTGGATTTCTTTCTCCTAACAAGATATTGAATCCTTTTGACTCAGCATCAGCTCTAGACATTGTAATGTAATTATCCCAAGTCACTTTTGTAATTGGATCTGGCAATTCTTGTAACCATGGATTAGCAGCTTGTTGTCCGTCTCCTATCCCATTCTTTTGGTAAATGATTACTTCAAAATCTCCAGTTTTTTTCATGCTTTTAGCAATCAATGAACCGGCAGTTGACAAATCTCCTGAGAATACTGAAGCAGCTATTGCTGTTGAAGGCATATCTACAGAACCATTATGAACTAACATGTTCCAATCTCCTGTGAATTTTGATTTGATGTAATCGTAAACTACTCTTGAATTTTTTCCTGCTCTTGATGCTTTACCTGACCAAACTAAGAAAGATTCTTGTGCTTGAGCAGTATCGTATAAAGGTCTTATTGCTGGTTGTGCTACTGCATAATGAGAGGCTTTTGGTGCAAAGTCATTCCATGATTCCAAATAATGGTTGTCTGGACAAATGAATTGACAGTTACTTGCTGTTTCATCTGCAAATTGAGAGAAAGAAACCGATAAAGGTAATTTTTTCAATCCGGCAGCAAATTTATCTCCGTTTGGCAAGGTATAAACTGGATTTGCTCCGTAAATAAATAAGGCATCTACAGTTCCTACTTCTACTTCTTTTATTAATGATTCAACCTCTGCATCATTCCCTTTGGCAATGTTTACTGGGTTATTAATATCTATGGTTGTTCCGTAATTTCCTAATGCATTATTAATTGCATTAACTACAGTTTGTATTCCAGAACAGTTACTTCCTGCAACAACTAATGATTTTCCTTTTTTAGCTATTAATTCTTGTGCTACTAATTTAGTTCTAGCAAGAATATCAGCCGAAACAGTTACTCCAGGAACTGACGCACCTGAAATGTGTTGCAACAATGCTGCTGCTACCATTCCTTCTTCACTTGGTTTAATTGGAATTCTTACATCTGAATTAGATCCAGTTGTTGTCATTGTAGATTCAAATTGAAAATGCTTAGACATCCAATCATTATCTGGTTTTCTATTTGATAAGTAATCCGGCATGTAATCTGTAGACAATAACCAATTCGTCAAAAAATCTGCTGCGATACTTACAATTACTTCCGCTTTATCAAAATTATAATCTGGCACTACTGCGCTACCAAAAGACTTATTGTTTGCCGTGGTGATTCCTGAATAAGAAATAGAATCATAATTTACTACTTTAGCATCAGCTCCAGACAATGAACCGATAAAGTCCTTGATTATAGCATCAGTTGATGGGCTCATAGTGGTTCCTGCAAGTACTCTTACTTTTCCTCCTCTAGCTACTACTGCGTCTAATTCATTTTTAATCTCTCTATCTATAGTACTCCAAGTTGCTTTTTTAGAAGAAACGGAAATCAACTTTCCTTTATCTTCCTCTTTTGTAGATTTTGCAAAAGTATTGGCCATTGGCATTTGCAACCTTGCTCCGTTATATAAGGAAAGAACTGAAGCTATCATTCTTGGAGTTGTAGCTCCTTTGTTGATTCCAAAACTTTTATTTCCTTTTATAAAAATTGGTCTTCCTTCTCTAGTTTTAACTAAAATACTTCCGTAATCGTTTCCATCCCAATAAGTAGAAGAATACCAATTTGCAACACCTGGAGTAATTTCCTCTGGTTTATTTACATATGGTATAGATTTTACTACTGGAGATTCACAAGCTGCTAGGGTTGCTGCTGCAACACTAAACCCCATAAATTTCAAGAAATCTCTACGATTTGTTGAAGATTCTGCTAAATTTTCATCAGCAAGAAATTCTTGTGCTGGTAAATCTTGTGGAAACTCATTTTTACTTTGTTGGATAAAAGAATCTGATTGCTCTTTTTCTTCTATTCCTTTCCAATATGTTTTGACTTTACTCATAAATCAATTAAACTAAATTTGTTTTTAATAATGACATTTTGAACATTCCCATCCTCCGAACTCTTTCACTTTCACCTTTCCATCTTCCATTACACTCTTGTAAAGCTCCTTGTCTTTTTTTAACCTGTCATGAATTTCATCATAGTACTTGTTCCCTTTTGTGGAAACATCTGCAGTAGCATGACATTCGATACACCACCCCATAGTTAATAAAGGCCTAGATAGCTTAACTAACTTCTTACCTTCTAATTCTAGGTTATTTATTGTTTCAGTCCCAGAAATTTTTCCTGTCGTATAAGTTTTCACGTCCCCATGACAATTCTCACATTCTATTTCTCCTACTGTTACATGTTGTGAGTGATTAAAATATACATGATCTGGCATGTTGTGAACTTTCACCCATCTTATTGGCTCTGTCTTACCCGTATATTGTCTTTTATCTGGATCCCAACCTGCAGCTTTATGAATTTTAGCAATTTCAGCAGTTCCTTTTTCTCCAGAAGTTGCTTCTCCAATTGCTTTGTGACAGTTCATACAAACATTTACTGTCGGTATCCCAGCACTTTTACTTTTAGATACTGAATTATGGCAATACTGACAATCAATTTCATTAGCTCCAGCATGTATTTTGTGTGAAAATGCAATAGGTTGCTCAGGATTGTAGCCTTCTGGCACCAATCCTACTTTATATAATTCTTCAGCTCCGTAATATACCAAAGTACCAGTTATAACAAATCCTAAAACACTAACTAGCTTTAGATTTCTTCCCATCCAACTTTTTACTTCACTCCCAAAAGATTCTTCTTCTTCAACCTCTTTCCCTTCTTCTTTTTCTTTTACTGCGTAATAAAGTTGCTTTCTTACTCCCCATAAAGCTACAATAAGCATAGCAAGTATTCCTCCTATAATTAACCACATTAACCATGAGTTGTTTTGCTCAGTTCCTGGATTCGCAGTTGTGTTTATCGCAGTAACAGGTGGAAGTGGAGCAGTGTATTCATCAACATATTTTAAAATTGCATCAATTTCTTCTTTACTCACTCCAATTCCTGCCATTCCCCCTGGCTGATATTGTATTGCCAAAGCCGACTCAACTCCTGCATCATATTGTGCTTGAGGATTATTAACCCAAGCATAAATATCATCTCCTGCAGCTTCCCATTTAGCTTTCGCTCCTTGAAGTGCAGGTCCAGTACCATCTTTAAGTGGTTTGTGACATGCAGCACAATTTTGTTTAAATAGTGCTTTACCGTCCTGAGCGGTTGAGCTGAAAGATATCAGCATAAAAAATAAAAACGAAAGACCTAGCGTTAAATCTTTGGTTTTCAATTTTTTCAATAAAAATAAGTTCATATTAAGAATTTGTGGTTCATCCAATAATGTGACAAATGTAGCATTGTCAATATTTATAAGTAACTATTTGAGTGGTTTTTTTTGGCTATTTAAGCTTATTTATAATAATTCTAAATTAACAGATTTTAACAATTTATTTTTTACTCAAAACGGTAGAAATTTTAAAATAGTCAGAATCCTTACTTGGTCCATTTTTGAGAGCTTGAAATTGCGTAATTGTTTCATTCACCTCATCTTCTCTCAAGACATTTACTTCTTGATTGATGTGAATTAAAGGAACTACATTTTCTGTATCTAGCTCTTCTATTTTATCTACAAAAGCAATGATTTTTGATAAATCTTTTCGGATTCCATCTTTTTGATCGTCTTCAAATTTTAACTTAGACAAATTTGAAAGATGATCTATTATTTCGTTTGTAATTTCCATAGATTTAATTTTAAAACAAATTTAATACAATTAAATTTAGATAAAAAGAAAACTACTTTAATAGTATTGGTTAAAATTAATAACTGATTCCTTTTTCAATTTTAGAAAATGTTTCTTTTACTAATTCGGGAATGTCTTTTTCAGTTTTTCCTTTGGTAGAAATTGGAGAATGAAAAATGACTTTTGCTATTCCTGGACTTCCGGGTCCAAACAAATCGGATTCGGTTGCAAATAGCTTCCAATTATTTGCAAAAGTAACTGGTACTAGATCTACTTGCTGAGAAACGGCCAATACAAATGCTCCTCGTTTGAAAGGTTTCATTTTTGGAATTCCCTCTGAAGGAATTAATCCTTCTGGAAAAATAGCTATCGAAAATCCTTTTTGAACTGCCTCTTTTGTTAATTCTATTGATCTTTTTGCTTTCATCCCGTTACTTCTATCCACAGGAATATCCATGTTACGAAAGAATATTTTGATGATTGGCCATTTCAGTAATTCGGCTTTACCTAGAAACAAAAAAGTATTGGGAATTACAATAAACATCAAAACTATATCCAAATAGGAAGCATGATTTGCACACACTACAAAAGGAGATTTTGGTAACAGTTCCTTATTCTTTTGCACCACTAAAATCCCTGTAAACAACAACAATAATTTTGCCCAGATTCTTTTTAATTTAAAAGCTTGATGGATTCTTTTGTCTGTTTTTAATAAAAAATAAAAAAGAGGAAACATGGGTATTGCCAAAATTAAAAATACAAGTATAAAGTATACTTTGTATAAAAATCTGAATGGGGCAAATATGTAATAGACTATTCTTTTCATTTACTGTCGTCAAATAAAAAGCTTTAAACTGTTAAAACCAAAAAAAAAGGCCAGGATAAACCTGACCAGTTTAAAATAACTTAATTCTTTTATAATTTTCTTCCCTTTACAGAACGAGCACTATTTTTTCTTTTTGTGCTATTTTTTAATTTAAATACTAGGTAAGATTTTAAACTAGTAGAGTTTACGAAAAATTCTTCGTTCCCATAATTTACAACCCCCATTCTCTTACGAGAATCAAAACTATCAGATTTAATTCTATATTTTCCATCTGTAGGACTTGCTTTAAATTTTAAGTTTTTCCCTTCTTCGAAACTCACATACATAATATCTCCTTCTACTTTTTCTACTATGCCTCTAGTGTTAGCAGCTATAATAACTTTATTAGAATTAACATTATCTTTTATTACCAATTCTCCACCTTCGGTTTTATTTGATTTATCTCCCTGACTATTTGTTAATACAATATCTCCCATTGTATAAAATTGAAGACTTTTTACGTCATCATCAGATAACTTGTATTTCGTCTGCTCAGAAGTAGTAAATGGCATTTTAGATGAGCAAGAATTCAACAAAAATGATAGGGCTAAAAATGTATAAACTATTTTTTTCATTAGGTAAGTTTTTTTGTTTTTGAAAAAGTTGCAAATATCTTGCCAAGATTTTATTTCAATGCGAATTTATACTAAATATTTTTTTTGACCTAATAAAGAATAACCAACTTCTTTATTTTCTTAATTAGTCAACCATCAGATTACATCCTCTTACCTCAGAGGCATCAAATCTTCCCAATACTAAAAACTCATTTTTATTTTCAATTTTACCAATGTCGTCTGTTGCAATAAAAGAGCAAGAATAAATATTTGCTAGGTCAATAATATTTATCAAACCTTTGGATGGATTAGAAGAAATTTGAAAAGGATCAGTAGTATTTCTCAGCAATACTTTCATCCAAGGAGGACATTTATAAATCCCTTTTTTTAATGAATAAGCTTGACTCAAGAGCTCTGTCATCCCATATTCTGAATGAATTTCTTCGGTTCCAAAACCATTCTTCAGCTCTTGATGGAGTTCTTTTTTTGTCACTTCTTTTCTTCTCCCCTTCATTCCTCCTGTTTCCATCACGATTCCTGACTCTAAATTCTTAGGGAACTTATCCTTAAAATCTAACAAAGCATAACTTACACCAAACAAAATGAATTTTTTGTTTTTTTGTTCCAGTTCATCTATTTTATTACTCAGGTCTTCGTGATTATTTAAGTAAAAAGAACTGTGCTTCTCTTTGGTTTCGTTTATCAAATAATCCACCATATAAACCAAAGAAGAGTCTCCTTGTTCTAAGTAAGAGGGCAATAGTGCAAGAATTGTGTAATCTTGAAAATTAGAATAAAAATGATTGATTCCGTTTACAAATGAATCGATATACATCTGCAAAGAATAAACAAAATGTTGACTTCTTACTTGACCTGTTGTGCCACTACTTTTAAATATTTTTTGATGTGAGTTGTGAATTAAAACTTTCTTTGATTTAAAAAAAGAAATGGGTAAATATGGAATTTCTTCTACCTTTTTTACGTTATCAGCATTCAAGCTCAAGAGGGAAATAAACTCTTTATAAATTATATTGTTTTTAGCTTGAAACCTGAAAATCTCGAGTGCTTTTTTATTAAATTCTTCTTCAGAATTTATTTTAAAAATAGAATTTATGTTTGGCTCAAGAATTTTCATTAATTTTATACTCCTAAAAAAGTGGAAATGTTATGATGACAAAGGTAAGTTTTATAGTAATAATATCAGCATTGGTTTTGAGTTCTTGTCTCAAACCTGAAGTTTACCCTTTGGAACCAATAGTTTCGTACGAAAGATTTAATGTAATGAGTGATTCTGCAAGCCTAGTCGTTTCTTTTACTGATGGTGATGGTGATATTGGACTGAGGCAAAGTGATACTACAGGAGATTTTTCTGCAACTAGTTATTTTCATCACAATTTGTTTGTAGAGTATTATGAAAAAGATGATGCACTAGGATGGATTAGAGGAAAAACAATGGCTGGAGATGATATTAATTTTTTGTATCGCATCCCTTATTTGACTCCAAATGGAAACAATAAAGCTCTAAAAGGGGAAATTGAAGTGACCATTGAACCAACTTACTACAACCCTTTTTCTTCCCAATCGGATACAATTATGTTTAAAATATCTCTGGCAGATAGGAATTTGAACGTGAGTAATGTTGTTGAATCTGAAGTCATCACAAGATAATTTTATGAAAAAAAACATTTTATCTCTTCTAGTTTTAACTTGCTCTTTTCAGTTATTTTCTCAGGATACAATTACAGCAATTAAAGATTTTAATCTTCACCTAAAACTAGAGTTTGACGGTTATATTATGAATCCTGACGACCCTATTGTTGCGGCAATGGACAGCATGATTCTTTTTTACAAAAAACTGGATAATAAATTCTCAAACCAAATTGACCTTGAGAACACAAACAATACTGCAGTAGCTTTTGAAGATTTTGAATTAAAACAAAGATTAACTGTTTTAGACAATAACACACCTTTTAATTTTAATTTTAATAGAGTCAGCTTAGAATATATAAGAATGTATGAAAAGAGACGAACTTCTATGTCGGTATTTTTGGCAAGAAAAGAAGCTTACTTCCCAATATTTGAGGAAATGCTGCTAAAATATAAGTTACCTCTAGAGTTTAAATACCTCCCAATAGTTGAGTCTGCATTAAAACCTGATGCAGAGTCTTGGGCAGGAGCTACTGGGTTGTGGCAATTCATGTATAACACAGGAAAAAGGTATGGTCTTGAGGCAGATTCATACATGGATTTACGAAGAGATCCTTATAAATCGACAGAGGCAGCTTGCAAGCATTTATCGAGACTTTATAAAATCTATAATAATTGGGAACTTGTGCTTGCTGCCTATAATGCTGGGGGAGGAAATGTAAACAAAGCCATAAGAAAAGCTGGTGGTGAAAAAGATTATTGGAAAATTTTCCCTTACCTCCCTCGAGAGACTCAAGGTTATGTTCCTGCGTTTATCGCAATGAATTACATGATGAATTACCATGAAGATTATAACATCTTTCCATTAAATCCTATTGCCGAACACATTGACATAGATACTATATACGTATCAAAAAGAGTTGATTTAGCTTTAGTTTCGAAATTTTTAAATACTCCAATTGACTATTTAATTCACATAAACCCTACCTATTATCACGGAATATTACCAGATAAAGAAGAACAATTATGCCTTTACTTACCTGCCAATAAAATAGGAGAGTTTATTGCCAATGACAGTTCAATTTATGCATTAAGCGAAGAGCTTAAAAGAGCATACAAAATTCCGAAAAACTCTGCTAAAAAGAACAAAGGAAAAGGTAAAAAAATAAATTACAGAGTGAAAAGTGGAGATTTTTTAGGTAAGATTTCTAATCAGTATAATTGTAAAGTTAGTGACATTAAAAGATGGAATGGACTAAGAGGAAACAAATTGAAAGCGGGCCAGATATTAGTTATTTATTCCTCTAAAAAAACAAAAACTACCCCTAAGTCACATCCAAAAAATGTGCCTTTGAAACCAGGAGAAAGCTACACTTATTACACTATAAAAAAGGGAGATACACTTTGGAAAATTGCTGAAAAACACCCAGGAATTAACTTAGATGACCTTATTGATCACAATACTGAAATAAACTCTAATAATTTGAAACTGGGAAAGAAAATAAAAATTCTTAACCGCATTTAATCCCTCAATAACTACCTTAAAATAGTTATGTATAAACATAATCCGTTTTGGAATTATTTTTGACAGACTATTACAAAACCTAAATATCATGAAAAAACTACTTTTTATCTCATTTTTATTAGCTCTTGTATCTTGCGAACCGGAAGAGTCTTCAGGAGTCTACAAACCAATTTCTATTGGTACACAAGGAAGGATAGATGTAATAATGCCAGACTTATTATGGAATGGTAGATTGGGCGAAATAGTAAAAGAAAAAGTTGCTCCTTTAATTGATTATTATCCTAACGAAGAATACTTATTTGATTTGGCTCATTCTTCTAAAACGCAATTTAATAGTGGAAGTAAAAAACAAAAAAACTTATTAGAATTTGAAATAAATTCTCACAATAAAATAGAAGCAGGATTAAAATACTCTTCCGATATATGGGCAATCGACCAAGCAATGGTGAAAATTATCGGAAAAACCCAACAGGATTTATACGACATATTCATGGCAAACTCTCAAGAGATTCAAGATCATTTCATGGAGCTTGAAATAAAAAGAATGAAGGTTAATTTATTGAGAAGTAAAAATCACGTTTCGGAAAAAGAACTGCTGTTAAAACATAATTTGTCCGTTACAGTCCCTAAAGACATGGTATTGTCAATTAATAATAAGCATTTTGCTGCTTTTCAACAAAAAAGATTAGTCTCAGAAAAAAACACTACAGCAGGAGACTTACAACAGTTTTTAATCATATATGATTATCCATATACTGACAAAAGTCAATTAACTAAAGAAAATCTTTTGCAAAAAAGAGACTCTGTAGTAAAAAAATATTTTAGAGGAAAGAAGGAAGATTCTTACATGATAACAGCTCCAGATTCTTTAGTTCCAAGTTTTGCAAAGGAAACCTTATTTAAAGGAAATTATGCTTTTGAAATAAGAGGATTATACAGCATGGTAAATGATTTTAGAGGAGGTCCATTTATCAATATTTCATTAATTGATGAAAAAAGAGGCCGAATTGTAACACTTGAAGGTCATTTATTTGCTCCTAAATTTTCTAAGCGTCCCTACATGATGGAATTAGAAACAATGCTTAACACTTTATATATTGAATAATATATAAAATTATGAGTAAAGTCATTTTTTACTCTATGATTTAAGTTTACTTTTGTAGCAAATCAATTTACAGATGAAAAAGATTAGAGTATCTAAAGAGTTTGCCTTTGAAACTGCACATGCATTAGATATGCATGATAGTAAATGCAGGAATATTCATGGCCATTCTTACAAACTTACCGTTACCGTAATTGGAGATGTGAATTCAGATAATTCGAAGTCTGATGTAGGTATGGTGATTGATTTTACCGACTTAAAAAACATTGTAAATGAACAAGTGGTTGATAAATTAGACCATGCACTTATTCTTAAATCAGATTCTCGATTTAGAGGAATTGAAGCAAAAAATGACAAAACAATTTATGTAGATTATCACCCTACTTGCGAAAATTTATTGATAGAGATTGTAGCTCTTATTTCTACTAAATTACCTAACGGAATAATATTGGTTTATGCAAAAATGAATGAAACTGCCAACAGTTATTCTGAGTGGTTTCTTGAAGATTAATTGTATTTAATATTCCTTTTTTTTAAATTATAACTTATAATTATTATTTCGATTCGTTCTTTTTAAAAGTAAGGCATTAATTATTTTTGTTTATTCAAAAAAAAGTTTTTCTCCTTAACGGGAAGTAAAAAATCACAGAAAGAATTAAAATCCTTTTACCATTGTGGAGACGATTGGACATTTTAAGAGGAAATTTTCGTGTAAGAAAAATAGAAAATAATATTCTTCCTTGTTTATTGAAAGAAACATATACTTCCTTAGCTAAATAATTAAGGTAAAATCTTCCCGATCTTTTTGAATAAAAGTCTTTGCGTAGGGTAAATCCTCAGTAAGATCGGTAAAAAGATCGCTCAATTTATCAGGGCCCTTGATGTTCCTCTCTCACAAAAGCTCAAATTCAGCCCACTTCGCTTTATTGTTTTCTGTAAATGTGGTTTCTTTTATTTAGCGTTCTACCTAATATTTAATCATTTAAGTTTTAAAATTTAAATAATAATAATAATTAAAAACTACCTTAGTAATCTGAAAAAGAATTAAAGTGCAAATTCAAAAGTTTTAAACAAATAGTTGTGTAAACTAAGAGTTATTATTTATATTTGCACTCTCAAATAGAAAAGGTAACAAAAACGACTATGAATTTAAGTAAAGAAATAAAAACAGAAGCATTTAAGACTTACGGAGGAGTTGAGACTAATACAGGATCATCTGCTGCACAAGTAGCTCTTTTTACAAGCAAGATTAAAGATTTAACTGAATATCTTAAAACTAACCGTAAAGATTACAATACACAAAGATCACTTGTAATTATGGTAGGAAAGAGAAAAAAGCACTTAAGATATATCAGAAATAAAGATATTGTAGCTTACAGAAAACTAATTGCTGAAGTTGGAATTAGAGATACATTTAAATAAATGACTTTTCTCAACCAAGTAAATGCATAACATTTTTTAATAAGGCAATCTCTTTTTTAGTGGTTGCCTTATTTATTATATGGAAATTTAAAACTGACCATTAGGGTCAAAATTTAAGAAGAGATACTTTTTTCACTCTCCTTATTTGTACGAAACGAGAAAAAAATAAAAAAAAACGTAACAATGAACATTATTACAAAAAAGATGAATCTACCAGACGGTAGAGAAATTACAATTCAAACAGGAAAATTAGCGAAACAATCTGATGGAGCTGTTGAGATTAGAATTGGAGACACGGTATTATTAGCTACTGCAGTTGCTGCAAAAAATGCAAAACCAGGAGTAGACTTTATGCCACTTACTATTGATTATAGAGAAAAATATGCTGCTGCAGGGAAATTTCCTGGAGGATTTTTCAAGAGAGAAGCAAGGCCTTCTGAGTATGAAATATTAACTATGAGATTAGTTGATAGAGCGCTTAGGCCTCTTTTTCCTGAAGACTTTCACGCAGACACGCAAGTGATGATACAATTATTATCTGCTGATGAAAACATGGCAGACTCTTTAGCTTGTTTTGCTGCATCTGCAGCCTTAGCTTGTTCTGATATTCCTTTCGAAACTCCGGTTTCTGAAGTAAGAATATCTAGAGTAGACGGAGAATTCGTAATTAACCCAACTTACGAACAAAATGCTAAAGCTGATATGGACATGGTAATTGCTGGAACAAAAGACAGCATTATGATGGTAGAAGGTGAAATGAAAGAAATTTCTGAAGCTGAAATGGTTGATGCTATTAAAACTGCACATGTTGTTATTAAAGAACAATGTGCTATTATGGCTGAGTTCATGAAAGAACTAGGTAAAGAAACAAAAAGAGAATATTCTCACGAAACTCATGACGAAGCTGTTGAAGCAAAAATCAAAGCATTTGCAGTTAGCAAATGTGAAGATGTTGCAAGAGCAGGTCATGCTGATAAAGAATTGAGAGCTCAATTATTTGGAGCTATTAAAGAAGAATACATTGCTTCTTTAAGTGAAGAGGAATTAGAAGCTGAAGGTCCTTTCATTAGCGGTTATTTCAAAAATGCTCAAAAAGCAGGAATAAGAAATGTTGTGTTGAATGAAAAGAAAAGACTAGACGGAAGAAAGACTGATGAAATCAGACCTATCTGGAGTGAAGTAGCTTACTTACCATCTTGTCACGGTTCTGCTGTATTTACAAGAGGAGAAACTCAATCTTTAACTACACTTACGTTAGGTGGAAAGAAAGATGAGCAAAGATTTGACGGAGCTGTTGAAGAAAAGACTCAAAACTTTACTTTACACTACAACTTCCCTCCTTTCTCTACTGGAGAAGCAAGACCATTAAGAGGAACATCAAGAAGAGAAGTAGGACATGGAAACTTAGCTCAAAGAGCTTTGAAACAAGTTATCCCAACTGATCCAGATGTAAATCCTTATACAATAAGATTGGTGTCAGAAATTTTAGAATCTAACGGTTCTTCTTCTATGGCATCAGTTTGTGCAGGTTCTCTTGCATTGATGGACGGTGGTATTAAAATTACAAATCCAGTATCTGGAATTGCAATGGGACTTATCATGAATGAAGAAGGAACATACTCTGTATTATCTGATATCTTAGGAGATGAAGATCACATTGGAGATATGGATTTCAAGGTAACTGGAACTAAAAATGGAATCACTGCTTGCCAGATGGACATCAAAGTAAAAGGACTTCCTTACACTGTATTAGCCGAAGCTCTTGAACAAGCAAAAGCAGGTAGAGCGCATATCTTAGGAGAAATGATGAAAACTATCTCTACTCCAAATAATGAATACAAACAACATACTCCTAGAATTAAGAGTTTGATTATTCCAGCTGATAAAATTGGAGCAATCATTGGATCAGGAGGAAAAGTAATTCAAGAATTACAAGCTGAAACAAATTCAGAAATTAGTATTGATGAAAATCCAGATGGAGAAACTGCTACAGTTTCTGTATTAACTAATGACGGAGATGGAATGGCTTTAGCACTTGAGAAAATTGATTTGATTGTTAACCCTCCTCAAATTGAAGTTGGAATGACTTATACTGGAGCTGTTAAATCTATCAAAGAATTTGGATGTTTCGTAGAAGTAGTTCCTGGACAAGATGGATTAATCCATATCTCCGAATTAGCTTGGGACAAAACGGACAAAGTAGAAGATGTAGTTTCTGTAGGAGACATGGTTACTTTTAAAGTAACTGGATTTGATCCAAAGAAAAGAAAACATAAATTATCTAGAAAGATCTTAATGGACAGACCAGAAAGAGCTGAAAAGAAAGAAGTATAATAGTAATTATAAGCTATAAATAAAAAAACCTCTAGAGAAATCTGGAGGTTTTTTTTGCATAAAAAATATTTTGTTTAATTATTTAGTGTATTTGTTAAACAAATACTTTGGTAACGTAATTATTTTGTTTAACTTTGTACCGTAATAAGTAAACAAAATGAATAATGATTAAAACCTACCGTTAAATAAATAGAAGTGTTAAATTATGTTAATAATGGTCAGATTTCGTAACAATAGCTAATCTCGATCGTTAAATCATTAGAGCACGAAAACAAATTGACTTTACATACGTAGATATATTATATAGCTCCTTTTAAATACGAAAAACATGAGACAACTAAAAATAACCAAACAAATAACAAACAGAGAAACTCAATCTCTAGATAAATATCTTCTAGAAATCAGCAAATATGATTTGATTACAGCTGAAGAAGAAGTTACATTAGCTGCACAAATTAGAAGTGGAGACGAAAATGCTTTGCAAAAATTAACTAAAGCCAATTTGAGATTTGTTATTTCTGTTTCCAAACAGTACCAGAATCAAGGATTATCATTATCTGACCTTATCAACGAAGGAAACCTTGGCTTAATTAAAGCAGCACAAAGATTTGATGAGAAAAGAGGGTTTAAATTTATTTCTTATGCTGTGTGGTGGATAAGACAAGCAATACTCCAAGCAATAGCAGAACATGCAAGAATTGTAAGGTTACCGTTAAATAAGATTGGTACAATTAATAAAATTAATAAAACATCTTCTTCTTTAGAACAAAAATTTGAAAGAGCTCCTTCACCCTCTGAAGTTGCTGAAACATTAGAATTTAGTTTAAAAGAAGTAAAAAAAGCACAATCTATTTCTGGAAGATCAGTTTCTATGGATGCACCACTTGGTGTAGACAGTGAGAATGACATGTATGAAGTCTTTGCAAGTAAAGATACAGAGACACCTGAAGATGAATTGCTAAAAGGGTCTTTAAATGAAGAAATAAATAGAATCTTAGAAACTTTATCTTTAAGAGAAGCTGATATAATTAAACTTTATTTTGGAATTGGACAGAGCTATCCCTTAACTTTAGAAGAAATAGGAGATAAATTTGATTTGACAAGAGAAAGAGTGAGACAATTAAAGGAGAAGGGATTAAGAAAAATGAAACAAAAGTCAAGAAGTAAATTATTAAAGAGTTATTTAGGATAATCTTAATTTACTGAGTAAAAAAGAAAGAGATAATTTCGTTAAGAAATACACTTAAATAAAAATAGACCTCTGGCATCTTAATTAGCTAGAGGTTTTTTTTTGCAAAAATTAATACACATATATTGTAATTCATTTAAGATAAACTGAAATAATTCGTAATTTCATACCTCTAAAAATAACAATCAATTCATGGCACAAAAAGCAACAATTATCTATACCAAAACGGATGAAGCTCCGGCATTGGCAACTCATTCTTTTTTACCAATTGCAAAAGCATTTGTAAAAAACTCTAATATCGACATGGAAACTAAAGACATTTCTTTAGCGGCAAGGATTCTTGCTCTATTTCCAGAAAGATTAAATGACGACCAAAAAGTAGAAGATGCTTTGGCAACTCTAGGTGAATTAGTAAAAAAACCTGAGGCAAACATTATTAAATTACCAAATATTAGTGCTTCGGTACCTCAACTAAAATCTGCTATTAAAGAATTACAAGGAGCTGGATTTAATATTCCAGATTTTCCAGAAGACATTAAAAATGAGGAAGAAAAAGCTGTACTTGCCCAATACAACAAAGTAAAAGGAAGTGCTGTAAACCCAGTATTGAGAGAAGGAAACTCGGACCGTAGAGCACCAAAAGCTGTAAAAGAATACGCAAGAAACAACCCTCACTCAATGGGAGCTTGGAGCAAAGACTCTAAAACTAACGTAGCAAGTATGCCTAGTGGAGATTTTTACGGAAGTGAAAAATCTACTACTTTCTCTAAAGAAAATGCGTTAAGCATTGAGTTTACTGCTGAAAATGGTGACAAAACTACATTAAAATCTGCCTTCCCAATTCTACAAGGAGAAATTATTGATGCCGCTCTATTAAGTAAAAAAGCTTTAATCTCATTTTTAGAAAACGAAATAAAGGACGCTAAAGAAAAAGGAGTTCTATTTTCTGTTCACCTGAAAGCAACTATGATGAAAGTATCGGATCCAATTATTTTTGGACACGTAGTAAAGACTTTCTTGAAACCAGTTTTTGACAAGCACCAAGCAACTTTTGATGCAATAGGAGTAAACGTTAATAACGGCTACGGAAACTTATTGAGTAACTTGAGTGAAGTTTCTAAAGAAAAAAGAGCCGAAATTGAAGCCGATTTAAAATCAGCTTTTGAAAACGGACCTTCCTTAGCAATGGTAAATTCTGACAAAGGAATTACTAACCTTCACGTACCAAGTGATGTGATTATTGATGCATCTATGCCAGCAATGATTCGTACTTCTGGTCAAATGTGGAATGCAGAAGGAACCTCTCAAGACACAAAAGCTGTGATTCCAGATAGATCATATGCAGGGATATACCAAGCTACAATTGATTTTTGTAGAAAAAATGGAGCCTTAGATCCTGTAACAATGGGTTCTGTTTCTAACGTAGGATTGATGGCTCAAAAAGCACAAGAATACGGTTCTCACGACAAGACTTTTGAAATCAAAGAAAAAGGAACAGTGTCCGTAGTAAACCAAGCAGGAAACACAGAATTTGTATTTTCGGTAGAAGAAGGCGATATTTTTAGAATGTGTCAAGTAAAAGATGCTCCAATCCAAGACTGGGTAAAACTTGCCGTAAAAAGAGCAACTGCTACAAAATTGCCCGCTATATTCTGGTTGGATGAAAAAAGAGCACACGACAGAGAAATAATCGCTAAAGTAAATCTTTATTTAAAAGATCACAATACAGATGGATTAGACATTCAAATAATGAATCCAATAGAAGCAACAAACTTCTCATTGGAAAGAATTGTAAAGGGAAAAGATACAATCTCTGTTTCTGGAAATGTATTGAGGGATTACTTAACTGATTTATTTCCAATTTTGGAAGTAGGAACTTCTGCAAAAATGCTCTCTATTGTTCCTTTAATGAATGGAGGAGGATTATTTGAAACAGGTGCTGGAGGATCTGCTCCAAAGCATGTGCAACAATTTATAGAAGAGAACCACTTGAGATGGGATTCTTTAGGAGAGTTTTTAGCATTTGCTGTATCCTTAGCTCACTTAGGAGAAAACAATAATAACGCAAAAGCAATTGTATTGGGAGATACATTGGATGATGCTACTTCAAAATTATTGGCAAACAGAAAGTCACCATCAAGAAAAGTAAATGAATTGGACAACAGAGGTTCACACTTTTACTTAGCAATGTATTGGGCACAAGAATTAGCAAACCAAAACGACAATGCCGAATTGAAATCTGAGTTTACTCCAATAGCAGCAAGACTAGAAGCAAATGCGGTGAAAATTGTACACGAATTGAATTCGGTTCAAGGAGTGGCTGTGGATACAAAAGGATATTATTATCCGAATGATGACATTACTTCAAAAGCAATGAGACCAAGTGCTACTTTGAATGAAGTTTTGGAGAGTATCTAA